>Ga0209345_10005782_pt1 | contig 11366 bp, 9 predicted proteins | sample Cruoilmetagenom7_FD_187294 | JGI IMG/M metagenome (GOLD analysis project Ga0209345, IMG submission 187294) | Oil polluted marine microbial communities from Coal Oil Point, Santa Barbara, California, USA - Sample 7 (SPAdes) (version 2) | ecosystem: Environmental > Aquatic > Marine > Oil seeps ...
GCCCCTGATAAAAGACAGCAGCTTGTCCGGGTGTGATGTCCGGAAGGGATTCTGCCAGATCAACCTGGGCTTGATTGTTATCAAGCGGGGTTACTTTACCCGGCACAGCTCTGGATTTATAGCGGATTCTGATATTCGCGCTTATTGGCTCAGATGGATTTACGCCGCTAATCCAGTTTATGTTTGCTGCATAAAAACCATTCCGGCCAAGCTTGTTCTTAAACCCGATGATCAGAGCATTATTCTCAAGGTCTTTTTCAACCACATAATATGGCTCCGCTCCGGCGATTCTCAAACCCTTCCGCTGTCCAATCGTATAATCAGCCAGGCCTTGATGTTCCCCGAGTTTACAGCCATCCAGATCCAGGATGGGTCCGGGTTTTAATAAAGTGGGATCAACATTTCTTAAGAAATCCCGGTAATTCCCATGGCCCACAAAACACAGATCCTGGCTGTCTGGGCGTTCAGCTACCGCAAGCCCAAATTCTCTGGCTAGCTGGCGAACTTCCGGTTTCGAGAACTCTGCCAGGGGAAAAATTGTCTGGCTGAGATCTTCCTGTGAAAGGACATGCAAAAAATAAGATTGGTCTTTATCAGGATCGGGATTTTTCAGAAGCAAGTAGCCTCGATCTTCTGAGCTCTCGATTCTGGCGTAATGTCCAGTGGCTATATATTCTGCGCCCAGCGCTTTAGCTCTGGACCGCAGGAATTGCCAGCGGATCTGGCGGTTGCAGCTCAAGCAGGGGTTAGGCGTAGTTCCAGCAGCATAACCGTCAATAAAAGGCTGAACAACTGCCTGGTAAAAGGCATCCTGGGCGTCGATCACATAAAAGGGGATATCCAGTTGGGCTGCAATACTACGTGCTTCCAGCTGGGCATCCGGCGCGCAGCAACGATTTTCCGTTTCGCTATCACTCCATAAGCGGAGCATGACCCCGATCACATCATATCCCTGATCCTTGAGCAGGGCGGAAGCGACAGAACTGTCCACTCCGCCGCTCATCCCCACTACAATCCTGGATCCGGTAGGAGGATTCATGAGGATATCTCCCTGACACGCCGGATACAATCAGGCAGGATCTCGAGAAACTGGGCCACCTCTTTCCAGGTTGTGTCTTTTCCTAAAGTCACACGTAATGAACCTAAGGCCCAGTTCGGTTCATATCCCAGGCTTTTTAAAACTGAGGAAGGTTTGGGATCGCCTGTTTTGCAGGCTGAGCCTGAGGAACAGGCAAATCCCTCACTGTCCAGGACCTGGACCAACAGGTTGCCATCCAGGTCATCAAAAACAAAACTGGCATGATTAGGCAATCGATGTTGAGGGCTGCCCCCAGTTAACTGGCTGGCTGGTATTTCATCCAATACAAAATCGATGATTTTATTCCTGAGGGGGACCAGATGCTCCCGGCGGGAAGGTCCTTCTTCCTGAACCAGGCGGAAGGCCTCAGCCATACCTACGATGAGAGGGATGTTCTCGGTAGCAGCCCGGAAACCAAATTCCTGGGATCCTCCTGTTTGGGTAGGTAGAAGTTCAGTTCCGGATCTTACATATAAAACACCCACACCTTTGGGTCCGTAAAATTTATGCGCTCCCAGAGATATCAGATCTACACCCAGAGTGTCCACATCGATCTCATGGTGAGCGCCATATTGGACAGCATCGGTATGGATGGGAATCCCTCGATTCCGGCATATTTCGGCAAAATCCTGTAAATGATTTATTGTTCCGATTTCATTATTGGCTGCCATGATAGATACCAGCGCGGTATCTTCCCGAAGATGATTTTCAAAGGTTTCCTGATCCACATGACCAAACTGGTCCATAGGCAAATAACTAACTTCAAAACCATGCAGTGATGACAATTGATCTGCGGTTGCTTGAACGGCTGGATGTTCGATAGCTGAGATCAGAATGTGATTGAACCCGAACTTCTTTCGCCTGGAGAAGGCGGTTCCCCGGATAGCCAGGTTGTCACTTTCAGACCCACAGGATGTGAAGATGATTTCTGATGGCGCAGCGCCCAGGTTGGCAGCGATGCTGCGGCGGGATTTGTCGAGAGCGTTGTCCGAGATCTGGCCAAACCCATGCACGGATGATGGGTTGCCGAAGTTTTCATTAAAATAGGGCAGCATGGCATTGATAACCCGTTCATCGACAGGTGTGGTCGCGGCGTAATCCAAATAGATTTTTTTCATGATTTTGTACTTTCAGCGATTATAGCATGCCAGACGGACTCTGGAAAATGTGGTTTATCAACCATGTTAACACAGCGGCAGACCTTAAGTGACTTCCCCAATTCCAAGGCTCTTTGTTATAATAGCTTGGCTTTATTCCAATTAAATTGGGGAGGGATTATGGTGCAGGATATCAGGTTTGGAACTGACGGATGGCGGGGGCATGTCGGAGAAGATTATACGTTCGCGAATGTCCGCCGCTGTACGCAGGGATTTGCGTCTTACCTGGCTCAAGAAGGATTAAAGGATCGCTGGGTTGTAGTTGGCCATGACCGGCGATACCGGGGAGAAGATTTTGCGGCAGCTGCGGCTGAAGTGCTAGCTGGCAACGGATTGAAAGTATACTTGACCGATGGTCCTACGCCTACACCAGTAATATCCTATGCTGTGGTCGATAAAAAGGCTGCAGCAGCCATCAATATAACAGCATCACATAATCCATACACAGATAATGGTTTCAAGGTTCGGGATAAAAATGGCGGCGCAATCGATCCGGATGGATTGGTCCAGATTGAAAAGATTATCCCTGATTCGGAAGAAGAAGTCAAAAGGATCCCCCTCAAGGAAGCACTTGAAAAAGGACTGATTGAGTATTTTGACGCTGCGCCAAATTATATCAAACACATCAAAACCCTGATCGACTTGCAGCCAATCAAAGATGCTGGTTTGCGGGTGCTTGTAGATCCGATGTGGGGGAACGGAGTAGGGTGGTTCCCTGAATTGATCGGCGGAGGGAAAACCGAGGTGTTTGAAATCCACCAGGACCGAAACCCGAATTTCCCAGAAATGACCCGCCCGGAACCTATTCCACCCAATGTGGATGTTGGCCTGGCAGCTACAAGTGAGTATAAAGCAGATGTACTGTTGATCAATGATGGAGATGCCGACAGAATTGGGATCGGTGATGAAAAGGGCGAATTTGTGGATCAGCTCCGGGTTTATGGGCTGCTGGCTTATTATCTGCTCGAAGTTCGGGGAGAGCGGGGCCCGATCGTTAAGACACTATCTACCACAACCATGTTGGAAAAACTGGGAGCGATCTATGATGTCCCGGTGTATAACACAGGGGTCGGATTCAAGTATGTTGCCCCCAAGATGCTGGAAGTGGACGCCATGATCGGTGGAGAAGAATCGGGGGGTTATGCATTCAAGGGCAACGTCCCTGAGCGGGACGGCATTCTGGCCGGGCTGTACTTCCTTGATTTTATGGTTAAGATGGATAAAAAGCCTTCTGAATTGCTGGAGCTTCTCTTTGAAAAGGTCGGCGCCCATTATTACGACCGCATTGATACTCCTTTTAAAGGTGATAGGGCGGACAAGATCAACAGGATCGAAACAGCTAACCCTGATACTATCGGCGGATTAAAGGTGAAAGAGCTGGTAACAGTTGATGGGTATAAATTTGTTCTTGAGGATGGAGGCTGGTTATTGATCCGTTTTTCCGGCACTGAACCGATCATCCGGGTCTATTGTGAAACAACCTATGCTGATCGTGTAGATGCGATCTTAAAAGATGGACTCGCGATTGCCGGCATAGATGATGAGGATTAGTGAATTTAACGGATACTCATTGCCACCTGAATTTTAAGGACTACAGGGAGGACTTACCTGGGATACTGGACAGGGCCCGGGCAGCGGGCCTTTCAAGGATACTGGTCCCGGCAATAGATCTGGAATCCAGTCGAGAAATTATTGCCCTCGTTGAATCGGATCCGATCCTATTCGCTGCGGTAGGTATTCATCCTAATAGCGGTATTAGCTGGGATTCAAATACCCTGGTTTCGTTAAGAGAATTGGCAAATCATCCCAAAGTAGTAGCGATCGGAGAGATCGGATTGGATTATTACCGGGACAGAACTCCCAGGGAACTTCAGAAGAAGATCCTTACAGAACAGCTGAGTCTTGCATTGGAATTGGATCTCCCCGCGATCTTGCATGTCAGGAATAGTTCTGAAGAAGACCGTTCTTGTATCAAGGATCTGTTATCTATTCTGGAAGATTGGACAGCAGCTGCGGATCCGCCTTTCTCGAAACGTAATCATCCCCCCGGTGTTGTCCATAGTTTTTCTGGCAACTGCAAGGAGAGCCACCGCGCTCTCAAAGCTGGATTCTATATTGGCATTACCGGTCCTGTGACATTTAAGAAAGCTGATCAACTGCGTGATGTAGTCAAAGAGACTGAGATCTCCAGACTGTTGGTAGAGACGGATGGCCCGTTCCTGACTCCACAGCCGTTCAGGGGAAAACGGAATGAACCTGCCCACGTTCGGTATATTGTTGATAAAATAAGTGATGTAAAAGGGTTGCCGTTTGAGATGACAGCCAGGCAGACAGCTGAAAATGCTGCCTGTTTATTTCAGTGGGAGTAGAAAGTTGATTAACGTTGGTTTCTTATCATACCTTGAAGATCCATTGATCAAGGTAGATCAAAAAATGATGTCAAGGGTAGATGGGTATCATCCTGACCTGACAGCAGCTCTGGAACACCTGGTGAATTCAGGCGGGAAGCGTATCCGGCCGATAGTGACTTTGTTAATGGGATCCTTATTAGGAGCTGAAGAGGATAGTCTGATATCTCTGAGCGCTTCCATAGAAATGCTGCATACAGCAACACTGGTCCACGATGATTTGATTGATGGGGCTCTGCTGCGCCGTGGGAATCCTACCTTGAACTCGCATTGGACTCCTGCTGCGACAGTATTAACGGGAGATCATATTTTTGCTCAGGCTGCTATGCTGGCTGCTGAGCTGGACAATACCGAGGCTATGAGATTATTTGCCGAAACATTAAGCACTATCGTCAATGGAGAGATCTCACAGTTATTTGGGCGCAACCATTTGCCAAGCCGAGATGATTATTATCATCGGATCTACGAAAAGACCGGTTCGCTATTTGCGTTGTCCACCAGGGCAGCAGCCTTAATCAGCCCCGCGGATCGGAAATACATCCAGCCTGCTGAAGCGTTTGGCAAGGAAATTGGAAAAGCTTTCCAGATCGTGGATGATGTACTGGATTTCACTGGAGATCAAGCCCGGGTGGGTAAACCGATTGGCAATGACCTGCGCCAGGGGACTCCGACCTTACCTGCGATCTATTATGGAGAGCAGCATCCTGAAGATGAAGTCTTACTGGCCTGCCTGGAGGGAAGCGCATCGGAGACTGATGCGGATGAATTGATCCTGCGGATCAATCAAAGCGGCGTGATCGATAGAACGCTGAATGATGCCAAAGAATGTGCGGAAAACGCGGTTCAATACCTGAAAGATTTCCCCGCAGGCCGCGAAAAGGATTCTCTGGAAAAATTGGGGATATATATCATAAATCGGGATCTATAGATCGAAACAACCTGAATAGATAAAAACCCGCCTTAAAATCTGGCGGTTTTTTTGTATTACGAAATAATAGGGATTGAGTCCCTTTGGAGGGACTCAATCCCTTGTCTTGAATTACTGGTTTTGATTATAGAAATTGTAAATAGCGGACGAGAGCTGCCCGACCAGAAATGAGGCGTTATCCCAGATCAGTTGTTCCGGATGGTATAGGAATATCACCAGGATGTAATCCCCTCCCGGGGAGAAGATTATGCCAGCATCGCCCAGCGTTTGCATAATGCCGTTATAGGTAACCCAGCCATGTTTATGCGCCACTTCTGTGACATCAGGCACTCCAGCTTCCAGGAGGGAAGGCATTTTATTCTGGGATAGGTAATCGATCATAATTTGGCATTCTGACTGAGTGATCTCATCCCCGAATACAGCTTTGAAGGTTCCCTGACCATTATCGGCGCATAAATAGATATCTTCCAGGAGCATCCCAATATCTGAAGGTGTGCTCTGGTTGTATTGATCTGGATCAGTAGTGACATCCACGCGCTGGTTGGCAGGAGTGGTATAGACCTTTAATAAGGGGGAACCCAATCCGAACTCCCCTGCCAGGAAAGTGCTTTCCAGTCCCAGGGTTTTCATGTCTTCTGTGATTTCTAACGGAGCCAGGCTGGTATGGATCACACGCTCCATCACCCAATCGGCCGGGTCATTCCCGGATTCAATGATCATCTTTTGCAGTAAATTCAGGGTTTCGACGTCTTCATCCTCCTGTATGCGGCGGAAGATGGAAGTCATGATCGGTATTTTTACAATACTTGCCGTGGTGAAGGCGACATCAGGATTAGTGGAAATTTCGTAGCCATCTTGGTATGCAAAATGAACTTCTTCCAGAGTGCTGACATTCAGTAAATACAGCCCGGTTATGCCATCAAACTCATTCAGGTCAATGGTTTGTTTTAATAGGGTTTCTAGATTTTGGAGGGAGGGTCTGGGGGGACTTGATTGTTTGCGGGGCAGGTTCACAGTTCTGTTATTGATCGACTGCATTGCAGTGTCAATTAACAAAACTGCAGTATCGAGATCCAGCTCGGTACCGTAAGTTCCGGCAACAAAGTTCACAGTTCCAGGTTGGGGGACTGCAGGCAATGGTGGTTTGTCATATCGAGATGCGATCTCGTCCATCAGGTAGGTCCTCAGTCGGGATTCGGAGTATGTTGCCCTCAGAGGGATAGCCAGACTTGATATCTGCCGTCCCCAGAGATAATCCCAGAACCCGACCCAAAAAGATTGTTTGGTTCGTTCCAGGTCTGCTGCTGCCAGCATGCTTTCAAGGTCAAGGTCAAAACCGCAGATGGAAGGTTCAAAGAGGATAGCCTGATCATCATAGAGCAGCTCAACTGGGAGAGAATAAGCCTCAAGCAGGCGCTGGGCTGCATCCTGACGGTCCAATCCGCCAACATGTACTTCTGCTATTGTCATACTGCCGGGGTAAGTAGTTCGCAGACGACTGAACTGCACAAACTGCAAGGTCGAAAAAATAACTGCGGCTACCAGGAAAAATACAGCCAACCAGCTTAAGGCAGATAATCTGGGACGTCTTCTCACGAAATAGCTCCTAGAAAGGAAAGGTTTTTCTGCTGGGGTAGTTTATCACATGAAATCAAGGATGCCAAATCAGATCGAAGGGGCAGTAGGAAAGAAATCCGCCTTGGAAAAACCAAGACGGATTTGAATATAACTCAGTAACAAAGTGACCAAGTTATGGTTTAGACTTCGGGAAGTTCAATAACGCAATTGTCTTTGCCAAAATCTCCCAGGATATATTCATCCGCTTCCCATTCGTTGTACCATTTTTTATTATTCAAGAGATAACGGAACTCATACTTTTTACCCGCTTCCAGTTCGACTGTGATCTTAAAATCTCCATTCTTGAGGGATTCCATCGGGGTGTTTGTGAAGCTCCAATCATTAAAATCTGCCACCAGATGTGCTGATGAAATCGAATATTTCGGCTGTTCATGTTTTGCTAGACGAAAGGTTACTTTGTACACATTTCGGCTCTTGATGTATTGTTTTTTTAGCATTTCACGTCCTTGTATATGACATTCGTCCTAAATTCACGTTTATTTTATCACAAATAGATATTTCAAGATGAGAGAGCTGCGCGATATGGATCTCCAGGAAATTAGGTGAAATTCCAGTTCCAGCTTATGGATCGGTTCTCGATCAAGGACTGACATTTTGCACCTTATTGAAGTAAATTTGACATGGAACATAAGTCTTATAATAAGTAGGAATAAAGAAGCTTAAGCGGATAAGTGTCTGGAGGAACTGTATAATGTTGAAATTGGTTTTAACCTATTTATCACAAGCTGCCTGGGCCAGGCGTATAGTCCAGGAGTGGGGGTTTGCAAAACGGACAGCGGCAAGGTTCGTAGCTGGGGAAACTTTGGAAGAAGCCATAGCTGTAGTCAAAGATCTTAACAGTCGAGGAATTTTTACCACTCTGGATCACCTGGGAGAAAATGTCACTTCACGCGCAGAAGCAGTCCTTGCGGCAGATGAAGTTATAACGATCATAAACCGACTGGTTGATGAGGGTGTTCCATCCGGAATTTCAATTAAGCTCAGCCAGATCGGATTGGTCCTTGATCCTGAAATCTGCCGTCAGAATTTACTCCGTATCATGGAAAGTGCATGTGAAAGGAATATCTTCATCCGCATTGATATGGAAGATTCGTCATTGACTCAGGCTACCCTGGATCTTTTTAATTCGGTTAGAAATGAAGGATTTGAACCCTGCACAGGTATTGTGATCCAATCAAGCCTCCTTCGCAGCCTGGATGATATTCAGGTCTTGATGTCTGAATCCTGCAAAGTCCGGATCTGCAAAGGTGCCTATAAGGAGCCGCGTACTGTTGCTTATCCCAAGAAAAAATCTGTTGACGAGGTCTTTGACCGGATCACTGAGCTGTTGCTGGATAGGTCCCTGGAAATCGGAAACAGCGTCAGTCCAGATGGAAGGTTTCCTGCCCTACCGGCAATTGCCACGCATGATCAGGTCAGGGTAGATCATGCATTATCCTATGCTGAGCGGATTGGACTCGATAAACGAGGACTGGAATTCCAAATGCTTTTTGGCATCCGCGAAGATATCCAGGAATGTTTGCACAATCAGGGCTACGCGGTGCGGGTTTATGTTCCTTACGGCAGTGAATGGTATCCCTACTTTGTGCGACGCTTGGCTGAACAGCCCGCAAATCTGTGGTTTTTCCTCTCAAATTTCTTCCGTTAATGAGTCAATCTCAGCCCCTGGTACCTGAAGAAACCATTACCATCCCCGGAAAGCTAGATATAATCAGAGACAGATGACAGAGACGAGAAAATTGGACCTGGTCCAGCATATTCGCCCCTTACACCTGATGACCCTGGTAGTTTTTTACATTTTGGGTGTAGGGTTTGGTCGTTATCTGGGCCATAGAATTGATCCGGCACCATTAATGATCGGATTGGTTTGGATCCTGTCCTTAGCGATAGGTTTGAATTTCCTGGGAGATTATTTTCACACGCCATTTGATCGGGGTTTGATCAGAAAAGAGCAGGACGAAAAAGACTCTCAAGATATACCACTTAATAGCAAGGATGAGATCTATTTATATATCTCTGTTGCTTGCCTGGCAGTTGGCGCTGTTTTAACGTTAATACTTGGGATTTCTGGTTACATATCTCTTTCCAGCGGATCGGTTATGGCCAGTTATTTTGTTATTTACTGCCTGTTGATCATTCCAGGGGTCTCCCTGGATCTATCCGGGATCGGGGAATTTTTCACATCAATGATTCTGGTAGTCCTGCCGCCTGCTATCGGGTATCTTCTCCAGGTCGGTGAATTCCACAGATTTTTATATCTGGGTATCTTTCCTTTATTCCCCCTTCATCTGGCAATGATCCTGGTTCTACGCCTGAAAACCTATTCGGATGATTTGCGAAAGAGCAGGAAAACCTTGCTTGTACGCCTGGGTTGGCAGCGTGGTATTTACCTGCATAACCTGATGGTTTTGAGTGGATTTTTATTATTCGGGGTCACTTTATTCTTTGGTATGCCCTTCCGATTGATCTTGCCTGTCTTCCTGACACTCCCTGCTGCTGGATATCTCATTTTGTATTTGTCCGGTTTGCAAGATGGGGCACCAGTTCGCTGGCCGCTGATAACCCTCCTTTCCCTGGTAATATTCTTTTTGCCGGTCTATTTGATCACATATACAGTCTGGATACGCTGATTCGGAGTTGTGAAACCTATGCCAGAATTCTTATCCTTGGTCTCTCCTGAAGCTGCCTTATCCCTCTTGTTCAGCCATCTTACTCTGGATCTTGGAGTTGAAGATACAATGACCGAACAAGCCCTGGGAAAGGTCACGGCTGAAGATATTTTATCTCCCCAAAATCTGCCGGAGTTCAGGCGATCTACGGTTGATGGCTATGCACTTATAGCACGGGATAGTCATGGAGCAAGTGAATCACTTCCAGCCTACTTGAAACTGGCCGGAGAAGTGTTAATGGGAAATGCACCTGAATTCGATCTGAGTGATAAAGAATGTGCCTTGATCCATACCGGGGGAATGCTGCCTGAAAGTGCAAATGCAGTAGTGATGCTGGAAGATACCCAGGAGCTTGATACCGGGGAGATCGAGATTTTCCGATCAGTCGCCTCGGGGGAGAATGTGATCGAGATCGGTGAGGATGTTTCCGAAGGTGGGATTGTGATCGCCAAAGGGACCCGGCTCAGACCTGCGGAAATTGGCGGATTATTGGCTTTGGGAATCACAAAAATTCGAACCATCTCACCTCCCAGAATAGGGATCATATCCAGCGGTGATGAGGTAGTTCCGCCGGATCAAAATCCCAAACCAGGAGAGGTCAGGGATATCAATTCTTACACCCTGGGAGCATTGATCAATGAGTTGGGCGCTGTGGCCATCCATTATGGTATCATTCCAGATGATCGGCATGATTTAAGGGAAATCCTGCAAACCGGACTCCAGGAATGTGATCACATTATTGTGACGGCAGGCTCTTCTGCCAGTTCCAGGGATTTGACTGCGGATGTGATGAATGAGCTTGGCGATCCGGGTGTGCTGGTCCATGGTGTGAGCATAAAACCGGGAAAACCGACCATCTTTGCCCTTGCTGGTGAAAAAGTGATGATCGGTTTACCTGGTAATCCAGTCAGCGCTTTGGTGATCGCCTATATTCTGGTGAAACCCATTATCCAGGCATATCTGGGATTAGAAAACCGGAAAACCCCGGCTTCTATCCCGGCGAAACTAATCATGAATGTCCCATCCCAGGCAGGCCGGGAGGATTGGATCCCGGTCAGATTGATCGAAGGAGAAAAAGGGGTTTTCCAGGCAGAACCGATCTTCGGACGCAGCAACTTGATCTTCTTGCTGGCAAAAGCGGACGGCCTGGTGAAAATCCCTTCTTCCACCACAGGTCTGGAAGCAGGAGTAGAAGTGTCAGTGCTATTATTCTAAAGAAGAGATAAATCTATGAATTTTATCTTGACCATACCATCTATCTTCTACATCTGTCTCGCTGTATATTGTCTCAATCTGACGGTTACCGCTCTTCGTAAACTTCGCATATATAAATTTGCTGATTACCTCCTGGTATTCTTGCTGGGTTTGTTCTTATTGATCACTGTGATCCAGTTTGGTACTGAACTCTCCTGGTGGGGTTTCCTGGGGCAGGGTATTCAACTGCATCTTCCCTGGTATGTCATGCTGCTTTTCAGCGGAGTGATATTC
>Ga0209345_10005783_pt1 | contig 11364 bp, 18 predicted proteins | sample Cruoilmetagenom7_FD_187294 | JGI IMG/M metagenome (GOLD analysis project Ga0209345, IMG submission 187294) | Oil polluted marine microbial communities from Coal Oil Point, Santa Barbara, California, USA - Sample 7 (SPAdes) (version 2) | ecosystem: Environmental > Aquatic > Marine > Oil seeps ...
AAGGAAGATATCTTGCAATAAATTTTCCAAACTATTATAAGTAATTCCTGCGAGATATCTTCCTTCTCTAAATCACTTTTCCTACTGACATACCGGGACCAGTATTCTATATCATTTGCCAATTGTTCCCTTGTCTGTTCAAAACTCATTCTTGTTCCTCCTTTTTTTAATCATTTTTTTAACGTTCTATACAATATTATGTTTCTACGTAACTCCTGTTAAGTCTAGTAATTCTAGACTACTCTTATTATCCAACGAGGCTTTATCTTTGAGGGATTGTTTTATTAAAGATTCCAAACTTTTACTTTTGGTTAATCCGCCCAACATTATATTGACTCTTATGTTTTTTATAGCATCATAGTATGAGGAATTAAATACGTACGGAGCTTTTGTCATTTTTCCCACAATTTCGAAGAGATCATCAACTAATTTACTAGCTTTCTTATCGTTTTTCAAATCAAGTGGCAACGCGATAGTTACCAGTGCGATCTTGCTGGTGTTGATGTCAAAACTACCGATAAATAGGCTAGAAGTTCTTATTATTTTTTTTAATTCATTCCCATGTAAATTAACAGAACCAGGAGAAAGTTCAAATATCCTAAAATCTAGAAAACCTTTTGAGAAAAACAAGACTCTCCGTAATTCATTTATATCTAATGCATTGTAGCCTGATGAAAAATCAACATAGCGATGCCTGTCATGTAAATTGGTAACTCTGTAAAACCTATTAAAAATCTTTGGCAAAGCTTTATTTATTCCTTCAAATCTAAGGCCGTTGGAAGAATATCTATTGGCACAATATTCATTATCAATCAATAACATACTTACTAAACCTTGCATTAAATATTTCTCTATCAGTTTATTTAAAATTATTAATGCATTAGGTTTAGCTGGCAATTTTTCCTTTTTTTCCGGAAGAGTATATATGATCAATATATCTTTTCCTTTCTTAACTAAATAAGGTAAAACAATAAGAGAAAGTCCGGAACCACTACCGCCTCCTCCCCCGATACAAACCAAAATTCTCTTGGTATTTTCTATTAGAAATTTATCTAGGAATGCCAAAATTTCTTTTTTGTTTTCTTTAGCAAACTGAAAGCCAACTTCGGGATCCCTGCCACTGCCGCCGCATTCTATGTTTAGCTTCTTTCCTTCTCCTTTGAATTTAGAAAAATCTACCATACTCAAATTTATATAAGCTGTTGGGATTTTAAACTTGACTTGAAATTCTGATGCAATTCGCACGCCGGCCTGTCCTAGTCCTAGAATTAAATTAAACATTTTTTCTCCTTTTTATATATTTAATGCATTTTTTAAAAACTTCAAATATTTCTTCTTCCGCTAAATCATTTGGATCTTTTCCTTTGGGAAAACGAATCACTTCAACTTCACAATATTGTTCAATCATTTTTTTCACCTTTATTGTATCAACCAAACTAACATCCCCATCTAATGCTAAAAAAACCTTTTTAAAATGTTTTCCTGCCAACATAAGCTGATAAATCGAAGGTAACTTTTTACCTAATGCAACTGCGGGCAAACCAAATTGTTGTAAATAGATAGCGTCAAATTCTCCTTCAACAACTATTGCAACTCTTTTCTTTTTTAAGTGGTTTAAACCAAATAGTATTTTTGAGACATCCGAATTTTCACTTTTTAATATCTTCGGTTTCAGGTCCTTTTTGATAGTCCTTGCCATGATTGCAATCGCTCTGTTGTGTTCATCATATATCGGGATGATTATCCGTTGTCCTTTGGTTCTTATATTAAATTTCTTCCATGATTTTTCGTTTATTTTCCTCTGGAACAAATATTCTGCATATTTTCTTCTGGGATAATCATAATCTTCTAGATTGAACCACTTTAATATTTTCATTCTGGGAATGTCTTCTTTTGTCTCTTTTGCTTTTCTTAATTTTTCTTTTAAATATTCTAAATCAATTTCTTTTTCTTCTGTCTTATATTCGCACTCTTCTTCCCCTATCAGAAGTTTTAATAATTTATTAATAGCAGCTTTGCCTCCACCTTTTGCACCACAACCAAAACAATTATATTTTTGTTTAATAAAATTTATTCCCATTGAGGGACTATCTTCGTTGTGGAAAGGACAATTTACCATGATGTTATTACCACTTTTATAGATTTGTAAACCGTTTTTTATTAATCTTTCTGATTCATCCATTTTTTTTCCCTATTTTTTTCAAACTACCAATACTTCTATTTAATAACATGATATCAAAATCAGGTCTTAAAATAATAGGTTTTATTTCTTTCACATCCCTAACCTTGATTATCTGCAATTTCATTATATCCTCAATCTTGTCTTCCTGATCTTGTGTTAGTCCTAAAACAATATTTGCAACTTCTACAATTCCCCTGGCATATTTAATATCTTTCTTATTTAACAAACCCACGCCCTCCGCCGCATCTACAATTTGATTCCCACTCCATAGTGGCACTCCTGCGCCGCTATTAAAACTGCCAGCCAACTCTTTTAACTCCCATGCTATATCTACCTGGCTTTCCCATTTTTTTGATGTTTCATAATTTTTATTAGTTTTCATAATATTCAAATAATCAACAACAATCAAATCGATTTTCTTTTTTCTTGTGTCTTGAATTTTCTCTGCATGATTTTCAATATCAAAAGCGGAACATCCCCTTGGGAAACAAACAATTTCAAAAAAGTTTTCCTTTTTTTGTTTTTCTTTGTTTATACTTCTTTCCCATGAAAGTAATTCTTTTTCTGTAAAGTTTCCTGTTCGGAATTTATTATATTGAATTGAAAACAACATAGAATCCATTCTGAATTGCACCTGCATTTTTGGCATTTCTAAACTAACAAACAATACATTATAATTTTCCTTCCAGGCATGTGCTCCAAAACTTTCAAGAGCTATTGATTTTCCTATACTACTTTCACCTGCTATGATTGCCAATTCACCTTTTATTATTCCGCCGGTTTTTTCATCTAATTTCTGGATACCTGTGGGAATTCCTACCCATTTGCGGGAAAGTCTGTTTTTTACCTCTTGTTTCCTTTCCTTGAAGTCTTCAATATATTCCCCTGCAATTGCTTTTTCATTTTTTACTCCTATTGAAGATATTTCTTTTGCTATCTTTTTTACCTTATTGATATCTTTTTCTTCTAGGGCTAATATCATACTATCCATTTTTTCTGCCGATATTCTTAATGCTGACAGTTTTTTGAGCCTGAGTATAACAAGCTCTATGGATTTTCTTGTTATTTTTTCTAACTGATACTTATAAATTTTTGAAAAATAAGGGTTAAATAGGGTAGGCTTTTCTATTTTTTCTGCAACAAGTTCTTTGAGGATATCCTGGGGTAGAGTTGTTTTTTGTTCTGCTACTATATCAAAAAAGATTCTAAAAGCGTTTGTTGAAAACAACTCTTTATCTATTTTATAACATAGTAGATAGTCTTTCCTCAAAATATAGGAGATTATTTTAAGCTCTGCGGCCGTGTCCCTAAAACTTTTTTTCTCTTCTGTCATATTTGGAACCTCTTCATTGTTTCCGCCATTTTTATAAAATGTTCATTCAGATAATTTATTTTTCCGCTCTCTAGCCTCCTATCCCAATTATTTTGCAGATCTTCGCTAATATCTTCGCCCAAAACTGAGATAAATTTTAGCTTCCTTAGCATTATTGAGAAAACTGAATCTCCCAAGTAATGTTTTATTTCCTTTTCGGTCCAGTTTGTAGCGATATTGAGAACCTTATTTTTTGGCAAGATATTCCTTAGAAAATTTTCTAGCTGGGAGAGCACATAATCAGACCCTTTCTTCTGATACGGTTTGTCAATCTCATCAAAAAGAATTACATCTGCATTTTCAATTCTTTCAATGTTATCATAATCGTTCAGCATTTTATAGTTTATATAATCTTGGGCTGTGGTATATATTGTATTGATTCCTTCCCTGACAGAGAATTTGCCTATCTCCGCTAGAAGGGATGTCTTGCCCGTGCCGTTTGTCCCCATCATACAAAAACCTAGTCCTTTTTCAAACGCTATTTCAAAATCTCCAAAATATCTGTTGAACTCCATTCTTACTAACTTATCTAATTCTAGTTTTCGGAATTTCAAATGCCAATATTCCTGAGGGATCCTGGCATATACTAATTCTTTTAAAAACATAAAAACTTTTCTGCATTCGCATTCTATTATGGAATCACCCTTTTGCAGCCAACCGTCCACACACTCTTCACAAACTCTAATGGTCTTATTTTTTATTCGCTGCAGGACAAGGACTTCATATTCGCTAAATTTATCCATTCCTTTTTCCTCTATTATTTTAATGGCCCAAAACCTGACTTTTTTGCCAATTCTTCAAAACTATAGGGATCTGATTCAGGCTCTCTGGGGATTTGTTTCCCATATATTCTTATATTAAAACATATTTTTTTTCTCCTTAGTTCTTTGAGATGTTTTCTTTTGGCTCTTTTGTCCATTTTTTTAACTCCTCCTCATCTTGTAAATATTTTAAAGCTTCCTTGTCGAAACTGCTTAGTCTTTTTCCTTGTTGCTTTTTTTCTAGAATTGAATTTAAAAATTTCTGCTTCTCCGTTTTTCTCTGGGAATCAAAATCTTTTTCTTTATTTTTTATTCTCTTCCTTGAGTTTTGCAATATATAATCTGCTCCGGTTCTTTTAAAGTTTTCAACCATCTTGTTGCAACATAGGATACCAGCATTAAAGCTATCTAAACGATATAACCTATTGTTTACAAACCAATCAAGATAAACCTCCAATTCTTCTTCTTTTATAGACTGGAATAAATTATGCAACCAGATCTGAACTTTATAGTAATATTTGCTATTCCTGCCATTCAAATATCTTCCTGGGATAGCAGGCAATATTGTATTTTCCCATATCAGCCTGTATCTCTCTGTTTTGTTCATTTGCTTTTCCTTTGCGCTAGCGACGCGCTCTTTTTTCTTTTTTTTATACTGTTTAGTACTTTATTAATAACTAGTTAATAATTGTTAATAATTGTTAATAGTTCATACTGTTATAACAGTATTAAATAGCTCTAACCCTCTCCCTTCCCTTTCTTTCGTTTGTTTGAAAGACGTTTCCTTGATAAAAACTTTGATGAAAATACAATTTTTTATCAAGGAAACTAAAAAAAGTGAATTCCACCTTTGAATTTTATATTTAAAAACATAAAAATGTTGGTGATCCGGTTTATTAAAACGAATTCCACAAAGATAATAAATTTTTTTCCTCTTCTTCCAGCTCTTCTAGTTCTAAAAAAAAGATGCTAGTAATTTGGGTAATTGGAATAAATGCTTTTCTTTCTTCTTTTGTTTCTTGTTGTGATAATACAGTTCTACTAAATAAAGCGTAACCGAAAATTGGGGACTCCACTATTTTATAAAAATTAAAATCTAGAGTTATTATATTGGATTTTCTAAATGATAAATGTTCAATAGTTTTTTCCCTCTTCCCCGAACCAAAAATATGATTGATAAAAATCTTTTGGTCGTTTGTGCAGATTGCAAAAATAATTTCTTCATTCATTTTACTTTTCTCCTTTGTTTTTATAAAACATTGCTTCCTCAGCCCAAAACTTCCATATGCCTGCTATTATTTCCTCGCCGCTAACCATTTTTTTAAATTGATGACTGGAAAACATTGCTTTAGCCATTTTAGGGCTGAGCTTTTTTTCTTTTGTGCCGTCTATGAGGCTTTCGTAAATGTCATACTGCATATCATTTCCCCTTACTTTTTATTTTATAACCCGCCTATATTATTCTTTTTTAAAAACTTTAACAATTGTTTCACTACCTCTTGTCCCATGACAATGTGATGATATTCACCCTTTCCATTGTCAAGGCAAAGTTCAATAGCATCACCAAAATAATCCTTATCTGTTCGGCTTAAATCTTTTACATATACGGAATCACCTAAATATACTTTAAATTGATTATTCATATTTATCTCCTTTTTTTATTTTCTTGCCCTTGCTTTCAGGGAAAGCAAAGGTAAGAAATTATACAGAATCTATTAAATTTTCTGCAAGTGGACTTAGCTCATTCATAAAAAAGCAATCTTCGGTTTTGAACCGAAGTAGTAATATCTTGTTAGCTGCTCTTAGTATAGTTTGATCTTTTGCTGCACATACTTTGTGAAGTCTTCTTATTTCATTTTTCATTACTTCGTATTCATTCATAATCTTTTCTCCTTTTTTTTTATTTCCTTGTCCCTGCCTTCAAGAAAGGCAAGGGTAAAGAATTAAATCTGCTCTCTTCTTTCTTCTCTAAAGTAAGCAGTTGCGTAAAAGCGAGATATAGAAATATAACCTGTAGCAGAGATAGGACAACCTATTCTCTCTGCTATTTCTTTTTTTGTAAATTGTTCAATTTCACAAGAAGAAGGAACTAAATTTTTCCGATGTAAAAAATCAACCATTTCTGTTTTTGTTATGTTCATAATTTACCTTCCTTTTTTATTTATATAGTAGTATATATCCAATTGTACTACTAGCTAGTTTGTGCAGGTTGCTGTTTTATTATTGTTTTAATATTATCATAAAAGGAATACCCCTTTGGCTCTTAAATTTCAGGGGCCAAAGGGGTTGTAAAATTAGGAATACCTCACGGCAAACGCGGCCACAAAACCAGAAAGTAAGTTCATTCTGTTTTCTGGGGAATGTTCAGAATGGGTTAAGACAAATGTGAAGGAATTTAATAACTCCCAAGGAGTTATTTTTCTAGTGAAGGAAATTTCTATTTCATTTCCTGTTGTTTGTTGGATTATCAATCCTTCTTTTTGCAAATAATCCATTGTTTCTTTTTGCATCCAACCTGGAAGTTCATTCAAATTTTCAATCGCTTGTTGTTGTGTTATTGTTGTTTTTGTTAATTTTTGTAACTTGGGGACAACAACCTCTTTAAATTTGGGAAAACTTTCTATAAGTTCCACCATCATAATCCTTATATCGAGATTTTTCGTATGCTTGCGTTTTGTAGTGACAAGCATATCCCTTGCAAAAAGACCATTAGAGCAAACCAGTCTTTCCACATAGCTTTCTATTCCTAGCCTCAATGATCTATCATATGAATTTATTATCATAAATCCTGGAGAAATAGTATCTTTTTCTGTTATCTCATATTCCTCTCCAAAAGTGAATGAAGCAAACAAACGCGCTCCATTGTTTGAAGTCCAATACTTAGACAGATTCACCGGTGGTAGTTTTGCTTCCTCAATTTGTTCCATGACTAATTCTATTGCTTGGGTATGGGGAACTAAATTGTATTCCCTGGAAACTACTCCTAAGTTTGTGCCATCATCATTGCGATAAATAGCATCCATGCCGGTATCATTTCCCATTTTGTTAGATAATTTTTCTCTTGTTATTGGAAAAGATATCTCTTTTAATAATTTTTTCATAAACTTCCTCCTTTGGTTTATTATTAAGTAACTATATATTGTGTAGTCACTTAACCTTTATGCAGAGTAGCACAAAAAAATAAAGGAGTTTAGAATTCCTAAACTCCTTTTTGAATTCAAACAGTAGCGGCGGTAATTGTTTTCTTCTTTGTCCTATCTACCCCGCTATCTATTGTTAGACTGTTTTTTGTTAAAATGTGGGAAACTAATCCTGCATTTGATTTTCTGGAAATTTCTTCATTAATAGATACGAGTTTATCTATAATCTGCTTCCTTGTTTTTCCCGCTTCAACCATTTTAAGAATGGTTAAAACTTTTACTCCTTTTGTGGATTCTTTTTTTGTCTTTGCAGGTTTTTGTTCTTTCATACTCTTTTCTTTTTTTGTCTTTTTATTGTTCTCTTTCATTCTGTCAGAAAATGTTTTCATCCAATAACTAAGTATTTTTGATGCTTCGTTTTTTGGTATATCAAACTCTTCCATTATGTATGAAGTAGACCCGTACATATTGGTAACTCCACTTTCACGTAATGTGTCAAGATAGTCAAGATGTTCTTGTGTTATGAATTCTTCTTCTTTTTTATTCATAATCTTTTCTCCTTTTTTTTTGTTATTGTCCTTCGGTTATATATTATGTGGACACCTAACTTGTTGATTTTTAAAGAGTTAAAAACTCTTGTCCTTGCCCTTCCGAAAAGAAAAGCAGGGATAAAAGTTTTAGTTTTCCTCATAATAAGTTATAAGCCTTCTCCTCGCCTTCATGGCTTCTGCAAAAGATAAATTATAATCTTTTGCCCTTTTAATAATTTCTTTTGTGTGTTTTAGATCAAAGTAAATATAATCATAAGTTTCTGTATAATATCTAATTAAATCTTCCATTGTGTTACTCCTTTTTGATTTTTTATTGTTCTTCTTCGGTTATATATTATGTAGTCACTCAACTTTGTGAAAACAAGAAGTACGCGTTACGCGCATTGCGCACTCTGAAGAAGAGAAAAAATCCACCATGGTTCATAAAGTTAGGTGTCCACATAATATATAACCGAAGGACAATAACAAAAAAAGGAGAAACATTATGAACACACAACAATCAGTTTATGTTTCACAAAGATGTCCTGCTTGCAACTATTACGGTTCTGAAGCATACATTATTGCAGATCATGGGACGTATATTTTATGTGAATGTGCCCAATGTCACAAACCATTTAAATGTCACAGACCATTTGTTGATAGAATTTCTTGTTGAAGGCGGGGAAGAATAATCTTTATACTTGCAATCAAAATCTTGATTGTAGGTATAAGGGTTTTTAACTCTTTAAAAAAAACAAGGGGAAACATTATGAAGATAGAATTAACTTACTCGAAGAAAAGCGACGGCAACATTCACGCAATTGTAAAAGTTGTTGATTCGGAAGACTATCCCACGGGTATGATTTTCGAAGACTCTTTCTCTGAGGATACAAAACCTTCCGAATGGAAGGACCACAAAATTAACAGGAGAACAACCACAAGCTTTAGTATCGAAGGCACACAAGCTTATGTAGATTCTCAAATCGAAAAAGAACTTAAGATATTAAAGGATTATCTTACAAAATGGAGAAGAATTCCTATTTCTGGGGACAAAGTTGTTGTAATTTAACAAACAGGACTGGCCGGGGTAGATAATTATTCCGGCCAGGTTTTTTTGCGGATTATTTCATTCCTTTCTTTTCAGGAAGGAATTCCTTAAAAGCATCTTCTATAATCTTATAGCACACAATATAATACATAACTAGGGCAGCATCGGGCCACACTTCTTCTTCCGCAGGAGTAGATTTTACAAAATCCCCCAATTTTGCTTTGAATTCTTTGCTGTTTTTCAACCCTTTTAATAGTTCCAGTTCCCGTTCTTGCACCATTGTTGCTGACCATCTTTTTTTTGTGCCTTTCTTTGCTTCTATCTGGTTTAGGTAGTCTGCTATTTCGCCTGAGGATTGTCCCATGGCATATTTTCTGACTTCAATTGGCGAATCTTCATCAACAAACAATCCGTATGATCTTGTTATTATCTGTTGATCTGATTTGTTTTGAAATACTCTTTCTATTCCTTTTTTAACTTCTTCTTTTACTATTGATTTTTCTGCTTCTACATAAGGATTGATTTTGTAATGTCCAAAGGTTTCCAATTCCTCCTCATTAAGAATAGACAACAGACTCTCTGTACCTCCTCCGGCAGCTTCTATACTTCTTTCTAAATCTAACATCTTTGCTGACTGCTTTTTTTTATTTTTTACTTTTTCCAGAGTCCATTTATAATCCTTTATTGTTTTTGTGCCTTTTTTGTCTGGTAGGGCTTTCCTTTTTTCTTCCAATATATCTAACATTTCTGGATCTGAAGGTATTCTTCCTGTTTTTTGTTTATGTTCTTCCAGAATGTCTTTAAAAAACCAAAGGTATAATTGATCTTTGCCAGAAGTTTTTAAATGTCCCCCTGCACCACTTGAAGCAGCTAGCTTTGCTGCCAAATTGGCCTTTAAAAAAGATTTTACATAATTTTCAAAAGAAGATTTTTTGCCCTTTGGTTGGTTTTTTAAAAAAGATAATGCAGCATTATGAATTATTATATAGCATTCTTGTTTTAAGTCTTCTTCATCAAAACCGAATTGGGAAGCATTCCAACCCCCTTTTGTTCTTTTTTTATAATATTTCCCCGCCATACCTGAGAATGTATCCCAATTTGACATAGCCAATTCTTTGGCTTTTTCCACCACCTCTTCGTTTATATCTGAAGCCAGCATTTCCCTGTTTTGTATCTTTTTTTCTTCTAAGTTTTCTGCTTTTTTTTGACTCCATGCTTTTTTTGCCCTGGTTAATAATTCTCTTGGAATATTCTTTTCTATTTTCTTTAAGCCTGTTTTCTTGTCAATATATTCTATGTCAAAACTAGTTGGGGATTTGCTTGTGGTTCCATCTGATGCTATTATTTTTCCTGGAATTGTGTTTGGCCCATATTTCATTATTATGTTTGTGCCTACTGTCATTCTGCCTGCAGTTGATTTTATTTTCTTGCCTTTTCCCTCTGTCATTCCTTTTTTTTCTCTTTCTAAAAAATCTTTTTTATCTGTTTCTGTTTTGAATTTTAGGTATTTATGCCTGCCTTCACCGTAATAATCTTCCTTTCGCAATACTAATTTTTTATCAATTTTTTTTGGCTTTTCTACTGGCTTTTCCGCATAATAATAAACCCATTTCCCGTCTTTGAATTCTCTTTTAATATATTTTGCTGATGCTTTTTTGGCCCCTTTCTTCATTTTTTTATCCTTTTTGTGTGTAAAATTATATCAGTCGTTTTTTTTGTTTTCTGGAAACTTTTAGTTAGATATATTTCCTGCTATCGTTTTCTAAATTTCCCATTCTTTTTTCGTTAGTTAACTGCAATAATTTCTTGTGGTATTCATCCTGATTTTGTAAAAAAGTCAAAACTATTTTATCCAACATATTATATAGGATTATGAAATTATATTCTAAAGATTGAAGCTTTTTGTCAATAGATTCACCTAATTTTTCAATTTTTTCGACTAAAACCTCATTTCTTGTAAACATCAAATCTGTTAATATTTGTTGCAATTTTTCCAATTCAGCCTGTGTTGTCATTTTTGTTCCTCTTCTAAATCTGTGTTCATTTTCGTTTTATGATTATGTCGCCAAATTTTCGCTTCATAATCACACTGTCAAGTTTTCGTCTTATAACCACACTGCCGAACATAATATCGCTTGTAATTATCTGCCTTGGTAATACAAGCACTGCATCAGTTCCTACCCCGGTATCAGTAATTATAATGGAAGAAAGTTCTAACAAAGAGATAATATCAGTTCCGGATCCGCTGTCTGCTATATTTAAACTGTTTAACAAAGAGATAATATCTGTTCCGGATCCGCTGTCTGCTATATTTAAACTGTTTAACAAAGA
>Ga0209345_10005784_pt1 | contig 11363 bp, 13 predicted proteins | sample Cruoilmetagenom7_FD_187294 | JGI IMG/M metagenome (GOLD analysis project Ga0209345, IMG submission 187294) | Oil polluted marine microbial communities from Coal Oil Point, Santa Barbara, California, USA - Sample 7 (SPAdes) (version 2) | ecosystem: Environmental > Aquatic > Marine > Oil seeps ...
TTCTTATTCTCGGTTGGGTTTATGGTGGGGGGTATTCCGATAACAGTTTCACCTACGCCACCGACGATAAGTTTCTCACTGATACTGGGAGGCACATTCGCTTCTATGTTTGTATTTCTGGTAATCTTTTTTCTTTATATCAGAAGATAAGTGAATATAGATTCGACTTAAGACGGATCCGTGCTCCTTCAGGGGTATCCCTTTATAGGGGCACAAATTTAATATATGTATTGGAACATATGCTTGAAGATCTTGAGAGATTCGGAAAGAGGCTGGCAAGAGACGGACTTGTAAGATCAAGCTCTGGGAACATGAGCATACGCGTGGAGGATAAGATCTTTATAACCACGAGTGGCAGCATGCTCGACGAGTTGGATGAGATAAATATCGTAGAGATTGACCTTTATTCTTCAGAATTTTATGATAGGGCTTCAAGGGAATCCATAGTTCACTGCGAGATCTATAAGAAGACACCATCTCTTGCCGTGATACACGCCCGCCCACCTTTTGCGGTGGTGTTATCCCTTCTCATGGACGGGTCCGTCGAACCGATGGATATCGAAGGAAAGCACTTTTTTGACACAATACCAATAGTAAATGGAGGAACAGGATCAACGGAACTGGCAGAGGCTGTAGGTGAAACATTGAATGATTTTAATGGCCTTATAGTCCGTGGACACGGTACATTCACTGCTGGAAAGAACGTTGAAGAGGCATACTTGACAACATGCGCAATAGAGTACAGTTGTAAGATATCGTACCATTATAAACTGGCTATGGGGTAATATAGTACCTTTTAGCGATTTAAATCAATTATATTACCATTAATTTAGTTTTTTTTTAAAATTTTGATAAATAATAGCGATATTTACGGACCATATCATATTATATAAGTCGAAAATGATTGGATTAACCGAAAGACATATATATTGATACTCAAATTAAATATCATTGCAAGAATTAACTCTTGTAAGTTTCCTTAAATCTATTAAAGGAGGTGAGACTAAATGGAACTCCCAGTAGCATCCGTTGGAAGGATTATAAAAAACTCTGGAGCTGACAGAGTAAGTGAAGACGCTAAGATGGCTTTGGCAAAGAAGTTAGAGGAACATGGTGAAAGAGTATCATCTGAAGCTGTAAAATGGGCTAAACACGCCGGTAGGAAGACCATAAAGGCTGTTGATATTGAAGAAGCGGCTCGAAGGATGGGATAAACTCCCATTTCCTAATTTTTATTTATTCTAAAAATATTCTATTTTTATGAAGATTCTCCCGCTTGTAAGCCTGCTAATAGATGATAAGAGGTTGAGTATTCGGCAGCTTGAAGCTTTGAGTGAGATATCAAAGACGCGCTCTCAAACGCAGGCCGCCAGAATTTTAGGCATCTCGACACCCGTTCTACATAGATATATCAAGAGAGGCGAGGAAGAGCTCGGGTTTTCCCTGATCCAAACAACTCCAACGGGTAGTATGCTAACTCCCAAAGGAATTGAGATCGTAAAAGCATACAAACGATACCTCAAGGCGACTTTACCACCCAACCGGAATATGGCAATTGGCTGTTCGGTTATCACCCAGTACCTACTCCTTGAAAGCCTGGCACCACTGGAAGAAGATGGTGGGCTTTTCGATATCTATATAGGGGATGACGAGACGAACAGAAGGCTGCTGGAGCTTGGGGCACTTGACCTGGTGATATTTGACGATCCATTATATGTATATGAGTATGAAGGAGACGCAGTTTATCAGGATATTGCTTTTGATACACTCTATCACATTTACAGAGGTGAATCTTACAGTAGGTTCAGATATGGTGCTCAGAGGATCGGTTTTAAGCATCTGAGATCTGAGAATATCGAGTACAGAATTGACAATAATACAAGCGGTGTGGTGCCCCTTATAAGTGCTCCGCGAAGTTACTTCATTAACCAGAGTATGGTCCGAAGGATGGACCTTGGGCTCACTTCGCATACGCCACCTCGGACATTTAATCATGCAATCACCGCAATGATCCTTAATGAAAGAGTTGAGCTTTACACACTTGCCCAGGAGATGAAGAAGCGTGCCGCAAAATTCGGCTTTATTACCTAAATAGGTAATAGATCATGGACTTTTCATAAACTTTTTATGCCCATGTTCCGAACTAGTTTATGGTGTAGATATGACTGATGAATATGTTAGACCGAATCCTGAATTTACAAAGAGAGTTATTGATGCAGGCGGCGACACGCTGAATCTCTGCTTTCAGTGCGGTACCTGTACGGGAAGTTGCCCGTCGGGTAGGTACACTGCTTTCAGGGTAAGAAAGATGATTAGAAAGGCGCAATTGGGGCTGAAAGATGAGGTTCTACCATCGGATGATCTCTGGTACTGCACGACCTGTTACACCTGTTACGAGCGTTGTCCCCGAGGTGTCGATATACCGGGAATCGTTCTGGCAATAAGAAATATTGCCGTGCAGGAAGGATATATGAAAGAAGCCCACAAGAAGACAGCTTCGTTCATAGTAAACAACGGTCATCTGATGTCACTAAAGGATGAACACAAGGCCCTTCGAAAGGATAACGGCCTAGATGAAGTACCTCCGACGGTACTCATGTACGAAGATGCACTCAAGAGTGTAAAGAGCATAATCGAGAAGACCGAATTTGAGAAACTGATAGGAAGTGCGTGATATGTATTCATTATTCCTTGGGTGTATAGCCCCACTCAGATATCCGGGTATAGAAAGTGCCACAAGAGAGATTCTGAGGGAACTTGGTGTGGAGTATAATGAACTGGAAGGGGCATCATGCTGTCCTGCACCTGGTGTCATGAGGTCTTTTGATGAGAAGACATGGCTTTCCATCGCTTCACGGAATCTGCAGATAAGCGAGAAGAAGGAAACCGAACTGCTCACCATATGTAACGGTTGCTACGGTTCGCTCTTCGAAGCCGCTCACATACTGGAGACGGATGAGAAGAAGAGAAGCGATGTCAATGAGATCATAGGTGAGGGCGGATACAATGGGACGACCAAAGTTAGGCACATCGCCGAGGTACTATACAAGGAACTTGGTACCGATGAGATAAGATCAAAGGTGAGGGATGGGCTGAAGTTGAATATAGCTGTTCACTACGGATGCCACTTCCTAAAACCGAGCAAGATCAAGAAACTTGACGATCCTGAGAGGCCAACGATGCTCGACGAACTCGTCGAGGCTACCGGGGCAGTTAGTGTCCCCTACAAAGACAAGCAGATGTGCTGCGGTGCAGGTGGTGGAGTAAGAGCAGGATCTCCTGATGTAGCTCTTGAGATGGCAAAGAACAAGATAGACAATATGAAGGCTGCGGGTGCCCAGTGCATAGTAACACCATGTCCATTCTGCCATCTTCAGTTTGACCGGGGTCAAAAGGAGCTTGGAGATGGATATGATCTGCCAGTAATCCATCTATCCCAGATACTTGGGATGGCGATCGGACTTGACAAGAACAAACTTGGTTTTGAGTCCCATGTAACACCGGTTGATCCGATACTATGACGCATATTGCAAAGATTGCGGCCGTGACAAAGGTGGCAGACGTTGGCGAAGAGCTCATGTCATTCGTTGAGTTCAAGGCCGAGAGAGAAGGTAGGAAGTTGACAGGTGACGAGTCCGTCATCATTCTACAGGTGGATGGTACCCAAAGTTACCATCCGATCTTTTTACCTGCAAAAATTGAAGATATTGAAGAAGAGCTAAACAAAGTGGATGTAACCCTCAACGCAGATTCTAAGAAGAGTATACTGGAACTGTTGTGAACTTAATTGGCATATTGCAGATCTATCTCCACAGCCCAGTCATAACTCACCGTATATAATTCTTTACCATTAATTAAGGCCACTTAATGTATCCCCCCTTAAAATTTGAGGTAATCTTCATCACCCATTCAGCCCATGAGCTTCAATAGTAGTGCTTTTTGTGCATGAAGCCTATTCTCGGCCTGTTCGAAGATTGCGGAATTCGAACCTTCCATAACATCCATTGTTATCTCCTCACCCCTATGAGCAGGAAGACAATGTAAAACGATAGCATCCGGATTCGCCTCATTAACTAGATCGCTATTGATCTGGAAAGGTTTCAAGGCCCTTACCCTCTCATCCCTCTCATCCTCATCACCCATCGAAACCCAGACGTCAGTGTAGAGCACATCAGCATCGCGGGCGGCCTTGACAGGGTCGTTGACAATATCAACTGAACAGGCCAGATCTCTTGCCTCAAGAACGATATCCAGATCAGGTTCAAAACCCTTTGGGCATGCAACGGTTGCCTGCATACCTGTAAGAGCACAGGCAAGCATCATTGAATTGCACACGTTGTTCCCATCCCCAACCCAGACGAACTTGAGCCCTGCGAACTGGCCAAACCGCTCCCTTATAGTCATCAGGTCTGCCAGAGTTTGACATGGATGTTCCAGGTCAGATAGTGCGTTTATTACTGGAACAGACGAATACTGCGCAAGCTTACGGACCGTCTCATGACTGTAAGCCCTGACCATTATCCCATGAAGATAGCTTGAGAGGACACGTGCGGTATCCTCGATCGTCTCACCGCGCCCCAGTTGAAGATCCCTACTGTTAAGGTAGAGTGAATGCCCACCAAGGTCGGTCATGGCCACTTCAAAAGAGACCCTTGTTCTCGTGGATGATTTCTCAAATATCATACCCAGACTCTTGCTTTCAAGGGGCCTGATCACCTTGCCCCTCCGGCGCTTCTCCTTCAAATCAAGCGCAGAGTCAAGTAGACTGGAAACCTGTTCAGGGGTAAAATCTGACATTGATGTGAAATTCATAGGGGGAAAGGTAGACTCATTTGATATTATCTTTTATGATTGTGATCACTTATTTCACTAACTCTCGTCGGGTCGTGCTGTGGTGAGTTTTACATGCTTCACACCCTTGAGTGCCGTTATTCGTTCTCTAATATCCCTAACGTGCGCTGCATCCGCTTTTATCAGTATGACCTCGAGGCAGTTATCCTCGTCCAGATGCACGTGTAATGTGGAAACGACCATTCCGACAAACTCATGTTCTAGATCCATAAGGGCATCTGAGACCCCCCTCTGGTTATGGTCATACATCAGCGTGATGACTCCGATCCTTTCACCATGAAGTTCATTGATCCATTCATAATCAGTGATGTAATCCCTTATGGCGTCCCTTATCCCCTCTGAACGAGATGAGTAGCCCCTCTTTTCCAGTATACCATCGAACTTATTGAGTAGATTTGACGGCAGTGAGACACCTATCCTCTCGATTTGACCCTCGACCATGTCTGTAGTTACACTGGGTGTGTATAAAAAGTATTGTATATAAATGGAAATGTATATAAAAAGTAATACTTATTTTATAATAAGTAATACGAAATATTACGTCAGTTAAAAATAGACATAATACAAGATATTGGAGTGAAATGATATGAATGATGGGAAGATAATTTCGTTGTTGGTACTGGGATTGCTTCTGTTTGGCACAGTGGGAACTGTAAGTGCACATTTTACGATGCTATTTCCAGGAGATGATATGGACGTTGATGCGCTCGATTATATGGCAAAAGAAGGGGAAACCAAAACAATTCGGATACTATGGGGTCACCCATGCGAACATGTGTTATTTGACTGCCCCGTCGTCCCTGAAGTGTATGTCAGAGATCCGGATGGTGTTGTCACGGTTCTGAACCCTACGAAGATCAGTGTGGAAGGAGTGGAGGCGTATAAAGTCTCTTTCATAGTAGGGATGAGGGGCGATTACATAATTCACGCAAAATTGAACGTCTCCGAACACGAACTCATCGACCACACAAAAGCAGTCATCCACTGCGGGGAAGAAGAGTGGAATGGATGGGATGCAAGTCTTGGTGAGACTGTTGAGCTAGTCCCGTATACAAGACCATATGGGATAGAGGAAGGATTCACTTTCACTGGTACTGCCCTGGCAGCCGGTATGCCACTCCCTGGTGCAACAGTCGAGATCGAAAAGTACTATACGAAGTCCGATGGAGATGATATCGTGGAAGCTGCGGAACACACCTTTTCAGATGACCCGCCGATGATGTTCACAAGGGTTGTAAAGACCGACGTAGACGGAGATTTCGCATACACGCTAGATGAACCGGGAATATGGTTTGTTGGTGCGTACAACAATATTGACGGGCTTGAGAAAAGAGGAGTCATGATAGTTCCGGTCCTTGAGACATTCCCTCCTGGTGAGACTGAAGTAATGGAAGAGTCCATAGATACACCTTCGCCAACACTAGTTTACTCTGCCATTGGAATTTCAATAACCTCACTTATTATAGGAGTTTTTGCATTCAAAAGAAGAGAAAAATAGGTAAGATGGTACACATATCTGATGGGATTCTCGCAACTGAGATCTGGGTAAGTGGTTATGTAATCACAGCAGTTTTACTTGCCCTCATTTTGAGGAGAATGAATAGTGATGACGTTCCCAAGCTCTCTGTGATCACAGCAGGTGTATTCGTCGCATCGCTCATTCACATTCCTGTAGGCCCCACAAGCGCACATTTTATACTTAATGGACTTGCAGGTGTGACGCTCGGAATACTCTCTTTCCCTTCTGTCTTCATAGCCGTACTCCTTCAGACATTGCTCTTCCAGCACGGAGGGATTACTACAATTGGGATCAACACACTCAACACAGGTCTGCCGGCGCTCATTGCTTATGGGGTATTCAGGCTGGGATGTGGAAGTAACATAAGAGAAAGGGCAGGGATATTTGGAGGTATCGCAGGAGGGATTGCTGTCCTTATCTCGGTACTCCTCATCTCACTTGAACTTGTAACAACCGGAGAAGCATTTGAGACGATAGCGATCCTCATGGCATCGGCACATATACCTATCATAATCATTGAAGCGATAGCCACCGGAACAATAGCAGCATTCTTCGTTCAGGTCAAGCCCGAGATATTGAGCATTGGGGGAGAGGTGAAGCGATGAAAAAGTTTCTTTTTATTACCCTAATCATTGTGATGCTTCTTGGAACAGGGGTTGCTGGTGCCCACAGACTTATTATAGTCCATCGGATAAATGAGATCGAGATAGAAGCATATTTTGGTGGAGAATCAGCTTGTAGGGATGCCAATGTTAGCATATACACAATAAAAGAGGGTATGGAAGAGCCATATCTGAATGGTACAGCCGATGCAGACGGTAAGTTTGGTTTTCCACCGAAAGTGGGTTATCAAGAGTACAGGGTCGTGGTTGATTCAGTTCATCTGCCTGGTCACCGTGGAGACGAGGTGATAAATATAGGGGTACCAAATACAGGAGCCCATGAAGATTCTGGGGAGTCAATGCAAGATTATACGATGGTGATTGCAGGTCTGGGTTACCTAGTAGGCATAGCAGGAATAGCTATCGGATACAACAGCCAAAAGAAGGGGAAGTGATAATGGAACCCGTGGAGATCGACGAATATTACCATCTAAAATCACCCATTCACAGCTGGGATCCTCGTGCAAAGATAGTATCCATTATGGTTCTCATCTTCTCGATTGTCCTCATTTATGATCTGATACTAGCCATTTTAGGTTTGATGGTTGCAATCACCCTCCTCTTTACATCCCGGATTCCACTCAAGTTCGTGATCTGGCACCTCAGGTGGGTCTTTCTCTTCATCCTCCCGTTCCTTGTGATAATGCCATTATCGATTACCAGAGGAGGAATCAGCTTGACCTATGAAGGTTTTGAGTATGCCCTGTTGGTATCGATTAAAGCACTAACATCAGTGATTCTGATATTTCCCATGATCGGTACAATGAGGTTCGATTCCACAACAAAGGCACTCGAGAGGCTAAAAATACCAAATAAGATAGTACAGATGATCACCTTCACCTATAGATACATATTCGTATTCATGAAAGAGTTCTCGGACATCTCAAGATCGATCGATTCGAGGGGTTTTAAACGAAGGACTGATATGTACACGATAAGGACTCTTGGAAAGGTAGTGGGGATGTTATTTGTCAAGAGCGTTGAGAGATCCGAACGCGTCTACATTGCCATGCAGTCCAGAGGATACACCGGAACCCTCAAGTCATTTGACGAGTTTGAGATGGTGAAGATGGATTGGGCGAAGGCATTTATGATCGTAGGGGCTGCTTTAGGACTGCACTTGATCACCATTACAGGTGTGATCTGAGATGAAGAAGGCGATTGAGATAGATGATCTGAGTTACACGTATCCCGACGGAACTAAAGCACTTGACGGAGTCTTTTTGAATATAAGCGAAGGTAAATCAGTTGCACTCATAGGGCCAAATGGTGCCGGAAAGTCAACACTGATGTTACACCTCAATGGTGTTCTCAGAGGCGAAGATAGTGCAGTAAAAATACTCGGAGATGAGATATCAAACAGAAACCTTCGCAAGATAAGGGAGAAGGTAGGTATAGTCTTTCAGGATCCCGATGACCAATTATTCATGCCGACGGTCTTTGATGATGTCGCATTCGGTCCGATAAATCTTGGGCTTGAAAGTGATGAAGTTAAGAAGAGAGTTGAGATGGCACTTAAAAAGGTGGGATTGTCAGGATATGAAGATAGATCCCCCCATCGTCTCAGTTTTGGTGAGAAGAAGAGGGCCTCTTTTGCCACGGTCCTATCAATGGACCCTGAGATACTCGTGCTGGATGAACCTACGTCAAATCTTGATCCCAGAAACAGATCCAGATTGATCAGAACCATATCAGATTTAAGATATGAAGGGAAGACCATAATTACTGCAACACATGATCTTAACGCCGTTCCCAGTATCGCAGACATGGTATACATCCTCAACAGAACCATAATTGCCGGTGGGACGACAAGAGAGATATTTGAGAATGTTGACCTGTTGAGGGGGATGAATCTTGATGTACCTGAGGTGGTGCGACTATTCGAGGTTTTGAAGTGTTTCGGATATGATTACGAGAACCTGCCACTCTCTATGGAAGAGGCGATTAGCCATCTAACAGGGACGATAGAGTCAGCAGGAGGGCACATACACCTTCACATCCACGAGCATACTCACAGAGAACTTGATGAGACCAGAGAGAAGCACAACCACCATTTTAAGGATGGTAATTGAGCGGTTTTTTGGAAATTTTTAATAAAGTTTTGAAGAATGTTACTAACAAGCCCGGTACCTGTAAGTAGGGGGTGTGGTGACTTAAAAGGAGCTTGACAAATTTCGACATTAATGTTAAGTAGTAAACAATTAGATTAATTTTGATGAGGCCGACCAATTCAAAGCTCTACCCTTTGATACTTACCATTCTCATCTTAGCCATACGTCAAATCCACCCCCCAATTTATATAAATTATAACTAAATTTTAATTTTAACTTATAATTTATATTAGAAATATTTATATATTATTGTCAGAATATTCTCTTTTGATGAAAAATATGGTTAAAAGAAGCTTAATAACTAATTGTAGATTTATACCAATTTTTTTATTCACAACTACAGTACTATTGGTTTTGTTGTCTATTGTTCCGCAAGTTTATGCAGCTAATGACGATCTCTGTATAGATTGTCACAGTTCTAGCGGTGTGCTTGAGGGCATTATAAAAGACTGGGAAAAAAGCAAACATGCTCAAAATAACGTATCCTGTAGAGGTTGCCACGATGCAAAACCCTCTGATCCGGATGCATTGTCCCACTTTGGGAATACGATCTCGCCTGTGGTCTCACCAAAGGATTGCGCAAGATGTCATAGCCAGGAAACTGAAGAATTCGAACAGAGCTTGCACTCTCTTGGTGCCAAATATTACGAGTACCTTTACGACAATGAGAAACTTCCATACATTGAAAGCCAAATTGAAGGGGGATTCATTGTCGCCGAAAGTCAGGAGGTTAACCATGCTGCAACTTTACGAGGTTGTCAGGCCTGCCACGGCACAAACATGACCGGTAAATCCACAGAAGACTTCACTGTTTGGCCAAATAATGGCATTGGTCGGATCAATCCAGACGGTAGTAAAGGAAGCTGTTCATCATGTCACACTCGCCACACATTCTCCATTGCAGAAGCACGCCATCCTGAAACCTGTGGACAATGCCACATGGGACCTGATCATCCGCACATAGAAATATATCAGGAATCAAAACACGGCAACATCTATGCAGCAGAAGGGGACACGTGGAACTGGGATAAAGAAGACTGGGTGGCAGGTGTGGATTACCGCGCACCAACATGCGCTAGTTGCCACATGTCAGAAGCATCTGGAGTTCCTGCCACACACGACGTGAGTTCAAGGCTGAGCTGGGAACTTGAATCAGCAATATCAAGGCGCACCGATAACACAGCAAACAGCCTAGGTGTAAAGATAAGCGACGGTTCAAGCTGGCAGGAAAAACGAGGTAGAATGGAAGCCGTATGTGATCAGTGCCACTCAAGCACATGGACCAATAACTATTTCAAACAGGCAGACATCGTTGTAGAAGTTTATAACGAAAAGTATACAGAGACAAAAGAAGTTGTCGATCAACTGTACGAAGAAGGACTGCTCACTAAAACAAGCTTTGATGAACCTATTGAATTCAAGATATACGAGATGTGGCACCATGAAGGACGCAGAGCCAGAATGGGTGCTTTCATGATGGGGCCAGATTATGTTCAATGGCATGGATTCTATGAATTGTTGAAGGACAAAGTAGAAATAGATCACATGGCAGAGGAACTGCAAAACAAAGGTGAAAAAGGTGCCAATCAGTCTTTTATGTTTTGGCCTATGACCCTTCTTTTGATTGTGATTATTTGCTTAATAGTTTTGAACATAGCAATTGCCTTCAAAAGGAAAAATTAGGCTGGAATAGAATAATGAATCTGGATAAAAATGCGGCTTATGCTGTTATTTCAGCGTGTATCCTCGTAATTATTACATCGATATATTTTATCGTATTTTCACTAACTCAGCAGATAGAAAATCCAATGATGGGCATGATGGGTGGTATGATGGGCTACAACCAGCCGATTTATCGTCCTTGGTACACCACACTTTTACCACTGCTTACCTTGGCTTCTTATGACTATTTCGAAAAACTCCCTTTTTCACATAACCCACCGGAAATCTTCTTACCCCCATTCCATCATCAACACATCCCACTCCTTTTCTACCCTTTTACACTCCTTATCCCTCTAATTTCCCAACCATCATAGGTAGCTACCGCTATACCACTCCTTGTTTCTTCAGGGTCAGTATTTGATGCAGGTTGAAGGAAAAAGCTGCAAATATCATCTTTATATGTACCCGTTCTACCGTTGTAACCCTCACATGACCGGATTTGAATACGTTCTTTATCACAGCATAGGGTCTTTCACCGGGCGCTCTCTTCCTACCTAT
>Ga0209345_10005785_pt1 | contig 11362 bp, 7 predicted proteins | sample Cruoilmetagenom7_FD_187294 | JGI IMG/M metagenome (GOLD analysis project Ga0209345, IMG submission 187294) | Oil polluted marine microbial communities from Coal Oil Point, Santa Barbara, California, USA - Sample 7 (SPAdes) (version 2) | ecosystem: Environmental > Aquatic > Marine > Oil seeps ...
TCTCCCTTCGCCTCTTTTACTATTCCGGTGATTGAGGTCTGAGCCAGTACGCTGCCCGAAATCAGGAGAAGCATTGTATATAGTAGATGATGTTTCATGTGAATCGCTTGCAGTGAATAATAAATAGTACACTGCAAATCTGCTTCACTCTCACATCAAATAGAAATAAGAGTTACCGAATTGTCAGATTGGACTTCTGAATTGTATTTTCTACAATGCTCTGACCGCTTCCACCCCATTGATGGTTAGGGGAAGCGCCCTCCCGAGACGGCGGTGTCCCTCTTCCGTGATCAGAAAGTCTTCCTCGTTGCGCAGGCCGCTGAAATCCCTGAATTTCTCTATTTCCTTGTAGTTCAGGAACTGTGCCAGATGGTTTTTCGATTTCCAGAGATCAATGAGATCCGGAATAAAGTAGATCCCCGGCTCAATGGTCAACACAAAACCCGGACGGAGCTTCTTGCCCAGCCGCAGGGATTTCAATCCGAACTGGGTGGATTTGGGAACGCCATCGTAACCTACCCACTGTTCTCCAAGGTTCTCCATATCGTGCACATCCAGTCCCATCATATGACCGGTGCCACAGGGGAAGAAAATGGCATGAGCCCCGGCTTCTACTGCTTCCTCTGTATTTCCTTTAGTCAGACCAAAAGCCTTGAGCCCTTCGAAAATAGTTCTGCTTGCCGTTAGATGCACCTCTTCAAAGGCGGTGCCCGGTTTAAGCATGGAAACAGCAGCCATATGAGCATCCAGGCACAACTGGTAGATCTCTTTCTGGATTGGTGTAAAGGTGGGATCGACCGGGAAGGTGCTGGAAAGATCACCTGCATAACATTTTTCGGTCTCCGCCCCGGCATCCAGTAGAAAGAGATCTCCACTTTTTATGGTGTTTCCGTGGTAATGGTTATGCAGGGTCTGTCCATTGATGGTAGCAATGATAGGGAAGGATGGATTTCCATTGGCAGCGTGAGCAACTTCTGCAACCTTTGCAGCAACTTCAGATTCACGCATCCCCGGCCGCGCATAACGCATTCCTGCCAGGTGCATCTCTACGCTGATATCCACTGCCCGATCCAGCTCTTTAATCTCCTCAGTGGTTTTCACTTCCCTTTGTGCTACCACAGCTCTGGTAAGCTCCAGAGAGATTTTTTCTGAAATGGATCCAGAATTAAATTGTGTGAGTTCGGCCATTCTGATAAGTATATCAGCCCGGTAGGGATTCAGGAAATGGACCGGCCTTTTTTTGGAAATCGCCTCAGATACGACAGATGGCAGGGAAGAAAAAGGGAGCACATTTTTAATCCCAACTCTTTCACCCAGTGAAGCAATGCTTGGCACCACGCCGGTCCATACGATCATATCAATCCCGTAGTCGTCGCCAAAAAGCATAGACTCCCCACTATCTGCATCGATGATTCCTGCCAGTGAAGCCTGGTCAATGCCAAAATAGTACAGGAAGGTGCTATCTTGCCGGAAGTGATAGGTATTATCGGTATAGTTCATGGGGGACTCTTCGTTCCCGGGAAGCAGGACAATCCCACCTGAAACGGTGTCTGCAATTTTTTTCCTGCGCGCTGTGTAAGTTTCTTTGCTAAACATTTGCACAATATAGTAACTTAGGGCCTTTCAAACCTATACTCCCGTCAATGACTAAATATTTCTTTCCCTTTTTTCTATTACTTCTATCCTGCTCCACCCCACAAGCTGAAATTTATGAATGGAGGGGAACAGATCGCCTGGGCATCTACCCGGATACTAACTTACTGGAAGAGTGGCCTGAAGAAGGTCCCCGGGAAATATGGACCGTAGACAGCCTGGGAAGGGGTTACGGATCTCCGCAGTTCACAGAAGATCGTTTTTATGTCACCGGTGAGGTGGATGATATGGCCCTGTTATTTTGTTTTGATCTGGATGGGAATAAGCTATGGCAAAGCACCCTTGGAAAAGAGTGGGTTTCCTCCTACCCCGGATCCCGGTCGGCACCCACCATCGTAGATGATTTGATCTATATTGGCACAGGGATGGGAGATCTTTATTGCGTAAATGCAGCCGATGGCAGTCTGGTTTGGTCCAAAGACTTCAACAGGGACTTTGAGGGAGTTTATCCACTACATGGTCACTCTGAAGCGCCAGTGATTACAGGGGACAGGGTATTCTGGACCCCTGGCGGGGCAGTTTATAATGTGGTTGCGCTGAACCGTTTGACCGGGGAGCTGATCTGGAGCAATCCCGGTTTCGGGGAACGTTCTGGGTACAATCCCGGGAAATTGGTGGAGCATAATGGCCGGGAGCTCTTTGTTACTTTTACATCAGCCAAATTACTTGGACTGGATGTGAAAACAGGAGAATTATTGTGGTCCCACCATCAGGATGTTTACACCGAAAAGGAGCGTGAAACAATAGGGATCGGCGATTCCCATGCAAATTCTGTCGTCTATAGAGACGGATCCATCTATTATGTCGCGGGTGACGGTAATGGCGGCGTCAAACTTGACCTTTCGGAAGACGGCAGCACCATTGCCCAGGCATGGCGCAATCCTGGATTCGATAGTTTTTTTGGCGGAGTGGTCCTGGTAGACAATTACCTCTATACCAGTGGCACACACAGCCAGTACTTATTTTCCATTGATGCCACCACCGGACTATTGAGAGACTCCCTGCATATTGGACAGGGCGCTCTGATTGCCGCTGATGAAAGGCTCTATTATTACAACCAGCGAGGTCTGATGTATCTGATCACTTATGCCGGGGGTAAACTAAACGAGCTTAGTACCTTTAAGATCACCAAGGGTACCAGGCATCATTTCTCTCATCCGGTGATCCACCGTGGGGTATTGTATCAGCGTCGGGGTGATGCCCTGATGGCCTATGATATCGCCCAGTCTACTTCTTAAGAGGCTGTTGCCAGGGGATCCGGCCCGTATTTCTGATGTGTTCCCGAAGAGCCGAACGCAGAGAGTTATAATTCTGGTCTTTTGTGGTCTCCAGCTGATTCATCTCAAACGGATCGGCTCCCACATTGAAAAACTGCCAGGGTTCATAGGGAGTGTTCTGCAGAATTTTGTAATCTCCCTTGCGGGCCGCATAGTAGGCCTGTCCGCCATAGTCACCCCCTTCCCGTCTGACCCAGAACACAAAACGTTCAGAGGGAGGCCTGTGCTCCCCCATTAATTCCGGCAAAAAGCTCTCTCCATCAATGTTATCGCCAGGCTCCACACCCGCCAGGTCGGTAAAAGTTGGAAAGAGGTCCATTAAAAGTGTAAGCCTGTCGCAGCTGCCTCCAGGTTCAATTTCACCCTTCCATAACACAAAGGCCGGAACCCGTATGCCTCCTTCAAACATATCCTGCTTCCCTCCTCTCAAAGGTCCGTTGCTCTGCTCATAACGGAGAGAGCCACCATTATCTGAGGTAAAAACAAGCAGGGTATTATCTATAAGTCCCGAAACATTCAGGTACTCCATAATCCTTCCCACATGGTGGTCCAGGTGTTCAATGAAGGCCACATTTTTGGCTCTTTTTTCGCTAAGACCGGGCTCCCTTTGTTTAACCTTTTGGTGAAATTCGGGGGGTGGTTGAATGGGAAAATGAGGCGCATTGTAGGCCAGGTATAGAAAGAAAGGCTGTCCTATCCCTTCCCGTTCTTTTAGATACTCCAGAGTCCAATCAGTGAACAGGTTCGTTGCATGTCCTTCAGGATCAATGGTTGTAGCGTTCAAACGCATCCAGTTTTTCCCTCCTCTCAGGTGCGTCCAGTAATCGTCCATCATATCACCCAGGAAACCCTTGAAGTAATCAAAGCCCCGGTCGTTTGGGGTATTGGGTTCCTCAAAGCCCAGATGCCATTTGCCAATGATGGCGGTATGGTAGCCCTGGCGTTTCAGAGGAGCTGTGATCAGCTCAGCAGCCGGATCCAGATAGCCCCAGCTATTCTTCGTAAATTGCCTGATTACACCCGGCACCCCCACCATATCAGGATAACGCCCCGTAAGCAGAGAGGCCCGGCTGGGTGAACAGACAGTACAGTTGGCATAAAACTGGTTCATTCTCATTCCCTGAGCTGCCAGCTGGTCAATATGCGGGGTCAAGAGGTCGCTTGCACCCTGACAGGATAAATCGCCAAATCCCAGATCGTCCACCAGGATACAAATAATATTCGGAGCCACAGGCTTCGTGGGCTGTGCAGCCATGTTCAGGCTGAAACTCAGCAGCAAATGCGCCGCCAGACAGTACATCTTTTTCATCTGCGTATTTTATATTCAGTTTCAATTTGCAAAATCTTTTCTTATATCCCGGATGCTTATCCCTGATTCTTTTGATTTCTTGGTCATATTCCGTAATTTATTATGCAGAAATAGTTAGCCTAACTATGAATAATGATCAGGTTAAGTCATCTGGTGGAAAAGGAGGATTTCGCCTGAAAGAATCCCTCGCCAATCTCCGACAAAGAGGCTTTTTCAGATATGTGGGTCGCAGCGTTCTGCTGATCCTGTCAATCTACCTGCTCGTCATACTGATCGTCTTCCTGTCCGGGAAATACCTGGTAGATTTTTCTTCTTTTTTTGAAGGGATCATCGACCGGCTTTCTGACCGCTTTGTGATCCTTCTGTTTTTTCTTTCCGAATCCTTCACAGGGATGATCCCGGTGGATCTGTTTGTGATATGGGCACAAAAATTTGAATATCCCCTGCTCTGGCTGGCTCTGCTTGGTGTTCTATCCTATGCAGGTGGGGTGATCTCCTATGGCATTGGAAAATGGATATCCAAAAGGCCTCGTATCAGGGCCTTTACAGAACGCAGACTGCAAGGGTATATTACCTTTGTGCGAAAGTGGGGAGGCGCATTTATTATCATTGCGGCTCTGTTTCCCTTTACCCCCTTTTCCCTGGTCATCATCGCAGTTACCCTGTTCCATTACCCTTTCCGGAGCTTCCTGCTTTTTGCACTGGCACGCCTCTTCCGTTTTGTGCTGCAGGGAATTTTCTTCTTCGATCTGTTGAAGTTAGATCACTGGATCACATAGTGTAATATGGGCTTCACTAAAATGACATATTTACTTTAAGTAATATAAGTTAGTTTATTGTAATATAGTAAGATAATCATATATCCAGGAGGACATTACAGTAGGTATCCAATCAAATTATAAATTTATTTATAAAATTTATAGTTTATAAATCGCGTAAAATTGGGATCAGGGAAAAAAGAATGCTTCCTTGACATAGACTTTTGGATTGGATATCTTTGTACGTAACTAACAGAAATTATTGCATTTAACTGCTCAAACTATTCATCATGGCGAGCGTATTTTCTGCGATCAACTATGGGGGTGTTGCAATCAAAAACAGGTTTGTACATTCTGCCACCTATGAAGCAATGGCTTCAGAAACAGGTGAAGTAACTGAAAAACTGGTTAATAGATACCGGATACTGGCCAAGGGTGATATCGGGCTCATTATCCCCGGGCACATCTTTATACACCCCCATGGAAGAGCTGGAAAATATCAGATGGGGATTCATTCGGACGAAATGGTACCGGGACTGAAAAGACTGGTGCATGCCGTCCATGAGGGGGGTAGTAAAATATTTCTGCAACTCTCCCACGCTGGCAGGCAAACCAAAAAATCTTTGATTGGAAGGAGGCCCATGGGACCTTCCAGTTTTGACAGGGATCCTCTGAACCAGGTGAAGGCAGCAGGTCATTGAAGCTTATGGCCAGGCTGCCAGGAGGTCCGTGGAGACCGGGACCGACGGAATTCAGCTACATGCTGCACATGGCTACCTGATTAACCAGTTTTTATCTCCCTACTTCAACAAGAGAACTGACCAATGGGGAGGTTCAGATATAAACCGGTTCAATTTCCTCCGGCAGGTGATTCAAAGCTGCAGAAATCATATGCCCGATGGAATGCCCCTTTCGGTGAAATTGAATACTCAGGATTATACTCCAAAGGAGGGTATTATTCCGGCTCTGGCTGCAAAATATGGCGAATGGCTTGCAGAAATGAACGTGGACGGGCTTGAGTTAAGTGCCGGATCCACACACTATGCATTTTTGAATATGAGCCGGGGAGATGTGCCAGTGAATGAATTAGTAGCTGGTTTTCCTGCCTGGAAAAAACCTATCGGCAGGATGATGTTGAATAAAATGGTCGGAAAATATCCCCTGAAGGAAGGGTATAATCGGGATGCTGCAAAGCTTGTAAGACCGAGATTAAATGGAACCATTCTTGCAGTAACGGGGGGATTCCGAAGGCTGACACACATGGAAGAGGTGATCTCTGATGGATATGCGGACATGATCGCCATGAGCAGACCCTTTATTCGTGAGCCGCATATATTGCTTCGCTTTAAAGAAGGCCAAAAAGATGTAGTCTCCTGTCAGTCTTGTAACAAGTGTCTGGCAGCAGTGAGCAATGAGCAGGCTGTCAGATGCTTTAATGCCCTTTGAGCATTGAACCCATCTCATTCGAGCTTTGCACCAGTTCCATATACAGGTTCAGGTGGTTTTCATACAGTTCTCGCGGTGAACATTGAAGTTCTTTACAAAGGGAGGCTGCATATCCCACTGCAGCACCCATCTGCCCGGTGGTCCTCATCACCCTGGGTCCACCCAGTCCGATATGACTGCAGCTAAAACATCTGCCTGCCATAAACAGGTTGCCGATGTTCTTTGAATAGAGTGATCTGTAAGGGATCTGGTATGCTTCGGCCGGATAAAACATGGCTTCTGTAAGAAAATCAGGTTTGCTCTCGTCCAATTTGTTCACGGAATAGTGCACATCCACTTCCCTGATCTCATGTACCACGGCATCTGGAAAGATCCTGGATTCACGCATATCGTTAAAGGTATAGAGGTAATCACCCACCAGGCGCCGCGACTCTCTTTTTCCAAGTAAATAGGAGACCCATTCCAGTTTCAGGTGATCCCGGTCCTCTTTCTGCTTTTCGTTGTAGAATGAACCATAAATTGCCTTTAGCATATGATCCCTGATCTGTTCTGCATGGTCCACCTGGTGCCAGCGATCACTGATCAGCTCCCAGTTCCAGGTTCCATGACGTGCAGCATAGTTACCCGAAACATCCATGGCCCAGGGAACTTCGGGGAATTCAGAGGCTGATTCCGCCTGCATAGTTCTCCACAGCACAGATGCACCAAGTATCTCCTGATCCTCTCTCTTTGGGCTCCATAGTTCGCCATACTCCTCCCAGGCCTCATTATATAGCGAGTCGGGTTCCCGGCCGTAGTTATACTCAGCTCCCGCCCAGTACCCAATCCATCCATCACCGGTACAATCTACAAAATAAGGAGCATCGAAGCGGATGGCTTCTCCGCTGGAGGTATGTCTGGCATCCACAGAAGTAATTAACTGCTCCCTGGTGTTGGCCTGAAAAGCCCTGTAATTCAGGAATATGCTGATGTTGGCATAGGATTCCATATGTTCATGCCGTTTCTTCTCATCTGTCAGAGCTTCAGGCGATCCATTGGGGTAGTGTTCTGTATCCAGCATGGAAAGGATCCTTCTGAAATGTCCATAGGTCCCCAGGGTATGAACACGGATTTCGCTACTGGCATTTCCTCCCAGAACAGGTCGGTCATGGATCAGAGCAACCTTTAATCCCTGTTCCGCTGCGGCAATGGAGGCTGCGCAGCCTGCAAGCCCCCCTCCTACTACCACAAGGTCAAAGGTCCTGGTTTCTTCCGGTTTATCTTTGTATCCTGAAAAACGGTTTCTCATCTCTTTCAGGTAATCCTGCTGGTTGGTTGGGGCCCGGTATCTATTGCTGATGTAGATGGCATCACAGCGGCCGTTGAATCCGGTCAGATCTTCCAGTTTGACAAGCACTTCACCACTTTTTACCTTGACTTTACCTGCGTAATTCCATCCCCATCCTCTGTAGTGCCCCATGGTTTCGGGCAAGATCTTATCATTCAGCCATATGTTAAACTGTCCGGGGGGTGACCAACTACCCGGTGCCCAGTCGGTGGTCCGCACCCAAACATGATAACTTCCGCCTGATGGCAGCTGGATGCTGGTGGTGGCATTCTCTACAGGTTCACCCAAACCATGAGCCATCAGGTAAGGTGATCCCATCTGCTCCACAAACTGGGGATCTACCACCCAGCCTCCCTTGTTTTCGAAGCTTTCACATTCCACAAACACTTCTTTGTGACAGCTGCTAAGCAGCAACAGCAGGCTTGGTACGAGTATCCACAAAATTGATTTTTTATTGGCCATCACATCGTTTTTTAGTTTAGTTATTTATTGTTGAAGCACCTGTCCATCTTCCAGAAGTTGTTTTTTTAGCTCTTCATAGGACATTTCCTGTACCGGGCAGTTTGTTTCAATGGACATAACGGCAAGTGTGGCTGCACTCTGCCCCAGGATCATAAAAACCGGTTCCATACGGATGGATCCAAAGGCTATATGGGAGCAAGAGAGACAAACCGGCACCAGCAGGTTAGAGCATTCATCCTGGGAAGGCAGGAGAGATCGTATATCGATCTGGTAGGGATCGCCCGGATGCACCCCGATATCGCCCTCGTTCTGAACAAAACCGTCTGGCTTAATATAGCGTTGAACATTATGGGAATCCATGGTATAGGAGCCCATACCCGCCGACTGTTCCACCGGGGATCTCCCCAGTACCTCATTCTCGGTCATCACAAAGTCACTGACCATTCTTCGTGCTTCACGCACATAGATCTGGTGGGGCCAGTGCCCGTTGTCCCTGAATTCATCCCTGGAGTAACCCCACTGGCTCATCTTCTCCCGGATATCTTCAGGTACTGAAGGATCATTTGAAAGGAACCAGAGCAGCCCCTTCTGGTAACTGGTATGCTCATTTATGATCTCTCTTCTTCTTTCGTATGAGGCCTCCGGATAGTCATAATTCATGCCTATGTTATCGGTACTGAAGGGTCCGTGATTATTCACATCGGTTTTATGGTTGGGAATCGGGTCAAATTTATGAAAGACTTCTCTCCAGCCCGAGTCAAACACTCTTCGGAGCAATTCGTACTGCGTTGAGTCATAATCCTCTGGTCTGTTGATGGAAAGTTTGTTCTCCGGGTGGTCGGTCAGACACATCCTGAAGCAGTAAGCCTGGACTCGGTGATCCCCTGCCCCATAGGTGCCCGGATCCTCAGTGGATATCCTGGGCAACACACCGCTGGAGGGATCTCCCGGCATTACATAAGGACTGATATCGCTCTTAAAATGATGCCCATGGTGCAGCACACCCGTCTGGATCCCGTTCCACTCTTCCCCGAATTGACTTATGGATTCCCGTCCCACTGTGTAGCTAACTCCTGAAGCGGCCATCAGGTCACCTTCATAGGTGGCATCCACAAATACCTTACCCTTAAAACGCAGGCCATCCAGGGTTCGGATGGAGACAATGGCCCCCGCTTGTTTCTCAACTCCCTGCTCCCTGTCCAGATAGACTTCACGATATACAGGAATCTCATATTCAGCCACAAGCTGGTCGAATACCAGCTCTGCTGCATGGGGTTCAAAGATCCACATGGTCCGGTTCTCACCGTCAATGGCCACATTTCCCTGTCCCCTGTTTCCGTATTCACTTCTCTCCTGCCATCTCCAGGAGTCATCCTCCTGATAATACAGGTAGAGACGGTGATAAAAATCCCGGGCCAGCCCCCCGATAACCGCCTTGTTTCCGGTATCTGTCCACCCCAATCCTGAAGCGGTGAGGCCTCCCAGGTGTTTATCCGGCGAAACCAGGATGACCTCTTTGCCCATTTTGGCCACCTGGACTGCGGCGATCACCGCGGAAGAATTTCCACCATAGATGATCACATCTGCAGAAAATTGCTTGTCATCGCCTGATTTTTGCCTATTTTCACAGGAGTTGATCATCAGCAGCAAAAGAAGCAGGAGGATGCTATTTGAAAGGAGCGTTTTGCATGTCATCTGCTGAGTCTTTAGGATTGATGTTGAAATTAAGAAAAACTAAGCTAAGGTTTAGCCATATGAAACGAGTAATTTACATTTTCCTGGCCATGCTGGCACTGGCAGCATGTGTCTCCACGAGTGAACGCTCAGTACTCAATCCACCCAATATCATCCTGGTGATTACCGACGACCAGGGCTATGGGGATCTGGGCATACACGGGAATCCTTTTATCAGAACTCCGGTGCTGGACTCCCTGGCCCAAAAGAGTACACGGATAGATCCCTTCTATGTATCCCCTGTCTGTGCCCCCACCCGCTCCAGTTTGATGACCGGTAGGTACCATCTGCGAACAGGGGTATATGATACCTACAATGGTGGAGCCATGATGGCTCCAGGTGAGCTAACTGTGGCAGAAGTGCTGGCTGACAACGGTTACCATACGGCCATGGTGGGCAAGTGGCACCTGGGCGACACCTATCCCATGAGACCTATGGACCAGGGATTTCAGTATTCCCTGGCTCACAAAGGGGGAGGTATTGGTCAGCCCGGGGACGATTTTGAAAACTTCATTCGTAACGATAGCTCCTATTTCGATCCTTATCTCTGGGAAAACGGAAAACAGGTTCGCAGAAAAGGCTACTGTTCGGATGTTTTTACCGACCAGGCCATCCAGTTTATCAGGGAGCATGAAAGTGAAGGAGGTGAGGATCCCTTTTTCCTTTACCTTTCCTATAATGCCCCTCATACTCCGCTTCAGCTGCCTGAATCCTATGAACAAGAATACAGGGAGATGGATTACGGCCCCGATGATTTCAAAGTCAGCGGTGCCCGCGTTTCAAACATGAGCAGGAAAGATATGTCGGATGCCCGGAAGGTATACGGAATGGTGAGCAATATTGACGATAATCTGGGACAATTACTGAGGACGCTGGAGGAGCTGAAGATTGAAGAGAATACCCTCCTGGTCTTTTTGACCGATAACGGACCACAGCAGCGACGGTATAGTGCCGGTCTGAACAGCGGTAAAGGAAGTGTGATGGAGGGGGGAATTCGCGTGCCCTGTATGTTTTACTGGAAGGACAAGCTTGAGGAGAGCCGGCTAATTACCACTCCTTCTGCCCATATTGACATCCTACCCACCCTGCTCGAGTTTGCTGGAGTTCCAGCTGTGGATAATATAGATGGAATCAGCCTCTACCCTGCTCTGACCGGGAAGAATTCCATGGTGGAAGAGCGGCCCCTTTTCTTTGTCTGGGCCAGGGGTTATCCGCAGCGATACACCAATATGGCGGTCCGCAAAGGCAGGTATAAACTGGCAGGACAAACAGTGCATGGAGAAGCAGAGGATCTCCTGCAACTCTTCGATCTTGAAAATGACCCCTATGAATTATCCGATATAAGCAAGGAGCATCCGGAATTGAAAGCCGGCTTACAGAAGGAGCTTGATGAGTG
>Ga0209345_10005786_pt1 | contig 11362 bp, 10 predicted proteins | sample Cruoilmetagenom7_FD_187294 | JGI IMG/M metagenome (GOLD analysis project Ga0209345, IMG submission 187294) | Oil polluted marine microbial communities from Coal Oil Point, Santa Barbara, California, USA - Sample 7 (SPAdes) (version 2) | ecosystem: Environmental > Aquatic > Marine > Oil seeps ...
AAAGCCCGCACGTCCACGAGGGTCGAGACGAGGACCCTTACTTCTGGTTGCGCCGTTCTGCGAATTCGCGCTCCAGAAGGCCCCTGATGGTCTCGTAGGACCATTCAGATACTTGAGCCGGAGTGTATCCGCAGTCGCGGCAGAGGTATGCTTCGAGCGCCTCTCGTCCGTCCAGGTCACCCAAATTCTTGACTTCGCCGAGCCAGTCACCGAGTTCCTCGGCCATATGACTCAGCGGCACTTCTGCAAGGCACTGGCGCAGGAAGGACCACGCAACGTCGTTTTCGACCGAGCTTTCAGAGGGCGGAGTGCCGCAATATTTCTGTGGAATCGTCCAGCCGGTCAGTTCCTCGGTGAGAAGGAAGCGAACATAGTCGGCATCCATGGCCTGAACCTGTGCGGGCATCAAGCCATGCTTTTTCTGAAGATAAAGCAGCACCGCCTGCCAACCGTCGAGGCCGCGCCAGCCGCGCCTTCCCGCTTCTTCCTCGCCCCACAGGAAGAGGTGAAACCTCGTGTGGGCCTTCGAGGTGTGGAGGGATTTGCGCGCCTCGTTGAGTGTGGTGGTCATGCTCTTTCTCCATGTGTAGCAAAACTGGAGAGAACATGGGTCTGCTCGTAGAATACGGAAAATGAAGGTTTATCGGCTCCAGCCAACGTCTCTGGCGCTCGCGCTGACCAGGCTAATGCCAGTCCGGAAATCTTCGCGGGAGCCGACCAGGATCACCTGCTCCGAGGCGCGGGTAACCGCGGTGTAGAGGAGTGACCGGTCGAGTAGGCGAGACCGAAAGACAGACAGGATGACGATCGGCCACTGGCTTCCCTGGGCCTTGTGAACGCTGATTGCATAGGCCGGCGCAAGATAGGCTGCGTCCTTGCGGGTGAGTGCGTGCTCCACGCCGTCGATCAGCGCAACGCCGCCATCGCGATGGACCTCAAGGAGCCGCCCCATGGAGCCATTAGTGAGGCCGCGGTCCCACTGGTTCTCGGTCCAGATGATCGGATCTCCGGCAGCGATGTCACTCCGGCCAGGAAACCTTATGGGCCCACCATCACCGGTGGACATGCGCCGCTCGTGGAATGCCTGATTGATCGCGTCGATGCCGCCGGGCCCGCGCTTCACCGGAGAAATGATCTGAGCCTCCCCGGGGCGCATCCCATCTTTCCGGAGGGTGGCGCCAATACGGCATAGGGTGGCGAAGGTGTCATCTGCTTGGCACTCGACGAAGCTAACGCCGAGCCGCCGTCCCTGGAAGGTGGCGAATTCTGGCATGTCCCCATGGCGGATCGCCTCCGCGACCACCGGGATGCCCGTCTCTGCGCTCTGGCGGAGAACTCTGTCGAGGATCACCTTCGGTGTCTCAGGATCATCCACCAGGAGATGGAAGGTGAGGCCGAACCCGATCGGCGGTAGCTGTGCCGGGTCTCCGACCAGCACCAGGCTTGCGTCTCCCAGCTTCCGGACGATCCGCCAGAGCGTCGGCAGGTCCAGCATCGAGGCCTCGTCGATGACCACCATGGCGTCGGGCCCCAGCGGGCGGGAAGCATGGTCGACGAACGACGTCAGGAAGCGCGCTATCGTCATCGCCGGCCGTCCCGTGCTCTCGGAGATGCGTTGGGCCGCACGGCCGGAGAGAGCCATCAGGTGGACATTGCGCTGGAACCGCTCCGCGACCTCGCAGATCCCCTTGAGGCTGGCAGTCTTGCCGGAGCCGGCGTAGCCCGCGAGAACCATGAAGCGCAGGCGGAATGCCAGCCGCACCGCCTCGCTCTGGCGCTCAGTCATCTGGAATGGTTGAGACCTGTCGAAGGTGTCGATGGCGTCGCCGAGTTCCTGATCAGGAATAGGGCGCGTGACCAGGTCTCCGGCGATGGTCGCCCTGCCGAGTTCGGAGAGCCGCGTGGAGAGGAACTCTTCCATGGCGGCTGCGCCGACCGGTTGCAGCCCTCCAGCGCGCCTCACGGCGCCCCCAGAAGCCACGCAAGCGTCGACGATGAGAGGGAGGTCCAAGCGAGCGCGATGCGCGTCCTTGCCGTGTAGGATGCGCGCCACGCCTGCCTCAAGGGTCTCGAGGGATGTCCAGGTGTGGTTCTGATCGATGCGTTGGTAGAGGACTGCCTCTGCGGCAGCCGCAAGACGGCGCGGATCGTTCTCGGAAATGCCGAGCGCGCAGCCCGCGGCGTCGACGACCTTCCAGGGCAGGAAGGCGAGCAGAAGGTAAGGATTCCGGTCGAGGGCCTTGATCCCGGCCGAACCCCAGCATTGTGCGATGCGGATAGCGGTGGCGGTGCCGATGGTGGAGATAAGCCCCTTCCGCTCGACCCAGGCAAGAACAGCGAGTTCGGAGCGCTTCTCCCGGAAGGCGGCGCAGGTCTGCTCAGCCAGGGCATCGCCGAGAACGTCAGCCACGGCAGGATCGCATCGGTTGAGAGCCTCGGCGAGATCGTCCGCAAATCGCTCGGCAAGGCGACGCGCGTAACCCGGCCCGATGCCTTTGAACGCCGGATCGGCAGCAAGGAAGGCCGCAAGCGCGCTCTGATCTTCCTGCGAAGTGGGTGCTGTAGTGGCGACGGGGGCGACGGGCTCCTGTAGGGTCACGAGGCTTCGGCTGCCTCCTTCTTTTCCGCCTCGATCCTGATCAGGATGTCCGGACGCAGGCGGCCGGCGATGTCACGGAACGGGAGCGATTTCAGATGTTCAATGATGGCAAACTCGATGTTGGCCTCGCAGAGCGGGTCCACGCAAAGCCCGGAGACATGGTCGCAGGCGTCGTCGTGGTCCTCGAATTGGCCAGAGAAGTCGATCGCGTCTTCACCGACCACATGCTCGATGATTTCATCCATGTCTCGGCGCCACAGGTCGCCGGCGGTCTCGTTGATATCCAATGGCAGGTTTGACAGGAGTGCGTCTCGGATGGTCGTCTGCATCTGCGATCCGGGAACAACCGGGTTGGCGATCTCGATCTGCTCATCGAGAAAGTCGCCGACGGTCTCATACGAAGAGAAGACGAAAGGAGTGTCGTCCGTCGAGTATGGTTCCTCTTGAAGATCGCACAGGGTGGCTTCATCGGGGTCGAAGCGACCGTTGTTCAGGGCATAGTCGAGCCAGGAAGCAAGGACCTCTTCCAGCACCTCGTCCGATGCCGGGATGTAGTGATCTCGGGTCCGGCGAATGATTTCTGCGACGAGGGCGTCGCCATGTTGATCGGTAAAGTCGAGGGCAGTCTGGGTCATGAAAGATCTCCGGAGTCAGGGTTCTCCAAGATATTGGCCATTGGAGCGTTTTCCGAAGGATGCAGCCGCCGCCCTCGGGACAGAAGATGATCCTCGGTGTGGCGCGCCTGGCGTAGATCGGAGGCGAGGTCCGCATTGCGGGCCGTTAGCTCGCTTACCCGCTTTTCCAGGGTTGCAATACGACGCTCGGCGGCACGAAGCTTTGCCGCAGGAACGGTGTCCGGCCCGGGAGCGGGCCGCTCCAAGGTCTCTGTCTGTCTTTCGGGATCTGGTGCGATCTCCTTCACCGAGAACGCCACGCCTTTCGTCTCGGCATAGGCACGCAACCTGGCCTCGAAGGCCGGGTTCTGATGCACGGTCGCACGTCCGACGCCGAGGGCTTCGCAGATCTTGCCGAGATGCAGGGCCTTCCCGTTCAAGGGGAGGGTGTCTGATCGGGCCTCGGCCTCGGAGATGAGGGTTTCGAGCTTGGCAACAGCCTCTCGCCCGGCTTCAGGACCTCGTTTGACCATCACTGGCCACCTCTCAACGGGGTTACTGTCCCACCCTGTGTCGATTGAGAAATCTTCTGGCGAAGCTCCTTCGTCAGCTTCTTTTCGTCTGCGAGCTGGCGATCGCGCCGCGCGAGCTCCTTCTCGAGGTCGTAGATGCGCAGCCGGTAGGCGGACACGTCCGCGGCAAGAACGGCGAAGCCAGCCTGGAGTTCAGTCAGTGTCTCGCGACGGCGCTCGGTGGCGTCCTTGCGGGTCACGGGCCCGCTTTTCTTCAGTCGGGCAATCCAGTCCTTCATCTCCTGGCGGATCTCGTGCTGGTGGGGCTGCTTCGGGACACTCTCCGAGATCCCCGCGCGCCGGCAAATTTCGGCCTGCGAAATGCGCCCCTTGTTCTCTGGGTAGGTGCCGTCCGGCGCGGCCGCGATCTCGCTTTCCATGGTCGCCATTGCATCACGGAGCCGCTGCCGGGTCTCTTCGGCCTGCTCGGCGTGATATTTCGCGAGGGGTGTGAGATTGTCGCTCATGACGAAGCCTCCATGGCGAGTTCGAAGGTGATGCGATGGTTTTCGCGAAGGACGGAAATCTCGTCTTCCTCGAAGAGAGAGAAGATCTCGCGCACCCGGGCGTCGGTTCTGTATGGCGCGAGAACGCCCTCGAAAGACCCGAGGGCTTCGAGCAGGCCGTTCCTGGCGAAGCGGTAGCGGAAGATGTCGCTCCGATCGAGCCTGGCGAGCTCGGCCAGGTGTGCCTCGGTCCGGATCTTGCGATCCTGTAGGGCGATTGCGGTCTCGAAGCGGTAGCGACACCCATCGGTGCAGTTTGCGGGCTCGCGTAGGCCGGAAACATCTGCACAGGCTCCACGCCCTGTGCCGCGCGCCGTGCAGAGAACGCCCGGCCGGACCAGCTCGACACCCGTGCCGAGAATGCGGGCCGCATCGGCCAAACGATCATAGCCAGTCGTGTCAGGGCCGTTCCGAAGCGAAGGCGCCTCCGATAGCGTGTCGAGGGTCGTCTGCACCAACCGAGCTGTGCGTGCTGGCAGGGCGCCGTCGTTGAATTGCGAGATCAGGTCTTCGCCCAGTGCCGTCGAGACCGCGTCGATCGTCTCGGAGAGTTCCTGCTCGAAGTCGCCACGGGCACGATAGTAGCCCATGGTTTCCTCGATATTGCGGTGGCCGTAGACCGTGTAGAGGATGTGCGGGCCGCCCTGGACGGATAGAGCGAGGAGGCGGGCAATGGACGTGCGGGTGCGGTAAACGGTGACGGCACCTCGGTCTGAGAAAGGCACGCCATCGGGGCCCAGGATCTGCCGAAAGGTGTCCCGCATGCGGACGGAGACCGGTATGTCCTTGTCTTGCCCGTGTCCCATCGGGGGATCGACCCAGAGGTAGAGACCATGCGGGTCGACGATGTCGGCCAGGGCAATCTGCCGGCGGAGCATCTCCACAGCGCGCGATGGGAGGGGCCAGTCCCGTGGATCGCCGTGCGGCTCGTCCGCGGTCTTGAAGGCGGCACCCTTCAGGATCGGGCCTACAGGCCCCTCGGCGAGGCAGTCGCGCGGGAGGTCGTCGAGCTCGGCTGGCCGCATGCCGGTCGCAACCGTGAGCAGCAAGGCGTTCGAGGCCTGGACGGTATTGAACGCCCGGACGAGGGCATCCACGGGGCGCGACGTGTCGACGAGGTTTTCCAGCGGCCCGTCTGCGAAGAGGGTCTGGTAGGCAAAGACTGTCTGCGCGGAGAATGCCCGGCCGCGGTATTGGCTCAACACCTTGCGCCGAGCATCCGCGATAGCGGGTGCGTCCATGCCGGTGTCATCGATGTGGGAAAAATCCTTGACGATGCTGCCGAGGTCGGCGCCGATTGCGCTCCATTCCAGCGCGGCTTGGATAATGTCGGTGAAATACGCGTCGTCATAGACCTCGGTGGCATTGGCCCCACTCCGGGTCGGACGCACTTCCATTGGCCGGTCGAAATTCACCCAGTCGTCGAGGAATCCGCGATCCCGGACGTCGCACATGCGGTTGAACGCGGACCGGAAATGCTTGCCTCCGGTTTCCCATGCGATCCTGAAGTCCGGCTCGTCGAGATGCGAGAAGATCGGGCCGCCATCCGGGCAGTCATCGGTGCGAGTGAAGTCGACCAGACCCTCTTGTGCCAGCGCCCTGACTGCGGAGATGAGGTCTTGGGCTGTGGTGACGAGGGTCAGCGCCCCCATGGCGCGCGAGACGGACGAGGTTCCCTTCGCGCTCGATTTCCGGGTCGAAGACAGTCCGCTGACGGCCAGCACGCGCACCATGCGCTTGACGCGCCGAAGGAGAGCTTCCGATCGCGCGTCATTCCGGAGCCACCCTTCCGGGAGTGCCCGGGAAAAATCGATGCGACGCAACGACTCCGTCGTTTTCCGGCGAAACAGGGCGTCTGGAAACCTCCAGGCATCGTCGTCCATGTCGATGCCGAAGAAGGCACGATCGGCGACGAGGTCCTTCCAGTCGGTGCGCCATGCGTCGAGACCGAAGACCAGGTCCTCGGTGTCGTCCTTGAGGACCTGCTCAAGGCGGATTGTCTGTGTCATGCAAGGCTCCCGGGGCTGGCACCGTGAGGGGGCTCTATGGAGGGGCGGCGGCCCTCGGAAATATCCTGTCGCGCCGCTTCCGCGATCGCCTCGAACTCGTCCGACCGGGCAGAGAAGAAGGTGTCGCGCGCGTGCGCGATGCCGGTCATTTCGACATTGAGACTGGAGCGATTGAAGAGGTCGATCGGCATGGTAGTGCGCGCATGGTGGATTTCGCCGAGCCGCTCCGCGAGCGCCGACATGGCGCCGGGCTCGTTCGGGAAGAAGTAGCCGTGCCGGCAGAGGACACATCGCTGGACGGAGCAGATGTCGCCCGACCTGTGGCCAGGCGCGAGCTCGGCAGGCGGATCGGTGGGAGCGGAGCATCCCATGCCCATCCGCGTTCTGGGGCCTGAGAGGGTCGCGCGTTGTTCCGGGCTGAGTGTCCTGATCTGGTCGGCGGTGTAGCAGCGCGCCATGAGGATCTTCGGGTCGATCCGGAATCCGCTCTCGACTTCCTCGATCAGGACGCCGGTGAAGGCGGCGAATTTCTGGAAGGAGGCTGCGACTTGCCGTCGTTGGGCCAGGTAGTGCGTGGTGCTGGAGGTCCGGCGATGGCCGAGGGCAGCTTTCACTGCAAAGAGATTGCCGCCACTTTCCTCGAACACCCGGTCGGCGAAGCCGTCACGAAAGTCCGAGAACTGAATTGCAGAGATGGCCTCCCTTTCTTCATCCGACCAGGATTGCGCTCTTCGCGTCGCGAGAAGCGCCTTCTTGAGATCCTCGAAGTGGCGCCAGGCGCTGTCGATCATCTCGACGCGCTTCACGCCCTTGGCCGTATGGCTGTAGAAGAGGAACGGCGAGCGCAGTCGGGTCTCGAGCCGCTGGATCTCGTTCTCCGGATCAGAGGATTGGGCGATACCGTTGCGCACTGCATCGATCCGGCTCTGGACCAGCTCGCGCATGAAGCGGGACCGCTCGTCGAGCCGGCGGACAATGCCGTGGACGCTGAGCGGGGACATGGTGCTGACGTGACGCATCAGGTCGCGGGTCTTGGGGCGGCGCGCGATGACGATGCCACGGTCTTGGCTATCCGGGTGAGACTCGTTGAGATCGCGTGGGATGAACCACTGGCCCGTGATGTCGATGCCCTTGGCGGTGTCGATCCAGCCGGTCTCGGCCGCGATCACGACATAGGCCGCCATGACCTCCTCGGAGGTTGGAACGAAGCGGGCGATATAGGCCGGGGTTGTCTCTTCGCGGTTGAGTCCGGTCTTCATACGTTTGGCGCGGCGATGGTGCGCAAAGGCCTGGGTCCTGAATTTCTGCCGATCTTCGGAAAGGCTGGCATCATCCAGGATGGCCGCCTCAATGTCTTCGAGAATGACGCCGGAGACGCAAGCCGGGTCGAGCGGGTCGTCGCCGTATGCCGGCGTTGTGGCCTCGAGATCGACAGGGAGCCCTCGACGAAAGCGGCGAAGAGCAAACGCCCGGATGCGCGCCACCGCGAGAGGGTCGACATCGCGGTGAACCTGGGGCGTGTTCGACTTGCGAATGATGGGCCACTCGACGGATGTCAGGCCGGCAAGGCGCCGCGCGACCTCGAGGATTTCATGGGTGTTGGCGAGAAGGACAGGATTCACCCGTCGAGGGGTCTCCAGCAGGTAGCTGCGGTAGAGATAGCCGGTCTCGGAGGTGATTGCCCGCAGAGAGACATCCTTGCCGGACGCGTGCTTCTGTCGATCGAGGAATCGGAAGAAATGGCGCAGAGCGACCACGCGCCGTTCGCCGACATCCGGGGACACGCCGCGCGTCAGCTCGCGGAGGGCGGGCGCCAGCTCCCTGATGAAATCCGGTCGCCCCTCAAAGGGTTCTTTGCGGGCATCGCCGCCCGCGTATCCTGTCTCGAACTCGGACAGATCGTATCGCACCGTTCCGCAGAGATGGTCGGTTGTAAGCCAGGTCAGGGGGATCGCCTCGGGCTCTGCCTGCGTGAGATCGGCTACGGTGGCATCGAGGCGCCGAGATTTGCGCAGGCCCTTCATCGAGCATCCTCCCTGAGGTTGATCCGGAGATGCTCGGAGGCCCATGCCAGGTAAATGTCGGTCGTCTCTTCGGAGACGTGCCCGAGATACTGCTTCAGGCGCAGCAGGCTGGAATGTCCGAACTCCTTGAGCGTTGAAGGCAGCAGGTCTCCGCGGCGCAGGCCGGCGAGATGTGCTTCCTCCTGGAGGAGCTCGAGAAGGGTCCAGCAGGCATAGAAGTGTCGACCCATGTGGGGTGTCCAGGGTGACGTCGGCGCGGGCGTGGCGCGCTTGAAAAGCTTGTTCGGCTGCGCAACGGAATAGGGAAACCCCGTTTCGGGGTTGAGGAAGAGGTGTTCGGGAGGCTTCTCATCCGGATGCCGCTCACGGAATACGGAGAGAGCGGCAAGCCGCTCCTTCGGGTTTCGGGAATGAAGGTAGAGGCGCGCGAGGAAGTCGGTGTGCACGCGGACCGTGCGAGGCTTTCCCTTTCGATCCGGATCGGCAGGATCTCGGCCGCCCTTGGTTCCGTAGCTGATCTCGATGTGCTGGTAGAGACCGGGGGAGAAGGTGTCGGGGGAGGGGATCTGGCTGGCACGGATGGCGACGGCTTCCTCGCGCCGGAGGCCGGCCTCGAAGATCATCTGAGTCATCAGGTGCTGTGCGGGATAGGTATCGGACCGGAGACGTTCGAGCCAGGCTGCGACATCCACCTTGGAAGGGATCGCGTAGCGCCTGTCGGAGGGAGCGACGTGTCCGTAGCCAAGAATGGGCGCGTCGTCGAAAGGTTCGCGCCATCGACGCGGGGCGGCTGCGGCATAGGAGAGGAAGTCGATGGCGACCGAGAGACGCGCTTCGACAGTGGCCCGCGAGATCGGTCCGTCGTCGGACCACCTGCCATCGGCCATCATGCGCGCGTAGCCGACAAGGCTGCGGGGATCGGCGTCATGACCGCGGTCGATCGCGCGCCAATCGAGATCCATCTCCTCGCACCAGTCGAGGAAGTTCGAGAGATTGTAGGCGAACTGCCGGACGCTTCCGGCGGAGGGGGATTTCTTGCGTCCGTTGCGCCAGATCATGAGGGCGCGGTCCCGAAGGTAGTCGGTGGCCTCCGTGAAGACGGCGCCGGTCGGGTGCAGGACGATGGGGATATGGGACAGGACGGAAAATTCAGGGCCGTGCTCGGCGAGCCTGTCAGAATCTGGAAAGAGGATGGAAGCCAAGAAACCTGTCTCTATGATGACCTAATATCGACAAGTAATAAATAGTCAGTTTGGCAATGCAGATCAAGCATCTTGACCAGAAAAGCTATGCGTAAGAAAAGCCGTCGCCGGAGGTGCCGAAATGAGACCGCGCCATGCCCGGGATCTTGCCCGAGTTCAGCATCGCGTTGCCCGCAATCATCTCCTGAAGATATTTCGGCAGCGGCATTTCCTCGTGACGGCTGCGCCCGCCGCTGCCGAAATGCGCGACGGCCTGGAGCGCGTCGAGCACCTCTTTGGGATCGGCATCATCGAGGATCGTCGCGGTCATCGAGCAGCAGATGTCGGCCGAGTGGGCGCCCGGCAGGATCGCGTTGCGGGCCGCGACGACGCCGCCGACCGGAATGGTTCCCATCGGGCCCGCCGGGCAGGCATCGGGCATCACCACGCCGCGCTCGAGCACCGGCGTGCGCATCAGCTCGCGGAAGGTGGCCTCCACCGCGTCGCGGTTGGCCTGCTCTTCCTCGGTTTCAGCCGTCAGGTTGATGTGGAAGGGGCCCGGCGTCTCGCGCAGCGGGATTTCCCGGGCCCGGCGCTCGGCCTCGGCCTTCTCGATCGCGTCGACGAAGCGCTGGGCAACACGCGCCGCCTGGCTGCGCGAAAGCTGCCGGTCGTTGATTTCGGCCAGGGCCTCGCCGAACCACTTGGCCGGCTCGAATCCCATCGCGATGAGGTCGCCGCCGGTGATCAGGTTGTCTTCGTTACCGCTCATTGGAAAACCTCTTCTCTGAATGGGATAGCATTCGGGTCCGCGATGCGCACCCTGCTCTGGACAAGGTGGGTGCGCAGTGCGGGGCGAAAAATCGGCGTGGTCAGGCGTCGTCAGCTGCGGGGCATCTCGCGGGGCATCTTGAGCCAGAGCGGTGCCTCATGCGCTCCCCAGCCTCGCGCGCGGGAGAGAAGGGCAAGATCATCGTCGAAACCCGCGGCGATCTGCATCCGGCGATGGGCGGAGCGCCAGGGGCGCTCGAAGGGGACGACCACCTGGGCAGGGATGCCAGCCGGCCAGGACGAGAAATCGGGGGCCGGCACGCTTTGCCCCCAGGTCATCCGATCGCTTCTGTAGAGCGGCGCCCGCCATAGCCCGGAGCTCGACCAGGTGATTAAGCTGCGGGTGATGATGACCCGGAAATCATCAAGAACATGGCCCGCCAGGTCGAGGCCATGGCGCATGCCCAGCTGAAGGCCGTCGTTTAAGGCGCCGCCATCGAAAAGATGGCCGCCCGTGAAGATCGGCAGGCTGGTGAGCAGGGTGGCCGCGAAATTGTCGCCGACCTCCCAGATCCTGCGGGCCGGCGGCGGGCGGCGCCGAAGACGCGGCACCTCGCCGGCCTGCTCTTCGACGACGGCCATCGTCTCGAAACTCCCGGTGCGCGTGCGGCCGAGCTCGATCAGTCCGGGGGCACCCGGTTCGTCGAGATCGGGCAGCGCGGGACGCGAGCCGAAGATCTGAGGGCGTGGCATGACGATGGGCAGCCACGGGTCCTGGTCGTAGTCTGCCATCGCAGCTCCTTTCGAAACACCATGGCGCCCTGTTTCGCGCCGGCGAAAGACAGACAGGACCCGCAAGTCCCCTGTCCGCCTGGCTTCAGCTCCCGGCTGGCACGCTTTCGAGCGCCGCGATGGCCTGCTCCATGCCGGCAGCCGCATCGCCACCGCCGGCCTGGAGGATCGCCTTGTGCAGCCGGGCGAAGAGGGCGGGGTCGATGTTGCCCAAGTCCCCCGAGGGGAAACCGGCGGCGCGCGCCCGGCGCGCATCCGCGGCCTCGGCACGTGCCTCATCGAGCGCGTCCTCGT
>Ga0209345_10005787_pt1 | contig 11361 bp, 10 predicted proteins | sample Cruoilmetagenom7_FD_187294 | JGI IMG/M metagenome (GOLD analysis project Ga0209345, IMG submission 187294) | Oil polluted marine microbial communities from Coal Oil Point, Santa Barbara, California, USA - Sample 7 (SPAdes) (version 2) | ecosystem: Environmental > Aquatic > Marine > Oil seeps ...
ATATTGAAAATTGAAAGTGCTTTTAAATCCTTCTAGATATTGATAATAGTAATCTATGTCGTTGTATTTATATATTAACTTATAAAGAAGTTTATTGGTATTTAAATATAGAGGAATCGAAGGATTCGTAGCTCCAGAACGATATTGATATTTTTCAGTAAAATAATTAATGCCAATCTCAAAACTATGATTGAAATTTAATTCATAAAGTCCTAAAACCTCATAAGATGTATTGTTGTATTTATATTCAGCAGTTGTATTATCAAAAAATACAGGTTCTAAAGTGGTGAGATTTTTATGATTTAAACCAAGCCCAATTTTTTTATTAAATAAATAAGGTGCCTTAAATTCAATACCATAAGAATTAAAAACATCGCGTTGAAAAGTCGCTCCAACCATTATATTTTGCCCCAAACCATTAAACTCGAATAGCCCAATACGATAGGCAAATTCATCTTCGTTTGTTGTAAAAATATTTAATGAAGGAATGATGGTAAAATTTTCTTCAAAGCCATATAATACTTTATAGGTTCCATCTTTTTTTGTTTGAATTGTATAGTATGCATGACTTATTCCTGGAAGACGAATTAAACGCTTCATGTCTTTTTCTAAAAGAAGTGAGTCTAAAGTGATTCCTTCTGAAACCTCTGCAATTTTCCGAATAAATTTTTCTTTTGTTTTTTTATTTCCTTGAAATACAAATTCACTCACCTCTTGAGAAAATCCTGAAAAATAGGATAATACCAAAACGATGATTAAATTGTATTTCTTTATTATTTCAAACAAAATGTATTATAAAATAGCTCTCAAACCTAAGCTGAATGTTTGTCCTAATCCTTGAAAATTACTTCCTCTCACTATTTTTCCGAAGGAAGTTTCAACATTTAAAATGTCACTTAATTGGTACTTAGCTCCAAAACCTAATGAAGTAGAATTCTGAGAAAAGTTGTTTCCTAAATCAATTAAAAAAGCTTGTTGTGTATTTACAAATACTGTTGTTTTTGAATTAGGAAAATAACTTAAAAACACACTAACAGGTAAAAACAAACTGTTGTTCGCAAAACGTTCAGACACATTTGAATCTAATGGATTAGCATCTTCACTTTTTTCTCCAAAATTGAATCCGAAATCAGCTTCAGTAAATATTTGCCAATCACCACCACTAAAGGTCTTATCGTAGAAAAATTTTGTTTCCCAAAAATAACTTCTCTTGTCTAAATAACTTGCATTTGGTTTGTCTTCAAAAATGGGAAAATAAAAAGAACTCGTTAATGAGAAATTACTTAAACTCTTAAAAGGTTGTATTCTAATAGAAGGAGCAATCGTTGTAAATCCACTTCTAGTATCTTGTCCATTATTCTCAAAATTGAAGACTTCTAAAGCACCTGCACCTCCAAAAGTATTGGCTCTTATTTGAAATATTAAACCTACATTAATCCTCGAATTATCACTTATTCCTGTGTAAATTTCAGTGGTATTTGTGAAAAATGTTTGCCTCGGGATTGTAACAGATGTACTACCCTCATCTGTGCTTTCAGTTTGCGTATAAATACTATTAAAAAATTTAATGTCCCACTGTCCTTTTTTTAATAATTTTGAAGGAGTATATTCTTGTATGTTACTTTTTGTAGTTTCTTCTGTTTCTTGTGAAAACCCCACAAATGAGATAGATACGAGTAGTATTGATGCTATATATTTTTTCATGTTTTTTATTTTATTGTTTGTTTAAATTCCAGTTATAAGTAAAGTAGCTTAACTTGAAATTACTTGGTATTTTTTCAGTTCTATATTTATTTATAAAGTCAATTTCTGTTTCACCATTTCTAGTAAAATCTTCTTTGTACCATTTTAATATTTCTGAACCTTCAACTTTTTTCTTCTTGGTATTTATTTTTAAAAAAGATCCGTTGAGAGCTACTCTTGTTTGTTTTTCTAATTGAGCTTCTAAGGTGTTTGGTAAATAGGCCTTATTTATTAAAGGAGGACAACCAATAGCTCCACAAACTAACACGAAATGAAATCTTGCATCCTTAAATTGGGCTCTTAGCAAGTTGTTTTCAATATCATTTAAAGTGACTTTCTTACCACCAATAGTATGTTTAATGGAATCAAAAAAACCTGATTTATCTAAAGGTGATTTTATTGGATAATAATCAATAATACTTTTAATAACTGTTAGGTTATAAGCGTTGATCCAAAATGCTTGATAGTTTTTCGCATCGTCTTTTGAAACTGAAATATTATTCGCTAAAACAAGTAAGTCATTTAACTGTTTAGGATTAGCTTTAATATTTGAATAAGCTACATTTCCTTCAGAAACATAAGTGTTTAAAAAAGTGTCTGTTTTATTAAAAAATGAAGTAAGGTCTTGTGATGTTGCTTGATTAATTACTAAAAGTGAAAGTATAATTAGAGTTTTAAATCTCATGACGTTTATTTTATACAGCAAATAAAACACACTGAGCGGTTTTATTTTGTTAGCTATCTAACATTGATGAAAAAAAACTACGTCTCAAACTGTATCATTTCCTTACAGTTATCATTAATTTATAATAGATTTAAATTAGATTGTAGTGATTAAGTTATTATCTTTAAATTCGACATACTCACAATACAATTTTATTTATGGAGCATATTGTAATTATTGGTAACGGAATTTCTGGAGTAACAACCGCAAGGCATATCCGAAAAAATTCAGACCATAGAATCACGATTATTTCTACTGAAACAGAACATTTCTTTTCGCGTACAGCATTAATGTATGTGTATATGGGACACATGAAGTTTGAACATACCCAACCCTATGAGAATTGGTTTTGGAAAAAGAATAGAATCGACCTTAAAAAAGCATTTGTTCAGCAATTAAATCACGAAAAGAAGGAACTTGTTTTTTCAGATAATGAAACCATGAGGTATGATAAATTAGTGATAGCCACAGGAAGTAAACCCAATAAATTTGGTTGGCCTGGTCAGGATTTAGGTGGCGTAATGGGAATGTATCACAAACAAGATCTTGAAAATCTAGAAAAATATGCGCCAAATAATAAAGTATGTAATCGAGCTGTCATAGTTGGTGGTGGACTTATAGGAATTGAACTAGCAGAAATGCTAGTGAGTAGAAATATTCCAGTTACTTTTTTAGTGCGTGAAAAAAGCTTTTGGAATGGTGTCTTACCTGAAGGAGAAAGCGCCATGATTAATGATCATATCAAAGAACATCATATCGATTTACGATTAAATACTAATTTAAAAGAAATCATTTCAGATACTCAAGGAAATGCAAAAGCTGTTGTCATTGAAGAAACTGGAGAGATTATAGATTGCAATGTCGTCGGATTAACAGCTGGAGTTGCTCCAAATGTTGATTTTCTGAAAGATTCAGGAATTGAATTAGGAAGAGGAGTAAAAGTAAATCGATTATTAGAAACGAACGTAAAAGATGTCTATGCAATTGGAGATTGTGCAGAGCAACATGAACCAATTGGACAACGAAGACCTATTGAAGCAGTTTGGTATACAGGGAGAATGATGGGAGAATCTTTGGCGCAAACTTTATGCGGAAACCCAACGGAATATAAACCGGGACATTGGTTTAATTCTGCTAAGTTTTTAGATATCGAATATCAAACCTATGGTTGGGTATTTGGAAGAAAAGGACGTCCAGAATACGAGAAACATTTTCATTGGAGGCATGAAAAAGAAAACATTTGTGTCACCATTGCTTTTCATAATGAAACAAATGAATTTTTAGGGATTAACACCTTCGGAATAAGAATGCGTCACGAATTTTTTGACAAAGTGTTAACTGAAAAGAGAAATGTCAACTATGTGTTAGCACATTTGGCAGATGCGAATTTTGACCCTGAATTTTACAAACTGTACGAAAGTGAAATCATCGAAAAATTCAATTCAGAGAATAACACAAACATTCAATTGAAGAAAAAAAGTTGGAAACGAATTTTTAGCACTAAAGCATAATATGAAAACAATTCAAAATATAGGGTTAGGAGTTTTTTTAATAGGCTTGTCAATTTTTACAGCACTTTTATTTGTTGGAAATTATGAAGTGACGCCAGATAATTTCAAAAACTTTACTTCAATCAAAGGAATATCTAGCGAAATTTTTATTTCAGAAATGGAATCTAAAATAGTTGGAAAAGAATTTTCTGGACCATTTTCTATTTCTTCCGAAGTAATTTCTATTGTAAATAATGCAAACAAAATTCACGAAGAAAAACAAGAATGGGGCAAAAAAATATGGGACAAACCGCATAGTTTTTCCTATCAATTATTAAAAGCTTCAGGAAAAGGTTTAGTCATAGAAAACAAAATGTTATTCTGGTTCTTAACCTTTGGCTTAGGAATCATTGGAGCGTTATTATTTATCATTCCTAATGTTATTACATTAGGGCCAAAAGGAATAAAAAACAACGGCATATATTTAAATTCAGCTACTAATCGTGGTTGGATAGGTTGGTTTGTATTCGTTTATTTGGTAGGGTTCTATTTATTGCTTTACTTCCTCCCAGACTTTATAGTTAATTGGACCTATGTTGTAGATCCAATTAGTGAAAGTATCAGTGGTAATCCTGCAAGTCAGTGGTTTTTATATGGTTTTCTATATTGTACTGTAATGGTCGTGATGGGAATTCGAATGTATATTAAATACCGTCATAATAAGTACCAAATATTACGTACAACATCAGTGCTGTTTTTTCAGATCGTATTTGCTTTTTTAATTCCTGAAATATTAGTGCGATTTGAACAACCTTGGTACGATTTTAAAAATGCCTTTCCGTTGGATTATGATTTTTTCTATAGTTGGAGCTTAGACCAATTAATTGCAAGTGGAGGATTAGGGTTATTTATATTAATCTGGGGAATTGTATTAACGCTAGTGATCGTTCCTGTAATGGTTTATTTCTTCGGAAAAAGATGGTACTGTTCATGGGTGTGTGGTTGTGGAGGTTTAGCTGAAACCTTAGGAGATCCTTATCGACAATTATCTGATAAATCGGTAAAAGCATGGAAATTAGAACGCTGGCTCGTTCATGGAGTTTTAGTGTTTGCTTTGATGATGACAGCAGTAACGTTGTATGCTTATTTCTCAGGAGCAGAAGGAGTATTAGGAATTAAAACACAAACGATTCAAGATATCTATGGACTATTAATAGGTTCAATTTTTGCAGGTGTAATAGGTACAGGTTTTTATCCAATTTTTGGAAATCGAGTATGGTGCCGTTTTGGATGTCCGTTAGCTGCGTATATGGGAATTGTTCAACGTTTTAAATCTCGTTTCAGAATTACAACCAATGGTGGACAATGCATTTCATGTGGAAATTGCTCTACCTATTGTGAGCAAGGAATTGATGTGAGAGCTTATGCTCAAAAAGGCGAAAATATTGTACGCGCAAGCTGTGTGGGTTGTGGAATTTGTTCGGCTGTTTGTCCGAGAGGAGTTTTAAAACTTGAAAATGGTCCTGAAAATGGAAGAATCAATCCAACTGATGTATTGTTAGGAAATGATGTTGATTTAATGACTTTAGTAAATAACAATAAAAAGTAAGGATTTGATCGATAAATCGGTTGTATTTTTGTAGAAATAATTCGAATGCCCACAATAAAAGTCATCATCCCTGCTTATAACGAAGAATCATCTATTGCGCATGTAATACATGATATTCCAAGTATAGTTTCAGAAGTTATTGTGGTTAGTAATAACTCTACAGATTCTACAGAAGTTGTTGCGAAAAATGCAGGAGCTACAGTGCTTTCCGAAGAAAGAAAAGGATATGGTTATGCTTGTTTAAAAGGCATGAATTATATCGCGTCACATTCTATTCCAACAGACATTGTGGTATTTTTAGATGGTGATTATAGCGATTATCCAGAGGAGCTTACAAAAATTGTAACTCCAATAATTGAAGATGATTACGATTTTGTGGTAGGTGCTCGGGTAGCAGAAACAAGAGAAAAAGGTTCCATGACCAAACCTCAAGTATTTGGGAATTGGTTGGCAACATCGTTAATGCGATTATTCTTTAGATCAACATTTACAGACCTAGGACCTTTTAGAGCAATTAAATATGATAAATTGATTGCATTAAATATGGAAGATAAAACCTATGGTTGGACAGTAGAAATGCAACTGAAAGCACTTAAACGGAAATATAGGTATCTTGAAGTGCCTGTAAACTATAGAAATAGAATTGGAGTTTCAAAAGTTTCGGGAACCATAAAAGGTGCTATATTTGCAGGCTTTAAAATATTAAACTGGATATTTAAATATTCATTTAAAAAATGATACTAGAATATATCATCATTACCACTTATTCGATTGCACTCATACTTATTTTTATGTATGCAGTAGCTCAATTAAATCTGCTTTTTAATTACATCAGTAATAAAAAGAAAGAGGATGCATCTGAAAAATTTGACTTTTCAAATCCAGAAGAAATTCCTTTGGTTACGATTCAACTACCTGTTTATAATGAATTATATGTAATGGATCGTTTGTTAAAGAATATTGCAAAAATTGATTATCCACATGATAAGCTTGAAATTCAGGTATTAGATGATTCTACAGATGAATCTCTAATTTCAACAGCTCAACAAATTAAAGAACTTCAACAAACAGGTTTAGATATACAGCATATCACTAGAACTAATCGTGAAGGATTTAAAGCTGGAGCTTTAAAGGAAGGCTTGATAAGCGCAAAAGGGGAATATATTGCTATTTTTGATGCTGATTTTCTTCCAAAATCGTGTTGGTTGAAAAGAACCATTCCCTATTTTAAAAATTCTGAAATCGGTGTAGTACAAACACGTTGGGGACATATCAATAGAGATTATTCAATCTTAACTAGAATTCAAGCTTTTGCCCTGGATGCTCATTTTACACTTGAACAAGTTGGAAGAAATAGCAAAGGACACTTTATTAACTTTAACGGAACAGCAGGTGTTTGGCGTAAAGAATGTATCATCGATGCAGGTAACTGGGAAGGAGATACATTAACCGAAGATCTTGATCTAAGTTATAGAGCACAATTAAAAAAATGGAAATTTAAATTTCTTGAAGAAGTTGAAACTCCAGCAGAACTTCCAGTAGTAATAAGTGCTGCAAGAACTCAACAATTTCGATGGAATAAAGGAGGTGCTGAAAACTTTCAAAAAATGGCTAAAAGAGTCATTAAAAGCAATAACCTTTCCTTTAAAACAAAAGTACACGGTTTATTACATTTGCTAAATAGCACCATGTTTTTAAGCATTTTTACCGTAGCTATTTTAAGTATTCCAATGTTGTATATTAAAAATGAATATGCTCATTTAAAATTATATTTTATTGCAATGAGCTTCTTTGTTATAAGTACATTGATCTTTTTTATCTGCTATTGGTTTATGTATAAGAGTGTGTATGGAGGAGGATTCAAGCAATTTATTGAATATATCGGAATGTTTTTCGTGTTCTTTTCAATTGCAATGGGTTTTTCTTTACATAACTCTATTGCTGTGTTGGAAGGTCATTTTGGGAAGAAGAGTGAATTTGTTCGTACTCCAAAGTTTAATATTAGTACACTAAAAGATAGCTGGAAAGGCAATAAATACCTGCGAAAGAAAGTGTCTCCGAATGTGATTATAGAAGGTGGTTTAATGCTCTATTTTGGTTTCGGGATGTATAGTGCATTTGTAGTTGGTGACCAAGGTGGAGATTTTGGATTATTTCCTTTTCATCTTATGTTGTTTATAGGTTTTGGATATGTGTTTTTTAAATCTTTAGGCTCAAAAGCCTAGTTTTATTTTTATAAATAATAGTACATTTATAAAAAACTTCAGCATTGCAGATTCCTTTCGAACCGAATCTTTTTGGAATACTAATCAACATACATCTCATTCTTGAGTATGCTGCATTTTTTATAGCTTTTCGTTATTATATTTTCCTTCGGAAGAATCAAAAAGATAAAATTTCAAGCCCTAATAGATTGTCAATAATATTAGGAGCTGTAATTGGCGCCTTAGTTGGTTCTAGATTGGTAGGTTTTTTAGAAAACCCTTTGATAGATCTTTCCGCTCAAAACCTAGTATATTTATTAAATACTAAAACCATCATGGGAGGTTTGTTTGGAGGTTTAATTGGAGTCGAAATAGCCAAGAAAATTATTGGTGAAAAAAGCTCTTCGGGCGATCTGTTTACCTTCCCTATTATTCTTGGAATTTTCATAGGAAGAATAGGCTGTTTTTTATCAGGCACCAATGAATTTACCTATGGTACAGAAACTTCATTTTTTACTGGAATGAATCTAGGCGATGGAATTTTAAGGCATCCAGTTTCACTCTATGAACTTATTTTTTTAGTACTGTTGTTTATGTTTCTTCAACATATTCAGAAGAAAAGAACTTTAAAAAATGGAATGCTTTTTCAGTATTTCATGATCTTATATTTCGCATTCAGATTTTTTATAGAATTTTTAAAACCCAATATATTTCATATTTTAGGGTTAAGTAGTATACAATACTTATGTATTTTATGTGTACTTTATTACCATAAAACAATACGCAGTTTATTTCAGAAAAAAACATTTTATGCCCGTTAGAAAATATACTTATTACGATTTTACATTAAGTCTATGTCCAGAATGTTTACGGCGTATAGATGCCAAAATTGTCTTTGAAGACGAAAAGGTGTATATGTTGAAACGATGTAGAGAACACGGTAGTTCAAAAGTATTAATTGCTGATGATATTCCGTATTATAAAAACATTAGAAACTACAACAAACCCTCTGAAACTCCTTATAAATTTAATACAAAAACAGACTACGGTTGTCCTTACGATTGTGGACTTTGCCCCGATCATGAACAACATTCATGTTTGACCATTGTTGAGGTAACTGATCGATGTAATTTAACTTGCCCGACCTGTTATGCAGGTTCTTCACCTAATTTTGGGAGACATCGAACTTTAGCTGAAATTAAAAAAATGTTGGACACTATTGTTGAAAATGAAAAGGAACCAGATGTAGTGCAAATAAGTGGCGGAGAACCTACGATTCATCCCGATTTTTTTGAAATAATGGAATATGCAAAATCGCTTCCAATTCGTCATTTAATGTTGAATACCAACGGAATTAGAATTGCTAAGGAAAAAGATTTTGCTTCTAAATTAAAAAAGTATTCACCAGATTTTGAGATTTACTTACAGTTTGATTCATTTGAAGATGAAGTGTTGAAAGAAATGAGAGGTGCCGAATTGAGTTCTATTCGTAAACAAGCTATCGAAAATTTGAATGAAGTTAATCTTTCCACAACTTTGGTGGTAACGCTTCAAAAAGGGTTGAATGATCATGAAATTGGAAAAATAATCAACTTTGCTACGCAACAAAAATGTATGAGAGGAGTCACATTTCAGCCAACTCAAATTGCAGGAAGGTTAGATAATTTTAATTCAGATACAGATCGAATTACTTTAACTGAAGTACGTCGAAAAATACTCGAACAAACTGAAATATTTGAAGAAGATGATTTGATTCCGGTGCCTTGTAATCCTGATGCCTTGGTGATGGGTTATGCTTTAAAATTAGAAAATGAAGTATTTCCTTTAACTCGTTATATCAACCCGAATGACTTACTAGACAACAGTAAAAATACGATTGTATATGAGCAAGATGAAGCTTTGCATGGAAAGATGATTGAGCTGTTTAGTACAGGGAATTCAGTTGAAGTAGCTGAAGAAAATTTAAAGTCTATTATGTGTTGTTTGCCTCAAATCGATGCGCCAAATTTGGGTTATGATAATTTATTCAGAATAATTATTATGCAATTTATTGATGCACATAATTTTGACGTAAGAGCCATTAAAAAATCATGTGTTCATATTGTGGATAAAGACTATAAAATCATCCCTTTTGAAACCATGAACTTGTTTTATAGAGATGATAAAAGAGCACGATTAGAAGAATTAAGAAAAGAAGTTTAGTATGGCAGGAGCTATTTTAGTTTTTTTAATTATTTTTCTATTAATGTTTGGGTTGCCAATCGATTTTATTATTAGAGGAAGAAAATCTAAAGGAGACAAAAAAAGAGCAATGTGGTTTTATATTATAGCAGTTGTATATTTAATCGTTGGTTTTGGTGTTTGTGGAACACTGTTAGATCTTTATTAATTTAAAAATGTAGACATGAATTTTCTTGAAATTGGAAATCTTGATGGATTAATAGTAATCATTGTAGCAATAATGATTGGGCCACCTATATTGTTTTTTATTGTTGGAATGATCTTATTAAGTAAGAGCAAAAAAACAGCTGCCAAAATATTTTTTATTCTAGCAGCTTTATATCTTTTAATTGGTTTAGGAATATGTGGAGCTTTAATTAACTCTTAAAAAGTTACGTCTAATTCTATAATTTCATCTCCTCTTTTTACACTTACTTTGGTGCTAGCACCTTTTTCAAATTTCCCAAGAGATTTCATATAACTCATCATGTCAACAATTTCATATTCACCCATTTTAACTACAATATCACCTTTTTGCATTCCTGCTTTTTGCGCAGGACGATCTTCACTTACCCCATCAATTCGCATTCCTTTTTCATTGTATAAATAATCAGGAACTACTCCTAATGTTACCTTAAAAGCAGGTACTTCTTCACTCTCATTCTTCGTTTTCTTAAAGGCAATTTTTTGATCGTCATTTAAATCGGTTATGACAGAAAGAATGTATTCTTTAATGGTTTCCATTCCTTGATAATTTAATTTTTCGATATCATCGCCAGGTTTGTGATAATCTTCATGTTGTCCAGTAAAAAAATGAAGCACAGGTACATCTACTAAATAGAATGAAGTATGATCACTTGGTCCAACACCCGATTCATGTTCAGAAATCGTTAAAACTCCTTTATTTGCAAATAAGGTTTGTTTAAATATTGGTGAAGTTCCTACACCGTGAACAGCAATTGTTTTTTCTTCATTCAATCGACCAACCATATCCATATTAATCATATAGTTCACTTTCTTTAAATCAATTGTTGGGTTTTTAGTGTAATAATTAGAACCTAATAAACCAATTTCTTCACCAGAAAAAGCAATAAATAAATAGTTGTTGTTTGTATTAGCATTTTTTAATTCTTTAGCTAAATTCAGCATAACTGCTACGCCACTTGCATTGTCGTCTGCTCCATTATGAATTTCAGGAGTATCTCCTCGGAAAAGAGAACCTTCTGCTCCCATTCCTAAATGATCATAATGAGCACCAATAACAATTGTGTTTTCAGCATTATGATTTAAATACCCAACTACATTTGTTCCAGTAATAGTACCATCTTCACTTTTATTTACAAAGTTTACATTTCCATGAGGATCGCTTTT
>Ga0209345_10005788_pt1 | contig 11361 bp, 2 predicted proteins | sample Cruoilmetagenom7_FD_187294 | JGI IMG/M metagenome (GOLD analysis project Ga0209345, IMG submission 187294) | Oil polluted marine microbial communities from Coal Oil Point, Santa Barbara, California, USA - Sample 7 (SPAdes) (version 2) | ecosystem: Environmental > Aquatic > Marine > Oil seeps ...
AAGATCACGGCAGGATAACCGTGGCCTGGTATGGCCACAAGCTTGGGATGCGTGAATCCTACGATCTGAAATGGCAGGGGATACCTTTGACCCATTGTCGCAGATTCGGTCCCGGCATTGCAGAGCTTTCTTCAAATTTTTCAGTACGTGTCAAGGTTAAGGCTATATCCCCACCCGAGGGATACGATCCTGCCTCCATAGGAAAGCTGAGGACTTATACTACGCACAATGGCCTTGGGGTTTCATTTGGGATAGAACATTCAAAAAACGGAGGCCCAGCTCTTTTCAAAGCCGAATTTAGACGTCTGATACTGAAACAAACAGATTCTCCGCATATTAGAGTCACATACATACTCGTGAACGGGAAACATAAAAAGATAAGGAGCGGAACCATTGACACGATCACAGAAAAGTCGCTTTATGACTTCCCTTCCCAAGGGATAGAACCTTTATGGATTAGCGAACCGGTTATAAGATATTTCAGATTTACGTCAGATGTGTGTGAAATCCGTTTCTTTTCTGAACAAGCTGTTCTTGTATCAGGGTATTCAAGGCCGGCCACACTTGTGAAAACAGTTAGAATACCACAAGACATCCTCAATTATCCAGACCGCAAGGAAAAAAAGGAACCTGTTTGGTTTCCTGTGCGTCCCCTGGGGTTCAAATCGATTCTTTCAGAAAACAGGTCTATGCTGATAAGCGTTCAACAGCGACCACCAAGATGGAATCCTTACATTGAAGCAGGACGTTATGCATGGGAAGGGTTTCGACCATCGGGTTCATGGATGGGAAGGTACCTTCTCACCCCTGTTTTATCGTCCCACGTAGTAAAAAGGGAAACCGCCATGGGTGTCCGGTTCAGGATGCTTCTTCCCGGCAAAACCGAGAGTCTGGATATTAGATCCCACATAAGGTCTAATGAAATCATGCCCAAGCTTGTTATCCTTGCCAAGAATACAGACGTCCCGGTGACTCTGCAGCTCATTTCAGATGGCAGACTATATTATGAAAACACTCTCCATGTTTTTAACGGAATCATCAAACTACCTTATATCGGAGTGGGGCCCCATAAAATAACATTACAGGTTCAACCTGATGCAGATCTGTATATAAGCAATGTACTCGACCAGCCGGACTGTATCATGAGGTTCGCCTGTATTCTGGACAGACAAGGCCTTACATTCAATATCCCTCCCCAAAAAGGAGAGGCCAGACAACTTTCTATAATCTACTTCTCTCCCTATGGTTATACTAAAACAAGCGCTATCAAACTGACCCTGGCCTCCAGGCAGGCCGGATATCCGTTAAATTTCCCTTTGGATCAGATGGCAGTATCAAACCGCAGATACATTATCACTCCTGCCTCCGGGCCACCTGCACCGGTCATTAACACAGAAGGAGAAGCGGCGGATGCAGGTCAGATGATTATCTTTCCCATGGATCGATTTACTGCAGCGTCTAACTGCAGGTTTACTGCAACACTTAAAGAAGGTCCTCCGGGATATATCCTCGTCTGCAGGATCAATCCGGGGGACTATGACAAGGGATTCATTTTTTATGAGGGAGAACTGAGGTATTAAAACATTATACGCTGTAATTAACATGGGCATCAATTGAGTAGATTCATCCTGACCATCATTATATTTGCTGTTACTGCAGGGCAGGTATCAGCCAGCCTGGACTCGGACAGACTGCATAGACTTTCCGGACTCTACTTCCCTGTATTCTGGGACAATATAGAGAATAGAGAAGGACTCGTTTCCGATGCGAAACCGAAGTTCGATCTAAAGCTTGGAATGCACCTCTTGACCCTTCATTCCGGGAAGCAGATCATGATATCTGTCCCTGCCAAAGAATCTGTCAAACTATTTTTCCCTAAAGGGATACCTGCTAATGGGCTGGAAACATCCGTCTCTTCGGGCCTGGGCCTCCATGAGATAGTTCAGGGGACAAAAGATGAAGACGGAAAATCCCTTACTATAAATCCGGGGCTATGGAGACCTGGAATATGCAAGATCGCATTTAAGAACTCCGTCTATCCAAGTATCAGGATGGCAATATTTATATCACGCCGCCATTATCCAAACACTGCAGCACCTTACAGACATAAGCTTGACCTTCCACTGGAAAAGGTAAAAGTGTGTTTTGGAAACGGGAGAAAAAAAACCTTCTTTAATCTGCCCCCTGGAAAAGAGGTGACTGCACGAGTCAAGGGACCGTGCAGGGTGGCCTTGCTGTCAAGGGCTCTTTATCCTTATGAGAGCGGTGAACGGCATTTTAGTTATCATATCTATTACAGGTTGGACAAATCTGAACCTGTCTGTCTTGAATTAGAGACCCTGCCCGAAACATCTTCCAAGTTTACGGTCAACGGGAAACTCACGGTTGCAGGACGTTCGGCATACAGCTATTTTGACATTCCTGAAGGAGAACATCTTCTAAGCCTCAAATCTACGGCTCATGTTTTGATAAGACCGTCATGCCGCACAAAGCATGACTACCTCTTTCCAGAATTGAACGGTTGGAATATAAAAGGTAACGCTCACCGCATAACAGACCTAAAGAAACAGGAAGAGAGGATCGTTTCAAAAATCAGAAATCCACAGTATCGCCAGGATCAGTTGATCGGAATCACTGCAATGCATATGTGGGCTGACAGACGACTCGATGCCCCTGAACTAAAGGATGCGGCTGTGGAGTTGGAAAACCTTCATACATATTACAAGGATCTATTTCCTGCCGTAAAACCTGCTGATATGGAAATAAAGTTCAGGTGGTTTTTTTCTCCCAGCATTAAAAATAGGGTTGCCCGTGACCTGTTTATTGGGGCAAACCATGCAAAGTCTATGATGGAGACAGTCCCTGGAGGCTTTTTTATTCAAATTCCCGCCCTGGTAGATATGCCCTTCAATAATGACCAGGCTCCAGAACATGCCATGACATTCAAACTGCCGCAGAGAGTTAGCTTTACACGCCTTCAGATAGCAGCTATGAGACCGGAAGAGGCTTCCTGTTTCCAGATTCAAGTGGCAAATAAGATCCACAAATTCCGGTTAGAACCCCGACCTGACATGCCGGAGGAATCCTTTGATTTAACACTTGGGGAAGCCGGACTTTTTACTGCCACACTGAATGATCCTCAAAACAGAGGGCCGCTTGGGGGAGTATTTGATGCTGTGCGTCATGCAGCGCCAATAACTAGAGCAACAACCTATGAAATCCGTATCCCCCCATCTGCGAAGGAAATCCGCGTATGGGAAACAGGGGACAAGCCAAAAGGCGTGAAACTCGCACTCAGGTTAAGTGTTGCAAAACCTCCCACACTTACGGAGTCTGCCTTTTATGACCTTATGGAATTAGATCCCGAAGCCTCTTCCCTGTTTGAAAAGCTCATCTCTCTTTTCAAAACAAACGCCGACGGTTTAAATGATATCGACGATCCGTACACTGGAGGTGTAAGGAAGTATTGGTCTCCTCTGATCAGGTTTGTCAGGGCCAGAAATGCCTTTTTTACCAACGATATTTGCCCGTGGCAGAAACAAACACCACTGGGGGAAATCCCTCCGGACACAGACAAGAAAATAAGTGTGCTTATAAATAAGGGAACGGCTGCACTTGATAGGGATGACAGACTCACTGCCCTTGAAACATGGGGAAAGATCCATTCTATGGCAGACGGGGCTATGATTACCAGGGCCAGATTGATGATTTCCGGCATCCTTATGGATATGAGTAAATTTAGACTGGGGGAAAAAGCTCTTAAGAGTCTTATGATATATCAACATACAACAGAAAAGAACCATGGTGCAAAAACAGCATTCGAAGCTCTGAAAAGGCATTACAATAAGACAGAGGATATAGATCGTCTGATAGCCCTTTACGCTACAAAGCTTATCTGTGACCCTTCTCCCCAGGACCTGGCAGAACTGTCTAAAGAACTTTTGAATAAAGGGTTTCACAGGTATGCCCTTCTTGCTGCGCTTGCGGTTCCAGAACGTCTTCGTCCATATGAAGTTATGATCAGATCAACAATTGCTCTTGGCTGGAACAGGATGTCCTTTGAACTGATTCAATCCTGTCCGGATGATGAGAAAAAAGAGTTCTGGATGGCCATGGCATCTATGAAACGCCTTGATGTATCCATGGCCCGTAAATTTCTTGTAAAAGCTGGAAAATCAGCCGGAGGGTGGCTCAAAGCAATTGACCTTGGCCTTGAGATCCGCAGAAAGTTAGCCCATCCGGAAACTAGGGAAAAGGGGTTTGTTATGTGGCAATCATGGCAGAAGAAACACCCTGGCCCCAGGGTTTTCAAGGCAGATCCAGGCGCAATTATCGATTTTGCCGGTTCAGGGAATATCTACAATCTTCCTATGGATCTTTATACTCAGATGTTCCTGGCACTGGAGGAACGGCCCGTGAGAATGCGTGTTGCCGGACCAGTACGTATACGGATAAACGGCAGGATCCTTCATAAGAATAATTTTGAAACGCCTTCAAACGGGTGGATGAGACTATCCATAAAAGGCCGGGAATACCTCTACCCCATCGTTTCCAGCCGTCCAATTTCTGGAATGCAATGGTCCTGTTCCGAAATAGAAGGACGGCCAGGCATTAAAGTCAAAGAGGTCTTCTCGCTTGGTCCCGGGATCCATGATATTGCTGTTGACGCAGGCTCTTTCCCGCTTCTTGTCAGGGTGGAAAGAGAGCGTCCGGATATCCCCATACCTGTGCTTCCGATGCTTACGCCGGACACACAACGGTGGCTGCCCCGGGGGATTAAACCGGACATCCAACAGGATCGGCGGAAAGTTGGCAATCACCTGATTGTGATTCCTGTGGATAAAAATGGCGACTCCATGGAGTTCTCTGCTGATCTGGTTCGAAAGACTGCTTCCTGGCAGTCCACGGTCCCTAATTTTTATGACCTAAATGTAGAAGGGGCGAAAAACCCCATTTTATCAGGAGGGATACCATCCCCCGATAAAATGGTTTTAGACAAAGATGGTCTAAAAAAGATTGAGACATGGGTTGAAAAAGCAAAGACGGCGGATCCAGAAGAGGTTATAGCAGCCGTAACTGTCATGGCAAGGCTTGCTATGCTAAGACCAAACCAAAGAGGCCAACTCCTTTCAATTGCAGAGGCCGTCGTAAATCAACGTAAAGACATCCCGAGGCTGAGCTGTTTAATCAGCATGTTTCCAAATAGACTGAAGTGGCAATCAGTTAGCTCTATTATTTCCAGCGCCGGATCCCAGCTCGTTCCTTCACGCGGAAACATGCCTGAAACCCCTTCCCAAAGAGTGTATCATGCTCTTCCTCGTAGCAGCATGATTCAAGGTAGAATCGTTCCTGGAGACAAAAAACTTGTCATGGTTGTGGAGAACATAAGAAGGACTGTTTTAGGTTTAACCTTTGGGTTCGGAGACCTCCCTTTTGTAAAACCGTTGCCTGTCCATGTCCGGTACAGGATCGACTCAAAACCTGCCGCAACCATAGTATTGGATAGCGACAAACCGGTCCGCCGTGTCAACCTCTCCCTAATTAAGGGCGAACATAGAATAACAGTAGAGATAGCAGGGAGTTACGCAGGACAATACCTGACAGTCATGGCCGAAGCAAACAGAAAACTCCGTTTCACAGGCCAATGGGGAAAAAACGGCGATTTCGCCATGAAAGAACGACTTTACCTTGTGGGAACCAGGAAAAATCCAGTGAAGGCTTATTTGAGTGGCCCTGCATGGATACGCATAGACGAACTTGTAAATGATGAAATCAGAACCAGCTACAAGTACATACCCATAAGCGGTTCCAGGATTGAGCTTATGCCGGACTCGGGAAAGAATAAGGGAACTTACGGAATATATATTAAAACCATGACAGACCAGACCTATGTTCGGCCACAACGCCCCATTGAACTGGTGTTTGACAGAGTTGAGACTCCGCCAAAAGAGAATATATCAAATTCAGGCACAAAGATACGTGTCGGAGAATCAGTCCAGCCAGGTGGTCATGAGGACGGCACATGGGAAGCAGCTATAGCATACATGACCCGTAGAAATTTTGATGAATCAGAAGCTGATAAGAAACTAGAACATTTCTGGGAAGAAGAAATTATACACAGGTATGCATATAAAAAGAGACTTATCTTTATTAAGTCAAGTCTCCTTGAACGAGTAAGACAGAGCGGCGGCTCGGTCACGGGCATAAAAGGAGATCTGATGCTTGGGCGAAATAAATGGAGATTTGGTATCTCCAGCAGTTACTATCTTCAGTATCCTGACTCATCAGGTCTTCATGCGAGCGGAAAAAATCAGTGGGCACTCAAGACGTCAGCAAAGATATCGAACAGGTTGAGTTTATATGAGAATGCAACTCACACCCCTTCTATGACAATATTCGGAAGAAAACTCAGCATGAAAGGCTATGGAGGCTACAGCCCGCACAAAGTTGACAGAGATATCTTTACTCTATACAAAAATGACCACGTGAGAGGAATCCGTATTAGTGACAGTATTGTATACAGGCCATGGGTGGACACTTTATTTTTTGCAAAAACTTATGTTGGCACTAATGAGGACATGAATCCGTTCAGTCCGGACTATTTTGGTCTCGGGCTTATTTTCCGTCAGTCTTTTAGTGATTTCCAAACAAGCGCAGGGTACAGAGCATACCAGTATTTTAAAGATAGAGACAGAGACAGCAACCCGTGGCGAAATTATCTTGTATGCAGTCTTTCCTGGAAAAACTGGACAAGGATGTGGCGAAGGATAGGGATTGATATTGATTTGAAGTATGACCCCTCAGATCATGTCTGTGAAGGAGCAATCAGATTTTCTTTTGTGTGGGGCCGGGCACGGGGAACATGCGATTTTATGCCTGCTGAAATCCCATTTAGAGACATAGTGAACCACAGGTTGCTGGAGCTTGAACAATGAGTTCTATCCCCGAAGAAATCTTAGTCGGTATTGAGCGCCTGCTTAAACAGGAGTGCACCGATCTCGACCTGAAAATTCATACCAGATGGTTTGAGGAAATCCGGAAGGGGATAGTTGCCGATCTGACAGATGTCCGCAGCATACCTTTCGTCAAATTAAAGCCTTTTCTCGCTTTCAAGGTAGCCGAATATCTGCTCAGGGTCTTATCTGAACAGAGAGAACAGGTAGTCAGGCTACGGACTATGCGGGCCGAATTCAACGAAAAGATATCTCTGGCAGCAACAGAAAAGGAAAAGCAGGATCAGACACTCATATTTTCTTCAAAGCTCGGTTCAAGGAATAAGGCGCTAAAAGCAGACCGCAAAGCCTTTAAAAGATGGTTTGACCATGGGGCCGTGGCCCAACGGTGCGAAAATAGGATTGCATTAACAGAATACTATATAGTCTTTGTTCTCAATCGGCTGGCAGGGGTAGTGACTATAACCCTCGACGCTAAGGAAGATCGCAGGTCTCCTGAAAGCCTGTGGAGGAGGCTGGATCTGACAAAACATATCACACCCCTTCTTGCCCACCCAGGAGACAGCAGAGTTCGTGTCGCAGCCTTCAAATGTATAGCATCTGCTATTGCAGTTCTTCCATGGAATATTAGAAAAAACATGATCCAGGATTCGATCCTTGCCTATTTTTTTCGTTCAGCCCTTGAAGTCGGTCAAAACACCTGGATACAGTGCGAGGCACTGGAACTTCTAGCACTAATTTCTCCGGACTCGTTGAAACAAGCGTTGGAAAGGAGGTTGGAAAACCCTGAAAAAGGGGATGATATCTTTGTTCGCAGAAGAGCGGTAGGTATCATCAGTAAGATGTTAGAAGAACTTCCAGAGTTGGAAGGGCTGATAGGGACAGTTTTTTCCGACCCAAGCCCCTTTGTCCGCCAAGCCCTTGCAGGGCCTGCCGCAATCCTGGCTGAAAAGGTTGATAACGATGAAAAGGCAGAGAAGTCATGGCTTTTCAGACTTGCAACAAAGGATAAGAGTCCTCAGGTCAGGGCGGCAGCCCTTCTTGAATTGGGAAACTTTCTCCGAATGCCCAAAAAAACCCAGATTTGGTCGCCCCTCCTTTCCAAGATAATGAAGGATGAAACAGACAGATTTGTTGTGCGGGTTGCCATGGAGATTGTGCAGAAAACCGTAGAGTCTCCGGATATACAGAACACTCTAAAAATAGTTTCAGACAGCATTGTGCCGGTCCTGGAACATATCCATAGCAATGCTTCTGATCTTATCCTGAGACGCTTGGCAGCAATTACACTAGAGATTTTATGGGTTTCGTTTGATCCTGAAGCCTCTTCACTGAAAAAATCGCTTGAAGAAATTGTTGACGAGATCAAGCCGGGGAAGAGCAAGCGTGTTCCCAAACACTTGATTCGCGGGATAGATAAGGAGAATATAGGACGTATCCTTTCGGTACTTGCAGCCAAAGGATACGGTCTATGCTTGTTCCGGTCTTTTCTGGGTATCAAAATCATGAAAGGCGATCATATCGGCTTCAGGCTCTGGCGTCTTCTTCACGAAGTAAGGAACCCGTCCTCTGACAAGCGCCAAGGACATACCCATGTTGTAGGAAGGGTATGTAAAGGACTGGTCAGAGCCCCTTCAACAATCATGAGCGAACTAACAAAAACTAAGGTGCCTGGAGAACCTCTCCATATGCAATCAGAGGGGGGTTGGCGACCCTACCTTCCTCTTCCTGATGAAATATTATCCTCCCTCAACCGTTTTTTTGGGAAAGGTATTATTGAGATCTATACGCCTGAAGGTGTGACGGAAGTCAAACCACCAAAATCGAGTATCAGAAGGATTGCTGCAGCTATTCAGCTATCACTTAAGTTTGCAAGTTACGCCAGATTGAGGAATTGGGAGGGAGAAACCGAGACACGTTCAGACACTTATGTGAAGGCCCTTGCCAAGCTGGGTGTTTATATTAAATACCGTCCTTTCAAAGGCAAGAATGCTGGAACATCTCAGGACCCTATGGTTTCCAGGTTCTTTTCTGTTACGTTACCAATGACTGGTTACAACTTGTGGGCCAGATTTTCTGAGTATTTTGTATCGGCCTACGAAAACTCCCTGTATGAACTGGTGTGGTTTGTTTCCTTTATTATTTGCCTGATTGCGGGCAACTGGATCAGGGCCGGACTTGCAATAAAAAAGGCGCGTAAACGCCTAGATCTGGTGGTTGGGGGCTGGGGTACCAGAGGAAAATCAGGGACAGAAAGGCTTAAGGCCGCTCTTTTTGAAGCATTGGGCCATGGGTTTGTATCCAAAACAACCGGCTGTGAGGCCATGTTTCTTTATATGCCACATTTTAGTAAGACCTGGGAGATCGCTTTATTCAGACCCTACGAAAAGGCAACCATATGGGAGCATCACAATCTCATGATTATGGCCGAAAAGCTTGGCTCTAGCGTTTTCCTGTGGGAATGTATGGCGCTCCAGCCCGCTTTTGTTACCATTCTCCAGCATATGTGGAGCAGAGACGATTACTCCACAATAACCAACACATATCCTGACCATGAAGATATCCAAGGGCCTGCGGGATATAATATTCCTGAAATCATGGCGCTGTTTATCCCGTATCGCGGAATTTTAATCACTTCTGAAGAAGAAATGCGGCCTGTTCTGGCCGAGGCTGCAAGCACCAAGGGAACCCGGTTTAGAGCAATCGGATGGCTGGAGGCAGAACTTTTGACTGATGATATACTCTCCCGTTTTCCTTATGAAGAACATCCTTACAATATCGCCCTGGTTCTGGATCTAGCAAAAACGCTGGGTGTTGATCCTGACATGGCGGTCAAGGAAATGGCTGACAGGGTAGTCCCTGATATAGGCGTGCTAAAAACCTTCCCTGAGGCAGAAGTAAACAACAGACGATTTCAGTTCGTAAACGGCATGTCGGCAAATGAACGCTTCGGCACACTCAGCAATTGGCAGCGCACCGGATTTAACGTTCATGACCTGGAAAAGGATGCGGGAATAATGACAAGTACACTGGTGAACAACCGTGCAGACAGGGTCTCAAGGTCAATAATGTTTGCTGGGATAGTTACAACTGATATCTGCACGGATAGGTGTTTCCTCATCGGTTCCAACATAAGCGGCTTGACCGGATATATCAATACAGCATGGGAAGATCATGTAAAAGATCTTTCGCTCTTCGTAGACTCTGAATCAAATATAGAACGTGGGCCGGTTGAGATATTTCTTTCCCACGTTGAAAGACTCAGGGTCCCTACCAAATTTTCTCTTGTGGTTTTACGTCTTCATGTAATACTCAGGAGGTTGGGCCTCGAACCAGAGTCATTCCCTGATGAACTTTGTAAAAACCGGAATTCCCTGGAACAATTTCTCGGGGAAGGTCCACTTGAAGAGCATGCATCCGACATAGCCTCCCATATTGGAGAGTACTACTCAATGTACCATGAGGTAGAGGAATTCCGCACCCGTATCGATTCATCCTCGGTGGGAGACAAAGATGACCTGGATTACTCTTTCAGAAGTCTTTTGACAAAGTGGTTCATGAAGAAGATTGTAGTTATTGAAGATTATCATGCCACAGGAAACCAGGTTATGCATAGGATCATCCAGGAAACCCCACCCGGTATGTTGAACAGGATAATGGGACTTCAAAACATAAAGGGTACAGGGTTGGATTTTGTGTATAGGTGGCAAGCCTATGAAAAGTGCTTCAAGGCATGCCGGAAACTTTTATCAGAGGACCCGAACCTTTCAATCCAGGGGCTTTCAGAACTGACTGCCTTCAGAGAATATGGTCTCCTAACAAAAGACTTAGTAAATAATACTTTAGAAAAAATTAAAACAAAAAAAGTTTCACAATCTGAAAAATTCCAGGCAGGGATTGCTCTTGTGGAGTCAAATATGGCCTCTGTAATGGAGTTGGTAGAGAAAGAACTACTAGACAAGAATAAAGAGGGTAAGGTGGCAGCCTTTTTGAACATAATCGAGGCGGTACTCGATGCCGGCGATGCCGTCAAACGCCGCAAGCTTGCAAACCGTGTATATAAAGACCTAATCAGCGAGAGAATAAGCCATGAAAGAGCTGCCATGGTTCTTGCAGACCTGAACATGCGCCAGAAAGGGGGATGGTTCCGGTCCGTCCTTGGCAGATAAACACTCTTATTTATGATTCCAGTAGGGTGGGCTGTGCCCACCATTTTTTCTCCAAAAAGATTCGACCTGTGCAGTTACTCAACAATAGCGCCTATGACTTGAATAATCTTCTCCTCACGGCTTGATTCATTTTGAAGATTCTAAGTTCGCTGCGCTAAATTGCAGATAACTCGGTCGCAAGCTCCCTCAAACAATCTGCAATTTTCAGCTTCACTCACTAAGAATCTTTCTCAAAATGA
>Ga0209345_10005789_pt1 | contig 11360 bp, 10 predicted proteins | sample Cruoilmetagenom7_FD_187294 | JGI IMG/M metagenome (GOLD analysis project Ga0209345, IMG submission 187294) | Oil polluted marine microbial communities from Coal Oil Point, Santa Barbara, California, USA - Sample 7 (SPAdes) (version 2) | ecosystem: Environmental > Aquatic > Marine > Oil seeps ...
TACTGATGAAGCTTGCCCATATATTGCTAATGAAGAAACAGTTAGTAAAATTAAACATGCAAAACAACTAATTATAAAGGAAATGAATAATCCACCTTCACTACCTGAATTAGCGAAGGAAGTTGGACTTAATATTAAAAAATTAAAAACTGAATTTAAAGAGTTTTATGGAGCTCCTGTATTTACTTTTTTATTAAATTATAAAATGGAATTGGCAAAAAAACTCTTATTAGAGCAACAATTAAACGTTAATGAAATAGCACTACATTTAGGTTATAGCGCTTCAAGTCATTTTATTGCAGCTTTCAAAAGAAAATACAAAACCACACCAAAACAATTCTCAAAATCTTAATTAAATGAAAGGAGTCTTACTCGTAAATTTAGGATCGCCAAATAGCACTTCAGTAAAAGATGTAAAAAACTATTTAAATGAGTTTTTAATGGATAAGCGAGTTATTGATACTCCTTATCTTATTCGTGCATTTGTAGTAAAAGGAATTATTTTAAATACACGACCTAAAAAATCTGCTGCCGCCTATAAAAAGATTTGGTGGAATGAAGGTTCTCCATTAATTGTATTATCAGAAAAACTGCATAAAAAAGTGCAAAATAATTCTAATATTCCTGTTGAACTTGCTATGCGCTACGGGAATCCTTCTATAAAAAGTGGAATTGAAAAATTAGCAAATAAAGGTGTTACTGAAATTTTATTAATCCCATTATATCCACAATTTGCAATGGCCACAACTGAAACTATTGTTGTTTTAGCCGAAAAAATTATAAAAAAACAATTTCCTCATATAAAAATGAGCGATGTTCCTGCCTTTTATAACAGAGAAGATTATGTTGAAGTTTTAAGTAATAGCATTCAAAAAGAGCTTGAGGTTTTAAAACCTGATCATTTACTGTTTTCTTATCATGGAGTTCCTGAAAGACATATAAAAAAGTCTGACATTACTAAATCTCACTGTAAAATTGATGGAAGTTGCTGCAACACTCCTTCTCCTGCACACGAATTTTGTTATAGACATCAATGCTATGAAACTACTAAATTAGTTGCTAAAAAATTAAATTTAAAAGAAGAGTTTTACAGCACATCTTTTCAATCTAGATTAGGTCGTGATCCTTGGCTACAACCATATACCGACAAAACTATTGATGATTTCGCAAAAAATGGAATTAAAAATTTAGCCGTAGTAACTCCAGCCTTTGTTTCAGATTGTTTAGAAACTTTAGAAGAAATTGGAATGGAAGCAAAACATTCATTTATTGAAAATGGTGGGGAAAAATTTAGCACAATTCCCTGTTTAAATGATGATGATTATTGGGCTAAAACAGTTTCAAACTGGATAAATAACTGGTCATTAAATAAAAATTAAGAATGGACTATTTATACATAAAATCGTTGCATATTATTTTTATAACAACTTGGTTTTCAGGTCTATTTTACATTATTCGCTTATTTATATATTATAAAGAAGCGGAAGAAAAAACAGCAATTGAAAAGGATATTTTATTGAAGCAATACAAATTAATGATTAAAAGGCTTTGGTATATTATTACTTGGCCTTCTGCGGTTTTAGCTACACTATTTGCTGTTTGGCTACTAATACTACAACCTGGGTGGCTTCAACAAAACTGGATGCTAATTAAATTAGTATTTGTAGCAGCACTTTTTGCATATCATTGGTCTTGTCAAGTTTTATACAATCAAATTGAAAAAGGCTTTTTAAAATATTCTTCTTTTGTTTTAAGAATCTGGAATGAAGTTGCTACCATTATTTTATTTGCTTGTGTATTTTTAGTAGTCTTAAAAACTTCATTTGGATGGATTTTTGGAGTATTAGGCATTGTTGGTATTTCAATATTACTAATGCTTGGTGTTAAATTATATAAAAAAATAAGAGCTAAAAATAGCTGGGATAGTAATTAAATTAATACCATAAAATTATAGTATTTATAAATTATTTATTTAAACACTATAAATTTATTAAGGAAATAAACTTTTCCCTTTAATAATACACAACACTTTATACATTTTATTAAATATATAATATTCTGTTTTTCAATTTATTAGAAACGTAAATATGATTTTGGTCATAACGTACACGAAAACCTTTTCTTAATTTTACAACAATTATTAAAATAAATATCAAACTAGAATTATATGAAAAAACTTCTATTAGGTAATGAAGCTTTAGCGCAAGGAGCAATAGACGCTGGAATGTCAGGTGTTTATGCGTATCCTGGTACTCCTTCAACAGAAATTACTGAATATATACAACGCTCAAAAACTGCAAAAGAACTAAATATTCACTCACAATGGTCTGTCAACGAAAAAACCGCAATGGAAGCGGCTTTAGGTATGTCTTATGCTGGTAAAAGAGCAATGACCGTTATGAAACATGTAGGGCTAAATGTTGCTGCTGATGTTTTTATGAATATGTCTGTATCAGGTATAAACGGAGGTTTAGTTGTTGTGGTTGCTGATGACCCATCAATGCACTCATCACAAAACGAACAAGACTCACGATACTACGGTAGATTTGCTATGATTCCAATTTTAGAGCCTTCAAACCAACAAGAGTGCTACGAAATTACAAAGTATGCTTTTGATTTGTCGGAAAAAATGGGATTACCAATTATGATTCGGTTAGTAACTCGTTTATCTCACTCAAGAGCAGGTGTTGAAGTTGGTAGTAGAATAGCTGAAAATAAAATAAGTTTACCTACAAATCCAATACAGTTTCAACTAATACCAATGCACGCAAGAGGAAGGTATCAACACTTAGTTGATATACAAGCCGACAATCGTGAAAGCTCAGAAAATAGTTCTTTTAACAAAAATATTGAAGGAAAAGATACCTCAATGGGAATTATAGCAGCTGGTATTGCTTATAATTATTTAATGGAAAACTACGAAGATGGCGAGTGCCCTTATCCAATTTTAAAGATATCACAATATCCTCTACCAAAAACACGCATCAAAAATTTATTTGATACGTGTGATAAAATATTAGTTTTAGAAGATGGGTATCCATTTATAGAAGAAATTATCTCAGATTTTTTAGGTGAAAACAGAAATGTAATTGGTAGATTAAGTGGTCATGTAAATCGTGTTGGTGAACTAGATCCCGATTCAATAAAAAAAGCCTTAGGGTTTGAAGTTGAAGTAACAGAATCAATTCCAAAAGTTGTTTCAGGAAGACCACCCGAACTTTGTGTTGGTTGCGCTCACAGAGATTTATTTGACGCCATTAACGTATTAGGAAAAGAAACTAGCAGCCAACAAGTATTTGGAGACATTGGTTGTTATGCTCTTGGTGTACTAGATCCATATGCAAGTATCAATACTCTAATTGATATGGGAGCATCTATTACAATGGCAAAAGGAGCTGCTGATGCAGGAATACACCCCGCAATTGCAATAATTGGCGACTCCACTTTTACACATTCTGGAATGACTGGTTTGTTAGATGCTGTTATTGAAAATACACCTATTACAGTTGTAATTTCTGATAATTCAGCAATTGCTATGACAGGTGCACAAGATTCTGCTGCTTCTGGCAGAATAGTTGAAATTTGTAAGGGAATTGGCGTGGATGAGGATCATTTAATATTAATTACACCGCTTCACAAAAACCTTCAAAAAAATATTGATTTAATACGAAAGGAAATAAATCATAATGGAGTATCTGTAATTATTGCACAAAGACCTTGTGTTCAATTACCGAAAGAGAAGAAAGACAAACTTAAAAACCTTAAAAAAGTTTCATTAAATTAATTTTAATCAAATGAAAACAAACATAATATTAGCCGGTGTTGGCGGGCAAGGAATTTTAACTATTGCTGCAGTTTTAGACACAGCTGCTTTAGCCAGTAACCTAAATATAAAGCAAGCTGAAGTTCACGGAATGAGCCAACGAGGTGGCGCAGTGCAATCGCACGTACGAATTTCAGATAAAGAAATTTATTCTGATTTAATTCCTAAAGGAAAAGCAGATATGATTATTTCTGTTGAACCTATGGAATTATTACGCTATTTACCCTATTTAAAAAAGGACGGAGTGCTTGTAACAGATGCTAATCCATTTATAAATATCTCAAATTACCCAGAATTAGAAAAATTATATGCAGAAATAAAATCACATCCAAATACGATATTAATTGATGCTAAAAAAATAGCCAAAGATTTAGGTAATTCTAGAGCTACAAATATTGTTTTATTAGGTGCGGCTGCATCACAACTTCCTTTAAGCGATGAAAGTTTACAACAAGCTATCAAATCACTTTTTGAACGTAAAGGTGAAAAAGTTGTCATAAAAAATATTGAAGCGTTTAAAAAAGGTAAAGAAATTGCAATAGAATCTGTTTCATAAAAGTTTAACTCTATAAATGCTACACGAAAAATTAATCAATCCTAAAAATATTGTTGTTGTAGGTGCTTCTAATAATATTCAAACTCCCGGAGGCAGAGCTCTTAAAAATTTAATTGACCATAATTTTAAAGGTGAATTAATTGCCGTAAACCCAAAAGAAACTGAAGTACAAGGTGTAAAATGTCATCAGAATATTTCAGACATTCCAAATGTAGACTTAGCAATTATAGCCATTTCAGCAAAATTTACTTTAGAAACCATAAAAGTTTTAACGCAACAAAAAAATACGAAAGGATTTATTATTTTTTCAGCAGGTTTTAGCGAAAAAGATTCAGCAGGTGAAAAATTAGAACAACAAATAGTTGATGAAATTAATAATGTTGGAGGAACATTGTTAGGCCCAAATAATATTGGACTAATTAATCAAAATTATGCGGGTGTTTTTACAACTCCAATTCCTAAATTAACTCCAAAAGGAGCCGATTTCATTTCTGGATCTGGAGCAACAGCTGTTTTTATTATTGAGGCAGCAATGGCAACTGGGCTAACATTTTCAAGTGTATATTCAGTAGGGAATTCAGCACAAATTGGAGTTGAAGATGTTTTAGAATATTTAGATGAAACATTTAACTCTGAAACAAGTTCAAAAGTAAAATTATTATATATTGAAAGTATTGATAATCCTCAAAAATTGTTAAAACACGCAACTTCCCTAATCAATAAAGGTTGTAAAATTGCAGCTATAAAAGCTGGAAGTTCTTCAGCTGGAAGCAGAGCAGCAAGTTCACACACTGGCGCATTAGCAAATTCTGATATAGCAGTTGATGCATTATTTAAAAAAGCAGGAATTATACGTTGCTACGGTAGAAATGAATTGATTACAGTAGCTTCAATTTTTATGCATCCAAAATTAACTGGAAAAAATATTGCCATTATTACACATGCAGGTGGTCCGGCAGTAATGTTAACAGACGCTTTATCTAAAAATGGGCTAAATGTGCCTGAAATAAAAGGTAAAGAGAGTGAAGAATTATTAACAAAATTATATTTAGGTTCTTCAGTTGCTAACCCTATTGATTTTTTAGCAACAGGAACTGCGGAACAACTAGAAACCATCATTGATTATTGCGAAAATAAATTTCCAGTTATCGATGCTATGGTTGTTATTTTTGGAAGTCCTGGTCTATTTGAAGTGTATGATGTTTATGATGTACTTCATAAAAAAATGCAAACCTGCAAAAAACCAATTTTTCCAGTTTTACCATCAGTTGTAAATGTGAAAAACGAAATTGATTATTTTATTTCAAAAGGAAATATCAACTTTCCAGATGAAGTTTTATTTGGAAATGCATTAACTAAAATTTATAATACAACAAATCCTTCTAATACCACAAAAACAGCATTTGAAGTTGATAAAAAAACAATAAGAAATATTATTGATAAAAGTTCAAATGGCTATTTACACCCTCAGCAAGTAAAAGAATTGCTAGTTGCAGCACAAATTCCGATTGTAAATGAAGCTATTAGTACTTCAAAAGAAAACTGCTTTAAAGAAGCTCAATTACTTGGATTTCCAGTTGTAATGAAAGTTGTTGGACCTGTACATAAAAGTGATGTTGGTGGTATTGTTTTAAATATTTCTTCGGAAGAAAAGTTATACGAATCTTTTGATAAAATAATGCAAATTGAAGGAGCAACTTCTGTATTAATTCAACCAATGAAAAAAGGAATTGAGTTATTTATTGGCGCAAAAAAAGAAGGAGATTTTGGTCATTTAGTTTTATGTGGTTTAGGTGGAATATATATTGAAATTTTAAAAGATGTAAATTCAGCTTTAGCACCTATTTCAAAAAATGAAGCTTTAGAAATGATTCAAAATTTAAAATCCTACAAAATTATTCAAGGCATTAGAAATCAGGAAGGAGTTGACGAAAATTTATTTTCAGAAATTATTACAAAAATTTCTAATTTAGTAACTATTGCTCCAGAAATAAGTGAGTTAGATTTAAATCCGCTTTTAGGAAATTCAAAAGAAATTATAGCCGTTGATGCAAGAGTTAGAATTGAAAAGGTTAGTTAGTTTCAATTAAATCAATTTGACCTGAATCTAAAGAATTTTCACTTCCAATAAAGAAATTGGTATTTCTTGGTTTAATTTTAAAAACTACTTTTTCATTTTTTAATTCTTGAAAATGAGTAATAATTTTTTTATTAGAGACAAAGGCATTGTCAAATATTATTGTATCAATGTTGTTTTCATTAATTAGACTTTTTATTTGCTTAAAATTATCTAATAAACCTTCGTTAATAACTAAATATTTTTTTGACAGATACTCTTTAACCATCTCATCTTCACCTAAATACAACACTTTAAATGTTGATTTTAAATTAAATTTAGGTCTAAATATTTTCAATACTTTTAACACAAACCAAAGCTCAATTCCAAAACTCATGATAAAATCATAAACACGGTTTAATTTAAAATGTTTTTTATAAAATATTTTCATTGCTTTATGAAAATATTTTAAATGTTTTAAATCATTTTCAGTACTCTCACCTTTGTAATGAATTACTTGTGTTTTTGCAAAATAATAATTTTGATAGCCTTTATTTAAAATTTTATAACTTAAATCAATGTCTTCACCATACATAAAATAAGCTTCATCAAAGCCATTTACTTCATTGTAAACTGAACGTTTTAACAACATAAATGCTCCAACTAAAATAGCAACAATACCTGTTTCATTTTCACCTAGATGAGTTGCATAATATTTCCCTGTTCGTTTACTTGATATCCCAAAAAGTTTATTAAACGATACTTGCGGAGTTGGAATTCCACGCTTACTTTCTGGTAAAAAACTTCCTGAACCATCTATTAACTTTACTCCTAAAACACCTAAGTTTTGTTTGCTTTTTGCGTATGCTAAAATTTGAGTAAATGTATCTTCAGCTACAACAGTATCCGGATTTAAAATTAAAACATATTCTCCTTTAGCAACTTCAACTCCTTGATTGTTTGCTTTTGAAAAACCAACATTTTCTTTGTTTTGAAGAAGAATTATATCAGGATATTTTTCTAAAAGTAATTTACAACTTTCATCTGTAGAATTGTTATCAACTACAATAATTTCAACTTTTAAATTTTGAGAAGCGGCTTGTACACTTAAAATACATTGCTCTAAAAAATATTGAACATTATAATTGACTATTACTACTGATAACTCCATAAGTTAAAAAGATTTATCAAACGGAATTCTATTCACAATACTTCTTCCTAAAGTAACCTCATCTGCATATTCAAGTTCATCACCAACAGCAATACCTCTTGCTATGGTTGAAGTTTTAATTTTAAATTTTTCTAGCTGTTTATAAATATAAAAATTAGTAGTGTCACCTTCAATAGTAGAACTTAAAGCAAAAATAATTTCATTTACATTTCCACTTTTAACCTTATCAATTAAACTTTCAATTGTTAAGTTTTGAGGTCCAACACCTTCAATTGGTGAAATTTTACCACCTAAAACATGATATAAGCCTTTAAATTGAGCCGTATTTTCAATAGCCATAACATCTCTAACATCTTCAACAATACAAATAATTTCAGGATTTCTTGATGAGTTTGAGCAAATTTCACAAATAGCAACATCTGAAATATTATGACATTTTTCACACAATTTAATAGTATCAACTAAAGTATTTAATGCTTCAGACAATTGATGAGTTTGAGAACTTGGCTGCTTTAATAAATGCAATACCAATCTTAATGCAGTTCTTTTACCAATACCAGGCAATTGAGATACTGCATTTACAGCATTTTCTAAAAGTTTTGAAGAAAAATTCATGCAGCAAATGTACAATTCGCAAATGATATTCTCAATAATTTTAGTTTCTTTGTTAATTCATTCTAGTATTTGTAAATGAAACCAATATATATACTGTCTCTAATAGCATTTTATTTTTGTATTCTCCTATTAATTGCATATTTAACAGGAAAAAGTGATAGCAACGAAACTTTTTTTAAAGCCAATAAAAAATCACCTTGGTATATAGTTGCATTTGGAATGATTGGCGCTTCCCTTTCTGGAGTAACTTTTATATCAATTCCTGGCTGGGTTGAAAGTTCTCAATTTAGTTATATGCAAATTGTAATTGGGTATTTATTTGGTTACTTTGTAATTGCTTACCTATTAATACCAATTTATTACAAACTGCAAATCACCTCAATTTATGAGTTTTTAAAACAACGTTTTGGAACAACATCTCATAAAACTGGGGCTTTATTTTTCTTTGTTTCTAGAATACTTATAGCATCTTTTCGTTTATTTTTAGTAGCTTCAGTATTACAATACTTTATTTTTGATTCTTGGAAAATTCCATTTGAAATTACCGTTATTTTTTCGGTTTTATTAATTTGGATGTATACTTTTAAAAGTGGAATTAAAACTATTGTTTGGACTGATACTTTTCAGACAATATTTATGCTTTCTGCTGTATTTGCAACTATTTACATTATAACCACTAAATTAAATTGGTCTGTTTTAGATGTTTTCACGTCTGAAGAATTTCAGAAATATAGCCAAGTATTATTTTTAGATGATTTTAATGATAAAAGACATGTTGTCAAATCATTTTTGGGTGGAATGTTTATCGCAATTGCAATGACAGGCTTAGACCAAGATATGATGCAAAAAAACTTAACTTGTAAAAACACTAAAGAAGCCCAGTGGAATGTAATTTCACTTGGTTTTGTGTTAATACTTGTAAACTTTATTTTTTTAACGCTAGGAGCTTTGCTATTTATTTATGCCGAAAAGTTTAGAATTACAATACCTATAATTAATGGTAGTGTAAAAAAAGATTTACTATATCCTGAAATTGCATTAAATGGAGATTTAGGAATAACCGTAGGTATTGTATTTATTTTAGGCTTAATTGCTGCGGCTTACTCAAGTGCAGATAGTGCTTTAACATCTTTAACAACATCCTATTGTATAGATATTTTAGAGATAGAGAAAAGAGAAAAATCGCAGCAAAAATTAGTTAGAAAAAAAGTACATATAGCAATTTCCGTTTTATTAATTTTAGTAGTTATAGTTTTTAGGTACTTTTTAGAAGATAATATAATTAGTAGCCTACTACAAGTTGTTACATTTACATACGGACCACTTTTAGGCTTATTTGCCTTTGGAATTTTCACAAAACATGTTATTAAAGATAAGTACGTTTGGATTATTGCTTTACTATCAGTTGTAGCTAGTTATTTTATAAATAGCTTTTCCTCTCAACTTTTCAATGGCTATATGTTTGGTTATGAATTAATTATAATTAATGGGCTATTAACCTTTATTGGACTGTATTTAATTAGAAAACCAAACAAATAATAATTATTTTTGCTCTATGGAGAACGATTTAAGCAATTACCGAAGAAGCTATAAAAAAAGTGAACTTTCCAAAGAAAAAATTTCAGAAAACCCTATGGAGTTATTTCAAAAATGGTTTTTTGAAGTTGAAGAATTTGGAGGAGATACAGAAGCAAATGCAATGACAATTGCAACAGTTGATGCAAATGGAACTCCTAAAAACAGAGTTGTACTATTAAAAAAATATACGTGGGAAGGATTTATCTTTTACACAAATTATAATAGTGAAAAAGGAAAAAACATCGCCCAAAATCCAAATGTTTGCTTATCATTTTTTTGGAATAACATTGAACGCCAAGTAATAATAAAAGGAAAAGCCGAAAAAATTTCAGGAAATTTATCAGATGGTTATTTTGAATCTAGACCAGACGGAAGCAAGTTAGGCGCATGGGCTTCGGATCAAAGTGCAATTGTTCCTTCTAGAAAATATTTAGATGATCGTTTAGCTTCCTTTCAAAAACAATTTGAAAACAAAGAAATAACCAGACCAAAACATTGGGGAGGTTATATTGTAAAACCTGAAAGAATAGAATTTTGGCAAGGACGTCCAAATAGAATGCATGATAGAATTTGCTACAAATTACAAGAAAATTATGAATGGAAAATTGAGAGATTAGCTCCTTAATTTTTATATTTGAACCTCAACTAACACCAAATGAAAACACTTTATATTGTTAGACACGCAAAATCTTCTTGGGAATACGAAGGAGTTAAAGATATTGACAGACCATTAAAAAAACGAGGAATAAATGATGCTTATTTAATTTCTAACGTATTAGAAAAAAAAATAGCAAGTCCAGATGTTTTTGTTTCAAGTTGCGCAAATAGAGCTTTGCACACAGCAATGATTTTTAGCTACACCTTTAACTATCCATTAGCTAATCTTAAAATAAGTAAATCTCTTTACAGTTTTAGCGATGGATACTTAATAAAAACTGTAAAAGCTTTAGATGATGGTTTTGACTCAGCAATTATTTTTAGCCACGACCATGGAATTAGTGATTTTGTAAATAAATTTGGTGATAAACAATTAAATCACGTACCAACTTGTGGTGTTATTGGAATTAAATTTAATACAAACCATTGGAAAAATATTAAATCTGGTGAAACATTTATAACAGACTTTCCAAAACATTATAAATAAACATATTTTGAAAATTGAAAAACTTGCTGGAATTGATATTGGTTCTAATGCTGTACGCCTACTAGTTGCCAATGTAATTACTTCTAAAAATGAAAAACCTAGCTTTAAAAAATCGGCTTTAGTCCGTGTACCAATCCGTTTAGGTGCAGATACTTTTATAAAAGGAGTAATTTCAGAAGAAAATAAAAAAAGAATGCTAAAAGCTATGGAAGCCTTTAAATTATTAATGGACGTTCATGGTGTAGAGAAATATTATGCCTGCGCAACTTCAGCAATGAGAGATGCGGCTAATGGAAATGAGGTTATTTCTGAAATTTTTGAAAAAACTTCAGTAAAAGTAAACATAATAGATGGTAAAAAAGAAGCTGCAATAATTTTTTCTACAGATTTAAGTGATGTAATTGAAAATGATAAATC
>Ga0209345_10005790_pt1 | contig 11358 bp, 8 predicted proteins | sample Cruoilmetagenom7_FD_187294 | JGI IMG/M metagenome (GOLD analysis project Ga0209345, IMG submission 187294) | Oil polluted marine microbial communities from Coal Oil Point, Santa Barbara, California, USA - Sample 7 (SPAdes) (version 2) | ecosystem: Environmental > Aquatic > Marine > Oil seeps ...
AGCAAAACAACTACGGATTTTTGCTTTTGTAGCATGGATTTTAGCCATGGCAGGACAAGCCTTTGCAATTTTGAAATTAATCAGCGATGAAACCCTGGTATGGTTAATAGTTGTGATCGTGGTAATCCTGGCATTGGCTATCACAGGGTCATTACTTTGGAAAAAAGCAAACCGGCTAGATCCTGCATCAGAAAAGGACAAAGTGAAGTTCTTTATACAAAATCAGCTTGGGGCTATTATGGGCATGTTGGCATTTTTGCCATTGGTGATTCTCCTTTTTACGAACAAAAATATTGATGGCAAAACAAAAGGTATTGCAGGTACCATTGCTGTTTTAGCAATGCTTGCAGCAGGTATCACTGGCGTCGACTTTGACCCACCTTCAATCGAAGAATATACTAAAGAAATCAATGAACAAACGAGCACATTAAAAAAACTAAACTTCGATAACGACAATGTGTATTGGACCAGTGCTGGGAATAAATACCACGTATTTGAAGATTGTCAACATATTAAAGGAAGAAAAATAGTAACAAATGGAACAGTAAAAGAATCGTGGGAACAAAAAGGTATTTCTGAACTATGTAAAACATGCACCAAAAGGGCAGTGAAGGAGAGGGATGTCTCTGAGTAAAGAAATTGACAATCAATTGAACAAATCGCTTTAAGAGAACGCTTCCAGGTATATCATAAATGAACAGACTGATAAAGACTTTCGCATACGCACTCGCACTGTTGGTGGTCGGGCTTGCAGGATGCACATTGCGGGAAGGCAAGCCATGGAGCGGACAGGAGGAAAGCCTCACTCAAGAACTGAATCGGGGGCCTTATCTCAGCCAGGAGTCTCCCGGACCCGATGCCGAATTGTTTGCCCCTGGAATTGTTTCCACTGCTGCCTACGAACTAAACTCGGCCTTTACCCCTGACGGCAAGGAGATGTATCAGACACTCGTCGTGGAGGGTTGGGGGTTCTCTGCAATTATCCAGCGCAGCGAAGATAGGAAAGGTTGGGGTGTTCCTGTGGTGTCAACATTCTCAGGGCGTTATAATGATATCGACCCTAATCTTTCGCCTGATGGTAACCAGGTCATTTTTGCCTCACGCAGACCGGAAGATCCTACAGTATCAAAAGAACTATCAGGTAGTTGGGATCTTTGGATAGCCTCCCGAAAGGATGCACGCGGTCCATGGGGTAGGGCACAACACCTGCCAGGTCCGATCAATACACCGGCAGTCGAGATCTACCCATCGGTTTCGGCGTCTGGCACCATCTATTTCGGTTCGAACCGGGATGGAGGCTATGGTAATACCGACATCTATCGGGCCCGTCCAGGTGAGGCCGGATCCTTCAAAGTTGAGAACCTCGGCACACAGATCAACAGTGAACACTCGGAAGGCGACGCTTTCATTGCGCCGGATGAGAGCTACATTATCGTAACCATTGACGGAAGGCCAGACAGTCGTGGGCAGAGCGATCTCTACATCAGTTTTGCGCAGGAAAATGGAAGATGGGGGAGTTTGTTTCATATGGATGGCTCCATCAACACTTCGGCTAAGGAATACTGTCCGGTGGTGACTTCAGACGGCCGGTTTTTCTTTTTCACCCGGGGCAAGAAGAAGGGGAACAGTTTGCACTCGGAACGACAGAAAACCTACGAGGAACTTGCAGAGAAGATATATACATGGCGCAACAACCTTGAGAATATCTACTGGGTGAACGAAGCAGTGCTGAATCAGGAAGCGTACGAGTAGAAGGGTAGGGGCGAACATGAACACTTTTAAGAAGAAAATTATGAAACATAACCGCATATTTCCTGCATTTATTTGGATTTTTATTTCGACCTTACTCGTCATTCCCGTATTGTCAATGAGTCCGGCAACTGCAGCCACGCCGGAAGGCGAATTTCCATTAAACCTGCTTTTCTCCAAATCAGACATTCCAAAGATTATTGAAAATACCAAACATCCGCTATTTAAGGAGTATTGGCAGTCGCTTTTGGATGCAGATGCCAATGAAGATCATAACTTTCTACGGGAAGCGTTTCTGTATGCCGTAACCGGTGATCTCAAACGGGGGGAGCTGGCAAAAAAAGAAATGATGGCTGTTGTCAAACAGGAGCATTGGGACTTTTTTCTGGAAGACGGCAAATACCGTTTGGGTTTTTTGTACGCCGGTCGGCTGACGGCAGGGGTTTCACTTTCATATGATTGGATCTATGATCTGTTAACACCTCAAGAAAGGGCGGAGATTCGTGAAGCAATTGCTGAAAAGGGTTGTGTACCCTGCTACCGTTCACTATATGGCATGCGCTATCCCAATACCGTCAAAGGGTGGAGTATGGCGCCAGATAAGCCGTTTGGAGCCAGGGTTCCGGATATGAGCCGCTGGCCCGAGATTTTGGGTAATAACAATTTCCGGGCTGTGCTTTCGGGCGGATTTGCCCTTGGTATCAATGTCTTAATCGGTCATGACGATCGCACCGACGAATGGATGGAAATGCTGCTGGACAGTTATCCCCACTCTGCGAAATTATTTAAAGCCGACGGCAGTTATGATGAAGCTGTTTCGTACGCCAACTTTGCCATGACTTACCTCATTTACCTGATGGAGGTTGTTGATCGCAAACAAGGTCTCGACCTGTATGACGGTGCAAATTACACGGGATTGATGGATTTTAACCTTGGACTGTTAATGCCCCAACATCTGGATCCTGCCGGAAGTGTAAATTTTGGCGATGCCAGTCGCAGCCTGAATTCTTCCATTGGTTTCTGGGTAGCAGGTAAATCCCGGGATGGTCTATCGCAATACAGCGCTCTGAATTATGCACCGAACCATGATATTTTTTCGCTGCTCTATTACGATCCATCGGTAACGCCAATACCACCATCACCTGATAACTATTTTTATCATGCTGATCTGGATTGGATTGTTACACGCACGGGATATGACATGGACGACCTGGTAGTGGCTATGCGCAGCGGTGGTCCGTATAATCACGAACATGCGGATCGCAATTCAATTATCCTGAAATATCAGGGAGAAATGTTGCTGGTTGATCAGCATCGCCCCACCTACGATAACTGGAAACCCGGCTGGTTTCTGCGCACCTCTCCAGCTCATAACACTGTTTTAATTGACGGCATGGGGCATCAGTACCACAAGGGTGAAGAGGGAACCAATGAATCCAAAGCTTCGGCCAAAATAGTTCGTGCTGGTAAACGCACCGGTTATACGTTCTGGGCCAGTGACGCCACACCTGCGTATGCACTTGTGAATCCTGATGTAAAGTCCGTAACTCGAACAAGTCTTGTTTTTCCGGATATCCCCTGTCTGATTGTGATGGATAAACTTATAAAGGAAAAAGAAGCTTCTGTGTTTTCTGCGCGATGGTTTGTGGAAAACAGGGATAATAACGGAGCATGCAATGTAAATGGCAATACGTTCACGCTGGACCGCCCCCATGCGAAGCTAATGGGAGTGTGTGCTGGCAGCCCGGAAATCGACCTTGAAGCCAAAACATTAGCACTGTCTGATTCTCTGGGTGTGTTTCCATACCTGGATGCAGCGGTTAGAGGAAAGGCAAAAGAAGCATTTATCATTACGACGAGCGTCCCGTTAAAAACCGATGAGAATCCAGCGGACATTTCTGTTAAACGAGAGCAAGATGTCTGGATTGTTAACGTTTTGAAAGATGATAAAAAATTGAAACTAAAAATATTTGACCGGAATGAACTGCCTGAATTTGAGATTGTTGAGTATCTACACAAGCCATAAACCTGCATCCACACATGTGGGCGGATCAAATGAATACAGCTGGTCTGCGGCCTGTGTGAATCATTCAACAATTCTTAGCTGCATCGTATTTATCTCACTTGCTTTTGTGTTGTTAATAACAAATCCATGCGTGGGACAGATTGTCTGTCCCGGTTCATACGGAGGTCATTTGCAGGGAATCACAATAGACGACAACAAGGCCATCTACTGGTCTTTCACAACAGAATTGGTGAAGACGGATGCAAATGGAAAGCTGCTAATCAAGAGAGCCGTCCCCACTCACCACGGCGACCTCACTTATCACGATGGGAATATCTATGTGGCAGTCAATCTTGGAGAATTCAATAAAGAGAGTGGGCATGCAAAATCATGGGTTTACGTTTATGAAACCGACGATTTGAACCTGGTTTCACGACACAGTACACAAGAAGTTGTTCATGGTGCTGGCGGCATTGATTATCACAATAACAGTTTCTATGTCGTTGGTGGTTTGCCAAAAGGGCACCATGAAAATTATATTTATGAATATGATAAGGTTTTCAAATTCCTGGCAAAGCACACAATTAAAAGCGGATACACCTCCATGGGTATCCAAACAGCCTGCTATGCGCTGGGCTACTGGTGGTTTGGATGTTATGGGGAACAACCAAAATTACTGAAGACCAATGAATCGTTCAAATTACTGGGCAAATACGATTTCGATTGTGCGCTGGGCATTTGCCAACTCTCCGACAAAAAACTGCTGATAGGACGTAAACTTGGCAATCAAAACCGTCGCGGGCAAGTTTTGTTGGCAAAACAGGACCAGATAAAAGGTCTTGTCATTGTGAAAACAACGTCGGACAAAGCCATCAACGGCCACTGAGTAATTCGCAGTCTTTTTGTGAAGGGCTTCCTCAACACCAAATGTCTACCGATATAGCGGAAATGAAAAAGGATCAACATTTATGAGAAAAGTAGCAGCTGTAATAGGCTTAATATCAATAATTTTATTCTTACAATGTACCAATACCGAGAAAGAAGTTTATTTATTTTCATACTTCATGGGTAACGGAGAAGACGGTTTGCACTTAGCCTACAGCTATGATGGATATAAATGGTCAGCTTTGAACAATGATCAGTCCTTTCTGAAGCCCCAGATAGGAAATGATAAGCTCATGCGAGATCCCTGCATCATTTCGGAGAATGGGACATTTCATATGGTATGGACTGTCAGTTGGCAAGAAAAAGGCATAGGATATGCAAATTCAAAAGACCTTATTCACTGGTCAGAGCAAAAATACATTCCAGTAATGGAACATGAACCGGATGCTAAAAATTGCTGGGCGCCTGAAATATACTTCGATGATATAAACAAGCAATTTTTAATTTTCTGGGCCACCACGATTCCGGGGCGGTTTGCAGATACTGATTATCAGAGCAATGAAGGAATAGAAGGTAAAGGTAATAACCACAGAATGTATTATGTGATGACGGAGGATTTTGAAAATTTTTCGGAAACCAGGATATTTTATGATCAAGGCTTTAACGTCATTGATGCAACTCTTATGAAGGTAGGATCGGAATATCTAATGTTTTTAAAAGACGAAACTAATAAGCCATTTTTACCACAAAAGAACATAAGAATTGCAAAAAGCAATTTTGCTGTAGGGCCTTATACTGAGCCTTCAGGACCAATAAGTGGGGATTACTGGGCAGAAGGCCCAACAGTATTAAAAATTGGAAAAAATTGGCATTTATATTTTGATAAATACAGATTAAGTAAATATGGTTTACTTGTATCGACGGATTTGACAACCTGGATTGATAAATCTGATGACCTGGAATATCCGGATGGTTTACGTCATGGAACAGTTTTTAAAGTATCGGAAAAAATCTTGAACAAACTTATGGCACACCCATAAGATAAAGTTTTCTAAACAAGGATTAATGATTGGGAAAATATGAGAATTGTTATTATTGGTGGCACTGGTCATGTAGGTACTTATTTGGTTCCCCGTTTGATCAATGCAGGTCACGATGTTGTTTGTGTTAGTCGTGGCCAACGCAGGGCTTATCAGAAACATGCAGCATGGACCCTGGTTCAACAAGTCAAAATCGATCGCAATGAAGCAGAAGATAAGAATCAATTCGGACAACAGATCCATGACCTGAAACCGGATGTTGTGATTGATATGATCTGTTTTGAACCTGAAAGTGCCAGACATTTGGTTGAGGCCCTTCGTGGGCAAGTTCAGCATTTCATCCATTGCGGTACGATTTGGGTTCACGGACCGAGTGAGCAGGTTCCTACAACGGAGGACCATCCACGCAAACCCTTAGGTGACTATGGTATTAAAAAGGCTGCGATTGAGTTCTATCTTCTTACAGCAGCCCGAGAAACAAGATTCCCCGCAACAGTATTGCATCCCGGCCATATAGTAGGCCCCGGCTGGATACCCCTGAATCCGGCAGGCAACTTTAATCCCCGGGTTTTCAACACCATATCCATGGGAAAGGAACTGGTTTTACCTAACATAGGCCTGGAAACCCTTCATCATGTACACGCCGACGATGTCGCTCAAACCTTTATGAAGGCGATAAATAATTGGAGCTGTGCAGTAGGAGAGAGTTTTCATGTGGTTGCGGAAAAAGCATTGACATTACAAGGATATGCCCAGGCAATGTACGCCTGGTTTGGAAAAGAATCAAATATCAGTTACCTGCCTTGGGATCAGTGGAAAAAGACCGTATGTCAGGAGGATGCGGAACAAACCTGGGAACATATATCCCACTCTCCCAATTGCAGTACTGTCAAGGCCAAACGTTTACTGGATTATAAACCAAGATACACATCTTTGCAGGCAATCCAGGAATCTGTACAATGGCTGATCGACAACAAAGGCCTTGAGTAAAAGGTATAAGTTACTGGATTTAAGTCATTGGCTCATAATGTGTAAAGATATAATAGAAAAGATTTCCAAATGAGAACAAACCGCAGAGATTTCATTAAGGCAACCGGAGCCGCAGGAGCCGGAATGATCACAGGTGGTCTTTCTTCTTGCAACCAGGAAGAGGGGCATTTGATGTATATTAAATCATCAGCTCAAGAACCGCATGAACAGTTATTTAACATGAGTGGTTATTCAGCACCTCCATTGGAAACAGTCAGGATCGGTTTCATCGGGCTGGGAAACAGGGGACCCGGCTCGCTCAGGAGGCTTTCTCTGATTGATGGTGTTGAGATCAGGGCAATCTGTGACATCAGGGAAGATCGTGTGGAAATAGGGCAGAAAATACTGGCAGATGCTGGGATGCCCCCGGCCAGAAGCTATGGGAAAGATGAAGATGACTGGAAACGCATGTGTGAGAGCGATGATATTGATCTGGTTTATCAGGTAACACCCTGGAGGTTGCATACACCAGTCTCAGTATTTGCCATGGAACATGACAAGCATGCCGCAGTCGAGATGCCGGCTGCATTGACCATTGATGACAGCTGGAAACTGGTAAGCACCTCGGAGCGTACCCGAAAACATTGCATGATGCTGGAGAACTGTTGCTATGATTTTTTTGAACTGCTGGTCTTCAATATGGTCCGCAAGGGCATTTTTGGAGAGGTTTTACACGCGGATGCTGCGTACATCCATGATCAGATCGGGATTGCTTTTGAAAAGAATAAATATCCTGGGATGTGGTTGCTGAAAGAGAGTCAGAAACGTAACGGTAACCACTACCCAACGCATGGTCTCGGACCGGTTTGCCAGGTGATGAATATAAACCGGGGAGACCGTCTTAAGCACCTGGTTTCCATGCAATCCAATGATTTCTCCTATGGCCCTAAGGCAACGGAACTGGCAGAAAAAGATCCCTTTTACGAGGAGTTTGATACCAATTCGTACAGGGGAAATATGAATACTTCCATTATCAGAACGGAACTGGGAAAGACCATCATGCTTCAGCACGACGTATCCAGTCCTCGTCCCTACACAAGGAAATATACAATCAGTGGGACAAAAGCCACTGCCCAGAAATGGCCTCTGCCTCCAAGGATCTCGATGGGGGAGGACCAATGGAAAAGCCAGGAGGAGATACAGGAACTGGAAGAGCAATATTCTCCCCCTATCATTAAGAAGATCGGTGAACTGGCAAAAAAGGTGGGCGGGCATGGTGGTATGGACTTCATGATGGATTGGCATCTTATCGACTGCCTGAGAAATGGGATTCCCCTGGACCAGGATGTGTACGATGCCGCCACCTGGAGCTCCATTGTGGCATTGACCGAATGGTCTGTAGCCAATGGTTCTCAACCTATCCAGGTTCCGGACTTTACCTGTGGAGCCTATAAAAACAACACCCCAATTGACCTGGATCTGCAAAGTGGCGGGACCACCGGAGTCAGGGTAAGCGCCATTAAAAATGACGAGTAAAAAACGCTGGATGGTAACGATAGTTGCAGTAATTCTTTTACTCTGCGCCAATACTAAGCGTTCGGAAGAACCTCCATCAGAGGCTCTTTTATACTGGCCGCAATGGCGAGGCCCATTGATGACAGGTGAGGCACCCCATGGAGATCCTCCGGTACGGTGGAGCGAAAACAACAACATCCGCTGGAAAGTTCCCATTCCCGGTATTGGACATGCAACTCCCGTTGTATGGGGGGATCGCATTTACGTTCTGACTGCTGTTCCTGCGAAAGGAGAGGAGTATAGCTACGAAGTTCATGCCATGAGTCGAAAGGATGGAAGCCTCATCTGGAAGCGTGTAGCCAGTGTTGAGGCCCCCCACGATGGCCGCCACGTTGACGCGAGCTGGGCTTCCTGCTCACCTGTAACTGACGGGGAGCATGTTATTGCCTCATTTGGCTCACGTGGAATTTACTGTTACGACATTGAGGGAAACCTCCAATGGGAAAAAGATTTTGGAGATCTGCGCATTCGCTACAGCTGGGGAGAGGGAAGTTCACCCGCCCTCTCAGGAGACAAGCTTATTGTGACCTGGGACCATACAGGTAATTCCTTTATCGCGGTACTGGATAAGAGCACGGGCAGGGAGTTCTGGCGCAAAAAGCGTAACGACGGGACATCATGGACGACCCCTCTTGTTGTCGAGCACAATGGGAGAAGACAGATCGTCGCACCTTCGATAGGCCGGACCCGCTGCTATGATCTGGAAACAGGAAAAGAGCTCTGGACTACACGCGGCATGACTGCCAATCCCATTCCGTCGCCCGTTTTTGCAAACGGCATTGTTTATCTTATGGGTGGTTACCGGGAAAGTGTCCTGCAGGCGATTTCCCTTGATAAGGCTCGTGGAAACATATCAGCTACAGGAGCCATCATCTGGGAACATTCCTGGGATACGCCTTATGTGCCGTCACCACTGCTATACGGTGGGAACCTGTACTTTTTGAAAAGCAACCAGAATATGCTGTCCTGTCTTGACGCGGAAACAGGGGAATCGTATTATTCGAAGCAGCGTCTAAACAATGTCCAGGGAGTGTATGCCTCACCGGTCGCAGCCAAGGATCGCCTATATGTGCTTGGACGTAACGGTGTTTGTGTGGTAATCAGGCACGGCCCCGGGTTGGAGATTTTGGCGACCAACAGGCTTGACGATAATTTCAGTGCCTCACCGGTGATCATAGGATTGGATCTATATCTCAGGGGGCACCAATACTTGTATTGTATATCATCAGAGAAGAGATAAAATGATAATATAATTACTATTTTAACAGGCTTTACAGAAAATGGATGAACAACAAAATTTAGATTTTTACCAGAAGCTTCGGAGAAGAATTAAAGCTTGGGAAACAAAGGAAGGGGCAAATCATAAATGGGCTGAATATATACTTCTTGCACCTGATTTATTCCATTTATTGTGCAAATTAGCAGCTGATAAGGAAGTTCCAGCAAAAGAAAAAGCCATGCTTGCTGGAGCGATTGCTTACTTCATTTCGCCAATTGATATTATTCCAGAGGGTATAATAGGTCCGGCCGGATATGTTGATGATATAGCGCTTGCTGCTTTTGTATTAAATTCTATTATAAAGAACTGCGATGAAGAAATAGTGTTAAAACATTGGGCTGGAGAAGAAAACTTGCTGGAATTAATTAAAAGGATTTTGAAAGTTGCTGATGAGATGGTAGGAAGCAGCCTCTGGAAGAAAACCAAAGGATTACTTAGATTAAAATAACCGCACACCGGATTTAGTATCACATAGATAAACATCTCAAACATAAAATAAAGATTTTATGAATTATAATCCAACATCGCGATACCTGCCGATTCTCTGCTGTTACGCATTCTTGCTGCTCATGACCTGCACTGTGATCCAAGCAGCGAGCTCTGCAGATAATAATTCAGGGGAGAAAGACGCAGGCAAACATAGTTCACTTGCCGGGGTCGATACGACGCGGGAAGAGGGTCAGTCCATGGAGTGTCTGCCGTTCACCGCACCCGCCTCCCTCGGAAAAGTCACTGACAATGACCCGGATTTTCCGAGCTTGTTCTTCATGGAGGACGGTACCCCGGTGACATCATTGGATCAGTGGGAGAACGAGCGTGCTCCCGAACTGCTGGGTTTTATTGAAAGCCAGCTTTACGGCGCAACCCCAATGGCGGCAAAGAACCCGGAGAATTGGTCGACCAGCTTTTCAGAAGAAGAGGAGTGGGAGGCTGTTTTTGTTGGTGGTCAGCCCACCTGCACGATGAGGCAGGTCAAGATCACATGGTCCCACAACTCCAATGGCCGGTCCGCAACCGTCGATGTGATCTCTGTGTTACCTAAGGGGCAAATGAATATGCCGGTATTGTTCATGCTGAATTTCCGTGGTAACCAGGCGATGTTTTCAGATACACGTGTGCGTTGGACATCGATGCCCACCTTTCATGAAGCCAAAGCCGCCCGGCAGCCTCCGGGTACCGACGACGCTACGTTTTCCTCCCTGGCAGCGTCAAAAATCGGCTTTGTCACCGCCCACTATCGGGAAATCTTCGAAGATCCTGACATGAACAAGAATCCTGGGGCGCCCGAATTCGTTTTTGGCCCAGACGGGGACTTCAACACCGGTGTACTCGGGATGTTCTTCGAACCCGGGCAAACCACTCAAAAGTCCGGCGAGTGGGGCGCTTTTGGCGCATGGGCTTGGGGCGCCAGTCGCATCCTGGACTATATGATCGAAGTCCCCGAGCTGGACGGAGAACGTGTGCTCTATGCGGGACTATCACGTCTTGGTGCAACAGCAGTGTGGGCCGGCATCCAGGATGACCGCTTCTTCGCCATTGCAAATACGAGTGCCTCGGGATTGGCTCACCGGGATGGACTCGTCTCGTACTGCAACGACAGCAATCTGATGGCGGAGAAGTATGAATACTGGTACGAAAAAGACTTCCGTCGTGGTCTTAAGCGTGCGGAGAATACCCAACTCTTAAGATTCGACAGCCATGCAAGCATTGCACTGCAGGCACCCCGGCCAGTCATGTGGATGGTCGGCGCAAGAGACTGTTTAGGTATGACGAGTGGCAGCATCAATGTGGACCCGGAAGGTTCCTGGGATGCTGTTCGATACGCCAGTGACATATATAAGCATTATAATCCTGAC
>Ga0209345_10005791_pt1 | contig 11358 bp, 11 predicted proteins | sample Cruoilmetagenom7_FD_187294 | JGI IMG/M metagenome (GOLD analysis project Ga0209345, IMG submission 187294) | Oil polluted marine microbial communities from Coal Oil Point, Santa Barbara, California, USA - Sample 7 (SPAdes) (version 2) | ecosystem: Environmental > Aquatic > Marine > Oil seeps ...
TGGGACTTCGTCTATTGGTGGCCGATGAAGATGATCGGGACAGATCGAGCATCCAATTTTCTGGGCTGGCTATTTACCAAGATTGGCCCCCGACTATCCCAGCAAAAGACAACACTACGCAACCTTCGGCTGGCCTTTCCCGAAAAGACTGAGGACGAACGGTTAAAGATTGCCCACGACGCTTGGGAAAGTGTTGGGCGCACCGCAGGTGAACTGCCACACCTACCAAAAATTCATCCTTATCGCGGCGATCGTGTTGAGGTCATCGGCACCGAATATCTCGACCAGATCGAGAAGAGTGAAAAAGGCGCAGTCTTCGTTTCTGGACACTTCGCAAACTGGGAAATTATGGCGGCGACAATCGTCTGCCGCCCGGTCGACTGTTTGATGACGTACCGCGCCCTCAACAATCCCCACATAGATAGGCGCCTCAACAAAGCACGCCATGATTATGGGGTCGGTGTTCTCACCCCAAAGGGGATGGGAACGCGTGAGCTTATGCGCGCGCTTCGCGACGGACGGTCGATCGCGCTTATGAATGATCAAAAGTTCAACCAGGGCATACCAATAAGTTTCTTCTCCCATCAAGCCATGACGGCCCCCGGACCTTCCCGACTGGCGTTAAAGTATGATGTGCCGATTGTTTTCGTGAGGACGCGCAGAACCGGACCTGCGCGTTTTCGGGTCGAGATATGCGAACCTTTCTATCCTCACAATTCCGGCAACTCCGCGACGGATATCGCAACATCCGTCGAAAAGATTACAGCCCTTATTGAGGATGAAGTTCGCGCCAATCCCGGCCAATGGTTCTGGCAACACCGGCGCTGGCCGAAAGAGGCCTGGAAGGATGCAGGCGTAACGGAAGCCAAAGGCGAGTGAACGCTACGCTTGCTAAAGGTCGCTCCCTGTTGCTAAGGAGCTTCAACCTCAAAGGATATGCGATATGACGGACCGTCGTGAGACGTCCCGTGGCCCAAGACGGACACGCAAGACACCTCCCAATAAAAATACCAGCTCAAACGATTGGAGCGAAGGCGAGCGCATTGCGAAATACCTGGCTCGTGCCGGTGTTGCCTCTCGCAGAGAAGTTGAAGCCATGATTGAGCGAGGTGAAGTTTCGATTAATGGCAAGAAGCTACGCACCCCTGCCTTCAAGGTCACTGGCAGTGAAGACATTCGCGTTAAAGGTGACCGTGTCAAAAGTCACGAGCCAATCCGCGTGTGGCGCTACCACAAGCCGTCCGGCTTGATCACCTCAACGAATGACCCCGAAGGTCGCAGAACGATTTTTGATGAACTGTCCAGGGCCCTGCCCCGAACGGTTACGATCGGGCGACTAGACCTCACGACAGAGGGGCTCTTGTTGCTCACAAATGATGGCGGTCTGGCGCGGGCTATGGAACTGCCAAAAACAGCACTTCCACGAATGTACCGTGCACGGGCTCATGGCAAAATCACGCAAGCCGATCTGGACACGTTGAAAACGGGCATCACTGTCGATGATGGAACGCAGTACGCATCAATAACTGCCACGCTCGAACGCGAAACCGGAAGCAATAATTGGATTACGTTGGAACTGACCGAAGGAAAAAACCGGGAAGTTCGTAAAGCTCTTGAGCATCTGGGGCTGCAAGTGAACCGGCTTATCCGGACGCAATACGGCCCCTTCGAACTCGGCGATTTGCGCCCCGGGGCCGTTGAGGAAATTCCGGGCAATTTGCTTACGCGTGAGTTGGAGAACAAGATCCCAGCTCAATTCCTGCCGAAACCGCCCGTCGTACAGGAGCGGAAAACACCGCGGCACCCTCGAAAGCGGCGACGCTAGGCGTTTTTGGCGTGTTCTTTCAAAAAGGCTGCCGACGAAGCAAGCGTCATCGGGTGTCCGAGACCAAACCCTTGAACATAATCGAAGCCAATCTCACGTAAAACACCCAGAACTTCGACATCCTCGACGCCTTCGGCTGTTGTGTGCATGCCAAGCCTTCGTGCAAGCAAAGTGAGGGCTTCTAGGATTGTTTTGACCCTCGGTGTTTCCACCTGAGCGATTAAGTCGGCATCAATCTTAAGACTATCGGCCGGTAGATTCGCCAGCCACAGAAATGACGAATGGCCTGAACCGAAATCATCCAACACCAATGCGGCCCCCGCATCGCGCAGCGCGGTTGCGACTTCAACCGCGCGCTCGGCATCGCGGAGGGCGGCTTGCTCGGTTAGTTCGAGTCGCAGCGTCCCCGCACCTAATTGATGCCCACTGATGAGCGCCGAAACGAGATCAACCAGCGTGTCGTCCACAAGATCCCGGCTCGTCAGGTTAACCTGTACAAATATGCTCTCGCACCCTGGCAGCGCTCGCCACGTCGTAAGAGCTTCGCTGGCATGGATTAACATGTTTGAGGCCAACGCCTGATCTTCAAAACCCTGATGTTGATTGCTGGTTTTTTCTTCATCTTCGGGCCAACGGGCCAAAGCCTCGAACCCAACCACACGGCCGGTCGTCAGCGATAATATCGGTTGAAAGACCGGCACAAGAACTGGCCCGGGACCATCGACGACATCATCGGATAAGGATTGTTCGACCAACACGCCCTGCGCGTTTGCATTGTCGGTAAAAGCGCCAATCATTTGAAAATGATGGCCACCTGCGAGCCGTAATTCACACGTAACGCTGTCGCTGCCTTGAACCAAGCTGCGCGAAAGGCGACGCACACTGAGACCGTCAAGCAGACGCCCGAAATCTGGCAAACCCCAACGCCCGTTCAGGCTCGCAAGTTCGTGCCCTTTTGAAACAGTGACATCCAGACGCTGGCTTTCGCCAACCCAGCTCCACTCACCAATCGTTTCACTCATAATATGCCTTTCAGCCAGCACCCGACATTAAGCCGCGACTGGCCGAGATACTAATTCTTATTGCACAGAGCCTGAATTCTCGCCTTCACTGCGGCTGGCGTCCCGCCCACACGCTCAAACACTTCAGGCAAGTCCAGTAGGCCTTTGACCCGCTCAGGTAACGGTACGTCAACCTGCGTCGCCTCCAGTACAGTCTCTGGAAACTTTGCCGCGTGAGCGGTGGCAAGAACCACAGTCGCTGTTTCCGTCACCGGCAGTTGATGTGCGACCGCCGTCCCAACAGCGGTATGCGGGCAGATTACTTCACCGGTCAGCTCGAAGTAGCGGCGCATCTCATTTTCCGTTTCGGTATTTGACACCGGACGGCTGGTAAAGCCCGCGCATCCCAAGGGGCCTCTTATATTTTCGGGCAGATCTGCTTTGCCAGACTGGATATACTGATCATAAACGCCTCTTACCTGCTCACCATTGCGTCCACTAACTTCATAAAGCAGACGCTCAAAGTTGCTGGGAACTGAAATATCCATGGCCGGGCTAGGTGTCGCGACCGCAGGAATGCGCCGCATCACGCCATCTTCAAACAATGTATGCAGTGACTGGTTTTCATTCACAGCGCAGATGATCTCAAAACCGGACAGCATTCCACATTTCGCCGCGACATAACCCGCGAGCGCATCGCCCATGTTTCCGCTCGGCACGACAAAACGTATGGGACGATCTGGTCCCAAAGCCGCCTGCGCCGTTGCGTAGTAGACCGACTGCGCGGCAATACGCGCCCAATTGATCGAATTAACGCCAGACAGGCCCACTGACGCGCTGAACGCATCATCGGCAAACATAGCTTTCACAATCGCCTGGCAGTCATCAAAATCGCCTTCAATCGCAAAGTTGTGGACATTCGCCGCGCCGGTGGTCGTCATAAATAGGCGCTGAACCGGCGACACCCGTCCTTCAGGGTGCAGAATAAACATATCGACATTCGCAGCATCTGCGAAGGCGGCCGCTGCCGCCCCACCAGTGTCGCCGGAGGTGGCGCATACCACGCTCATTCGTTCGCCCCTCTGCCCCAACACAAAATCGTAGATTTGCGCGATTAGCTGCATAGCAACATCTTTGAACGCCAATGTCGGGCCGTGGTGTAGTTCCATCACAAAACTATTCGGCCCGTCTTGGACCAATGGCGTCACGCTGTGATGCGAAAAGGACGCATAAGCTCGCTCGCACATTCCGCGAATGACATCTTGTTCCAATGCGCCGCCGGCAAAGGCCGAGATCACGCGCGTGGCAACATCCACGTAACTCTCATTGACACCGGCTGGCGCAATCCGTGGCCATTCAGCTGGAACGTAAAGGCCGCCATCTGGGGCGAGGCCTGCCAAGATCGCTATGGTGAAATCAACCGGCTCGGACAGCCCGCGGGTGGAAATATATTTCATGCTTAGCTCCGGAAGCGCAAACGGCCCTGAGAGTGATGGAATGCCAAGTACACCGCAAGAAGCCCGATGGCCATTCCCCACCATGTAAGCGCGTAACCAAAATGCCGTTGTGGGGGGAGCGGATCACTCACGTCTTCGAAGGCATAGGGATTGGTGGAACGCCGCGCCTGCGACAGGTCAGAACTATTTCGGATCGTCACTTCCAGCGTTTCGAGAAACCGCACTGAGGGGGCGTCGTAGCCCAAATTCGCGGCCATCTTCGCCGCGTCAGGCGTATGCCAGAGATTGTTCTCCGGATTATCCTTCAGCGCAAATGTCCCTCGCTTCGAAGGCCGCTTAACGAGACTTCCAATCCGTGCAAAGTTCGTCGCCGTATCCGGGATCACAAGCTGTACGGGTTGCGGTCCTCCAGTGGCATCCCACAGAACGAGAACGAGCTCGCCATCATCAAGGTGTGCGGGTACATAACGCCGCCAAACCGGTTCCCCATCGATCGCACCATAGATCTGTTGGGCCATGCCATTGTTCGCCGTATCAATGATTGCCTCGATCGTCGTTTCGATGACGGGTTCATTGGTCGGCGAGCTGGCGGACATTTTATGCGTGTACCTGTCATACTGCCAATTGCCCAAGACGATCAGGATAACCAAGCTAACCAATGTCAGAACTGTCAGGACGGGGAGTGGACGGAAGCTCACCTTGAACGTCCCTCTTTCGGGTCGAGCCATTTGGCTTCTTCTGCCTGATTGCTCCACTGTAAGGCGAAGAGAATAGATTTGGACAGCCGTAGAAGCCACACCGAAGTGAGCACGATTATGGGCGCCCATAGCAACACTTGCACCCATGCCGGCGGGTCGAACAATACCTGCACGAGCAAGACCGGCGGTGTTACCAAAATCCCCACGAGGAACATCACGAAAAATGCGGGCCCATCACCGGAATCGGCTTTGCTAAAGTCTGCGCCACATGATGTGCAGCCTGGCGCGAGGCCCAAATATGTTTTGAATGCTGGCCCCTCGCCGCACTCGGGACAACGGCACCCTAGCCCTGCGGAAAGCGGGGACACTTTGGTGCTCATTGCTTAGTGCCCGAGAACCAGCTGCGGAATGACGTAAACAAAGGCAAACAGGAACAGCCAGACAATATCGACGAAATGCCAATACCAAGCGGCAAATTCAAACCCGAGATGTTTGGTGGCCGTCATGTTGCCCGCGTACAGACGGATCAAGCAGATCGACAGAAATATCGTCCCGATAACAACGTGCGCACCGTGGAACCCGGTCGCCATGAAGAAGGCGGAACCGTAGACCGTGCCACCATAGCTGAACTGAGCCTCAGAGTATTCCAATACCTGTAGTCCAGTAAATGACAGGCCAAGAATGATGGTAATGAACAGCATCAATTTTGCCGCATCCATCTTATTGTGCTGCAGTGCGTGGTGCGCCGCAGTGACCGTTGTGCCTGAAAGAAGCAGGATCAACGTATTCATCAGGGGCAAGTGAAACGCATCAAAGGTGACAACACCAATGGGTGGCCACTCACTAAACCGACTCAAGCCTTCAGCATAAACTGGATTTGTAAGGTCAAAGGTCGACCCAACCCTCGCCGCATGGAAAATCGCAAACTCGAAAAAGCTCCAGAACCAAGCGCCGAAGAACATAACCTCCGACACGATGAACAAGACCATGCCGTATTTCAGACCAATCGAAACGATCGGCGTATGATCACCTGTGCGGCCCTCTTTGATAACCACAGACCACCAACCGATCATTACCCAGATCACCATGGCAAATCCAAGCAACATTACCCACGGGAAGCCTTCGGGGAGACCAAACAGCCCCTTCATGAAGATCACCGCCCCAATGGCCAGCACAAAAATCGCCACCGAGCCGAAGAGCGGCCATGGAGATGGATTTACGAGATGATAGTCGTGTTTAACAGCGTCGGCCATGCGAGGGAATCCCTTGAGGCTAGTTACAGATTTCAGCCGCTTTTAGACCGTCACGACGCAGAACTGCAACACCTCAATCAAGAGATGCTGATTTCGCCGCACCCGGAAAGGCGTCTGTTTGGAAAAATGTGTACGAAAGTGTGATTGTTCTGACATCATCGAGATTTCGTGTCTCGTCCAATGCCGGGTCAATGAAGAAGACAACCGGTAGCTTTTTCGTGTCTCCGGCAGCAATCGTGCGTTCCACGAAGCAAAAGCACTCCAATTTGTTGAAAAACCGGCCCGCCTTGTGTGGCGTGACATTGTAGCTGGCAATCACGCTGACATCCTGTGCCGATGTGTTTGTGACCTCATAGAAGGCAAGCCCGTGCTCACCTAGCTTGATGGGCAATTCCATCTGCAACGGTTTGAACATCAGAGGCGCATTCGCGACATTCGCATCGAATCGAACGCCAATTTCACGCTCCAGAACTTGGGTCGGGGCCGCCTCTGCCGTTCTCGTCGTGCCGCCAAAACCCGTGACACGGCAGAACGTGTCATAGAGCGGCTTGGACGCGAACGCTAAACCGAGCATTCCGAGAACGCCAATCGTCAATATGAGGGCGATACGCGAATCTCTCATGGCGTCGAATCATCCGGCTTGCTGGGCGATTTGGTTTGCAACTTGCCGTCAAAATAGAAGCCATCGCTCTTGCTATAGTCGGTTCCCTGAATGCGGATGACCGTTGTCACGCCAACAAGAACCACAAAGGCCAGTAAGGCCAGGGCCAACCACACATTGCGTTTCTTTTGAGCTGCACGTTCGGCCGCACTCAATTCCGGAACTTCCACGGTCATTTGAACGCCTCCACCGGAATGTATGCGCCGAGGCCATGCTCAATCAGCAAAGCCGCGAAGAGGGCAAACAGGAACAGAATTGAGAACGCGAACATGCTCATCGCCAGTTTCCGCTCCGAAGCGCCAGCATCCGCCTCCCCTGCCCGACTGAAAAACAGCTTCACCGCAAACCCCATAAAGCCAGCACTGAGAACGGCTGACGTTGCAAGATAAAGCCATCCGCCCAATTGTGTGAAGACCGGACTAATTGCGATCGGCGCTAATAGAGCGGTGTATGCCAGCACATGCCATCGAGTGTTTTTCGCCCCGTGCGTAACAGGCAGCATCGGTACACCGGCCTTCTCATATTCCTTGTGCGCAACCAGGCTCAGTGCCCAAAAGTGCGGCGGTGTCCAAAAGAAGATAATCGCGAACAATATCCATGCATCTAATGTCAGGTTTCCCGTAACCGCAGCCCAGCCGATAACCGGCGGAAAAGCCCCGGCTGCACCGCCGATAACGATGTTTTGCGGCGTACGACGCTTCAGTAACATTGTGTAAAACCAGCCATAATAGGCGATTGAAATAGCTAACAAACATGCCGCCAGAATATTCGATGACAGCCACATCAGCAGAATGGAAACCGCGGACATAACGATGCCAAGCGTCAATGCTTCCGCTCGCGGTATGGTTCCAGCGGGAACTGGTCTCGTGGCCGTACGCGTCATGATCGCATCGATGTCCGCGTCGTACCACATATTGATTGCGCCCGCCGCACCGGACCCAAGCGCAACCGCCAGAATCGAAATTCCAGCCATAACCGGGTTCATCCCGACGCCGGTCACGCTTTCGGCGACGACCAAACCAACAAGCGCGGTGAACACCACCAGCATAATAATGCGCGGTTTCATCAGTTCAAGATAATCCCCAGCTGCCGCCGGGCGGGCCATGTTGGCCTCGGAAAGTACGCCTGCCTGATCCATACCAGATCCTCAATAGTAACGACAGAAACAGCCCTCCACGTCGTTTACGTAAAGGGCCGCTTCGACTTTAACTCGTGTCTCGCGGGCCTAGTGGCCGCCCTCTGTATCAACCACCGGAAGCTCGTTGAACTGGTGGAATGGTGGCGGTGAAGGCAACGTCCACTCCAGTGTCGTTGCACCTTCACCCCACGGGTTCGCCTCGCCCTTACGACGGCGAAGAAGGGCTTCGACAAGACCAACAAAGAAGACCAGCGTACCGACCAATGTTACAGCGTACCCGATAGACGACACATAGTTCCACAGCGAGAAGGCATCCGCATAATCGATATAACGACGCGGCATACCATTCAGGCCAAGGAAGTGTTGCGGAAAGAAGACCAGATTTGACCCAATGAACATAACCCAGAAATGCACGTGGCCGAGCATCTTGTTGTACTTGATGCCAAACATCTTCTCGAACCAGTAGTACCAACCGGCGAACAGGCCAAATACGGCGCCGAGCGACAACACATAGTGGAAGTGCGCAACAACATAGTAAGTGTCATGTACGGCATGATCGATCCCGGCATTCGCCAGAACAACGCCGGTAACGCCGCCGACAGTGAACAGGAAGATGAATCCGATCGCCCAAACCATCGGCACTTCGAACGTGATTGACCCGCCCCACATCGTGGCGATCCAGGAGAAAATCTTGATCCCCGTCGGCACCGCGATCACCATCGTCGCGGCAACAAAATATGCCTTCATGTCCGAAGGCATACCTACGGTGTACATGTGGTGTGCCCAAACGATGAACCCGATCACTCCAATCGATACCATCGCATATGCCATCCCAAGATAGCCAAAAATCGGCTTCTTTGAGAAAGTTGAAACGATGTGACTGACGATCCCGAATGCCGGCAAAATCATGATGTAAACTTCAGGGTGACCGAAGAACCAGAACAAGTGCTGGAACATGACTGGATCGCCGCCACCTGATGGATCGAAGAATTGTGACCCAAAGTTACGGTCTGTCAGCAGCATGGTCACGGCACCCGCAAGCACAGGAAGCGATAGCAGTAGCAGTGTCGCAGTAATCAATAGCGACCAGGCAAATAGCGGCATCTTGTGCATCGTCATGCCGGGCGCACGCATGTTCAAGATTGTCACAATGAAGTTAATCGCACCAAGAATCGAAGCGATACCAATCGTGTGAATGGACAGAATCAACAGGTCCATAGATGGCCCCGAGTGTCCCGCCGAGCTCGACAATGGCGGATAAAGAACCCAACCGCCGCCGAAGCCATTAACGCCGTTGCCCCCCGGTACCAGCATTGACGTAACCGCCAAGCCAAAGCCGAAAACGGTTAGCCAGAAAGAGATATTGTTCATACGCGGGAACGCCATGTCTGGCGCGCCAATCATGAGCGGTACGAACCAGTTACCGAAGCCGCCAATCAACGCCGGCATCACCATGAAGAAAATCATGATCAGCCCGTGATAGGTAATCACCACATTGTAAAAGCTTTTGGCCTTCTCAATGGCTTCCGGACCCGGCGTAGCACCAAAAAATTCCATGATGTGCATCATCGGGCCGATGCCCGGTTGCGCCAATTCCAGCCGGATAAGGCCAGAAAGCGTATAACCGATAATCCCTGCGACAAGCGCGAAGATCAGGTAAAGCGTGCCGATATCCTTGTGGTTCGTCGATAAGAACCAGCGCGTAAAGAAACCAGGCTTGTGATCGTGGGCGTCGTGGCCGTGATCCGCGGTAATTTCGTCCATAGGCATAACAGTCAGTTTCCTCGGTCTTACTCGGCCATTGCGAGGCGTGTGGCCCCGTCAATCGACGCAATTTCTTGTACGGCGGCGGATGCAGCTTCGACATCGCCGGTTTTCATGATTTCCAGCCAGCGATCATACTGCGCCTGCGGAACAACCCGCACTTCAATTGGCATGAATGCATGGTTCTTGCCGCAAAGTTCAGAACATTGCCCGTAATAGACGCCAGGCTTTTCAACCAGGAACCACCCCTCATTGAGGCGCCCCGGCACAGCGTCGAGCTTGACGCCAAAAGAAGGAACCGTCCACGCATGAATGACGCGGTCGGACGTTGTCTGATAGCGAATATAGCGGTTTGCCGGGATTACCATCGGGTTATCGGTGGCCAGATAACGCGGCTTCTCAGGTGTCGCAGATGGGTCTGTCGGCAAGCCGAAGTGAATCCCATTGGAGACAAACGAAACTGGGTACCCATCAATATCCATGTCGTTTGGATAGTGGTAGGTCCAAGCCCAGTTCCCCATGCCTTCAGCCTTGACCACGATCCAATCTTGTTTCGCAGCCTCAATGAAGATGTCTGGGTCGTCCAGATCACCGCTTTGCGCGATTACGGCCAGGTCTGGCTCATTTTCTTGATAAAACAGATTGGAAAATGATGGCGCGGCAATGCCAACGAGTATCAAGACCGGAAGTGCGGTCCAAACAATTTCAATCAACGAATTGTGGCTGAATTTTTTCGCTTCTGGGTTTGCGCGGCGATTGAAGCGGACAATGACGATCAAAAGCAATGCCGTCACGAAAACCGTAATAAGCGTAATCGCGATCATCAAGCCGTCATGGAAGCCAACAATACGCTCCATAATCCGCGTGGCTGGCTCCTGCATCCCGAACGCGCCAGGGGTTGGTTGTGAAGCAAAAGCGGGCGCACCGGCCAACAGTGCGGTAAAAATAGCAGTAAGATAACGCAAGGAACACTCCATCCGAATTTGCAAGAGCCATAGTTACATCGCGCGCCAAGGTCCACCCGGCGTATTCACAACACATAAAATGTCGCAGCCTGTTCGCCTATGCAACCAGAATGTGGTATAAAGCGCTCAAGAAAAAGCGAGAGGCTACGCCATGACTATTGGAAAGAAATTCGCCGCATTGTTCGCCATTTTGCTACTGATACCAGTTGCGCAGGCACAAGTCTTTGTGCTGGGCACGGGTATGGGCGGGGAGTGTTACCAACAGACGAAGTTGAAGTATGGCTCTGCAAGGCAAGCGGAGCGGACCTGCACGCGAGCGATTCGTGAAGAGACAATGTCACGCACGAATCTAGCGGCAACCTATGTGAACCGCGGGGTTCTTCGGATGCGGGATGGCCGATATGAGGCCGCGATCGCAGACTATGCCGAAGCCCTGAGCATCAAACCTCAACTCGGCGAGGCCTATCTCAATCAGGGTGCAGCTCACATATATCAACGCGACTTTAATGGCGCTCTGACGCCACTAAACAGAGCTATTGAACTCGAAACCAACGACATTTTCGCTGCTTATTACAACCGTGCCATCGCACGTGAGC
>Ga0209345_10005793_pt1 | contig 11352 bp, 7 predicted proteins | sample Cruoilmetagenom7_FD_187294 | JGI IMG/M metagenome (GOLD analysis project Ga0209345, IMG submission 187294) | Oil polluted marine microbial communities from Coal Oil Point, Santa Barbara, California, USA - Sample 7 (SPAdes) (version 2) | ecosystem: Environmental > Aquatic > Marine > Oil seeps ...
ATATTTCGTTAATTCTAACCATAAGCGCGTTAACCATTTTTTTAATCTCTTCTTTGTGGTCCTTTGTCGCCAAGTGGGTAATAAATGAGTGATTTACATGTATTAGTGATTCCATCTTGGTACCCCACAAAACATGGAATCTTACGCGGCATATTCTTTCGCGAGCAAGCTATTGCCCTTAGGGAGGAGGGAGTAAAAATAGGTGTTGTATACCCTGATTTTAGAAGTCTCCGAGAGATAAGCGCTACTGCGCTTTTGGAGAACTATTTCCAGAGCACCATGCAATTAGACCACGGGGTGCCGACCTATAGAGTTTCCGTCTGGAATATTCCAATAAAAAAAGTAAAACAAAGAGTATTTGTTGTTTTGGCAAATTATATGCTCAAGAAATATATCCATGAATTTGGAATGCCTGATGTTTTACATGCACAAAGTGCACTATATGGTGGCCTCGCGGCCAAATTTGTAGGGAGTGAGCTAGGAATTCCTTATGTCGTTACTGAGCATTCGTCTTCAGTTTGCACTGGGCTATTTGAAGACTGGCAGCCATCCGTTATAAGTAACGTGTATGAAAATGCAGCTAGTGTCGTTTCGGTTAGTGGCTACTTAGCCGGTAAAATGCGGAGCTACTATAGCTCTGGTAGTATAGAAATTGTCCCAAATTACATCGATTCTGATTTTTTTTGTGAGCCTCCTTTGGAGCGAGTAATGACGCCCTACCGCTTCCTTAGTATCGGCTGGTTAAATGGTAAAAAGGGAATGGAATTATTGATCAGGGCTTTTTCTGCAGCTTTTGCTTCAAATAGAAACATTTTGCTTGAAATCGGAGGGGATGGTCCGGAAAGGCTAGCGCTAGAAAAATTGGTTGCAGAGTTGGGTATAAAAAATAGTGTTATTTTTCTTGGCTCTCTGGACAGGGAACAGGTTCGAGATGCGATGTGGCGGGCAAGTGCATATGTTTCTGCAAGCCAGCTAGAAACTTTTGGGGTGACAATAATAGAAGCATTAAGCACGGGGCTGCCGGTTATAGCAACTCGTTCTGGCGGGCCAGAAGATATTATTAGTTCACAAGTTGGTATGTTAGTTGAAAACAAAAATGTTGATGCTCTGGCCTATGGGCTTAGTTATATTTTCAATCACAGGAATGGTTTTTTCGGAAAACAGAAAGAGATAAGAGATTATTCAGTTCGAAAATTTGGGAAATCAATTGTTTCTAAAAAGATGATCAAAATATTTATTGATGCCATCAGCTGTAGTAGCTCAGTATAGTGAGTCATATTCTACCAAGCCCTGCTAATATGGGGGTATTTTAAACAGCCTGTTAGGATTAAGTCGCCAAATGGCCCTGTTCAGTCACTTGCTTAACCGCCGCTATCTCGAATTCTTCGCTGTATTGTTCAGCAGCTATATCGGCCTTATCTTTAAATACATTGTATAGTTAAAGAGTGTCTTGTGAACTAGGGGCGATTCAGGTGAAGAAAATGGTGTGGCAGTTACGCTACCTTTCAAATTCCCTTAGACACCAGAAATCACTATATCTCCTACTGGATAATTTATGCATCTTCAGTTTGATGAAAATAAAAGTCAAATGTCATCAGGTTCCCCGCTTGATACTCTTGTAGTATTAATCGTGATGGCAAGTATTTTTATGCCAAGGATACCATTGACTAGCGCCTTTACTATCGCGCTGGATGAGGTGTTGGTGCTATTTGTTCTACCATTTCTATATTTACTTAGCAGGTCAAATTTGCATAATGGATATGCCTATCTATTTTTCGGATACATATTTTCTACGGTTTTTTCCACAATATATGGATATACATTTTTTGAAATTCGATTTTCTGAAAGGGATTTATTAGAAATAATTCGAAATTCAAGGTATATTTTTATTATATTGTACGTAGCTTGTTGCAACCACCAAATACTTGTTCGTCATATGAATATGTTTTTTGTGGTAGGGAGTTATTTCGTTGTGGTAATCGCGTTTTTACAGTACACCAATATGTTTGATATGGGACGATGGCTAGGAAAACTGTATTCAACAGAGCATCATACTCTGTCCATGTTGACAGGTTCCAAGCGCGTAGTTGTTACAGGGGGCGACCCAAATACAGGAGCTGCTGTTGTCATTTATTTCTTTGTTTACAACTATGTGAAATATATCGTTTTCCGTAAAACGACTAATGTTGTCTTGGTAGCTTTGTTGGGCATTGCGATTATACTAACTTCATCCAGAACGGGCATCATAGCAAGCGCGTTGCCCCTTGTTTTGGGCGGCATCTTGCTTGGAAAAAATAATTTTTTACCACAAGTTCTTGTCTTTGCGTTGGTGGGGCTAGGTGTGATTTATATAATTCCGAAAATGGAATATATCGTTGTTGGATTAGACCTTGCTTTGAAAGGTGAGAATACATCAATGGAGAATAGATATCAGTCTTGGGAAATGGCTTACTATTACTTCAAGCAATCCCCATTTTTTGGATGGGGGCCAGCAAAGTCAGATTTCAAGACAGTCGTTGACGGCGAGTATTTTCTGGTTTTGCGACGCTATGGTGCAATTGGATTTATCCTTTTGATGACCGTTATATACTATGTGCCCTTGGTTGCCCTCAGCAGGCTAAAAAGCATTGAAAAAAATGATAACTATGTACTTGCTTTAACATTGATATTTTATTCGGCTAGCGCAATGGTCATAATGCTTACTAATAATTTTTTCCATAGCTATAAGCTGTTTACTTTGTACGTTACGCTTGCCTCGCTCGTTTATTTTTTGTTAGCGCCTCGAACGCATAAAAAGGATAGAGCGAACACACTATTTGGGTGATAGCAACACACTTTTTCTTTATCTGATTTTATTCTATACATATTACTGAGCATCGTTCTCTTGCGTTTTAAGGTGCTGGATAAATCATGCGATGTGGTCGGTTAAATTTGGCCGAATTGACTCCAAGGCCACTTCTCTCACTAGAGAGCGGTGGGGTCCGTGTTTAAACATGTCGGTTGTGATCGTAAAGTTGCCCCTGAGTCAGATAAGTTGTCGCGTCATCTGATTTTCCCTATTAGACAAAAAGATGGCGAAAACTTTAATGAATAAGTAGCGAAGCCAGGCTTCTAGAGGTAAATATGGTGTTTAAAGTTGCTCAAATAACGTCAGTGCATCCTGCAACTGATGTGAGAATATTTCATAAAGAATGTAAGTCATTGGCAAATGCTGGCTACGAAGTAGTTCTCGTTGCTCCAAATTCTAGAGAAGAGAATATGGGCGATATTAGAATTTTGCCGATAAAAAAACACAACGCAAGATGGCTTAGGTTTTTTTCGGGGTCATTTCAGGTGTTCAAAATCACCAATAAAAACAATGTCGGAGTGTGTCACTTTCATGACCCAGAGCTGATTCCAATTGGGATGCTCCTGGCTCTTATGGGGAAAAATATCATATATGATGTACATGAAGATGTGCCCAGACAAATTCTAAGTAAATACTGGATACCAATTGGGTTGCGTCTCCCCTTGTCTAAGTGCATCGAATTTACTGAGTGGTTTGCAAGTCGATTTTTTTATACTGCGATTGTTGCCGCGACAGACACTATAGCTGCACGGTTTCCTAAAGAAAAAACAACCACGGTTCAAAACTTCCCAATGTTGGATGAGCAATCCGCAGTATTGCGTTCGCCTTACAGAGGTAGACCGAACAATGTGGCGTATATTGGTGGCATAACCCGCAGCAGAGGGGTGCTGGAAAATATTAATGCATTTGATCATATTAAGCATATTGATGCTCGTTTTCTGCTGGCGGGATCCTTTATGGATGAGGGGCTAGAGAGGCAGTGCAATGATTTAGATTCGTGGAAACATGTTGACTATCGAGGCTTTCTTGCGCGTGAAGAAGTATGGAGCTTATTGAATAGCGCTAGAGTTGGGCTGGTTGTTTTGCACCCCCTGCCTAATTATGTTGATGCCTTACCTATAAAGCTATTTGAGTATATGGCTGCTGGCATTCCAGTAATTGCGTCAGATTTTCCCCTTTGGCGAAAAATTGTAGAGCAGGCCGATTGCGGTCTTTTGGTTGACCCTTTGAAGCCTGAAGAAATTACTACTGCAATTGACTGGTTGCTTGATAACCCCGAGCGCGCTGAAAGAATGGGGGAAAACGGGAAACGAGCAGTGCACACACTTTACAATTGGGGCCAAGAGGAAAAAAAGCTGCTGTCATTGTATGAATCGATTGCAAATCCTTAAGCCCGAAAAATTAGTCCTAAAAGGCCTCTGCCTAAATGGTGAAATAATCATGAACCTTGCGCTTGTTTTATAAATGTTCGTTTACATGCGGGAGCTAGTCATTGGTTTGGAACGATGTTGATAGTGGCCGTCATGAATAGATTTATTGGATTTTTATTGCATCAATAATAGATTGGGAGTTCGAAATGATTAAGGTGGCTGTGGTTGTAGCGATGAAAAATGAGGAGGCGGGAATTGGGCGTTGCCTAGACTCATTCCTTGCACAGACGCTCCCGTATGATGAATTCCAAGTGGTAATCTACGACGGTAATAGCAGTGATGGCAGTATGAGGGTCGTTAAGGACTTCGAGGATGCTCATCCAGAATTAAATCTAATACTTCATGATAATGAGAAGCAGGTTCAGAGTGCAGCTTGGAATACGGGATTCGAGGAAGCTAAAACTCCCTTCGTAGTGATGATGGGCGCACACACGATTGTCGCGCCTGATTTTTTAGAACAAAACCTTAAGATTCATGATGGGTGTAATTGCCCGTGCACTGGGGGGCTAGTCGAGGCGAAAGGGGTCGATGTTAGAAGTAAATCTATTGCGGCAGCATTTAATACTCAATTCGGGTCGGGAAATGCAAAGTATTGGCATGGCGCATCCGAAGAGGAGGTGGAAACGGTCGCCTTCGGAATGTATCGCAAAGAGGTAGTCGCTAATATTGATCCGCTTGATGAGAATATAATTCGTGGCCAAGATTGGGAGTTTAATTATCGGATAACCCAAAAATATGGGCTAATGAAATTCTCACCTGCTATACGGTGTGAGTATTCCAGTAGGTCTGATTTTCTTAGTTTGTGGAAGAGACAGTATCAAGCAGGAATGTGGAAGATCTATATCATTAAAAAGCACCCAAGATCTATGCTTCTCAGGCATTTTATACCAATGTTTTATTGCGCGTTACTGGCGTTAAGCGTGTCTCTATTCGTATTGCAAGGTGTCATTTTACCGCTGCTTGGTTTGTTGGGTGCATACATTTTGGCGAACCTCATGAGTACGAGGCGCGTAACGGCCAATAATAACACTTTAAGTTCACGGTACGTCAGTCTAGCATTTATGATGATTCACTTCGGTTACGGATACGGTGAGCTGTGGGGCATCATTTATTTTTTCTTCCTTGGGAAGCATGAGTCTCTTGTAAAATCAGATATTGGGATAAGAAATTCTGTATAGGTGAGAGTATTCTTACGCTGTAGTGTGAGGGAATATCTAAATGAGGTCAATATGAAGCTAAAGCTAAGGGACTTAGCATTAACTATCACCCCAGCTCTGTTATTGTCCTTTTTCGGGGGAGCACTTGAGGTTGAAGGGGGGAGAGGCTCCGAACTTATAACTTTTAATAAAGATAAATCTGCGCACGATAGTTTCAACCATCTTTCCAGCACTGATGATAGCCCCGAGCCTGTAAGAATTAATATAAGCGATTCTACCTATCTGGTTAGTGGTAAAAAAGAACTGCTTCAAGCATTGTTGAAAGCAAAACGTGGAGAAATTGTATATATTGATGACTCAGCAAGGATAGATTTGAGTGATACTGACAAAATTAATATACCATCGGGAGTTACTTTGGCCAGCGGGCGATGGGGTGGTGAAAAAAATGGTGCGCTATTATATAGCTACAATAAAGATGTGCGCTCTCTGCTTGTGACCGCAGGTGATAACGTTCGCATTACGGGGCTACATATTATGGGGCCGGATTACAGACACAGGAAGTCTGTACTAAAGAGGCTTCATGATAAGGGAAAGTACTACTCCGACAAGACTTCCTTGGGAATAGCGACGATTCATGCAAACCTTGTTGTTGATCATTGTGAGCTGTTGGGTTGGGGTTACGCAGCGCTAAGGTATCATAGTGGCGCATCGGGAGGTTACGTGGCTGAGAACTACATTCATCATAATCAGCGTTGGGGCTTGGGATATGGAGTCGTCCTAGATAACGCTCAGGTACTAATCGAGAGAAACGTGTTTGATTGGAATCGGCACGCTATAGCCGCTAGTGGTGTGCCAGGGACGAGTTATGAAGCACGATACAATATTATTAGAAAAAATGCCCGTAGTCATGCGTTTGATATGCATGGGGGAGTAGATCGTAAAGATGGTACAGATGTCGCCGGCGACCTCATTTTAGTTCATCATAATATATTTTACGGGAAATTACAGGTAGCTATAAAAATCAGAGGAAGGCCTCAAAAAGGCGCATTTATATATAATAATTGCTTCTATCATAGGACCGTTCGCACTGCGATGGGGGAAACCAAACTAGGCAAAAATAATAACGTTAACGTCTATGACAACTACTTTGGAAGCTGCGATAAGAAAATATAGCATGTACTGCTTTTGTTTGAGTGAGTACCCTCAGAAAATAGCGTTCATAATTTTGCGTCATCTCATTAATATAACTTCTAAAGGCGATGACACATGTCAAAGTCCAAACAATAATTCGATTTTCAAGCACAAGTGGATGGCTTTCGGTCAGGTCAAGATCTAAACTTCTACACTTTAGACGACGATGGCAAAGGAAAAAACTTCCCAACGACAGATATACTACCTAGGCAGCTGTGAAGGGTACTGATGACTTTTCAAAGAAAGATTTCACTAATTTTTGATTCTGTGAAAGCATCTCTATATCAATCATAGTTCTTGTTAATAGTGGTTCATTTTTTTTTTACGGTTCCCTTGCAGTACCGATCTGACGCATATAATTCCCAATCCAGTTCTTCTGGGTTTAAATCTGGAGCGTATGGCGGCAAGATGAAAGTTTTCAACCGGCCTTCTACCTCATCCAGGAATCCAAGTAATTTTTTGCTTTTATGAACCGGATGTCCATCCGTTATGTAAAGCGGCTTCTTTCTGAGCTTTATAATCTCTTGCAAGCACTCAATAAATACATCCGTTATAAATCTTCCACTAAAGATTCTGTACCAAAATGCCCCTTTATTTGAGAAAGCTGAAATGGCGTTAATTCCTTGGCATCGGCCGCTGGTTTTTACAACTGGAGTTATAGATTTTTCTCCCGATGTCCGCATTAATGGATCATCAGGGCGTATTGAAGCTTCATCAAGCCAAAGAATCTCCACACCCTACTTTTTAGCGTCTTTTTTGAGATTTGGGTAGACCTCTGCCTTCCACACCTCGACTGCTTTTTCATCCCTTTCATAAGCACGGCGCAGAGGTTTTTGTGATGTAAGGTCCACCTTTTTTAATAGCGTGCCGACCGATGTGAGTGACAACTCAATGTTGAAACGACTTTGAATAAGATCCGCAACTAGCTGTCTTGTTCAAAGCGCGTAGCCAAAATTATATTGCCTAGAGCCCCCATTGATGATCCAGTGTTTTACTTCTTGTTCTTGTTCTTGATCAGGCGTTAACTTGCACCCGCGGCCAGGTATTGGCTTGGGAGCAAGCGCGCCTAAACGATTGTTTCTCGCCATTTTAAGCGATTTAAAAATAGTTTTTCACCAAGGCCACAAGAGTCTGTTACAGCTTTTTGCGATTCGCCAACAAGCACGCGTTGGACAGCTAACCTTCTCAGTATCGCTTTTTCAGATGTGGCTAATTTTTTTGCATCATGTTTCATGTGCCCGTTTATAGAACGATGCTGCCGGACAGTACCCTTCTTTTCTTACCTGTTAGTAATTGCTTATATGTGCGGAATTTTAGGGTGAAAAACAATGGGTTAATATCGCAATCTTTTCGATGTGGAAGAGGGGGTTTTCTGGGATTTCTACGCGTCATAGGGATGTCATATAGCCACTTCAGTATCGGACGTCATTCTCTAGAGCTACGATGATGTGTTGTCGTGGATTTTTTGGAGAATGTAAATTCAAAGTATTTTTATTAAAACGTAAGGAAGTCAAGTGTCTGGGTATCATAAAATTATTGACCGTGAAGTTCTGAGGCAGAGTGCGCCTCTGCTGGCACTGTGCGCGCTTGTTTTGTCGGGTTTGATATTAATGTTTTATGACGGAATACAAAATATGTTCCGCGTCTGGACGGTAAATGAAGAATACAGCCATGGATTCTTTTTGCCGTTAATTGCCATATATATCCTCTGGCAAAGAAACGTTACGCTATCTCAGTTGCCTTATCGCGGCTCATATTTTGGGGTTTTTGTTGTTTGCGCAGGTTTGATGCTTGGGCTGATGGGGGATCTGGGTACTTTGTACACTGTTATTCAGTACGGTTTTTTGGTGGCGATTTTCGGAGTAGTACTTTCAGTTACGGGTATTTCAACATTCAAGCACTACTTTTTTCCCCTTCTAATATTAGTATTTATGGTTCCCCTTCCTTCGTTTATCTATAAGAGTCTTTCTTCTGAACTCCAACTAGTTTCATCCCAAATTGGCGTTGGCGTTATCCAGCTCTTTGACATCCCTGTCTATCTGGAAGGAAATGTTATAGACCTTGGGAAGATGAAATTGCAGGTTGTTGAAGCGTGCTCAGGTTTGCGCTATCTGTTTCCTCTTTCGGCTTTGGCCTATATTTTGGCCTTGATGTATCAGGCTAAAATTTTTCTAAAGGCTATTGTATTTTTATCGAGCATCCCGGTTACCGTAACTATGAATAGCTTACGTATCGGGTTAATTGGCGTGACCGTCGACATCTGGGGTAAAAAAGCAGCCGAGGGACTACTGCACGATTTTGAAGGCTGGGTGGTTTTTATGTCTTCATTGGCGATTATTATTCTCGAGATACGTTTACTTTCGTGGATAATGGGCGATAAGCGGCCTCTCACTGAGGTATTGCAAGTAGAGCCCCATAACGCAGGAAAGCCAAATTCTTTAGCTGAGCCGATTGGGTCTAAGGATGTATCGAATCATTCATTACGACCTTTTTACCTCAGCGCAGCTATCATAATTTTTTTCAGCGCGGTGTTTTTTTATTCACCAGAGCGTGAGGAGGTCATCCCAGATCGGGACGTCTTCGCATCTTACCCCAAGGATGTGAAGCTTTGGTCGGGGCAGCGTGACTACCTAAATCCTGCCCACCTAAAGTCATTAAAGTTAAGTGACTACCTGATGATGAATTACTCCGAACAGCCAGGCTACCCTGTAAATTATTACGTTGCCTATTACGATTCGCAGCAAAAAGGCCGTTCAGCGCATTCGCCAAAAAGCTGTATGCCGGGTGATGGTTGGGAAATGTCAGGCTTTGAAAGAACCGAGCTACCACTAAGCGAAAATTTTTCGCTGCCAGTAAATCGCACCGTGATTCGCAAGGGTAGCCAGACGTCTTTGGTCTACTACTGGTTTCAACAGCGTGGACGCTTACTCAATAACGAGTATATGGTGAAGTTCTATTTGCTCTGGGATTCTATTACTAAGGGTCGCACTGACGGGGCGATGATACGCGTCACTACGCCGGTATTCCCTCATGAGAGTGTCGCGCAGGCTGATGCACGCGTTCAAAAATTGATTCGAGAATCTCACGCACTATTACAAAGCTACGTACCGGAATAACTTATGTCGTATTACGCAGCATTTCTTATTTCAACGTTTATAGCACTTGGTCTAACGCCAGTATTGATGCGGTATGCAGTTGTAATTGGGGTGATGGACGAACCAAACGAAAGAAAGGTACATAGTAACTCTACCCCACGTATAGGCGGGGTGGCGATGGTTCTTGCTACGATTGTTCCTCTGCTAATTTGGTTGCCGTTTGAAACTCGAAATATTGCAATATGCAGTGCTATTATGGTGATTTTTCTATTTGGGTTCTGGGACGATAGAAAAGGACTTTCCTATAAACAAAAATTTGTGGGGCAGGTACTTGCAGCACTCATTGTGGTTGTTGGCGGTGGTTTGTATATAAGGGAGTTGCCTTTTGGAGAGAGCGTTTCCCTCAGCGTGCCTTTTTTATACGTATTAACGTTATTTTTTCTGGTTGGTATTACCAACGCCATGAATATGACCGATGGTCTGGATGGTCTTGCAGGTGGAACGACACTGCTTAGCTTTGGCCTGATTGCGGTGTTATCAATACAGTCCGATGCGCCTAACGTTTTGCTGATCACCGTTGCTGTAGTGGGTGGTGTGTTGGGATTTTTGCGTTTTAATTCCCACCCTGCCGTTGTCTTTATGGGGGATACGGGAAGTCAGTTCTTGGGTTTTATTCTCGGCCTGGAAGCTATCATGTTGACACAGTATGCCGATCCCACATTATCGAAATCTTTACCTTTGCTTGTTTTGGGCTTGCCGCTGTTTGATACACTGATCGTAATGTTGCTGCGAATAAAGCAGGGCCGATCCCCATTTCATGCAGATAGAAATCATATCCATCATCGCTTGTTGGGTTTGGGCTTGAATCATTTTCAGGCGGTTGTTGCGCTCTATCTTATGCAATCTACGTTTGTGTTAAGTGCGTATTTTATTGCTTATTCTCATGACTTACTGCCACTTTTTGCATTTATCGGATATGGCGTATTTATCGTTGTGCTTCTTTGGTTGTCCGAAAATACAAAAATAAAGGTCGTGTTGTTCCAGCCAATAAGCTGGTTAAGTAGCCTTTCTCATATTGCAATAAGGAGTGTTTCAGCGAGTATTTTGTGCTCAAGCTTAGCTCCTGCACTTATGCTTAATATCCTGACAGTGGCCGTACTACTAAAGCCAGATGTGATACAGCGTTTAACGCCTGATATTGTGACTTTGAGCGCACTAATATTTGCTGCTTCAGTTTACACCTTTGTTGCGCGTCCTGGAGATGCTTATTATCGTATTATTTTTGCGACATTTTCAGCGTTGTTGGTATATCTTGGCCTACCTTTAGAAGGCTATCTGCCGATGGGGTTTCACAAGGTTTTCGATTTGTGCATTTTTATTGGCCTAACACTTTGGCTTGCACTGAATATCTACAGCGGGAAAGTGGGTGATTTCAAGGCCAATCCTTTTGACATACTTATCGCTTTGTTGCTTTTGGTTATGCCAGTGGTCAGTGAGGTGGGTGGCGAGGTAAGACTATATTCATTTACCCTTGCAAAATTTATTATACTGCTTTACACCTTTGAGTTTCTGGTTAGTAAGAAAATACCTCAGTCCACACATATCTATCAATATGTAATCTCCCTGTGTGT
>Ga0209345_10005794_pt1 | contig 11352 bp, 7 predicted proteins | sample Cruoilmetagenom7_FD_187294 | JGI IMG/M metagenome (GOLD analysis project Ga0209345, IMG submission 187294) | Oil polluted marine microbial communities from Coal Oil Point, Santa Barbara, California, USA - Sample 7 (SPAdes) (version 2) | ecosystem: Environmental > Aquatic > Marine > Oil seeps ...
GCATGACCAATACCTACCCACCATACAAAGTTGGTAATATCCCAAGCCCAACCTACGGTTTTATTTAATCCCCAAACTCCAATTCCTGTTCCTATAGTGTATATAATTGAGCCAACACCCCAAAGGAATGCTATTAGTGCAATTGTAAATGCTGTCCACCATAATTTATTTGCTTTACCTTCAACAGGAGCTGCTACATCTACAGTAATATCGTGGTAGCTTTTTTCTCCAACAATTAAAGGTCTTCTTATAGGTGCTTCGTAATGAGACGACATAATTCTTATTTAATTATTATCTATTAATATTATTTTTTATGCTTCTTGAGTATTCTTAACTTTTACATGATAAACCACGTTTGGTTTTGTACCAATATGCTCAAGTAAATGATAAGCTCTTTTATCTTCTGCTAAACTTGCAACTGTATCTTCTTTATGGTTAATATCACCAAATACCATAGCATTAGTGCTACAAGCATTAGAACAAGCAGTTTCAAATTCATTTGTATTTACTGGTCTTCCTTCTTTCTTAGCTTTTAAAATAGTTGCCTGCGTCATTTGAATACACATTGAACATTTTTCCATAACACCACGTGAACGAACAGTAACATCTGGGTTTAATACCATTTTACCTAAATCGTCATTCATATTATAGTCAAACTGATCATTTTCTGGATATTCAAACCAGTTAAATCTACGTACTTTATAAGGGCAGTTATTTGCACAGTAACGTGTTCCAACACATCTATTATAAGCCATTTGATTTTGACCTTGACGTCCGTGAGATGTTGCTGCAACAGGACAAACTGTTTCACAAGGTGCGTGATTACAGTGTTGACACATTACTGGTTGGAAGGCTACTGAAGGATTTTCAGAAGGATCTTCTAAATCAGACATTGTGTTTTTATATCCAAGAACTCCTGTACCATTTTCTTTTGTTTCAACATCACCTGCAAAATCTTCTTCATGAGAATAGTAACGGTCAATTCTTAACCAATGCATATCTCTAGATTTTCTAATTTCTTCTTTTCCAACAACTGGAACATTATTTTCAGCATGGCAAGCTATAACACAAGCTCCACAACCTGTACAAGCATTTAAATCTATTGAAAGATTAAAATGATGTCCTACACTTCTATCAAACGATTCCCATAAATCAACTGTTGAAGCTTCAACTTCATTATGATCTAAAGAAACCACAGGAACTTTATTCCAAGTTTTTCTAGAATTTAATGATTGGTCGTTGAAAGTATCTAATGTAGTTTCCTTAATAATATCACCTCTCCCCATTAAGGTATTGTGTAATTGAACACACGCAAATTCATGCGTTCCTTCAACTACTTTTAAAGTAACATTTTCTTGGTAATTGTTAAAGTTTTTATAGAATTGGTAAGCATTCTTACCTGTTTTCATTTCATCTTTTAAACCTTGAGTTCTTCCGTAACCTAATGCCAAACCTAAAGATCCTTTAGCTTGACCTGGTTGAATAAATGCAGGTAACGTTTCAGCAACTCCATTTACAGTTACTTCAACTAAACTACCATCTAAAGCGCCGTTTGCAACATTGTAATTTGTTACTCCAATTTCAGCAGCATCAGCTTTTGAAATTGTTAAGTAATTATCCCAAGAAGTTCTTGTAATTGGATCTGGAAATTCTTGTAGCCAAGGGTTATTTGCCATTTGGCCGTCTCCTAAACCAACTTTAGTGTATAAAGCTAATTCAAAATTGCTTCCAGTTATTTTTGCTAATTCTGAAGCAGCAGCATCAACATTAACTTCTGAAGCTGAAACTTCAGCAGAAACTTCTGAAACAAAAATCCCATCGTGTAAAGCTTTATTCCAAGAAGTACCATTTAATACATCTGCATTCCAACTTTCCTTAAGAAAATCATAATACGTAGTTGCACTACCTGTCCAAACTAATATAGCATCTTGAAATTGACGTGTATTAAACAATGGTTTAATAGTTGGTTGCATTAAACTGTATTGTCCTTTTTTAATAACAACATCACCCCAAGATTCTAAATAATGTGGTGTAGCCAATGCGTATTGAACAGCATTTGCTGTTTCATTATCTTGTATTGAGAATGCAACTGATAATTTGACTTTGCTTAATCCTTCAATAAATTCAGTTGAATTTGGTAATGAATATACTGGATTTGAATTATTAATAATTACAGCTCCAATTTTACCTGCATTCATATCTGTAATTAATTGTGCAACAGCAGCATCGTTTCCGTGTCTAACATTTTTGGTTGCAACAACATCAATTACTTCACTATTTATAGCGTTGTTAATTGCTAAAGCTAATAATTGTGCATTTTTGTCTTGAATTCCTGTAACAACAACTGCTTTACTTCCTGCTTTTTTAATTTGAGCAGCTGCATTTTGAATTGCCGTGTTTAATGGCGAAGCTTCTTTTGTAGCTATACCTTTAACAACTGCTTGGTATAATTTTATTAGTGCTAAGTTTTGTTCAGATGGTTTAACCATTACACGTTTATCAGCGCTTGCACCTGATAGTGTCATATTTGATTCAATCTGAATATGATGTGACATTTTTCCATGAGTTGGAACACGTCCTTTTGCATAACCAGCATCAAAACCTCCACCTTGCCAATCTCCTAAGAAATCTGCTCCAATAGAAACTATAACATCAGCTTTTTCTAAATTATAATCAGGTAATGCTCTTGTACCATACATTTCATTAAAAGCATCTAATGCTGCTGATTCTGAAACTGCATCATAAACTACATGAGTAACATTACCGTAAGTTTCGTTTAATTTGCTTACTAATTTTTTAGTTGAAGGGCTTGCACAAGTACCTGTTAAAAGTGCAATTGGTAAACCAGCCTCTTTAACTTCATTTAGCTTCGCAATTATTTGACTATCTGCATCTGCCCAAGAAATTTCAGCATCACTTGTTTTAGGAGCTTTTAAACGAAGACTATCATATAATGATAATACTGAAGCCTGCACACGTGCATTTGTACTTCCGTTAGCTTCTTTGTTTGGTTCAATTTTAATTGGACGTCCTTCTCTAACTTTTACTAATACATTTGCAAAATCAAATCCATCAGCCATTGTAGTTGCATAATATTCAGCAACACCAGGTGTAATATCATCTGGTTTAATTACATAAGGAATTGATTTTACCACAGGACCTTCACAAGCTGCTAAAGATGCGGCTGCTGTAGTAAATCCTACATATTTTAAAAAGTCTCTACGTGTTGTTGCTGAAGCTTCAAGATTTTCTTTATCTCCTAAAAATTGATCAGTAGGAATTTCTTCAACAAACTCGTTTTGTCTTAACGTATCAACAATAGAGCTGTTTTCGTTTAGCTCTTCAACACTTTTCCAGTATTTTTTGTTTGATGCCATTTTATATTTTGTTATTTACTTGGTAATTAATATTAATAGTGACATTTACCACATTCTAAACCTCCCATTTGAGCTTCAGTCACTTTTTCTACACCGTACTTATTAGCTAACTGATCGTGAATATTTTTATAATATCCATTTTCTGTTAAATCTACTTCAGTTTCTCTATGGCAAGTAATACACCAATCCATTGTTAATGGTGAGAATTGTTTCATTTCATGCATTTCTTCAACAGGTCCGTGACATTTTTGACAGTCAATTCCTGCAACAGTTACGTGTTGAGAATGATTGTAATATGCAAAATCTGCTAAATTGTGAATTCTAATCCACTCAATTGGTTTTTGAACAGCTCCTTCAATATATTCAAGCTTGTCTTTATCCCAACCTACAGCATCATAAACTTTTTGAATTTCATTGTCTAAATCTTCTTTAGAATGATCTCCAAATAATTCTCCATTATACTCTGTAATAGATTTATGACAGTTCATACAAACATTTACAGAAGGAATACCTGAAGTTTTACTGTTTTTTGCAGATGAGTGACAATATTGACAGTCAATTTTATTATCTCCTGCGTGTACTGCGTGAGAAAACGCAATTGGCTGAATTGGTTGATAACCCTCATTAACATCAATTTGCATTAACCATCCAAACAACAACCAAGCTCCTAATAATAAGAAAAATAATATTGCTAGGAAGCGTAAGAAAGGATTAAAAATTAATGTCTTTAACATGCTTCCTGTAGATTCCTCATCTTCAACAACTTTTTTATTAGTTGTAGCGGCCACAATTAGCGAAAGCAATAAAAAAGCTAATATTGTTAAACCAAGTGTTGGTAAAACACCAAAACCAGGGTTATTAAAAATTTCTTGATCATTTGAAGAAGTTGTAGCAACTACTTCTTTAACATCTCCAACAGCAAAGTACTTTAACAAATCATCTAAATCTTGATCTGAAAGATGTTGAAAAGGAGTCATTGCAGCAGAAGTGCTTTCAGCTACTTCTTTTGCTAATTTATCTCCTGACGCCACTAAAGCATTGTTATCTTTTATCCAAAGCTTTAACCAATCTGCTTCACGTTTATCTGTTATTTTTAAAAGCTCAGGACCAATTAAATTCCCTTCCATTTTGTGACATGCTGCACAATTAGCTTTAAAAACTTTCTTTCCACGTTCAACTCCTGGGTCAACTTCTTTAGCTGCAGGTGCTGTTTTTGGTGCTGCTGGTTCACCTTTTGTGTAAGCTAAAATATCAATAATATCTTGGTCAGATAATTGAGGGTTAGCTGTCATTGGCAATTTATTGTTTTCTTCAAAAACCTGAATTGCAAGTTTATCTCCAGATTTAATCATTCCTGGACTATCTTTAATCCAAGCAATTAACCATTCTTGTTCTCTTTTTTCAGTAATGCCTTTTAAAGCAGGACCAACTAATTTTTTATCTAATCTATGACAAGCCGCACAGGTAGACTTATAGAGTTTTTCTCCATTAGCTACATTGGCATCTTGTGCTGATAAATTGAGTGAAAATAATAAAAGGAAAGCAAGACTGTTAACGACTAATCTTGATAATTGACTGTGTAATTTAACACTTTTCATACTTAAAAAAAATCTTTTCTTTCTTGTTTGGTACAATATTTTCATTTAAAAATATATGACTTTAGTCATTTTTAAAGGATTCGACAAAAATAGCATTAATAAACAAACCTCAAAACGTTATAATTGTGTTAAATGTAATTTATATTGATTCTAAATAATAAACATGCTTAACTATATTTAATAGAAAACTATAAATTTGGAAAAAAATTAAGATTATTATGACCATTTCGCTTAAAAAAATAATTTTTACTGCCTTTTTAGTTCTTTTGTTAGGAATTTTAAATTTACACTCGCAAAACGAAAATGAAAAAATTAATGATTTAATTAGTCAAAAAAGAGCATTTAATAAAAAAAATAAGAACTCTGTTGTATATAAAATTCAATTATACAATGGTTATGAAACAGAAGCTTACATTATAAAACGCAATTTTGAAGCAGCTTTCCCTGAATACAAAACTATAATTGATGCGTCAAAACAACCTGATTGGAAAACACAAGTTGGTATTTTTAAAACAAGATTAGAAGCTGATAGAGTTTTAAATATTATTAATAAAAAGTTTTCTGGAGCAATTGTTTTAGAAGATAAAATTTAATATTATAAAGCATAAAAAAAGCGTGCAATTGCACGCTTTTTTTATATCTAAAAATTACTAATTGTTAATTTCTTTTAAGTTTCTTTTTTACTTCAACTTCTTGGTAAGCTTCAATCACATCACCAATTTCTATGTTGTTATAGTTTTTAATTTGAATACCACAGTCAAAACCTTTTGTTACTTCTTTAGCATCATCTTTAAAACGTTTTAAAGCAGTTAATTCACCTGAGTGAACAACAACACTATCTCTAATGATTCTAATTTTAGAAGTTCTTAATATTTTACCACTAACAACCATACAACCTGCAATGTTTCCAACTTTAGAAATTTTATAAATTTCTCTAATTTCTACATTACCTATTACTTCTTCTTTAATTTCGGCAGATAACATACCTTCCATTGCATCACGTAAATCGTTAATTGCATCGTAAATAATAGAATATGTTCTTACGTCAATTTCTTCATTATCAGCTAATGTTCTTGCGTTACCAGAAGGTCTAACATTAAACCCAACAATAATTGCATCTGAAGCTGAAGCTAATAATACATCTGATTCTGTAATTGCTCCTACACCTTTATGAATTATATTTACTTGAATTTCATCTGTAGAAAGTTTTTGGAAAGAATCTGTTAATGCTTCAACAGAACCATCAACATCACCTTTTAAAATAATGTTTAATTCTTTAAAGTCACCTAATGCAATTCTACGTCCAATTTCATCTAATGTAATATGACGTTGAGTTCTAACAGATTGTTCACGTTGTAATTGTGAACGTTTTGTAGCAATTTGTTTTGCTTCTTTTTCGTCTTCAAAAATATTGAATTTATCACCTGCTTGTGGCGCACCATCTAAACCAAGTATTGATACTGGTGTTGATGGACCAGCTTTTTCCATATTATTACCACGCTCATCAAACATAGCTTTTACTTTACCGCTATTTTTACCTGCTAACATGTAATCACCAATTTTTAAAGTCCCTTCTTGAACCAAAATTGTTGAAACATATCCACGTCCTTTATCTAATAAAGCTTCTACAACTGTTCCTATAGCATTTTTATTTGGATTAGCTTTTAAATCAAGCATTTCTGCTTCTAATAAAACTTTTTCCAATAATTCATCAACTCCTTGACCTGTTTTGGCTGAAATTTCATGTGATTGAATTTTCCCTCCCCAGTCTTCAACTAATAAATTCATTGCTGAAAGCTGCTCTTTAATTTTATCAGGGTTTGCAGTTGGTCTATCAATTTTATTAATAGCAAAAACAATTGGTACACCTGCAGCTTGTGCATGGCTAATTGCTTCTTTTGTTTGCGGCATTACATCATCATCAGCAGCAATTACAATAATTACAATATCTGCTACTTGTCCACCACGTGCACGCATTGCTGTAAAGGCCTCGTGACCTGGTGTATCTAAAAACGCGATTTTTTGTCCGCTTTTTAATTCCACTCCATACGCACCAATGTGCTGTGTAATTCCTCCAGATTCACCTGCAATTACATTTTCTTCACGAATATAATCTAACAATGAAGTTTTACCGTGATCAACATGTCCCATTATGGTAATAACAGGCGCTCTTAATTCTAATTCCTCTTCAGTATCAACATGTTCTTCAATTGCCTCTTCTACCTCAGCTCCAATAAAATTAACCGTATAATCAAACTCTTCAGCTACAATAGTTAATGTTTCAGCGTCTAAACGTTGATTCATAGTTACCATCATTCCTAATGACATACAAGTTGAAATAATATCTGTTACAGGAATATTCATCATAGTTGCTATTTCACTTACAGTAACAAACTCAGTCACTTTAAGTACTTTGCTTTCAAATGCTTCTAATTCCTGATCTATTTCCGTTTGTTGACGGTGCTGATCTCTTTTATCTTTTCTATATTTTGCTCCTTTACCTTTTTTAGATTTCCCTTGAAGTTTTTCTAAGGTTTCTCTAACTTGCTTTTGTACATCAGCCTCAGTTGGCTCAACTTTAACTATTTGTTTTCTCGTATTTGATGTATTTCTGCCTGTATTTCTATTTCCGGGTTTACCTTGTCCTGGTCCACCGGTTTTACGAGCATTATAAGGTTGTGCTTTCTTTACTATTCTTCTTCTTTTCTTTTTATTTGCATCAGCAGCAGCTTCCTTTTTTACAACTGGTTCTGGTTTTTTCTTTTTAGGCCTTTCAAACTGCTTTAAATCAATTGTTTTACCTGTGATTTTAGGTCCAGATAACTTTTTATATTGAGTTTCAATTGTTTTTGGCACATCATTTTCACTATCTTCAGTACTAGCTTCCCCCTTTACACTTTCACTAATAATACCTTTTACAGGAGCTTTAACTGTTTCTTTTACAACTTTCTTCTCTTCAGTTTTTGGCTTTTCATCAATTTTATCAATTGATTTTTCCTCTTTTGCTGAAATTTTTTCTTTTTTATCTTCTACTACTGCAGGCTTTGGGTTTTCAGCTTTTGGCTCTTTTACTTTAACTGGTTCAGCTGGCTTTTGCTCTTCAACAATTTCAGGTTTTTTTTCTGCAACTGGTTTTGGTTCTTCTTTTTGAGCATCTGCAACTTTTTCAGTTTTTGCGTCAATCTCAATTTTACCAATAGTTTTAACTTCTAACTTTTCAGCTTTGGCTTTTACAACAACTTTTTTTGCTTCTTCTTCAAGGCGTTTTAGTTCAAGCTTTTCATCATTAGCAATTTTAATTGCCTCTTTTTCTTTACGCTTTTCTTCACTTACCTCTTTTGAAGCTACTTTTTTGCTTTTATCAGTTTGAAAACCATCCAAAAGTATTTCGTACTCTTCACCAGATATTTTTGTTGTTGGTCTTGCTTCAATTTCAAAACCACTATTAGCTAAATGCTCAACAGCTCTATCTAACGAAATGTTTAATTCTCGTAGTACTTTGTTTAGTCTCAATGTTTTGTTGTCAGCCATATAGTATATTTTTTAGCCAATTATTGTTGAATTATCAGAAATTAATCTTCAAACTCCTCTCTTAATATTTTTTGAACTTCTAAAATAGTTTCTTCTTCTAAATCAGTTCTTTTTAAAAGTTCACTTACATCTTTTTCCAAGACGCTTCTTGCTGTATCTAAACCTATTTTATTGAATTCTTGAATTACCCAAGCTTCAATTTCATCAGAAAACTCAGTCAATTCAACATCATCTTCAGTTTGTACTCCTTCACGTTGTACATCTAGTTCGTATCCTGTTAATTGTGATGCTAATCTAATGTTTACACCATTTTTACCAATTGCTTTTGAAACTTCTTCTGGCAATAAAAACACATCTACACGTCCTTTTTTTCCGTCTTCTCTTCCTTCTTCTTCATGTATTTTCATTGAAACTACTTTTGCAGGACTTAAAGCTCTTGCAATAAAAAGTTGTGTGTTTTTTGTGTAATTTAACACATCAATGTTTTCGTTTCCTAATTCACGTACAATTCCGTGAATTCTAGACCCTTTCATTCCTACACAAGCTCCAACAGGGTCAATTCTATCATCGTAAGAATCTACTGCTACTTTTGCTTTTTCACCTGGTATTCTTGCAACTCCTTCAATGGTAATTAAACCATCAAAAACTTCAGGTATTTCTTGTTCAAATAATTTAACTAAAAATTCAGGTGCTGTTCTAGATAATATAATTACGGGTTTATTACCTCGTAATTCTGCTGTTTTAATGATACCTCTAACTGAATCTCCTTTTCTAAAATAATCTGAACGAATTTGCTCACTTTTTGGCAATACAATTTCGTTCCCATCATCGTCTAACAAAATAATTGCATTATGACGAATATGGTGAACCTCAGCGCTGTAAATATCTCCTTCCAAATCTTTAAAGTGTTTGAAAGTATTGGTGCTATCGTGTTCGTAAATTTTTGAGATTAAGTTTTGGCGTAAAGCTAAAATTGCTCTTCTACCAAGGTCTATTAATTTTACCTCTTCTGATACGTCTTCACCAATTTCAAAATCTGGCTCAATTTTTCTAGCTTCAGAAATTTCAATTTCTTCATTATCGTCTTCAGACATTCCATCGGCAACAACAATTCTGTTTCTCCAAATCTCTAAATCTCCTTTATCAGGGTTTATAATTATATCAAAGTTGTCATCTGATCCAAATTTTCTTTTTAAAGCTGCTCTAAAAACTTCTTCAAGTATAGCCATTAGCGTTACTCTATCTATGTTTTTATCTCCTTTAAATTCTGAAAATGACTCAATTAATGCTAAATTTTCCATGCATCCTCTTAATTAAAATATTATTTTCACTTTTGCTTCTAAAATATCTTCAAACTGTATTTTTGCGTTTTTAACTACAGTTATTTTTCCTTTACCTATTGGTTTTGGTTCTCTTGCTTTCCACTCCAACTCAATTTCATTTTCTGTTACATTCGTTAATAAACCTTGCACAGTTTCATTGTCTTTTAATTTCACATCAAGTGTACGATTGATGTTTTTTTTATATTGCCTTTTTACTTTTAATGCATCAGCAACATCAGGCGAAGTAACTTCTAATGAAAAATCTTCTTCTTCTCTATCTAAATCATGTTCAATTGCTCTACTAATTCTAATGCACTCTTGTAAAGCTACACCATTATCTCCATCAACTTCAACATAAATTTTGTTATCTGCCAAAAAATTTAATTCAAGCAAAAAAAGTGATTTATTTTCTTCTAACGCAGCATTTAACAAGTCTGTTACTTTTCCCTTATCCATTATATTAGTATAAAAAGAGGGGACTTAACGTCCCCTCCTATCCTTCTAAATTGTTCTAATTCGATGCAAATATAGTAACATTTTTTTAATTGATAAAAAATCATTCTCCTTTTTAATTTAAATTTTTTATATTTACGTTTTACTTAACAACTTTTACAACAAAATTTCATGAAGAATATCTTAGTCCCTATTGATTTTTCTGATCAAGCAAAATACGCTGCTAAAGTAGCTTCGGATATAGCCAAAGTTACCAATTCAAAAATATTTTTATTGCATATGCTTGAATTACCAACAGGTATTGTTGACCCTTCAAGTTATGGAACTTCAAACAACACACCTACGGCTTTATTATTTTTGAAAAGAGCTCACGAAAAATTTGAAGATTTTAAAAAATTACCTTTCTTTGAAGGAGTTGAAGTTGAAGATTCTGTGCAATTTCATAAAGCATATGATGGTATTATTGACGAAAGTAAAAAACAAAATATAGATTTAATAGTTATGGGTTCTCAAGGAACCTCTGGGCTTGAAGAAATGCTTGTAGGCTCAAATACTGAAAAGGTTGTTAGAAATTCAAACATACCTGTTCTTGTAATAAAAAGAGAAGTTGAAAATTTTAAAATTGAAAATATTGTTTTTGCTTCTAATTTTGAACAACATAGTAAAAGTGCTTTTCAAAAAATCTTAGATTTTGCACTACTTTTTAATGCTAGACTACATTTACTTAAAATAAATACAATTCATAATTTTGAAACGACTAAAGAATCTAGTGATGCCATTAGAAACTTTATAAATGAATCTGACTTAGGCGATTACACCTTAAATATTTATAATGATGTTTCTGTTGAAGCAGGTATTCTAAACTTTTCAAATGTAATTGATGCCGATGTAATATTATTAAATACTAGCGGAAGAAGAGGTTTAGCTCATTTATTTACAGGTAGCATTGGTGAAGATTTAGCAAACCACGCTAAATTACCTGTAATTACTTTTAAGATATAAAAAACTTAAATATATAAATTAAAAAAGCTTCAACTATTAGTTGAAGCTTTTTTGTTGACCTACAAGGAC
>Ga0209345_10005795_pt1 | contig 11350 bp, 10 predicted proteins | sample Cruoilmetagenom7_FD_187294 | JGI IMG/M metagenome (GOLD analysis project Ga0209345, IMG submission 187294) | Oil polluted marine microbial communities from Coal Oil Point, Santa Barbara, California, USA - Sample 7 (SPAdes) (version 2) | ecosystem: Environmental > Aquatic > Marine > Oil seeps ...
TTTTTCGCAGGTAGCGCGCATCTTGGCGGCACCGACCGGGTTCAGATCGAAGAGCCGTGCCAGCAGCCGGTCGATCCGCTGGATCTCGGTCAGCTTGTAGCTGTGATCGGATTTCGCGACCCGCACCATGAGGGCACCAAGCGCCAGTTGCGCATCCGGTTGCGGCAACGGCACCTCATGGCTGGAACGGAAGGTTCTGAGCAATTTGCCAAGCATGTCGCGACAGTAGCGCGCCTGTTTCGGACTGCCAAGACGCCTGCCGCAGGTCGGGCAGCGAGTGTTGCATTCCGCCCAGTCGCGCGGCGCGCGCAAACAGGATGTCGTCCACCGCGATACCGCCCGGATCGGTGTTCAACACCACCAGCCCCGCGATCCCGGGCAGGCCGCTTTCGGTCTGGTATCCCAGCGCCGTGATGCCGGGGGACAGCCTTTCGATGGGCCGGGCCAGCACGCGGCCATCGCGGGCCATCAGGATCACCTCGACCGTGCCCGGCGGGGTCGGGCGGTTGCCCAGAGGGTCGGGATAGTCGGAATGAACCAGCAGGCCGATGGCGCGCTGATCGTCGTCGAAAAGGATCGCAAGTGCGCCTTCGCCACGGCCAGAGAGGGCGGCGAACCCGTCCGGCCCGATCGGAAAGACCGCGTTCGATCCGAAACCGCGATGCTGCGCGATGGCGATGCCCTGATCGGGTGGCCCGGTTTCCAGCCGCAGCGGCGACAGGGCACGCGTTTCTGTCAGGGTGTCGAAGCGGCCACCCGCGCGCCGGGACAGGATCGCGGTGCCTTGCCCCGCGAAATGGCTGGCCACCGCAATGCCGTCGCCGCGATGGGCCGCTTGCAGCAGATGGCCGGGTTCGGGGCGGGCGGGCCATGCCTCGAAACCCTCGCGCCGGTCCAGCTCGCGCGCGAGGTCGTGATAGGGGCGCGACAGGATGGATTCGGCCCGCACCGGCCCGCTTGCCACGGTGATGACACAGGCCAGAGGCACGGCAAGGGCCGCATGTCGCAGGATAGCGCCGTAATAGCGCAGGTTGCACAGGCTTGTCACATTCGCTCCTCAAAATGACCCAACTGCCGGGGCATTGTGAGCCAAGTGTATAGTGCAAGTAGAGTGCAAGGGGACAGTCTTCCATGACCGGCGACACGGTGACCAGAGAACAGGACATTTCCAGCCCCGCGGATGCGGTGCCCCCGGCCGCTGCGTTGCACGAGCCGCTGCTGTTCGACTGGGACGGCGACGATCTTGACCGGTTGCGCCGGATGATGTCGCGCAAGGGTGTCGATCTCGAGACGGCGGCGCAGGTCTTCTTCAACGGCGCGCCGGATCGCTACAACATGATCGCCAAGACCGATCTTCTGCCGCAGGCGCAGGCGCGCTGCAATCTGCTGGACAGCATTCATCGCCGGATCGTCTGCGGATTCTACCTGCCCGACCCGGAGCGGGGACTGGGCCGTGCCCATGGGCAGATGCAGACCTGGATTGATCGCCAGGTCAGCGAAGGGGCCGCCGGACGCGCGGGGCGCTGGGTCTTTGACAGCGAGCTGCTGGAGCTGCAACTGACGGGACCGGCCCGTCCAGTCGTCGTGCAGCGGCCGGTGGAACCGGCCGCGCTGGACAGCCTGTGGAAACGCCTGTCGCGGATGATCCGGCGCGACCGTCAGGTCAAACCCACCTGCGAACTGGAGAACTGAGGCCGCTACGCCTCAGACCAGACGCGAGGTTTCCACGGCGGCGCGCACGAAATCGGCGAACAGCGGATGCGGCGCGAAGGGCTTGGATTTCAGCTCGGGGTGGAACTGCACGCCGATGAACCACGGATGGTCCTTCCATTCCACGATTTCCGGCAGGCGGCCATCGGGCGACATGCCCGAGAACATCAGTCCGCAGGATTCCAGCTTTTCGCGGTAACGGATATCCACCTCATAGCGGTGACGGTGCCGTTCCTCGATCGAGGTGGCGCCATAGACGCGCGCGACCAGCGATCCCTGCGCCAGCGTGGCGTCATAGGCGCCCAGCCGCATCGTGCCGCCCTTGTCGTCGCCCAGCTTGCGTTCGACCTTGTGATTGCCCTGCACCCATTCCTTGAGGTGATAGACCACGGGTTCGAACCGTTTCTTGCCGGCCTCGTGGTCGAATTCCTCCGATCCCGCCGTGGTCAGGCCCGCGACATTGCGCGCCGCCTCGATCACCGCCATTTGCATGCCCAGACAGATGCCCAGATAGGGGATCTTGCGGGTGCGGGCGAATTCGGCGGCCTTGATCTTGCCTTCGGTGCCGCGCTCGCCGAAACCGCCGGGCACCAGAATGGCGTGGAAACCCTCAAGGTAGGGGGCGGGGTCCTCTGTATCGAAAATCTCGGCATCGACCCATTCCACGTTGACCTTGACCCGGTTGGCCATGCCGCCGTGGGTCAGCGCCTCCTTGATCGACTTGTAGGCGTCTTCAAGCTGCGTGTATTTGCCCACGATGGCGACATTCACGGCCCCGTCGGTGTTGTGGATGCGGTCCACCACGTCTTCCCAGACGGTCAGGTCGGGGCGCGGCGCGGGGCTGATCTGGAAGGCATCGAGCACGGCCTGATCCAGACCTTCGCGGTGATAGGCCAGCGGGGCCTCGTAGATCGAGTTCAGGTCATAGGCGGCGACAACCGCCTCTTTGCGCACGTTGCAGAAAAGCGCGATCTTCTCGCGTTCCTTTTCCGGGATCGGGTGTTCCGAGCGGCAGACTAGGATATCGGGCGCGATGCCGATGCTTTGCAATTCCTTGACCGAGTGCTGCGTGGGTTTGGTCTTCAACTCGCCGCTGGCGGCCAGATAGGGCAGCAGGGTCAGGTGCATGAAGATGCACTGTCCGCGCGGGCGGTCGTGGGAAAACTGGCGGATCGCCTCGAAAAACGGCAGGCCCTCGATATCGCCGACGGTGCCGCCGATCTCGCACAGCATGAAATCGACCTCGTCCGAGCCGACGGCCAGGAAATCCTTGATCTCGTTGGTGACATGGGGGATCACCTGGATCGTCTTGCCCAGGTAATCGCCGCGGCGTTCCTTTTCCAGCACGTTGGAATAGATGCGCCCCGAACTGACCGAGTCGGTCTTGCGCGCGGCCACGCCCGTGAACCGCTCGTAATGGCCAAGGTCCAGATCGGTTTCCGCGCCATCGTCGGTCACGAAGACCTCGCCATGCTCGAAGGGCGACATCGTGCCGGGATCGACGTTGAGATAGGGGTCAAGTTTGCGCAGGCGGACGGAAAACCCGCGGGCCTGCAACAGCGCACCGAGTGCCGCCGAGGCAAGGCCCTTGCCCAGTGACGAAACAACCCCACCCGTGATGAAAATATAGCGTGCCATCGGTTGGCGTCCCCCGTCGTTCAGGCTGCGTCTCTCAGCGAATTAGCGCCTTTTGCGGACTTCTCCGACCGCAGCACCACGGGATTTGACCCTTAGAGGATTCGCGGACAAAAGGCAAGCTGGCCGCAACATGATGTTGCGGGCAGCGGTGGTGTCTCAATCCCTTGTGGATCAGTCGGCGCGCGGAACCAGCGGTGCGCTGTCGCCTGCGGGCGGGGGCAGCAGATCGCCGGCCGGGGCCACAGGATCGGCCGCCGGTGCGCTGCTCTGGCCGCCGACGCGGTCGAGCACCGAGGTTCCCGCCGATTTCTGCGCCGCGATGATCGTCAGCGTGATCGAGGTGCAGATGAAGGCAATTGCCAGCACCCATGTCACCTTGCCCAGAGCCGTCGCCGCCGCGCGGCCCGTCATCGCGCCGCCGCCGCCGCCGCCCATGCCAAGACCGCCGCCCTCGGACCGCTGCATCAGCACGACGCCGATCAGCGCAAGCGCCAGAAGAAGGTGGATGATGAGGATGACGTTTTCCATGGACGATCGCCTGACTGGTCTGGGTGGGCCACGTGGTTGAGCCGTGTTCTGCCGTGCTATCTAGGCAATTTGATCACGCGGGGCAACCCGCGAAACGGGACGCCGTCATGTCCCGTTGCACAAGGCCCGCAGAAAGCGGTGCGATTGCACGGGCCCCCTCCAGTTTCCGGTTTCATGTGGTCGCGCAGGTCGATATGACGGGCGCGGGTTTGATCCAGAGCGGAGAAGGACAGGCAATGGCGAACGTGGTGGTAGTCGGGGCCCAGTGGGGCGACGAGGGCAAGGGCAAGATCGTCGATTGGCTGTCCGAGCGCGCCGATGTGATCGCGCGCTTTCAGGGCGGGCACAATGCGGGACACACATTGGTCATCGACGGCAAGGTGTTCAAGCTGTCGCTGCTGCCTTCGGGAATCGTGCGCGGCGGCAAGCTGAGCGTGATCGGCAACGGCGTCGTGCTGGACCCGTGGCATCTGGTCAAGGAGATCGGCATCCTGCGCGGCCAGGGCGTCACGATCACCCCCGAGACGCTGATGATCGCCGAGAATACGCCGCTGATCCTGCCTTTCCATGGCGAGCTTGACCGCGCGCGGGAAGAGGCGGTGGGCGTCGCCAAGATCGGCACCACCGGGCGCGGCATCGGCCCCGCCTATGAGGACAAGGTCGGACGCCGCGCCATCCGCGTGGCCGATCTGGCCGATCCCGCCACGCTGGAGACGCGGGTGGACCGCGCGCTGGTGCATCACGATGCGCTGCGCCGGGGTCTGGGGATGGAACCGGTGGACCGCGCAGCCCTCATCGCCGCGCTGACCGAGATCGCGCCCTCTGTTCTGGAATATGCCGCCCCCGTCTGGAAGGTGCTGAACGAAAAGCGCAAGGCGGGCAAACGCATCCTGTTCGAAGGCGCGCAGGGCGCGCTGCTGGACATCGACTTCGGCACCTATCCCTTCGTGACCTCGTCCAACGTGATCGCGGGGCAGGCGGCGACGGGTGTGGGCATGGGGCCGGGGGCGATTGATTTCGTGCTGGGCATCGTCAAGGCCTACACGACCCGCGTGGGCGAGGGCCCGTTCCCGGCGGAACTGCATGACGCGGACGGCGAACGTCTGGGCCAGCGCGGCCATGAGTTCGGCACCGTGACGGGCCGCAAGCGCCGCTGCGGCTGGTTCGACGCGGTGCTGGTGCGCCAGACCTGCGCGACCTCCGGCGTCAACGGCATCGCGCTGACCAAGCTGGATGTGCTGGACGGGTTCGAGACGCTGAAGATCTGCGTGGGCTACGAGCTGGACGGGGCGCGGATCGACTATCTGCCCACCGCCGCCGACCATCAGGCCCGCTGCAAACCCATCTACGAGGAATTGCCGGGCTGGAGCGAATCCACCGAGGGCGCGCGCAGCTGGGCCGACCTGCCTGCGGCGGCGATCAAATACGTCCGCCGCGTCGAGGAGTTGATCGACTGCCCCGTCGCCCTACTTTCCACCTCACCCGAGCGGGAAGACACGATCCTCGTGACCGACCCGTTCCAGGACTGAGACACAAGGACGTGGAGAGCCCATGGTGCTGAGTTACAAGGCCCGCAGACGGTGGTCGCTGGTGATCCTGCTGGTCGGGTTGCCGCTCTACATCACCATCGCGGTGAATGTGGTCGAGTTGTTCGACCGCCCGCCGATATGGCTCGAGCTGCTGATCTTCGTGGCGCTGGGCTTCCTGTGGATGATGCCGTTCAAATTCGTCTTTCGCGGGATCGGTCAGGCCGACCCGGAAGCGCCGCAGGACAGCGACAAGGGCTGAGCCGGACAACGCTGCACATGACGCAGCGCAAATGAAAAAGGGCGACCGCAGCGGTCGCCCTTTTTGCATTGTCAGATGGCCCTTGCGGATCAGCCCGCGCGGCGTGCCGCCGGCTTGAACCCGATATCCTCGGAGGCGGTGAAGCGCCCGCCGCGGACCTTCTGGATCTTGCCCTGCCGCAGCAACTGGCCAAAGGAGCGCAGACCGTCCTCGCGGCTCAGCGCCTCGGATGTGCCCTGACGCGCCTTGTTCATCAGTTGCGGGCGCGAGAATTCCTCGCGGCCTTCCACATGCACGAGATAGGCGGCTGCTGCTTCCAGCAGGTCGGGCAGGGCGGTGGCGCCCATCTTGCTGGCGAAATCGGCGAACTCGCCCTCGGCCGTGGCCGGTGCGGTGGCGCTGGGGGCCTGCTCCTCGGTCTCTTCCGGCAGCGGCGCCAGCGAGACGCGGCGCGGACGCACGGGCGAGGTGGCGCGGTCGCCTTGCAGATCGACACGCTGTTCGGCCACCAGCTTGAGCGGCGCGGGACGTGCTTCGGCCGGACGCGGGGTCGCGGCAGAGCCGTCACCCATCGGGCGGCGCGGACGCACGACGCTGTCCAGATCGTCGCGGAAGGCATTGGCGGCAGGTTCGCGGGTGGGCAGCGTGCCCGCCGAATGCTCGGCCTTGGTGGCGGCCACGGCGGCGCGCAGATGCGCGATCGCGTTGCGGCGGCTGGCGTTCTCCGGCTCGGTCATGGCGCTTTCGGCCTTGGCCATCAGGCGGGACACGTCATCCTCGGCCCGCACATTGACCAGTTGCTCGCGCGGATCGCGCAGCACCAGGGGCGCGGTGTCCTCTGCTGCGTCCTCGTCCTCATCATCCTCGTCGAAGAGCGAGGTCAGCTCGTCGTCGTCATCCTCGTCCGAGAGATCATCCGTGGCGCGGGGATCGGCGTGATCCTCGGTGTCGCGATAGATGTCCACCAGTTCGGCCTCGACAGCCGCCAGATCACGGCGCAGATCCTCCTGCTCGGCAGGGCTCAGGTCGGCGTCGGGCAGGATGCGCAGTGATTCCGTGACGGTGGTTTGCGTGACCTTGACGGCGGGCTGGTCTGCGGCGATGGCGTCGTCTTCATCTTCCGCGTCATCGGGGACCAGTTCGCCCTTGGCCAGGGCTGCCTCGAATTCGGCGCGCTTCATCTTGATCACGCGGGCGGGCAGGTCGGTGCTGTCGGCGACATCATCCTCGTCCGCCGCGATCTCGACCTCGATCAGGTCATCTTCGTCTTCCTGATCCTGAGCGGTGTCGTCCTCGGCCAGCTCGTCCTCGGCCAGATCATCCGCGGTCAGTTCTTCTTCGGCCAGTTCTTCTTCGGCCAGATCATCCTGCGCCAGATCGTCCTGGGCGATCGCGTCCTCCCGGACCAGATCATCCGCAGCCAGATCTTCCGCGATCAGGGCCGCTTCAATATCCTGGGCTGCGCCATCCTCTTCCGCATCCGTCTCATCATCCGCCAGTTCATCCGTCGCGACGGCAGCAACCTCTTCGGGCTGCGCGGGCTTGGATTCGCCGGTCAGGCGGCTGAGCAGGGCTGCGATCTCGTCGCCATCATCCTCATCGGCCTCCCGATCGGCGGCGGCATCCTCGGCCAGCGCGGTCTCGATGCTTTCGGTCGCGGCGGCAAGGAAGTTTTCGGCGTGCTCATCCTCGGAATAAGTGTCGGCGGCAGGCGCTGCGGCGGTTTTCGTCACCACGTCCCGGATACGCTGCAACTTGGCGGCGACGCTTTCGGGATCGGGATGCGGCACGGGCGTGGCGCGCAGCGGCGTGCTGGCAAGCGGGGTCGCGGTCGGGGCTGCGATGTGGTTGGTCGAGAAATCCTCGAGCGAGACATCTTCCCATTCGTCTGCGGCAGGCTCTTCCGGGGCGGCGGGTTCTGCCTGCACGGCGGCGGGTGCTGCGACAGGCGCGGGCGCTTCGGCCACGGGCTGGGTCACAGCTTCAGGCGCAGGCGCGGCGGCGGGTGCCGTTGCGGCGGGCTGCGGGGCAGGGGCGGCCTGGGGCGCTGCCTGGGGTGCGGCAAAAGCTGCGTCGGATTGCGGGGCAAGTGGCGCGGCCACGGCACCATAGGGTGCGGCGCGCAGGACGATGTTGCCCCTTTCCTCGCGGGCATCGACACGGCGGGCGATCTCGCGCTCGGCGATCCGGGCCAGCATCTCGGCATCCGGCACCGGCGGTTCCGCGCCGAAATACCGATCCTCTGCTGCGAGATCCCGGAAATACTCCGCAATGGCCTTCATGGTGTCGAAGGAATCATCGAAACCTTCGAGCGTGCATGAAAATGTTCCATAGGAGACCGTGAGAATCTTGCTGGTGCTCACCATTGGTCACTCGCTTTCTTTTGCCTGTAATCCATGTGTTTACCATGAGCTAGGCGTCGAAACGTGAACGAATCTTCGATATTTACCGTATCATTTTGTGTTTAGATTGTGATCTGTTTCCTGAAAGGACGTTAATCCCCCCATGCAAGATATCATTGTCCACGCGGATGCACCTGTCACTCTGATCGGTGGCGGTGCGGCCGATCCCGAGGTGCTGGCGCAGGTCCTTGGTCTGGGGCCACGGCTGGTGGCTGCTGATGGTGGCGCGGCCACGGCGCTGGCCGCAGGGCATGTTCCCGAGGCGGTGATCGGCGATATGGATTCGCTGACGCCCGCAGACCGCGCCCGCCTGCCGGATGGCACGATCCACACGATCGCGGAACAGGACAGCACGGATTTCGACAAATGCCTGATGGCGATCCGCGCGCCGCTGGTGCTGGGGCTGGGTTTCACCGGCCCGCGTCTGGATCACCAGATGGCGGCGTTCAACAGTCTGGTGCGCCATCACCGGCAGCGCTGCATCCTTGTAGGCGCGCGCGAGGTGGTGATGCTGGCGCCGCCCTCGCTGCGGCTGGACCTTGAACCGGGGGCGACCGTTTCCCTGTTTCCGATGGGCGCGGTCGAGGCGAAATCCGAAGGGCTGCACTGGCCGGTGGGCGGCCTCAGCTTTGCGCCGGACGGGCGGGTGGGCACGTCCAACCGCGCGACGGGGCCGGTCTGGCTGGCGGTGACCGCGCCCAAGATGCTGCTCTTCCTGCCGCGCGCGGCACTGGGGCATCTGGTGGCGACGCTGATGGAGCGTCCCTACGGCTGGGATTGAGCCAGCCGCGCGGCGGCGCGGCTGAGGTTGCGTTCGCGCATGACGATATAAAGCCCCGAGGCGACCGTGATCGCGATGCCGATGGCGGCCATCCCGTCGGGCAGGTCGCGCCAGATCAGCCAGCCGATCAGGGTGGCGAAGGGGATTTCCAGATATTGCATCGGTGCCAGTGTCGATGCGGGGGCAAAGCGCAGCGACCATGTCATCAGCAGATGGCCCAGCGTGCCCAGAATGCCCACGCCGATCAGCAGCGCCCAGTCGCGCCCGTCCGGCATCATCAGGCGCATCGCTTCGGGGCCGCTGTCGCCAAGGATCAGCAGCACCGGTAGCAGCACGGCGCTGGCCATGACGCCGCTGACGGCCTGCAAGCCGATGGGATCGGTCTCGCGCGCGACCAGACGCGTGACAAGGATGAAGGCGGCAAAGACCACCGCCACGCCCACGGGCAGCAGTGCGGGCCAGCCCACCTCGGCGAAACTGGGCTGGATCACCAGCAACGTGCCCAGAAAGCCCACGATACAGGCGATCAGGCGGCGGGGGCCGACCTCCTCGCCCAGGATGGTATGGCCCAGCAGCAGCAGCACGAAGGGCATCACGAAGGCGATAGCGATGGCATCGGCCAGCGGCAGATATTTAAGCGCGCTGAACATCAGCGTGATCCCCGCGATATGCAGCGCGGTGCGCAGCACGACCAGACGCAGGATGCGCCCGCGCAGCCGCCAGACCCGGCCCGTCGCCACCACCAGCGGCACCAGCAGCAGCGCCTGCACCGCGAAGCGCGCAAAGACCGCCATCATCAGGGGTACCGTCTCGCCCAGGATCTTGGCGACCGCATCGGCCAGGGGGGCCACGGCGCAAAAGCCCAGCATCAGCAGGATACCCAGCAGCGGGCGGTCGGGGGGATGGATCGTGCTCATGCGCGGCACGCTAGGCGCGGTGCGGGGGAATGGCAATCGCGGTCAGCCTCCCTTAGAGGGATTTCCGCGCCGCCCGTTCCTGCACCCTTTCGCGGTGAAAGACATAGAGCCCCGACGCGGTGATCACCGCCATGCCCGCGAAGGTCATCGCATTGGGCAGGTCCGCGAAAAACAGCCAGCCAAAGGTCACAGCACTCAGGATCTCGAGGTAATGCAGCGGTGCCACCGTGGCGGATGGCGCAAAGCGCAGCGCATAGCTGATCATCAGATGCGACAGGGCCGAAGCCGCGCCCACGGCGGCCAGCCATGTCCATTCGAGGCCCTGCGGCCAGACCGGGCTGATGGTGGGGATCTCGATCCCCAGGCCCAGCACCATGACGGGCAGGCAGATCAGCGCCGCGAAGACCGAGGTGTGATATTGCATCGGCACCGGATGCATCTGGCGCGAGAGGCTGCGCGTCACCAGCATGTAGAAGGCGAAGAAGAGCGCCGTGCCCAGCGGGAACAGCGCCACCAGACCAAAGGCCGCAAGGCTGGGCTGGATCACCAGCAGCGCGCCCGCAAAGCCCACAACGCTCGCCCACAGACGGCGGGGGCCCACTTCCTCGCCGAACATGTATTTGCCCAGCAGCAGCAGGATGAACGGCTCGACAAAGACGATCACCAGCGCATCGGCGATGGGCATGACCTTGACGGCGGCCACGAAGAAATAGGTGGACAGGATCAAAAACAGCGCCCGCAGAAGCAATCGCCCCAGCACGCCCGGCGGCAGCCGCAGCCCATGGCCCAGCAGCAGGCACAGGGGCAGCATCAGCGCGCCCTGCACGATGAACCGCGCCGTGGTGATCTGCCCCACGGGGATTGTCTGCGCCGCCAGTTTCGACGCCACGTCGATCAAGGGCGCTGTCAGGCAAAAGCCCAGCATCAGCACCACGCCAAGCACGATGCGGTCATTCAGATAGGGCAGGGCAGGGGCGCGGATATCACTCATTGCATCGCCTTAACCCGGCCCGTGCGCGCCTGCCATTCCAAATGCGACGCGCCTTTCATCTTGCCGAAAATACTCAAGGAACCCGGCCCGCCCCGCCGATCAGCAGTTGGGCACATTCACCGCCAGCCCGCCCAGCGATGTCTCTTTATACTTCTCGGACATGTCCACGCCGGTCTGGCGCATCGTCTCGATACAGACATCCAAGGACACCAGATGCTGCCCGTCGCCGCGCATCGCAAGGGAAGCGGCGGACACCGCCTTGATGGCCCCCAGCCCGTTGCGCTCGATGCAGGGCACCTGCACCAGACCCTTGACCGGGTCGCAGGTCATGCCAAGGTGATGTTCCAGCGCGATTTCGGCGGCATTCTCGATCTGTTCGGGCGTGCCGCCCAGCACGGCGCAAAGGCCAGCGGCGGCCATGGCGGCGGCGCTGCCCACCTCGGCCTGACAGCCCGCCTCGGCCCCCGAGATCGAGGCGTTGTATTTCACAAGCCCCCCGATGGCGGCGGCGGTCAGCAGGAATTCGTCCACCCGGGCTGGGTTCGCCCCCGGCACATGGTCCAGCCAGTAGCGGATCACGGCGGGCATCACCCCC
>Ga0209345_10005796_pt1 | contig 11349 bp, 9 predicted proteins | sample Cruoilmetagenom7_FD_187294 | JGI IMG/M metagenome (GOLD analysis project Ga0209345, IMG submission 187294) | Oil polluted marine microbial communities from Coal Oil Point, Santa Barbara, California, USA - Sample 7 (SPAdes) (version 2) | ecosystem: Environmental > Aquatic > Marine > Oil seeps ...
TCGCGCTGTCTCTTGGTGTCTATTTAAATGGTGAGGTGTTCTCGGCTTGGACGTATATTGGAACACTGATGATTCTTGTGGGGCTGACGGTATTTAACTGGGGAGATAGGTTAATAGCAAGCCGGTTTTGAGGTTTTAGCATGGTAACGCATCTCAAAAATAATGAGGGGCGTTACCCGTTTAATCCTCTGTACTTTCTAGTGGGCAACTGTAACGTTTGACTAATTTGCCGTTATTGCGGGTTTCCATATGAACGTCAAACTGCCATAAGCAATGCAGGTGACGCAGTACTTCCTGGGTGCTATCTCCCAGTGGGCGATCATCGTGCTGAATGTGATGAAGTGTAAGTGAACGATCGCCATTTACATCCACATTAAAAACCTGAATATTGGGTTCATTCATGCTGAGATTATACTGTTGGGCTAGCGCTTCTCGAATGCCTAGGTAGCCCATTTCGTCGTGGATATTTCCGATCACTATTTCTCTATCTTTCGCGTCGTCGACTACCTGAAAAAATTTGAAATCACGAATTAGTTTGGGTGAAAGAAACTGCTGTACGAAGCTTTCGTCTTTAAAGTTTTGCATGGCGAAATGCAAGGTTTTCAACCAGTCCGAACCGGCAATATCCGGAAACCAGTGTCTGTCTTCGTCTGTGGGGTTTTCACAGATACGACGAATGTCTGTCATCATATTGAAACCCAGGGCGTAGGGATTGATGCCGCTGAAGTACTGACTGTCAAAATCGGGTTGATAAACGACGGAGGTATGGGATTTTAAAAATTCGATAATAAATCCATCGCTGACCTGACCGCGATCATACAAGGTGTTTAGTAAGGTATAGTGCCAGAAAGTTGCCCAACCTTCGTTCATAACCTGAGTTTGACGCTGGGGGTAAAAATACTGGGCAATTTTACGGACGATACGTACAATTTCCCGTTGCCAGGGCTCCAGAAGTGGCGCATTTTTTTCTATAAAATAGAGTAGGTTTTCCTGAGGTTCGCTGGGAAAGTTGGCGTGTTGTACTTCTTCATCCTTGTCAATTTTTTCGGGAATGGTTTTCCAAAGCTCATTCACTTGACTCTGCATATATTCTTCCCGCTCATGCTGGCGTCGTCGTTCTTCTTCAGCAGAAATGGGGGAGGGACGTTTGTAGCGATCGACACCATAATTCATTAGGGCGTGACAAGAATCCAGTAAAGACTCTACTGCCTCAACACCATGGCGTTCCTCGCATTTTGAAACATAATTTTTAGCGAATACAAGGTAGTCAATGATGGAGCTGGCATCGGTCCAGGTTTTAAACAGGTAGTTTCCCTTAAAAAAGGAATTATGCCCATAACAGGCGTGGGCGATGACCAGCGCCTGCATGGTCATGTTATTTTCTTCCATTAGATAAGCGATGCAGGGGTCAGAATTAATGACTATTTCATAAGCGAGCGCAGAACGCCCCTGCTGATAACTGTCGGCGTTGGAAACAAATTTTTTGCCGTAGGACCAGTGATGGTATCCTACTGGCATTCCAACGGAAGAATAAGCATCGAGCATTTGCTCAGAAGAAATGACTTCAATTTGATTGGGATAGGTGTCGAGCTGATACTCCTCCGCAATTTTTCCAATTTCGTGGTCGTATTCGTTAAGCAGATCAAAGGTCCATTCCGAGCCTTCAGAAATCAGTTTCTTACTCATGCAGGCGTCCTTTGGAATAATTCTCTAAAAACCGGAAAAATATCTGCAGCGCTTACTAGTTGCTGCATGGCAAATTCTTCCGGGTGCGCGCTTTGTACTTTGGTATATTCATGCCATAAAGCTTGATGTTGTCGCGGCGTAATTTCCAGGTAGGCGTAATATTGGGATACAGGGAGAATGTTTTCAGTCAGCATTTTTGAACAAACAGGGGAGTCGTCATTCCAATTATCACCATCGGATGCTTGCGCGGTGTAGATATTCCACTCCTCGGGTGAATATCTTTCTGCAATAATTTCGTTCATTAATTTAAGTGCACTGGAAACAATGGTACCACCTGTCTCTCGCGAATAGAAAAACTCCTCTTCCTCCACCTCTTTTGCAACGGTATGATGGCGGATAAATACCACGTCAATTTTCTTGTAGTTGCGCTTGAGAAACATATAAAGCAAAATGAAAAAGCGCTTGGCAATATCTTTTGTTATTTGGGTCATGGATCCAGAAACATCCATAATGCAAAACATAACGGCTTTTGCGACGGGTTGCGGTTGTTTTATTTTAAGGTTATAGCGCAGATCAAAGGTGTCAATAAACGGGATGCGTTTTATTTTTCGCTGTAGTTTATCGATCTCTAATCTTAACTCTTTGATGCGTGTTTGATCCTGGCTTACGAATTCTTTCGCGAGCATTTCTTTTAGCTCGTTTTCTAGCTGTCGAAGCCTCTTCTTAGAAGCCGAGCCCAAGGCCATACGCCTGGCTGTCGCCGAGCGCATCGACCGACCAATATTAATTCGGCTTGGTGAGCCTTCGGTGATGATGCCACCATGAACCTGTTTGAAAGACTCCGCGCCAGCAAGTTGACGTTTGACGAGATTGGGAAGTTCTAAATCGTCAAAAAGAAATTCAAGAAATTCGTCCTGGGTGATCTGAAATACAAAGGCATCTTCGCCTTCGCCGGTATTGCTGGCTTCACCTTCGCCGCCGGAACCACCGCCACCTGATTGACGGGGAATTCTATCACCTCTTACAAACTCCTTGTTTCCTGGATGAACAATGGAGCGGCGGCCACCTTGCCCATGATGAATAACAGGTTCAGAGATGTCTTTTTTGGGGATAGAGATGTTTTCCCCTTTTTCAATATCCGTAATACTGCGCTGGCTGATGGATTCCGATACCGCTTTCTTAATATGTTTTTTGTAGCGCTGGAGAAAACGCTGGCGATTAACGGCACTTTTGTTTTTGCCGTTAACTCGCCGATCAACAATATAAGTCACAGGTGACTCCTGTTGGTGGTTTAAAGGCTACTGTGCTTTACGAACGCGTAAATACCATTCGGCAAGCAAGCGAACCTGCTTGTGGGTATAGCCTCTCTCCACCATGCGAGAAATGAATTCATCGTGTTTGGTTTTGTCTGCCTGTGATGCTTTGGAATTAAAAGAAATCACAGGTAAGAGGTCTTCTGTATTGGAAAACATTTTCTTCTCAATGACCGTGCGTAATTTTTCGTAGCTGAGCCAGGAAGGGTTGTTGCCTTCATTGTTCGCGCGCGCTCGTAGTACAAAATTTACCACTTCATTTCTGAAGTCTTTCGGGTTGCTGATACCTGCGGGTTTTTCAATTTTTTCAAGTTCGTCGTTGAGTGCTGCGCGATCAAAGCTCTCGCCCGTTTCCTGATCGCGGAATTCCTGATCCTGGATCCAGTAATCGGCGTAAACAACGTAACGATCGAAGATATTTTGTCCATATTCGGAATAGGACTCCAAGTAGGCGGTCTGGATTTCTTTACCAATAAATTCAACGTATTGGGGGGCCAGGTATTCTTTAATGAATCGTAAATACCGGTCGCGAATTTCTGGCTGGTATTGCTCTTGCTCAATACGTTGTTCGAGTACATGCATAAGATGAACAGGGTTGGCCGCTATTTCTGCGTGGTCATAGTTAAACACCTTGGAGAGTATTTTAAAGGCAAAGCGTGTAGATAAGCCGTCCATGCCTTCGTCCACACCAGCAACATCCCTGTATTCCTGTAGGGATTTTGCTTTGGGGTCGATGTCTTTCAAGGTTTCGCCATCATAGATGCGCATTTTGGAGTAAATGCTGGAGTTTTCGGGCTCTTTCAGGCGTGAAAGTACAACAAACTGTGCCAACATTTTTAATGTGCCTGGTGCGCAGTGGGCATTACTCAGTGAGCTGTTATGTAATAATTTATCGTATATTCTAATTTCCTCTGTCACTTTGAGGCAGTAGGGGACTTTTACGATATAGACACGATCGATAAATGCTTCGTTATTTTTATTATTACGAAAGGTCTGCCATTCAGATTCATTAGAGTGGGCGAGGATGATGCCTGTATAAGGAATCGCAGCCATGCCTTCTGTGCTGTTATAGTTGCCTTCCTGGGTTGCCGTTAGAAGCGGGTGAAGAACTTTGATGGGGGCTTTAAACATCTCCACAAATTCCATCAGGCCTTGGTTGGCGCGGCATAAACCTCCCGAGAAAGAATAACAGTCCGGGTCATCCTGGGAGAAATCTTCCAGCATGCGAATATCTACTTTACCTACCAGGCTGGAAATATCCTGGTTGTTTTCATCTCCGGGCTCCGTTTTTGAAATGGCCACTTGTTTCAGAATAGAGGGATGTAATTTGACAACTTTGAATTTACTAAGGTCGCCACCGTATTCCTGAAGGCGTTTTGTCGCCCATGGGGACATGATAGGGCGAACATAACGCTTGGGAATGCCGTATTTCTCTTCCAGTATTTCGCCGTCTTCTATTGGATCAAAAAGCCCAAAGGGGGATTCGTAAACAGGGGAGCCTTTAATGGCGTAAAACGGCACATTTTGCATTAACTCTTTGAGCTTCTCGGCTAACGATGATTTACCGCCACCCACTGGGCCGAGTAGATAAAGAATCTGTTTACTTTCTTCCAGCCCTTGTGCGGCATGTTTAAAGAAAGAAACAATTTGCTCAATGCTTTCTTCCATGCCGTAAAATTCAGAAAAAGCCGGATAGCGTTTTATTATCTTATTTGAGAATAAGCGACTCATTCGAGGGTCTTTTGATGTATCAACAAGCTCTGGCTCGCCGATTGCGGTCAATAAACGCTCGGCAGATGTGGCGTAAGTAGAAGGGTCTTTCTTGCATAGATCAAGGAACTCTTCGAGGCTGTACTCCTCCTCTTTGGATTTGTCAAAACGCTCTTGAAATTGCTCGAAAATACTCATGGTATAGCCTCATCGAATGTATGTAATTAAATGCGCTGTTTTTTTATTAATTAGCGATGCAATTTATTAGCCAAAGCTGCGAATTATTATTTTGTGATTTATTTTTGAGCTGATATTTATATTTAAAATTATACACTTACAAGTGTTGGCGAGAATAATTTGCGCCTGAATTACGCAAATAACTTAAAACAAACACTTGTTTGAATGCTTAAATTATTGACGCTATTTATCTATAATAGTAGTCGTTAATTTGGCGGCCGGCTAACCCAATTTGTTAGCGTTCTTGTTACTCGAAAACGATTATTTATAGCTGCGTTCTTAAAATATTTGACAGCATTGACATTTAAAAGTTTGAAGTAATTCTTATTTATTAAGTTAGGAAACATTTCAGGAAATAGCAAAGTTTTTGTTTTGTTTGCTTTTTTTGTGACCAATAAGAAATGTCTTGAATGCGGGGGAGGGTTTTATCAGGGTGTGACTTGTTTGACTAGCACGGCACTTTTTGTTTTTGATGTTGCAACGCAGTGTTAAACCTAGAAATCGCAGTTGGCCGGCCCAAACTGGAAGTTTACACTGCTATAGTAAGTTATTATGAAAATAGAGCTTTCACCCGTTGGGTGAGTCCGCCTCCTCACTCGATAGCACGCTTATTGGGCCCGCTAATTTCGCAAAAAAAGCTCGAAATAACCGGCTAGAGCCTGCCCCGCGAAGAGTATTGGGTATTATTCACTTTTTTTACTGTATTATCGAACCCAATAAACGCACTCTCAAGCGAGTCCAACTGCGGTTTCTAGGTTAAAACACAGAGTACCTTTGTTTCGTTTCAAGGTTCATGGCTGTGAGTGGCCCGCCCCAGACGCAACCGGTATCCAGGGCATGTATATGCTTCACTGGGCAAACGCCTTCCAGAGCGGCCCAGTGCCCGAATACGATGGATAGACCATCATGCTTTGCCTGTCGGTAGGAGTACCAGGCTTGGTAGCCTAAGGGGGCGTCCTCGGGGCTGCCTTTGTAGTCCAGCTCCATGCAGCCCTTTGGGTCGCAGAAGCGTAAGCGGGTGAGATAGTTGGTAATGGTGCGGAGGCGCTCCTGCCCCTTGAGAGAGGCCTCCCAGCAGGTGGGTTCGTTTCCATACATGTGTTTAAAAAACTGCGTGGCGTTAGGGCCTTGTATGGCGAGATGTACTTCTTTGGCGTAGTGGAGGCACTCCTTGGGTGTCCACTGCGGGGGGATGCCCGCGTGCACCATCATGTAGCCGAGGCGCTCATCGGTGTGAACAAGAGGTTGCTGGATCAACCAGCTCAGTAGCTCTTCTCTGTCTGCTGCTTCGAGAATGGGGTGTAGGGTATCTTTGCGCCGACAAGTGCTGGTGCCATGAGCGATAGCAAGGAGGTGCAAGTCGTGGTTACCAAGTACCACCACGGCACTGTTGCCCAGCTGTTTGATAAAACGTAATGTCTCAAGGGAGTCGGGGCCACGGTTGACTAAATCGCCACAAAACCAGAGGGTATCTTTTTTGGCGTTGAATCTGATTTCTTTAAACAGCTTTTTCAGCTGTTTCATGCAACCTTGTATATCACCAATTGCATAGGTGCTCATAGTCGTTTTTGCTGCTGCTTAGTGGAGTGAATTGGGTTTGGCCAGGGTGATGGCGGGAATGGGGACGTCAAACTGATCTTCTGTGGCGGTTTGAAATGTGTAGGCGCCTTCCAGGGTGCCAAAAGGGGTTTCAAGCATAACGGCGCTGTCGTAAGTGAATGTTTCACCTGGTGCGAGTTGCGGCTGTTGACCAACAACCCCTTTGCCCTGAACCCTTTGTATTTGTTGTTCCGCATCGGTGACGATCCAGCTGCGTTCCATGAGCTGTACAGTTTCTTCCGAGTGGTTGGTGATTTTTACGAAATAGGCAAAAACAAAACGTTTGCTCTCTGGCTTGGAGTCATTCTCCTGGAATTCTGGCGTTACTACGACTTTAATCTGATTTTCGAGCGAGGCATCCGTAGCCATTTTTTATCCTTTAAAACACACTACCAAGGTTTAATCCCCGGTAAGAAGGTTGGCAAGTGTCACGTATTGATCTGTGCTAAGCGTTTCGGCGCGCGCGCCAGGGTCAATATTTAATGATTTAATTTGTTCAGAGCTTAGCAGAGTTTTGAGGTTATTACGTAATGTTTTACGTCTTTGAGTAAAGGCTTTTTTAACCAGTATTTCGAGTTTTTTAATATCTTTCGCCACAAGGGTTTTAGTTTTTCGAGGCTGTAGACGTACGATGGCTGAATCGACTTTAGGGGCGGGATTAAAAGCGCCGGGCCCAACGGTAAAAAGATTTTCCACTTCGCAAAAATATTGCACCATCACACTGAGGCGGCCGAAGTTTTTATTGCCGGGTTTGGCTGCCAGGCGTTCCACCACCTCTTTTTGCAGCATAAAATGCATGTCTTGAATAATATCTACGTGATCAATCAGGTGGAAAATAAGTGGCGTGGATATATTGTAGGGCAGGTTGCCCACCAAACGTAAGCTATGAGGGGCGCTGCTTAAGCTAAAAAAATCAAACTTGAGGGCATCCCCAGGATGAATCTCTACATTACTTGCATTCGCGTAGTGCGTTTCGAGCTTGGCGATAAGATCCCTGTCTAATTCAATTAACTTGAGCTGGCAACCGGAGCTGGCAAGGCTTTCAGTCAGCGCGCCCAGGCCAGGGCCAATTTCTGCGATCAGTTGATCTTGCTTCGGCGCGATGGACTGAATAATGTTTTGTATGACTTGCGGGTCGTGAAGAAAGTTCTGGCCAAATCGTTTCCGCGCCTTATGATTCAATGAGTTACTCATACAAAACTCTCTATTTTCAAGCGGTTATATCCACAGACGCCACCGAGTTAGGTTCTAATAGGGTGCGATGACAACTACCATCGATATTTCCATCGGTGAGTATACCATTAAACCCAATGACCATTTTTTTACTTGGCGGACTCAAGTCCGAAGCGCATAACAATTTAAGCTCTCAAGAGAGCTATGTGCTCAGCCATTAATTTGGCTGGAGTTTCGCAGCCAAGTATTTTTCTTGGCCGGCTATTAAGCTGAGCAATCACAGTTGAAACTTCCTTCTGAGAGACTTTTTTGAAGTCCGAAAGCTTTGGACAGTATTGCCGCTTAATAAAACAAGTTATCTGATATGAATATAGGTAATTTAATTCTGCTTGGTTTATTAAGAATCTGGTTGTGTTTAGATGAGATATATCTCGGTGAAGAGTTGTAAATGAATTGCTTTCGTCCCAATGCGGACGTTCGTTTGAGGTCAGTTACTCCATGACTTAGCAATGAAATCAACGAAAGCTCGTACCTTTGTAGGAACGAGTTTGCTGTATGGATATACAGCATATAGCCCTGTAGTCATTGGCGTGTATTGGTCCAGGACGGTTTCCAATCGACCTTTTTTTAAGGCACTGGCTATCATAAATGTCGGCCCTATGAATATGCCGCGACCATTCTGCGCTGCGTTCATCAGTATGCTCCCCAAACCTGAACGGAGGTTACCATTCACTTTAATACTGATGTCTTTCCCCTGGTCATCTCTGAACAGCCAGGTATCCGGATGAGGCAACTGTGAATAGATCAGGCAGTTACGTGTTGCGAGTTCACTAGGGAGTTCGGGCTTACCATACTTTTTCAGGTATTCGGGTGATGCGCAGGCATGTAAGCCACATGGCATAAGCAGTCGCTCGATCAAGCTCGAATCTTCTAGCTTTCCAACTCTAAGTGCTACATCGATACCCTCTTCAACAAGATTCACCAGCCGCCCGGAAACATGTATATCCAGTTCAATCTTTGGGAATTTCTGTTGAAAGCTTAGTAGTGCCTCAGGAAGCAATGATATCGCAAGGCTCTCGTTGGCCAAAATCCGTAACCGGCCTTGTGGTTCACTTTGTAAGGGTAGGACTGATTGCTCGGCCTCTCGCACGTCTGACATGATTTGATGCGAATAGCTCGCAAATACCTCTCCCGCATGAGTGAGGTGTAGGCGCCGAGTGGTGCGGTGAAGAAGCTGAACCCCAAGATGTTGTTCGAGGAGAGAGACTTGCTTACTCACAACCGGCCTGGATATACCCAGAGCTTCGGCTGCGGCAGTAAAACTACCACTCTCAACAACAGCAGAAAATGTCTCAATATAAGGAAGAATATTCATATTAGTTAATATTTAGAAACAATAGGTTTCTTATTGCCATGTTTATCCTCAGATTATAACCATATAAACTTGTTTGTTACACAATTCGAACCATGAGCTGTACCCAAGTTAACGGGTATAAACAAGCAAATAACGTTTTTAGGAGAAAAACATGAGAATAAAAAATCTGGTTGCAGTGATGATATTGTTAGCCTCCCAGGCTTTATGGGCAGATGAATATATTGTCAATAAATATGCTGTCGTATCGGACAGTATTTCGCAAGAAAGCCCTATGTTCAAGCAACATATACAAGAACAAGCCGCTGCATTGGTGAATTTATGGAGGAAGGGTATAGTTGAAAATATCTATTTAAACCGTGAAGTCAATAAACCCGAAAGCAAACGAAACGCGAATATAGTTTTCTTTATTAAGGCGAAAAATAAAGATGAGGCTAATGAAATTCTTAAGCAGCTTCCATTCGTACAACGTGATGTTTTAAATTTCACACTCTATCCTGTTGGTGTTTTGTGGCTAAAAGAAATTGAGGACCACCCTGAATTGACAAAAGAATAATATATTGTGTACCTAAGTAAAGTACTCCAGCGGACGGCTAATAGCCATCCGCTGACTTTGCTCGTTATTAAGCTTCTTTCAACCATGTTTATGCCCAAACTATAACCATATAGACATATTTGTAACGTAATCAAACCATGAGCTGTACTCGAATCACCAGGGATAAACAAAGATCTTATTTTTGAGAAAATCATGATAATACATACGGGGTAGTGGCTAAAAGCTTCCATTGGCTGCTATTTCTGATGCTTACCTTCTCAATTGTAGCGGGAAACTTTCTTACCTCCATGCCTAAAGGGGCTGAGAAACTAGAGGCTGCGGGTATGCATAAATCATTGGGTGCTGTTCTGTTGATGCTGATCATGCTCCGTCTCGTATGGCGGTTAATCAATGAAACGCCCCGACTTCCGGAGGAAACAACAGCAGGTGAAGCTTTTATAGCTAAAGCGATGCACTGGGGGCTTTACGCCCTGATGTTTGCACAGCCGCTGTCTGGAATCATGATGAGCCAGGCTGCTGGTTTCCCAGTAAGCTTCTTTGGCCTCTCTGAATTTCCTGTTTTTCTGGATAAGGATCCAGAGTTAGCGGAAATATTTCTCAGCGTGCATGGCGCCGTGTGGATATTACTTGGAATTGCAGTGTTTGGTCACGCAGGTGCTGCATTGCATCACCATTTTATTAAGAAAGATAACGTATTGAAGCAAATGACTACGGGTGCGTGATCGACCAAAGCCGAACATTTAATTAACGTAGAGGATAGAAAATGAAACGGCGAATTCAAGTCCGAAGTGCATAACACTCTAAGTATCTTGTAGTTGTACTCGAAAGTGTCACCGGACAGGTTGTGTGGTGATCCAACTTGTTGAGAAATGTGGCGGCTTTATGTAAGGGAAGAGTTCTGGCCGAAGCGTTTACGCGCCCGGTGGCCTTGCATTGGCTTGCTCATGGTGTTTATTTCATCCTGCTTAAGGCTGTGGGCTTCTGGATCGCGCGGCCAGCATGTCGTTGGCGTAAGTAATCGCTGCTTTAAGGCTGTTGTTGCTGGCTTTGCCTGTACCAGCCAAATCCAATGCTGTGCCATGATCCACCGAGGTGCGGATAAACGGCAAACCAAGGGTGATATTGACTGCTTCACCGAAGCCACCGTGTTTTAGCACCGGCAGGCCCTGGTCGTGGTACATCGCCAAGGCGGCATCAGCAGAGTCCAGGTATTGTTGTGTAAAAAGTGTGTCGGCGGGAAGGGGGCCGAGCAGGTTCAGGCCTTTTTTATTCAGGCTGTTTATGACCGGGCTGATAACCTTAATTTCTTCATCACCCAGGTGGCCGCCTTCTCCGGCATGGGGGTTGAGCCCTGCAACCAGAATGCGCGGTTGAGGAATGCCAAATTGTTGCTGCAGACTCGCGTGGAGAATCTCTATCGTGCGGCTGAGTTCCGCTTTGGTAATGGCGTCGGCTACCTTGCGCAGAGGCAGGTGGGTGGTAACAAGTGCAACCCGAAGCCTTGGGTGGGCGAGCATCATCACGACTTTATCGACACCACATAATTCTGCGAAGTATTCCGTATGGCCACTAAAGGCGATACCTGCATCGTTAATGATGGACTTTTGCACGGGTGCTGTGACCAGTGCAGAAAACTGACCCTGTGCGCATTTGCTTGCAGCAGTTTTTAGCAGGGTGAGGACGTATTGGGCGTTAGCAGGGTT
>Ga0209345_10005799_pt1 | contig 11346 bp, 8 predicted proteins | sample Cruoilmetagenom7_FD_187294 | JGI IMG/M metagenome (GOLD analysis project Ga0209345, IMG submission 187294) | Oil polluted marine microbial communities from Coal Oil Point, Santa Barbara, California, USA - Sample 7 (SPAdes) (version 2) | ecosystem: Environmental > Aquatic > Marine > Oil seeps ...
CGAAGACGTTCATGTGCCATCTACGTTCGCGAAGATGGATTCTATCATGCACGCTCCTTGTGAAATCACTATTAAAGCTACTGGTGAATGGCGTCTTGACTTCGAGGGCTGTAGCCGTTGGGGTTGGCACACGTATAACACTAACCCAGTTGCATTTACCTCTGGTATTTGGGTGATGATGACTCAAAGCCTTGTACCTACAGAGCGTATTAACGACGGTGCTCGTTATGCAACTGAATTCCGTCTGCCTAAAGGCACTTGGACTAACCCGGATGACCGTCGTACAGCTCACGCTGATGCATGGCACTTCCTGGTGTCTTCTTGGAGTTCTTTGTGGCGTGGTATCAGCCGTACTTACTTCGGTCGTGGTTACCTTGAAGAAGTTAATGCTGGTAACTCTAACCCTTGTAACTGGTTACAAGGCGGTGGTGTAAACCAAGATGGCGAAGTTCACGCTGTAAACAGCTTCGAAACAGCTGCTTGTGGTACTGGTGCTTGTGCTGTTAAAGATGGTTTGAACCACGCTGCTGCGATCTGGAACCCTGAAGGTGATATGGGTGATATCGAGATCTGGGAACTGGCTGAGCCTCTTCTATACTTGGGTCGTCGTATTAAGACTAACACTGGTGGTTACGGTAAGTACCGTGGTGGTCTTGGTTACGAAACGCTGCGTATGGTTTGGAACTCTGCTGATTGGACTATGTTCTTCATGGGTAACGGCTACATGAACAGTGACTGGGGTCTGATGGGTGGCTATCCTTCAGCGACTGGCTACCGTTTTGAAGCTCACAATACTGGTCTGATGGATCGTATTGCTGAAGGCAAATCTCTGCCTCTTGGTCAGGATCGTGATCCACGCGATTGTGAATTTGAGAAGCACTTGGGACCAGACGCTACTGTTAAGCGTGACAAGCAATGTATCACTACAGAAGACATGTACGACAACGGTGATTTGTACTTGAACTACCTCCGTGGTGGTCCTGGTATGGGTGATCCTCTTGATCGTCGTACTAAAGACATCGAAGAAGATCTGAACCAAAACTTCCTGTTGGCAGAATTTGCTGAGAAAGTTTACGGTGCAGTATTCACTACGGATGACGAAGGTGTTTACACTGTAGACGCAGCGAAAACTGCGGCTCGTCAAGCTGAAATGCGCAAAGAGCGTATTGCTCGCGGCACTCCAGTTAAAGAGTGGATGGAAACTGAACGTACTAAGATCATCGACAAAGATGCATCTTTGCAAGTTAAGCAAATGTTTGCGTCAAGCTTCTACCTGTCACCTAAATTTACTGCTGAGTTTAAAGACTTCTGGGACCTTCCTGCTGACTGGGAACTTCCTGAAGAAGAACTTGGAACGCCTATGTACGGCGCACGTATCACCATGGATATTGGTGATCTGCCAGACGTAAGCCCAGTAATTATGACAGAAGAGTAAGGCAATCTAGATTGCCTATGAGTGGAGCGGCTGTTGATTAACAGCTTGCTCCTTCACTTGACAAATTGACAATATAAGAGAGTTTTAATATGTCTTCTACATACACTAAGAAGCAGGTTGCTGACCTGGTAAAAGGTGACTTGGACTTTGAAACAGTCCATCTGATGCTCTCCATGCCTAAAGACGAAGATCGTTATAAGTTTTACATGGAGACAATCAACGAAGGTCTTGAGTATGATCATCAGGCTATCGCGGCTTTAGGGCCACATTTGAACTATGTAGTTCGTTCAGACAACGAAGAAGTAGTTGTTATGTGTGCTTGTGGTCACGACTTCGGTGATTACCGCAACAACTGGAAGCTGAATGCATTGATCTATGTGCGTGATAACGTAGAGAAAATGGAGCAGATTTATCCTGCTATCATGGCTCCAGACACTAACTGGCAGGTATATCGTGAGTACTACTGCCCAAGCTGTGGCATTCAACACTGTGTTGAAGCGCCAACGCCTTGGTACCCAGTAATGCACGATCTCCAACCAGACTTTAAGACCTTTTACGAGTGGTTGGGTCAGCCAGCACCTGCTAAAGTTTAATTTTTAGCAAGTAATGGTACTGTTGAATCCCGGCCTTTGGCCGGGATTCATCTTTTATAGGGTAGTAAATTTATAGGATAGTAAAATTTCTTTGCTGGACTTTGTTCATTCAAACCTTCGGTGTTCTTCTGTTGGGGAATGACTACAGGTAGTCAATGTTAGAATCTGTGTAGCTAACCCTTTATTACTCTGCAAATAGCTCCACCCAGAAATATTTATCTGTATGCCATTGAAATATTGCCAGTCATCCCAACATAACTGGTTAGGTTAGTGGCCCTAAGTATTGAGGAGAAAATTATGTCCGAACAGAACAAGAAACAGCAGAGTGCTGAACCGCATTTTTCAATGCAAAAAATTTACCTGAAAAAAAATAATTTTGAATCTCCAAACTCTGCACGCGTTTTTGAGACAGATTGGAAACCAGAAACGACTCTGGATTTAGATATTAGCCATACCTCCTTAGGAGACCAGCGGTACGAGGTTGTTCTTACTGTAGAGGTGACAGCAACCAATCAAGAGATGGCCGCTTTTAAATTGTCTGTTGATCAGGCTGCTATTTTTATTATTTCCGGCTTCCCTGATGACAAGTTGGATGAAGCAATTAACTCTGCTTGCCCGGCAATTATGTTCCCTTATCTACGGGAGACAGTGGATAATTCGCTGCTGAAAGCAGGCTATCCACCACTGATGCTGGCACCCATTAACTTTGATGCCATGTATAAAGATAAGTATAAACAAGCTCACTAACATCTGATTTGAGCTAAAAAATTCTTTCGATAATGCCAAGCAATTGCTTGGCATTATCGTTTCTGGGCTAGTTATGATTTAGTCGGGCAGCTTAGAATCAATTCAGAATAAACATATTTCTAGTAGGCTACATCAAAGATTATCCTCGCTTTAACCTTATAACACCGTTGTAGTCGTTATACTTATTCATAGAACAAAGACTTTAATATGAACAAAAGACCTTAACCTGCTATTAAGGAATCACTGTTTGTGGGAAAAACTAAAGGTGCGGTGGCGGCTGGGCATAAAATAACCGCAGATACCGCCAAAGAAATTCTTAGCGAGGGTGGTAATGCCTTTGATGCCATTGTTGCGGCTCATTTCACGGCTTGTGTGACAGAACCTGTGCTGGCATCCCTTGCGGGTGGTGGATATATGCTGGGGAAAGAAATTGGAAAGCCACCACATATTTACGACTTTTTTGTACAAACACCCAGTAATAAAAACATCTCATCTACGCCAGATTTTTTTCCAATCCACGCTGATTTTGGCACTACAGTACAAGAGTTTCATATTGGGCTGGGTTCTATTGCTGTTCCCGGCTCAGTTCGGGGTATGTTTAAAATACACCGCGATCTATGTACATTGCCCATGTCGAGACTCATACAACCTGCAATTAACGCAGCAAAAAAAGGTGTTCATTTTAGTCATCTACAAGCAAAGATTTTTGAAATTGTTAGTCCTATCTATTCGGCAACGCCCGAAGCAAGGCAAACCTATACAGGCTCAGTTCGAACTAACAAATTAGTAGGCGAGAACGACCTATTGAAACAGCCAAAACTTGCAGAGACATTAGAGGATTTGTCTGAACAAGGAGAAAGGTTATTTTATGAAGGTGAGATAGCCAATAAAATAGAGCAACTTTGTATAGAGGGCGGTGGCTATATTACGGCTAAAGATTTAAATAACTATCGGGTTATTGTTAGAGAGCCCTCAATAATTAGCTATCGTAATACCCAATTATTTACCAATCCTCCACCAGCTTCTGGGGGTATTCTCATAGCCCTAGCATTAAAGTTAATGGAGCAAAATAACTTTGCCAGTTGTCAGTTTGGTAGCTCTTCACATCTAGATTTTTTGGCAAGGGTAATGGCAGAAACAAATCAGGCACGGTTGGATATGTTGTCATCCAATCAGCATGGGTTGGCTGATCATTTACTGGATGAAAAGTATGTATCCCATTATAAGAGGCAGGTCGCCAATCGTGCTCGTTGCTTGCGAGGTACAACGCACATCAGCGTAATTGATGCTAAGGGCAATGCTGCGGCCATGACGGTGAGTAACGGAGAGGGTTGCGGATATATGGTGCCGGGGACGGGGATTATGCTGAATAATATGTTGGGTGAAGAAGATATAAACCCGCAAGGTTTTCATTGTTGGCCTGAGAATCAACGAATGACATCAATGATGTCGCCTAGCTTGTTGCAAATGGATAAAGGTGCTGACAAGAATGTTTTGGTTGCACTGGGTTCTGGAGGATCAAATCGAATTCGTACTGCTATGTTGCAGGTGATAAGCAATTTGGTTGATTTTGGTATGACTCCAGAGCAAGCAGTATCTGCACCACGGATACATTTTGAAAATGATTTGTTAAATATTGAGCCAGGGTTTTTGGATAGACAGTTACGTCAATTAAACAAAGGTTATAAAAACCAGCAACATTGGGGCGAGCAAAACTTATTTTTCGGAGGCGTTCACTCTGTTGAGTATAACGGTGAGTCTTTTCGAACAGCGGGCGATTCAAGGCGAGATGGTGTCGGTGTTATTGTTCAATGAGTGTGTATTACTAAATGGGTTAGAATGACTTTACAGATAATCCCCCCAAATAGACTGAAGAATACCAATAGCAATAATGGGTGCTGTTTCCGTACGCAAAACCCGTGGGCCTATGGTTAAGGATGAAAACTGTGCTGCTTCTGCCAGCTCAATTTCCTGAGGGCTTAGCCCTCCTTCTGGACCTATCAGTAGTGCGACGCTGGTAGTGCTCTGATTGCTCAGTCCACTTAGCGTCTGCTGGCTACGGTGATGTAGCACTAATTTTTTCTCAGCTTGAGTGTCTTTCAACCACTGATTTAATGAGGCGGGGGAATGTAAGGTGGGGAGCCGATTCCGATAACATTGTTCACAGGCGCTAGCGGTAACTTGTTGCCAGTGGCGTACTTTCTTTTCAGCACGCTCTCCCTTCAGTTTCACTTCTGTACGCTCAGTAAACAGCGGTGTAATTTCTGTAACTCCCGCTTCTGTAGCTTTTTGAATTATCCAATCCATTTTGTCTCCCCGTGATATACCAATCCCTAAATGGATTCTAAGGGGGGATTCTCGACTGATATTTTCAAAGCTGCGTACCTTGGCCGTTACTTCTTTCGGGTTGCATTGCTCTAGTGTGCATAGAAATTCACCACCCTGACCATTGAACAGGGTGATGGTATCGCCGGTTTTAAGCCGCAACACCGAAACCAAGTGGCGAGATGCTGTAGGTTCTAAAGTCAGTATCTCACCTGTAGTTAGGCTTTGGTTGGTGTAAATTCTGATTGTGCGCATGAGCTTTAGTGGGCCCTTTACTCGTACTCTTTAAAACCAAGATTACGACATAGCGCCGCATTGGCTTTCACCTGATTCATGGTATAAAAATGGAGACCAGGGGCCCCACTGGCCAATAACTTTTCACAGAGACTAGTTACTACTTCTAGCCCAAAAGCCTTAATGCTTTCAGTATCGTCGCCATACTGTTGAAGCCGTTGGCGAATCCAGCGTGGTATATCTGCACCGCAACTATCTGAAAAACGTGCAAGGTTCTGATAATTGGTTATGGGCATAATGCCAGGAATAATGGGTTTATCGATACCGGATTTTTGGCACTGTTCTAGGAAGTAACAATAGCTGTCTGCATTATAGAAGTACTGAGTAATTGCACGATTGGCACCGGCTTCAAACTTTTTACTAAGCCAATAGATGTCTTTTTCGTAGCTTTCTGCTTCTGGATGAATTTCTGGATACGCCGCTACTAGCAATTCAAAAGAGTCGCTAAAGTGCTCACGAATAAATGCTACTAGTTCATTAGCATAAACAAGCTGGGCCGCGCCCCCCATGCCTGAGGGAAGGTCACCTCGAAGCGTGACAATACGTTTAATGCCTGCATCTTTATAGCTTTGCAGTAAGGCTAAAACGGATTCATGGCTATCGCCACCTATGGATAGGTGAGGAGTACCATTGGAGCCAGACTGTTGAATATCAAGAACAATATCCCTGGTAAATTCCCGCGTTGAGCCTCCAGCGCCATAGGTTACCGAGAAAAATTCTGGTTGAAATTTAGCCAGTTGGCGATGAGTTTCTCGCAGTTTTTCCTGCCCTTCAGGTGTTTTGGGAGGGAAAAACTCAAAACTTATATGCTTGTTGGTCATAATTTATACTTTTTTAAGTTTGGTTCGTTAGCTCTTTAGTAATGCTCTAAGCTTTTTAGTCGTTAGTTAAGCCTAGTAGTCAGTCAAGTTTAGTAGCGATAGCTTTCAGCTTTAAATGGCCCTTGCTGAGGTACATTAATGTATTCAGCTTGTTCTGGCTTGAGCTGGGTAATAACACCATCAAAGCCATTTACCATATGGGCGGCAACTTCCTCATCCAGTTTTTTCGGTAGCACTTCTACCCGTAATAGCTCAGCTTTGGTGGTCTCATTCTGAGAGGCAAACTTTTGCTCGAACAAGTGGATTTGAGCCAGCACCTGGTTGGCAAAAGAACCGTCCATTACTCGGCTGGGGTGGCCGGTAGCATTACCTAGGTTCACCAGTCGACCTTCTGACAGTAGTAGCAGGTGGTCATTGGCTTCACGGTTTCGGAATACTTTGTGCACTTGAGGTTTGACCTCTTCCCATTCCCAGTTTTTTCTCATAAAAGCAGTATCAATTTCATTATCAAAATGGCCAATATTAGAGACAACACAGCCAGACTTTAATGCGCCCAGAATGTCAGAATCACAAACATTGTAGTTACCGGTGCAGGTCACAACAAGGTCTGTGTTTTCTAGTAAGTGAGTGTTCACTCCTTCTGAAGGGGTTCCATTTTCGTAGGTTGAGACCACCTCGAAGCCATCCATACAAGCTTGCATAGCACAGATTGGATCAATCTCTGTGACTTTAACGATCATGCCTTCTTGGTTTAAAGACTGAGCCGAACCTTTGCCTACATCACCGTAGCCAATTACCAGGGCTTTTTTCCCTGCCAGTAAATGGTCAGTTGCCCGTTTGATGGCATCATTAAGGCTATGGCGACAGCCGTATTTGTTGTCATTTTTTGACTTGGTCACGGAGTCATTAACATTAATCGCGGGTACTTTTAATTCGCCTTTTTCCAGCATCTCGTAAAGGCGGTGTACCCCTGTTGTAGTTTCTTCAGTAATGCCATGAACATTCTCGAGCACTTGTGGGTATTTCTCGTGCAGGAGAGCCGTTAAATCACCACCGTCATCTAGGACCATATTGGCATCCCAAGGCTGGCCACCTTTCAGAACCTGTTGTTCCAAACACCAGTCGTATTCTTCTTCAGTTTCACCTTTCCAGGCAAATACAGGCGTGCCATTGGCGGCAATAGCGGCGGCAGCATGGTCCTGAGTAGAGAAGATATTACAGGAGGTCCAGCGTACTTCCGCACCCAGTGCCTCTAGTGTTTCGATCAACACAGCGGTCTGAATGGTCATATGAATACAGCCAAGGATCCTTGTTCCTGCTAATGGTTGTTCCGCTTTATAGCTCTTGCGTAAGGCCATTAATGCAGGCATTTCTGTTTCTGCTATGTCAATTTCCTTACGACCCCACTCGGCGAGGCTGATATCGGCAACTTTGTAATCATTTGCTGTGGTCATGCTTGTTCCTTGTATATTCGATGAGTATTTATTCAATAAGTTTGACTTGGTATGACAGGGTATTTGTTCACTGCTACAGAGCAGCTTTAAGTGTTTCAGCCTTGTCCGTTTTTTCCCAAGTGAAATTTTCTTCTTCGCGGCCAAAATGCCCGTAAGCTGCGGTGGGTCTATAAATAGGGCGCTTGAGGTCAAGCATCTCTATCAGACCTTGTGGGCGGAGATCAAAGTTTTCCCGCACCAGTTTTACTATCTCATCGTCACTGAGCTTTCCTGTTCCGTAGGTATGAACACTGATTGATGTGGGTTCTGCCACGCCAATGGCATATGAAATTTGTATTTCACAGCGTTCGGCAAGCCCGGCAGCAACGATATTTTTGGCTACATAGCGTCCAGCATAGGCGGCTGAACGGTCTACTTTTGAGGGGTCTTTGCCCGAGAATGCACCACCACCGTGGTGTGCCATGCCGCCATAAGTATCAACAATAATCTTACGACCTGTCAGTCCACAGTCCCCCATAGGGCCACCAATGATAAATTGGCCGGTGGGGTTAATATGATACTTGGTGTCTGAGTGTAGCCATTCTTGTGGCAACACAGGCTTAATGATTTCTTCCAGTATTGCTTCTTGTAGATCGCAAAGTGAAATATCTGGTGCATGTTGGGTGGAGAGTACAACAGCGTCCACTGCCACAGGTTTTCCATCGGCATAACGAAGTGTTACCTGGCTTTTGGCATCGGGGCGTAGCCAGGGAAGAACACCATTCTTGCGTAGTTGGGCCTGGCGTTCCACCAATCTATGGGAGTAGTAGATGGGAGCAGGCATAAGTACGTCTGTTTCGTTGGTAGCGTAGCCAAACATTAAGCCTTGGTCGCCAGCGCCGAGCTCTTTGGCTTCTGCTTCGTCGACACCTATTGCTATGTCATGAGATTGTTTGCCAATGGCATTGAGGACTGCACAGGATGCACCATCGAAGCCGACATCGGAGCTGGTATACCCGATATCTAGAATTACACCACGGACAATATCTTCTAAATCGACATAGGTTTCTGTTCTGACCTCACCGGCAATAATTGCCATGCCAGTTTTAACCATGGTTTCTACAGCTACTCTTGAATGAGGGTCATCTTTTAAAATGGCATCCAATACGGCATCAGAAATTTGGTCAGCCACTTTATCGGGATGGCCCTCTGAAACGGACTCTGAGGTAAATAGACTATAACTAGACATGCATGTTGTCCCTGTAGTTGGTTAGTGCTTACTACTGTTAAAAAATTGATGTAACTGTATTTGAAAGCCATTTCGTTGTGCCAGATACAAACTTTCACCTTCTTCAAAACCAGCAGCATAGGCCCAATTACTTAGGTCGTCTGGCTCAAAGCCAAGCCATAAGTCGCCACAAGATTCACGCGCCCAGCTCTGATCGTGATGGCATAATTCAGTGACTATGAGTGCACCGTTGTCAGTAAGTAGTTGTGCCAGATCCTCAAAAATTTGTGCAGGGTTTGGGGTGTGGTGCAGCACCATATTTAGGGTGATGCAATCGACAGCTAGTTTCTGTTCTAAAGCAACGGTAGTGTCGCCATGAATCAACGTTACATTTGAGAGTTGTTGTTCATCCACAATACTGTTTGACCTAGCAAGCATTTCGTCTGAGGTATCCAATGCAATTACTTGCCCAAAGCGTTGGGAAAGGTTGGGCAAAAAACCACCTTCTCCAGGGCCGACTTCAAGTGCCAGATTTTTGCTGACGGGCGTTGCATCCAGAAATTCGGTAACGATGTCACCGTATTGAGCATAACTGGCAATCAAATCCTGATTAGCCTGAAAGCGGTCAGCATTTTGTTGAAAAAAGTCCCGCGAAGCCTTGGTTCTGTCACAGTTTATTTGGTCAATACGCTGTGCTAACCCTGCTGATAGAGTGAGTTGGTCAACGGTGGTAAAAAGGCTGCGGTGTAAATCTTGTAATAAATTATTTGTTGGCAACGGAGAGCGGCGATAAAAAATGGTATTGCCCTCGCGTCGGGTAACCACCAGGCCGGCATTAGCCAGGACTTTTAAATGATGGCTCATACCAGATTGTCGCACATCAAACAGCTCGCTTAGTTCAAGTACACCATAGGCGTTGTGCTGCAGTACTCGCAGGATTTCTAAGCGCAAGGAATCCCCGGCAGCTTTACAAAAAGCGGAAAGGCTTTCTGCAGGAGTGCTTTGGGTTTGAAGCATGGCCTGATCAGTGGAGGGTGCTTCCATCTGGCGAGTAGTATTTATCATGTGTTGCGGACTTTATCACAGAGGAAAATCTATATCAAAATATTTTGATATAGATTAATTGTAGTCAAGATAACATTAGTATCAAAATATCGGTTGTTGGCTGTTTACTGAGCAGCGTGAGTGCGAGAAAATGGCGACCCTTTTTCCAACCCCTCTGTGTTTTCTAGCAGGGCTTTCTAGCAGGAGCTTTCCTTCAATGCCTTCAAGACGTGATCTTGCCAATGCAATTCGTGCGCTCAGTATGGATGCCGTTCAACAAGCCAACAGTGGCCACCCTGGTGCTCCTATGGGTATGGCAGATATTGCGGAAGTGCTGTGGGGCGACTATCTCACTCATAACCCTGCTGATCCAAACTGGGCCAACCGTGATCGTTTTGTGTTGTCCAATGGGCATGGCTCCATGTTGTTGTACTCGTTGTTGCATTTGAGTGGTTATGATCTGCCGATCGAAGAACTGAAAAACTTTCGTCAGTTGCACTCCAAAACACCAGGGCACCCTGAATATGGATATGCACCTGGTGTAGAAACTACTACCGGTCCGTTGGGTCAAGGCCTTGGTAATGCTGTAGGTATGGCGCTGGCAGAGAAAATTCTCGCTGCTCAATTTAACCGCCCAGGACATGATGTTGTAGATCATTACACCTATTGCTTCCTAGGTGATGGTTGTTTGATGGAAGGAATTTCCCACGAAGTTTCTTCCCTCGCTGGTACCCAAAAGCTAGGTAAGTTGATCGCCTTCTATGATGACAATGGTATTTCCATTGATGGTGAAGTTGAGGGTTGGTTTACCGATGATACCCCTGGCCGTTTTGAGTCTTATGGTTGGCATGTAATCCCTAATGTTGATGGGCACGATGCTGATGCTATAAAGGCCGCTATCGAAATTGCCCGATTGGAAACAGACAAGCCAACGTTGATCTGTTGTAAGACTGTTATTGGTTTTGGTTCTCCCAGCAAGCAGGGTAAAGAAGACTGTCACGGTGCGCCACTGGGTGCTGATGAGATTATTCTGGCCCGTAAGCAGTTGGGTTGGAAGCATGGGCCTTTTGATATTCCCTCTGAGATTTATACCAAGTGGAGTGCTGTGGAGAAAGGAGCTGCTTCTCAAGAATCTTGGAATAAGAAGCTGAAAAAATACCGGGCGGTGTACCCTGAAGTAGCGGCAGAATTTGAGCGTCGAGTTAATGGTGAGCTGCCAACTGATTTTTCTAAAAAAGCTGATGCTTATATCAATGAATGCCAGCAGGCTATGGAGAAAGTGGCGTCTCGCAAAGCGTCACAAAACTGTTTAAATGCCTATGGTCCAATGTTGCCAGAACTGTTGGGTGGCTCTGCCGATTTGGCTGGATCTAACCTGACGATCTGGTCTGGTTCTAAGGGTGTTAGCGCTGATGATGCTTCAGGT
>Ga0209345_10005800_pt1 | contig 11345 bp, 11 predicted proteins | sample Cruoilmetagenom7_FD_187294 | JGI IMG/M metagenome (GOLD analysis project Ga0209345, IMG submission 187294) | Oil polluted marine microbial communities from Coal Oil Point, Santa Barbara, California, USA - Sample 7 (SPAdes) (version 2) | ecosystem: Environmental > Aquatic > Marine > Oil seeps ...
GGGCTTTATTTGGACATTGTTGAGTCTTTTGAGCCAACCGAAGAATATCAGAGTGATTATGAATCGTAATAAAAAGCCTTACCGACCTTAAATATATAGGCAAGAAAATAGCATCTCAAAGCAAAAAATGGCTAACAAGGCGCTGCACCGGACGGCAATTCCGCTGCGCTACATTGTCGCTGGTGAGCTTGGACGTTAGGTTTTCTGGTACCTGTTGGTGTCTGAATACTATCGCTAGAAGTGTTGCCGCGAGGCGGGATTTGAAGCTGTCTAAAAGTAGCGTATAGGTAGCACAAAAGGAAAAGGCTTGGTAAATTTTAACCTAAGCCTTTGATTTATATGGTGGGCCCAGAAGGACTTGAACCTTCGACCAATCGATTATGAGTCGACTGCTCTAACCAGCTGAGCTATGGGCCCTTTTTAACTTGCCTTTCCTATCTATTACTCGTCCAGGAAGCTACGCAGGTGATCCGAGCGAGTCGGGTGGCGCAGTTTGCGTAGGGCTTTGGCTTCGATCTGACGAATCCGTTCACGGGTTACGTCAAATTGCTTGCCTACTTCTTCCAGGGTGTGGTCGGTATTCATATCAATACCAAACCTCATTCTCAGTACTTTGGCTTCCCTGACGGTGAGGCCGTTAAGTACGTCCCTGGTGGCTTCAGTGAGGCTTTCGCCGGTGGCTGAGTCCACAGGGGATAGAATATTAATGTCTTCGATGAAATCGCCTAAGTGTGAATCTTCATCATCGCCAATGGGTGTTTCCATGGAGATAGGTTCTTTGGCGATTTTCAGTACTTTACGAATTTTGTCTTCAGGCATTTCCATGCGCTCGCCCAGTTCTTCTGGCGTTGGCTCTCGACCAATTTCTTGAAGCATCTGGCGAGAGATACGATTGAGCTTGTTAATAGTCTCAATCATATGGACTGGAATACGAATGGTTCTGGCTTGGTCGGCAATAGAGCGGGTAATTGCCTGACGAATCCACCAGGTAGCATAGGTGGAGAATTTGTAACCACGACGGTATTCAAACTTATCAACGGCTTTCATTAGGCCGATGTTGCCTTCCTGGATAAGGTCGAGGAATTGAAGTCCACGGTTGGTGTACTTTTTCGCAATAGAAATTACCAAGCGTAAGTTCGCCTCAACCATTTCTTTTTTGGCGCGACGAGCCTTGGCTTCACCGATGGACATACGGCGATTAATGTCTTTAACCTGCGGGATTGTGAGCCCTGTTTTTACTGACACTTGGTTTAGGCGGCGTTGTGAGCGCTGAATCTCTGGCATCAATGGTTTTAAAGCGTCGACGTATGGGTCGCTAGTTTTAGCAAGTTCTTCGGTCCACTCTGGATTAACTTCATTGCCGGGGAAGCTGCGAATGAAATCAGCCCGAGGCATTCTGGCCTTGCGTACCATGAGCGCCATGATGTTGCGTTCTTCAGCACGAACAATCGCCAATGCATCACGGACAAATACTACAAGCGGGTCAAACTTGCGTGGTGCCAGCTTTAAATATTTGAAGTGTTCGCTTAGGTCGAGCATGGCTTTTTTGGTGGTTTTGTGGGCGCGGCCATGTTTTTCCAGTGCCTTTTGCGCTTTATTACTTAAATCACGCAGGGTGTCAAAGCGCTCTTTGGCTTCGATGGGATCGAGGCCTGTTGGCTCATCGTCATCATCGTCGTCGTCATCTTCGGCATCATCACCTTCTTCTTTCTTTGCCGCTTCTGCCTGGGCTAGAGCGGATGGCACATGTTCCATTGGATTGAGATAGCCAATGAGAATATCGGCGAGTTTGCGCTCATCGGTTTCGATAAGGTCATACTCGGATATAATGTACTCTACGATGGTAGGCCATTCGGCCATTGCAGCCATCAGCTCACGAATACCTTCTTCAATACGTTTGGCGATTGCAATTTCGCCTTCACGGGTCAGTAGCTCAACAGAGCCCATTTCACGCATGTACATGCGTACTGGGTCTGTGGTGCGGTGCTGTTCTGTTTCTACTGCAGCGAGGGCAGCAGCTGCTTCGGCAGCAGCAATTTCGTCAGTTGTTGACTCAGTGGTGCTCAGAAGCTGTTCGGCATCGGGGGCAGTTTCAAAGACCTTAATCCCCATGTCGTTGATCATCTGAATGATGTCTTCAACTTGATCCGGATCAGAAATATCTTGTGGCAGGTGGTCATTTACCTCGGCATAGGTTAAATATCCCTGCTCTCTACCGCGGGTGATCAATTCTTTGATACGTGATTGTTGCTTTGCGTTACCGCTCATAGATGTCTACTGTCGCTGAATGACTGCCGCTAAAATTATCGTTATTAACTAAAGTGTTGCTAACTAAAATAGTGGGCAAAATAAAACGCGCGATTATACTGGATTAAATAGGCTTTGTCTTACCCAAGTGGGTTAAATTTACGATTAATCTTCGGTATTCAATTGGTGAGGGCGTGGCTTTTTAACTATTTGATTAAAAAGAGCTTTTATTTCTTCATTGCGAAGATCGTCTGGCAGCCCAAGCCAGGCATGATTTAGTGTTTTTAAATCCTGGTCATCAATGGTTTCTTTTTCTGCCAAATGATGGAAAAGCTCTAGGGGAGTCATGTTGGCTGTGGAGTGGCGCAGCAGTTTTCTTAAAATGTCCTGAAACTCCTTTTCATTGTCTCTATTACTATTGGCTACGGGGTGAAGTAAGTCTGTGGCGGCAATTTCTGTGAGCTGTTCTGCTTGTTCAATATCATGAATTCCACGCCAGTAACCGAGAATATGATTAAGGGTGTAAGTGGGGTTCTCATGGATGAGTTCTACCAGTGGAATCAGTATTTCCAAGCCTTCAATTTCAATTTCATCGGTTTGTAGTTCTTTTAGGGTATCAAGATCAGTGATCAGGTTGGCCAGTTGGGGATGATTGGCGAGTAGGGCGATCAGTGTTTGAGCTGGCGGCATTTTCATACGTTTTTGTGGGTGACCAATAGCTTCCCTTTGGCGTGGTATGTTTTCATCGTGAAGCTGGTTGCCCCCGGTATCACTGTAATATTCTGGGTATTCCCCTGGGTCATAACCTTGAGGTGGCTCCTGACCCTGTTCCTGATTCTGGCTATAGGTCTCTGGGGGTTCAATAGGTTCGATTAAGCTTGTGAGGGTTTCTGTATCTAGTCCTGTTCGTTGTGACAGAGTCTTGAGCATGAGTGTTTTGAATACACCCTGAGGCATACGATTGATCATTGGCGCAGCTAATTTGCTTAATCGGGCTCGGCCATCAAGAGAGTCGGTATCGAGATCTTGTGACAATGATTCAAATAGATAATCGGAGATAGGCGTGGCGGTTTTAATAAGTTGGGTAAACTGATCACAACCAATATCTTGAACCAGAGAATCCGGATCTTCTCCCTCGGGCAAAAACAGGAATTTTGCTGAGCGACCATCAAGCATCAACGGAAGGCTTGTTTCGAGAGCGCGGCGAGCGGCTTTGCGTCCAGCCTCATCGCCATCAAAACAGAAGACTACCTCTGAGGTGTAGCGAAACAGTTTGTCGAGGTGTTCAGAAGTGGCGGCTGTACCCAAGGTGGCTACGGCATTATGAATACCGTGCTGGGACAGTGCCGCCACATCCATATAGCCTTCAACCACTAGTAGGTTGGGAATGTCCCTGAGTTGGCGGTTGGCTTCATATAGGCCGTAAAGTTCTCGGCCTTTATGGAATAGAGGGGTTTCGGGTGAATTTAGGTATTTTGGCTTGTCGTCGCCAAGAACCCTGCCACCAAAACCTATAGTACGGCCCCGCACATCACGGATGGGGAACATGATGCGGTGGCGAAAGCGGTCGTAGAGCTTCCCCTCTTCCTCACGATCAATCAGCATCCCAGCATCTTTAAGATGCTGGATATCTTGGTCGGTTTTTCCCAGATTTTGTAGCAGGTTGTCCCACCCAGGTGGAGCATAACCAATACCAAAATTTCTCGCAGTTTCACCGCTTAGGGTTCTGGCTTTCAGGTAATTTACTGCTTCATGGGCGTTGGGGTGACTGCGTAAACTGCTGCGATAGAAGTGATCTGCTTTCTCCGTAATACTGTAGAGGGATTTTCGGTATTGATTTGCACCATCATCTTGGCTGGCTTCACGAGGTACTTCCAGACCTACATGTTTAGCCAGGGTTTCTACAGCTTCTGGAAAAGATACCCGGTCGAAATCAATGACAAAACCAATGGCATTGCCACCAGCACCACAACCGAAACAGTAGAAAAATTGTTTGTCCTGACTAACGGTAAAAGAAGGGGTTTTTTCGTCGTGAAAGGGGCAGCAGGCAGAATGATTTTTGCCGGATTTCCGCAGGTCAATACGGCCACCAACAATATCGACAATATCTACTCGATCAAGGACATCATCGATAAAGCTTTGTGGAATTCTGCCGGCCATGGGTGCTATCGAAGTTCACTGTTATGAGTGGGTAAACAATCCTGACAGCTTAATGGGATTGATCTTTCAATAAAATAGCTTAGCCCAATCTATTTTGTTGTTGTCTATTAAAAGTGTTTAGTTAAGCTTTCCTTTGATCAAGCCACTAACAGCACCCACATCGGCACGACCCTGAATTTTGGGTTTAATAATGCCCATAACTTTGCCCATATCTTTCATGGACTCAGCACCAGTGGATGCAATGGCATCATCTATCATGGCAGCAAGCTCGTCATCGCTTAATGCCTCTGGCAAAAACTCTTGAATCACTTCTATTTCAGTTTGCTCAACGTCAGCCAGTTCCTGGCGGTCGGCAGCTTCGTATTGTTTGATAGAATCTCTGCGCTGCTTAACCATTTTGTCCAGAATTACTAGGACTCGGGTATCGTCTACTTCGATTCGTTCGTCTACTTCAATCCGTTTAATGTCAGCTTGAATCAGCCGAATAGTACCCAGGCGTACTTTTGCCTTGGCGCGCATGGCATCTTTCATGGATTCAGTAATTTGTTTTTTCAGTGATGTGCTCATGGTTTTCTCATCCTTTTTCTTCTGAAACGCAAAAAGCGCCGACACTGCGGCGCTTCAAGGATAGATATTCTGACTGGTTAAAGTCAGTAAAAGCTTAGTACAGGCGCTCGAACTTGCGGTTTTCGCGAGACTGCTTCTTAGCATGACGCTTAACAGCTGCGGCAGCTTTACGCTTGCGTTCCCAGGTGGGTTTCTCGTAAAACTCACGACGACGAACTTCTGCCAGTACACCGGCTTTTTCACAAGAACGCTTGAAGCGACGCAGAGCGACATCAAAAGGCTCGTTTTCTTTAACGCGAACGAAGGGCATGTATCCTCTATCCTGTTGTCTTTAATTGTTGTTTGGTACCGAGCGCTTATCTCTTTATTAAGGTAAGGATAAGGTTTGTGCTCTGTACACCTGCAAGGGCGCGTATTCTATACATATCCTGTGGCAGTTGCAAAACTTTTGTCAGTTGTTGTCGATGGGTTACTGGCAGTGCTAACTGCATGAATTTGCGGCGGTTTTGGCGTATGATTTCTAATCTTCTTTGTACAACCTTTTTTTTCTAGCTTTTAACTAAGCTATTGGCTCAAATAACTAAACTAGCGGTTCAAAGTAATGCGTGTATTGGGTATAGAAACTTCCTGCGATGAGACAGGTGTTGCTGTTTACGATAGTGAGCAGGGGTTGTTAGCTCACACACTGTACAGCCAGGTAGCGGTTCATGCTGAGTATGGCGGCGTTGTGCCAGAATTGGCATCACGAGACCATGTACGCAAGTTGTTGCCGCTCATTCGACAGGTGCTGGCAGATGCCAGCAGTGCTGCCAGTGAGATTGACGGTATTGCCTATACCTCAGGGCCAGGACTTGTTGGTGCACTAATGGTCGGAGCGAGCGTTGGTCGCTCTCTGGCTTATGCTTGGCAGGTGCCAGCTGTGGCCGTTCACCATATGGAAGGGCATCTATTGGCACCTATGTTGGAAGATAATCCTCCTGCTTTTCCCTTTGTGGCATTACTAGTATCAGGTGGTCATACCCAATTGGTAGAGGTGCAAGATATTGGTGAATATCAAATATTGGGTGAATCTTTAGATGATGCAGCTGGCGAAGCTTTTGATAAAGCAGCCAAGATGTTGGATTTGGATTATCCAGGAGGCCCGGAAATAGCCAAATTGGCGAAACAGGGCAATTTTGGTCGGTTTAAATTTCCCCGGCCCATGACAGATCGCCCAGGATTAGATTTCAGTTTCTCTGGCCTCAAGACTTTTACCTTAAATACCGTTGCTAAGCATCGTGGTGGTGATGTGCTGCCAGATGATCAGACCATGGCAGATATCGCCTGTGCTTTTCAGGAGGCGGTAGTGGATACCTTGGCTATTAAATGTCGTCGTGCTTTGGAACAGACAGGTTTGCAGAAGTTAATTATTGCCGGTGGTGTCTCTGCTAATGTTCGATTGAGAGAGAGACTTGAAGAGGCTTTGGGAAAGGTCGGAGGTAAGGTTTTTTACGCCCGTAATGAGTTTTGTACTGACAACGGTGCCATGATTGCCTATGCCGGTTGTCAGCGTTTGTTGGTGGGGCAGCGAGAAGGGTTGTCTATTTCTGTGAAGCCCCGTTGGTCGATGGATACACTGGATGCTGTTGGATCTGCTTGAGTAAAGGCTGGGAGGAAAAACCAGATGGATATTGTTTATATCAGTGACCTCAAAATAGACACCATCATAGGTATCTATGAGTGGGAGCGCGAGGTGCGGCAAACCATCAGCCTCGATCTTGAAATGGGCACAGACATTCGCCAGGCCGCAGCTACTGACGATATCCAATACACCCTTAACTACAAGGCCGTATCAAAGTGCCTGATTGATTTTATTGAAGACAGCGAGTTTTTGCTGGTTGAGACTATGGCGGAACAGGTAGCCGAGATTGTCCGCGAAGAATTTAAGGTTCCTTGGCTACGGTTGCGTATTGGCAAGCCTGGTGCTATTCGTGGTGCCAGAGATGTGGGTATAGTTATTGAACGAGGAAGTTTTGGTTCGGAAAATATGGAACCGGGAGAGCAGTGCTGATGGCACGAGTTTTTCTTAGCCTAGGTAGTAATATCGAGCAGCGGCGTTATATCACTGCGGGCTTGGATGCCCTTGCCGAGCAGTTTGGGAGGCTGCTGACTTCTTCAGTCTATGAGAGTGTGGCTATCGGGTTTAATGGTGATAATTTTTATAATTTGGTGGTGGGGGTTGAAACTGATCTCAGTGTTGGTGAATTGTCCCAGTATTTAAAAGCCCTGGAAGACCAAAATGGTCGCCGTCGCGATTGCCCTCGTTTTAGTGCCCGAACATTGGATATCGATATTCTCACCTATGATGATGCAGTCGGTTCTTTTGACGGTGTTTTATTGCCTCGCGAGGAAATTCTGGAAAATGCTTTTGTATTGTGGCCATTAGCTGAGGCGGCCTCTAATGAATTACACCCTATAGAAAAACTGAGTTACGAGGTGTTATGGCAACACTATGGCCGAAATCAGTCACTCTGGCCTGTAGGCTTTATATGGAAAGGGCAAGAGCTTTCCTCGGGCCTCTCCGAAAAGGCATCAGCCCTTGCGGGTATCAATAGCCATGAGCGGTGCTGAGATGACTTTGATGGATAAAATTTGCGACTGGCAGTTATCTCGTTGTTTTAATGTGGATGACCTGCGCAAGGTAGCTAAAAGGCAGTTACCAGCTTCACTATTTGGTTATATTGATGGTGGCTCAGATGATGAACGGACGCTGCGGGGAAATACCTCAGCTTTTGATCAGCACGATCTGTTACAACGGGTTTTGGTTGATGTTTCCCAAATAGATCTGTCGACAACAGTACTGGGTAAGAAAATTGATTGGCCTGTAATCTGTGCGCCCACGGGTATGAGCCGAATGTTCCATTATCAAGGTGAAAAGGCCGTAGCAAGAGAAGCTGCAAGGGCGGGTACATTCTATTCTCTGTCGACATTGGCAACTACCAGCATTGAAGATATCGGCGCTGAAACTGATGGTCCAAAAATGTTTCAGGTTTATGTCCACAAAGACCGTGAGTTAAGCAGGGAGTTTGTGCAGCGGGCTAAAACTGCTGGGTTTGATGCACTCTGTCTCACCGTAGATTTACCCGCTCACGGTAACCGCGAGCGAGATTTACGTACCGGTATGACATTACCACCCAAATTGACTTTAAAAAGTATTTTGGATGTGTTGATACACCCGGCTTGGGTTTACCGTTATCTCACCAGTGACTCTATTGTTTTGGCAAATGTAGAACACAAAATTCGTGAGGGTACTGGTGAGGTTTCCAATCTCTTGCAGTATGTAGCGAACCAGTTTGACCCAACGGTGACTTGGAAAGATGCTGAATGGCTTATGTCTGAATGGGATGGGCCTTTTGTACTCAAAGGCATTATGTCCGTTGATGATGCCAAGAAGGCAGTAGAAATAGGGGCCTCGGCGATTATTTTGTCCAATCACGGTGGCCGTCAACTGGATAGTTCTCCTGCTCCCTTCGAGGTATTGTCAGAGATTGTTGAAGCTGTAGGTGGCCAGATAGAAATTATTCTTGATGGCGGCATTCGTCGCGGCACTCATGTGTTAAAAGCTATGGCACTGGGTGCCAATGCCTGCATGATTGGGCGGCCATATCTCTATGGTTTGGCTGCAGGCGGTCAGTCAGGTGTGGCGAGAGCATTGGACTTATTGCGTACCGAAATTGAGTTGGATATGAAGCTGATGGGTTGCCGTAATATGTCAGAAGTAACCCCGGCCTGTCTGAGAAAACGATGAAACTGTTATCTGCTGAGGCTTGTGCTCAAACAAGGACTTTCTTTTGGTATACCAAAGGCCCAATTACTCAGCGCAATTAATACAAAGGTGGGTATAGGGAACCGCTTCCAAACGTTTTAGGGAAATATCTTCACCGCAATCGGTACAGTTGGCGTAATTTCCGGATTCAATACGTTCTAACGCAAGGTTGATTTCGGATAGCTCGTGCTGAGATTCATTACCAATAGCCTCCAATACTTCATCATTTTGCCGTTCCTGGGCTTGTTCAGACCAATCAGTAGAGTGCTCAGCAGTCATCCCTGTTTTTACGCGAGAAATACGTTGCAACAAAACAGCTTTACGTTCTTCTAGGTTTTGCTTGATAGCAGTTAGCTCTGGTGTCATAACTGTTCCTGAAATAAAAAAGTAGTTATTAATATAATAGACGTTATGGAAAAATTAACCGGGCTTAGATCAAGCCCGGTTAATTTTTTTAACCTAGGGTTGATTAAGTGTTTAGAGAGCTGCCGCCATCTACGGCAATAATCTGCCCTGTCATATAACGGGCAGAGGTGGCAAGAAAAAAGGCCGTATGGGCTATGTCCTCTGGGTTTCCACTCCGCTTAAGTGGTACTTTATCAATGATCTGTTGTTTGGTCTCGTTACTCATTTGTTCCTCAGTATTTGGCCAAAGAATCACACCAGGTGCGATACCATTCACTCGTACTTCTGGAGCCAGTTCCTTGGCTAATGATTTGGTGAGCATGGCATTTCCTGCTTTTGCGATGCAATAAATGCTATAACCTTTTAAGGGGTTTCGAGCATAGATATCAGCAATACTGACAATGCTTCCTGCATTGTCTCGTAACTGTGGCGCGACGGCCTGACAGAGAAAATAAGGACCTTTAAGGTTGCTGCCAATCAATCCATCCCATTGTTCTTCGTTGGCTTGTTCTAATGGTGTGGGATAAAAGCTTGAGGCGTTGTTAATTAAAACATTCAATTTCCCATGCCAATCCAGAACATGATTAGCCATATTTTTTATAGCCGATATATCTGACAATTGAGCTTGAAAAGTCTTGGCGGAATTTTCGCGAATAGCATTGAGTTCTTGGGCAAGAGAATTAGCTTCACTTGCTGAGCTATTGTAATGGAGCGCTACATTAAAACCATTGTGATGAAACGTACGGCTAACCTCAGCACCTATACGGCGAGCAGCACCGGTAATTAAGACTACTGGGCTATTGGTTTTTTTTTCTGAGTTATTTTGCATAATAACCTTACATTACGGATATATTCATAGCTGCTTTTTTAATTCAGCGATGAGTTGTTGCCGTTGGCTATCGATGGCTTCCCCCAGTTTTTTGCCACTGAGACCTTGCTGAATAAATTCATTGTTATCAATAGATTGTATAGCTTCAAATGCTTGCGTTAGCCATAGGCCAGATTCATAAGTTGTATTTTCAAAGCCAAGTCGTCCCCGAGCATCAGATTCGCAGCAGCGTATAAATTGCTCTAGTTTTTCAGGTTGCCGCAAAGCGCCAATACCTTTGAGAACCTTGAGTATGGTGGTAGGTCGGAGTGTCGGCGCTTTGTGACATAACAGGTGGTAGCGTGATACAGCTACGGCTAATTCCCGATAACGGTTTGGTATTTTAAACCGGTCACACAGATCATTGACCAGTTGAACACCTCGTTCCTCATGGCCGGTATGTTTTGGTAATACATCTTTTGGGGTGGTGCCTTTGCCAAGATCGTGAACCAATACGGCAAATCGAGTGATAGGGTCACTATCCAGGGCCGTGGCTTGATCCAGAGCCATAAGCACATGGATACCAGTATCCACTTCTGGGTGATAGTCGGCACGCTGTGCTATACCAAACAAACGATCCAGTTCGGGAAACAGGATTTTCAATGCATTGCACTGGCGCAAGACTTCAATATAGGTTCGAGGTGAGCGTTCTTTTAGAGCTTTCTCTGTTTCCACCCAGACACGCTCTGGGGTGAGGTGTTTTAATTCCCCGCGGGCAGCAATATTAGCCATCAGAGACGCAGTTTCTTCGGCAACTTTAAATCCCAGATGCTGATACCGTGCAGCAAAACGTGCTACACGAAGTACTCGCAATGGGTCTTCTGCAAAGGCATCGGATACATGGCGTAATGTTTTATCATTGAGATCCTGTTGGCCGTTATAGGGGTCAATTAAGTTGCCGTCACTATCTTCTGCTATTGCATTGATGGTGAGATCTCTGCGGGATAAATCTTGCTCTAAAGTAACACTGGTGTCGGTAAAAAACTGAAATCCTTTATAGCCTACACCAGATTTTCGTTCAGTGCGGGCAAGGGCATATTCTTCTTTAGTTTCAGGGTGAAGAAAGACGGGGAAGTCGCTACCTACTTGTTGGAAACCTTGGCTCAGTAGTTCTTCTGGGCTGGCACCCACCACTACCCAGTCCCTTTCTTTGAAGGGATAGCCGAGTAACTTGTCGCGCACTGCGCCGCCAACGAGATAAAGATTCATAGCTGGTAAAAAGTCCAAGTTTTTTCATATAGTAACAGTAGCTAATATTAACAGCTCTTGGGGGGGGGGCAGCAGAATCAGCTT
>Ga0209345_10005801_pt1 | contig 11344 bp, 9 predicted proteins | sample Cruoilmetagenom7_FD_187294 | JGI IMG/M metagenome (GOLD analysis project Ga0209345, IMG submission 187294) | Oil polluted marine microbial communities from Coal Oil Point, Santa Barbara, California, USA - Sample 7 (SPAdes) (version 2) | ecosystem: Environmental > Aquatic > Marine > Oil seeps ...
CCAAGGCAAGATCGAACGCTGGCATCAAACCATGAAGAACCGGGTTCTGCTGGAAAACTACTATCTACCCGGCGATCTGGAGCGCCAGATCGGGGCCTTCGTCGAGTATTACAACAACCAGCGCTACCACGAGAGCCTGAAAAACGTCACGCCCGCTGACGTCTACTTCGGGCGGGACAAAGCCATCCTGCGAGAAAGGGAGAAGATCAAGAAACAGACAATCCAGAAACGCCGCTTGCAACATCAAAAACAGGCTGCATAATCAATCATACAAACGAACCAGAGCCTCCAATGCTCAAGCCGCTCTGATGTCCCATTTTATATGACGACGGACAATTTTAAAGATTATATCTATATTCTCAAGCTCTGTGACGCGTGATGCGCTGGAATCTTTTCGAGCGTGAGGAACTATCCAAATATAGCGTGCTGAAGCCGACTTAATCGATGATCTATGCATTGATTTCGACTGAGTATGTGGCTGCCGAATTATTCTGATCACCAGGTTGAATCTTAGAAAGCGCTCCCTCATAAGCAGAAGCCAATGCGCTTACAGTGAGGTTTATTCCATGCCAAGTTTCAACGAGGACGCAGATTTCCCGCGTAGGGAGGTTCATACCAAAGTCGGGTTAAACGCTTGGAAATACTTTGGGCTTTTTGTTGTCTTTTTCGTAATTGTAGGCGCGGCATACAGTATCGCAGTATACTATGGAAAAGGGCTGGATTGGGATGGTTTAGGATGGTCTGAAACCGGGGACGCTCTATCCGCTATTTTCGGTTTGCCAATTGCAATCGGCGGAACTTGGGTGGCCATACTTCTTGCACAAAAAGCTCTAAACGCCACTGAAGACCAGAATGAATTTGCGAGACAACAGACTGAACTTGCCAAACAGCAGACAGCCCTTGCCGAGCAACAAACAAAATTCTCCGAAAATTTAGATAACTTCGAAAAACACGAGAAAGCGCAACGTGTCGCTAACAAGACAATGGATCACTTCCGTGAAGTTGCTGACGCATTGCACTCTGTCGCAACCAAGGCGCAGCGCCTCGACAGGCACCTCTTGACAGCATTGAAGAGCCCTTCGGAGGGTGCCGATGATGAAATCTCTTTGATAGCATCAAGGAACGAAGCAGCGGGCGCCCTCGGCGAATTGTCCTTGGCGCTTTCGCGTGCATCGCACAACGAGATCTTTGCAGCGGCATGGGGCGAACCCAAATCTAAAAGAAACAATACGCAGAATACAGGAGAAGAGGAGGCAAAAACTCCTAACGACGAACAAGGGTCTGCTCTGCTGAACTATTATCGAAGATTTCAGAAGAATGCGCGCGATCCATTCGAAGAACATGAACGCGAGCAGAACGAAATTGTAAGCGAAATGAATGTCGGTTTGCTGGAGCCTTCTGAGTCAAGTGATGTTTTGATGCCGCGCTTGAATAAGAAGCCAATTCAGACTCGGGGTGGTAAAAAACACGCCGGCGCCGAGAAGAAAGCACCACTTTTTGACTTTGGTCTGGAGCCTAAAACGATTGCGCAGCATATCAAGAAGTTCTCAGATGCTCTCTATGACGCCGGTAGCGAGGAGTTAATCAAGCGGCGTAGGCTGTCTTTTTATGGCGCGATTATCAGACGGTATGCGACCTACATTGAGTCCAGTTCAGATGCCTCCAGTAAAATCGAGGCGGGAAAGCTCGACCAATTCGATTTCCTCGTAAATCAAGACGAAAAAACTTTCACTGAAATCGAAAAACTCGAAATTCGCGCGAATCGAAGCCGCCTTTATGAAAGCGCTGAATTGGTATCGAAACCGTTTAAGCCAATGCATTGGCTGTGGTCGGCACTGGCTAATTTGTCTGAGCCGTTTGTTATAAAACCGCTTGTTCCCGAAATGCCGGATAACGCGAAACCGATAAAAAGCCTATCTGTAAAGACAGGCGGCGATGAAAAAGCTCAGCAAAAAGAAAAAGCTCAGCAAAAATTTAACAAGATAAAAGCTGACAACGTTGCAACGCGTAAGGGACTTGGCGGAGACCCTGTCATGCTCAATGCGGTTGGCTTACTGGTTGCCAGCATCTTGGAGCAAATCCCTGAAGAAATCTCAAAAAATGAAATAATGAAAGATCTTGTCGTCGGCGCGGACGAAAAAATAAAGAAGGCCTCTTTGAGTTACTTCAAAAGCATCAATATCCACGACCTGATCCCGCATGAATTCGAGATTGCCATGTCTGATTTTGAACGCGACGCTGCTCTTTTGATTAGTCCTTTGCCACCGGTTGCACGTGAGTTGGAGGACCGTGCCAATCACCCAGCCGGTGAAGCACAGGCGATTTCGGCTGTGGAGTTTCAAGAGTTCGCAGGAAAGAAAAATGCATGACTCTGGTCTGCATGGTGGATCGACACATAGCGTAAGCGCGAGCTTTTCGCATTGATCGCGAGGGGCCAACGGGGAAAGTGTCTTCGACGTTCTCCGTTGACCTCGTTAAGACTGTGTGCCTCAAGGAAGCCATGACACTGACACAACGCATATCAGCAATCATCGCGTAACCCTGTTCTAAACGGGGCCGATTGCCACATCTCGTTGATGGCAGTGGACCGAATCATCGATGAGAATAATGCCCTACTCTGAGAAACAGTGCGCCATCATAGCGGTAACATGCCGCACTACACCATGGATTAGGCCTGTAGGTCTAAGGTTTGACGGCGCTACCAAGGTCATTTCTGGGCATAGATCATTAGGTCTTGCAGGGGCCGCACGGGCCGCAAAAAGTGGGTGAGCACATCAGCAAAATGAACCCAAGGAGACCCAGATGTCAGAAAAAACCAACGCTCAGACGACTGTTATCGTTACAAACCAACGCAAAAGCCCCGCGGCAGCCTTTGTTCTTGCGTTCCTGTTTGGACCATTGGGTTTGCTTTATGCCAGCATCTGGGGAGGAATCATCATGATCGTGCTGAGTTTGGTTCTGGTTCCGTTTACCGCCGGTCTTATCGCGATTGTGAGTTGGCCAGTCAGTATTTTGTGGGCCTTGGCGGCCACATTGGGCGGGAACAGTACCAAGCAGACTGCAGTATAGCCGACTGATCCAATCAGGCCCGACTGCCAGTGCAAGACATTAGAGAAACGCTAAACCTCGACGGTGTTCTTTGACTGGCGCGTTACTTCAGGCTTGCCTTTGACATGCTTGGGGTCCGAACCTGAGGCCCTCGGGCCTTATCTCCGAACTGGATGAACGAAGAAATCGGTGAGCGTCGATTAAATTGGCGCTTGCCCAGTGCTGGAGCGAACATGACTCGTTTTCTGGATCAGTCCACGGCGGGTTATTCTGGCCAGCATTTTGCAGACACCGAAGGTCCAGTTCGAAGCAAAACGGTTATCAAGTATTGGACCGAAAGATAGATTGTGAGCGTTGCTCCATGGGTCTTAACTTCCGAACAGGGAGGGGGCGAGTGCCGATTCCTAAAGCATGTTTTTGAGGTCCTGGTTTTTCGCTTTTCACGATTTCGAAATTTTGGTTGCCGGAGTTCCAGAGATTTGCGAAAACACCTTAGGTTGAGACTTTTTGCTAAAAACAGGGTATGAGTGTTGGTTGGCGATCCATTGCAAGATTACTTCGCGCATCTCGATAGTTTGGCGCCTGAAGGCTACAATTTCGGTTTTCATATACGCTACAGTCGCCCTAAGCTTGTTCGGATCACATATGACAAGACTTGGTCGGAGAGCTATGCGAGGGAAAAGTACATCCTTTGTGATCCCGCTGTAATTTGGCCGCTCACCAATGATGGTGCCTGTCGCTGGTCGGAGCTTGATCTGCCAGATCCCCTCGGGGTGCTGAGGGCTGCAGAAGAACATGGCTGCAGCTACGGAGTTGCCATTGGAACTGGTCCGGCCGCATCCCGTACATTGGGCTCTTGTGGAAGAAGTGATCGGGAATTCACCGATCAAGAGATCGGAGAGATCACCGAAGTAATCGAGTCAATCCATAGCCTCACAGAATCCAAAGGAGAGTTGAAACACCATCAGGCGGAAGCTCTCGAAGGTTTTGAGGCGGGTAAGTCGTATGAGGAGATCTGCAGGGATCTCGGAATCTCGCGGACGGCTCTTAAGAATAGGCTGAACGGTGCGCGACGCGCACTCGGTGTTCATACCAATGTGGAAGCCGTGCGGGTGGCTTTGGAGCGCGGTGTTATACGCTCGACATCTTACACTGGAATCATCCAAGGCCTTCCACCTGGAGACGTTTGAAGCAGGTATCAAAGCATTGCATCGATTGCCTGGGCTTGGACCTATGATCGGGTCAGTGCAGTTTTGTGGCTTCGCCACCTACTGGCAGTTAGGGTGGCCGAGTATTACTCCGCCGATTACAACTTACTTAGACAAGACTCGAGACGCGATGCTGCCATCATTTTGCTGACCCCGAAATCACTTCCAAGCTGTCACGAAGAAGGATGCGCGCAATTAGTGCTCCCATCATCAATAATATAGGACCTGCGATCGAGATCTGATTCCCTTTATCCGCCAGATCGGCAGATTTGAATATCAGAGACATAAGCAACCCATACCCACTGACCACCCAGGACCCGGCAAGTAAAAACGCCTTTTCAAGAGATGTCGAACGAAGAATGATGTCACCAATCATGAGGCAGGCAGCAACGGCAAGAATGACCAGGTCGTAGTCATAACTGTAGGGGCTTACTATTGCCGAGAAAAACACTCCGGCCCCCATGAAGCTTCTGGCGGAAATTCCCGCCCATCCAAGAAGAAGAAGCGCACATAAAGCAATCATCACCGAGATGGCGTGGATTGCCATGGCAGCTGAACTTCCGGTTCCGATTGACGTGAGGAACGCATAGATCGACGTCATCCTGAACATATCGAAGCCACCCTGCGTCAATGAACTTCCTGTTCTTGAAATCGAATCCAGAGCGGCAGTCCAAACCTCGGGGCCAAAAAGGGCCGCTGCAAAAACAGAAACTGAAATCAGCGTGAGAATGGAAACTAGCGCCGTACTCCAGCGCCTGTCCAGAAATACCCAGATACCATAGCCCACGGCGAGATGAGGTTTTATCACCAACAGCCCAAGAGGCAGGCCGGCCAAGGATCTTTTCCTGAGACCCAGAATGCAAGCCAGGCCGAGCAGCGATCCGATCAGAAAACTATTCTGGCCAGACCTGATAATGATTAGAATGAGAGGCAGAAAAAGCACCAGAACCGTATGGAATGCCTCTCCGGACAGCCGACGCAAGATGTATAAAAACATCACGCCGGTCAGTGTTATGAAGACCCCATAAGCTGCCCATGGCGGTACGACTGCAAGCGGCATGATTACAATATTGAAAGGTGGCGGATAGCTCCACAACAGCGTTACGCCACTGAAGCCGGGTAGATCAACTTGCCGGGCCAGGAATGCGTCCTGATCGTAAGCTAAAGCGAGGTTGCCCTCGAGCGACATCTCACTGACCAGATAAAAGGCATTGAAATCGAGAAGAGTGGGCTTCTTAAGAAAGTCCGGATAGGCAAATTCCAGAGATACATAGGCAATTAGCAATCCAACAATAATCGTCAGCATCAACATGGTCGAATAGCGCAACCTGATCATATCATTACTCCTGTCGCCATAAGGTCGATCTTCAAACTGACTCAAACACTTCTTAGTCCTGGCCTTATCGAATTGTCTCTCGACCACGGCCGGCTCTGAACACCCAGAGTTTGGAGGCAATAAAACTCGCCAGCGGAACGGTAAGGAAGACAATCAGCATCGCAACCTCAACACTCCCCCCAGCAGCAGTGCAAACAGCCGTAATCAGACTGCTCAAGAGCAGCGACATCAGAGACATCACGACAAACCGTCTGAAATGGCGGAACCCCGGGCGGCCAACCCTGAAGGTAATCAGAGCATGGCCAAAATATGAAATCAGGACCGCCGCGCAATATCCGATGAAATTAGCAACCAGCGGTGCAACAGTCATGTGAGCAGAAGTCAGGACTGCCAGAAAGACATGCACTGCGGTCGCGGTTATGCCGATCAGAGCAAACCTGATGAATTGCCGATGCACCTCAGGCATCAGCCGGGGCTCCCGGTCAGATATTTGGCTTTCAACGCACGCCCCATCATTCCTCATGATCAGCCGGATTTATGCTGTGCATCGAGCTCACGATGAAAAGCGGGCGCCCTCTTACCTCCACCAATACCCGCCCAACATATTCTCCGATCACCCCAAGAGCAAAGAGGTTCAACCCTCCAAAGGCCAAGATCAAGATAACCGTTGACGCATATCCCGGGACATCGACGCCAAGGACAAGTACTTTGGTAAATGTAAAAACCGCATAAAACATGGATATCAGCGCCAGGCTGCTACCAACATACATCCAGACCCGAAGCGGACGTGTCGATGATGAAAAAATTCCATCGAGGGCCAGCTTCCAAAGTCTCCAATAGGAGAATGTCGAATTGCCATCTGATCTTGATTGCCGACGGTAGACAACTTCACCGGTTTTAAAGCCAACCCAGCTGAACAAAGCTTTATTCAGACGACCATTCTCACCAAGCGACCGCAATACATCGACAACCTGACGATCCATCAATCTGAAATCCCCTACATTCGAAGGCATGGGGTGATCGGAAAGAAAATTGAACACCTTGTAAAACGCCCCAGCGGAGGTTCGCTTCATCCATGTATCATTTTGGCGATCGCCGCGGCGTGCGTTCACAACCTGCGCGCCCTGCCTCCATTTACTAATCATCAGCGGAATGACATCCGGATCGTCTTGCAAATCAACGTCCATTGGGATGATGATATCCCCTTCAGCATGCTCCAGACCGGCGCTCAAGGCAGCTTCTTTGCCAAAATTTCGAGACAGATTGACAATCCTGACAGACATATTTCTTGAGGTGGATCTGCAGATTGAAATCTCTGTGGCATCCGAGCTTCCGTCATTTATAAAAATGACTTCCGTCACGACGGATGGCAGCAATTTCTCCGCCATTTCGTCCATGGCCTGGATGAAGGGCTCGATGGCATTCTGCTCGTTATAAACAGGCACAACAATACTGAGCAGCGTTCTCTCATTTCCGAGATCATTCAGGGCAACCGAAGATTTGGCTTTTTCAACACCATGCGCAATCATTGCGCTACCCTTCTCACAAACTTGGCTCAATCACAAAAAAAACTGCTAGCAGCCCCAAAAAGGTAACACGTCTATACCTTGGGTAGAAAATGAAAACATTGTGACGCCCATAGCGGTACTTATTCCATTGACATTTCAAGCTGCGTTAACAACTGAATTTAATTGTTCGCGTCGTTCGTCTTGGGGCATTTTCTTAGACCTGCAGGCAGCGCTGGACCCATTCAACCTTGAAGCCTCGATCAATCAGGTTGCGGCGCATGCAGCCTATAGGCCGGAAGACGGCTGCTGGGTTGGCTGTCACACTTGATAGAAACCAGCTGGCGTCTCCCTTTGTTAATTCGGTTCACGCGCGCACCTTAACAGTCCTTGGCTTATCTGCACGAGCCCTTCTACACGACCTTTCTGATACGCCGGAGATGGGCGACAAGCGGAGGGATCAGCAAGACCGCGATGATCAGCCACATGACTTTAGCAATCTCGCTTTGGAAAAAGATCGCGGGCGAGCCTTTTCCGATAATCATTCCCTGCGAGAACCCTCCCTCAGCGATTGGCCCGAGGATCAGCCCAAGAATTAACCCCTCAAGAGAGAAACCCAGCTTTTTAAGTACAAGGCCGAAGACTGCAAAGGCAATCATTAGGTAGATGTCGAAGACCGACTGATTCAGCGCATAGGAGCCCAATACCGCAAAGGCGCAGACTACCGGGACCATCACTGACGGGGGGATCAGCGCAATCCGGGCAAGATAGGGCGCAAAGGTCAGACCAATTACAAGAAAGGTGATGTTGGCCAAAAACATTGAAAGGATGAACGGATAGGTGCGATCCGCATAAATCGTGAATAGCTCCGGTCCTGGGATCATGCCGTGAATGATGAACGCGCCCATCAATGCGGCGGCCACGGAATTACCGGGAATGCCCAGAGTGATGGTCGGCACAAGTGAGCCACCCACGCAGCCATTGTTGCCGGCTTCAGCGGCAGCGACACCTTCAGGATTGCCCTTGCCAAACATCGACTTGGTCTTGGATATTTGCTTCGCGAAGTTATAGGAAATGAAGGCTGCGATGGTCGCGCCTTCACCCGGCAGGACGCCAATCACAGTTCCGGTACCAGAGCCAAGAGCCATGTACTTACTGATGCCTTTCGGCATCTTGGTGGAACTTCGGGATCCCCCCAACGCCGAAGTGTTGATCGGCGAGTGATACCGTTTGCCCGCAAGCTCCAACATCTGAATCATAGAAAACAGGCCGATAAGCGCAGGCATGAAATCGACGCCATCAATCAGTTCGACCAGGCCGCCGGTGTATCGCAGGCTACCCGACATGTCGTCGGTTCCGATCACCGCGATGATCATACCAATCACCCCGGACAACAATGCCTTGATCAGCGAAGTGTTTTCGTCAGCGATAGAAATGATGCCCGCCAAGCCCATTATGGCTAACAGGAAGGTCTCAGCCGGACCGAAGCTGAGTGCCTGTCGCGCCAGAAGTGGCGCGAATAGGAGCAAGATGAATACCGAAAATGTACCGCCTGCGAAGGACGCGATCACCGAGGTCTTGAGCGCGAGCCCACCTTCACCGCGGCGGCTCATGGGATAGCCCTCAATTGCGGTTGCTACCGCAGCAGGGGTACCAGGGGTGTTCAGCAGGATTGCCGGAATGGAGCCGCCATACATCGCCCCGCAGTAGATCCCACCCAACAGCATAAGGCCGAGCGTCGGATCCATCGTGTAGGTGAAAGGCACCAGCAGGCCAACAGCCATTGTAGCGGTCAGCCCTGGCATTCCCCCGACGACGACACCGGCAAAAGTGCCGATAAGGATCGTCAAAATCGCAGGCAGTGTGAAAACGTGAGAGAGGTATTCCATGCCCGAAGGTCCCTTAGAAGCTGGGGCCGGGCAGCGTCACGCCCAGAAGTAGTACAAAGATCAGGTAGACGAAGCCGAGAAGGCCAACTGTCGTTCCCGCGATTAGCATGAAATTACGTTGACCCAGCATTACCATCACCGCCGGAACGAACACCGCGGCAGGGATGAAAAAGCCTAACGGCTTGAAGCATAAACCAAAGAGGATCAACGCTGCGATGAGCCCGAGGAACCTGGGCAGATGTTCAGTCAGGACCAGTCTGCCTGAGCTGTCGCGTTTCAATATGCTGATCCCCAATTGCACAAGGCTTAGGCTACCGCAGCAAATTGCGAGAAACCGCACGTACTTAGCGGATGTCTTCTGCGCGATGCCCGTAAAACTGTCGGTGCTCAGGTAAAGGAACACCGACAGAAGAACGAAACCCGCAAGTACCAGTCGGTCTACGGTTGCCTTGGTCATATCTTACCAAGGTGCCTCGTCGTAGACAGCTTGCGTGTCAGCCTGCAAGTCTTGGAGGTAGGACTTGTAGTCCTCACCGCCCATCGGCAACAGGGCGATTTTGCTGGCACTCGCTTTCTCTTTGAAAGCCGGATCAGCAGTCACCTCAGCCAAGATCGAATCCAGCTTGGCCTGAATCTCGTCATCGATACCTGCCGGCGACACGAAGCCCCGAGTCGCGCGCATTTTGACATCGTATCCTTGCTCTTTCGCAGTTGGTATTTGGTCGGCCGACTCGTCCCGCTCCTCAGTGAGGATCGCAATAATCCGGGCGTCACCTGCGTTATGCTGTGCGATCATCTGCGATAGGTTCATGAAGGCTGCGTCCACATGCCCGCCAAGAATGCCCGCCTTCTGCTCAGTCGAGCCCTTGGTTGGGAGGAGGTTAAAGGTCACGTCTGCTTTCTTTTCAAACGATTTAGCGGCAAGAAAGTCGTCAGATCCGATCCCGTTGACGGAAACCGTGAGGTCGCCGTTTTTCGCGGCGGCGGCCAGCTCTTCCATGGTTTCGATCTCGCTGTCTTTCGGAACAGCGACGATACCCGGATCTTGAGCCACGTTGCCCATCACATGGAAGCTGTCGAGTGAGTAGTCGGCCCGACCAGAAACTACATGCGCGACCAGCTGCGGCGTGAAGTTCATACCAATGGTGTATCCATCAGCGTCCGCCCGGGAAATTGCTTCGAAGCCTTTCTGGCCGCCCGATCCACCCATGTTGCTAATCACAAACTCGAACTCATCGTACTTGCTTTCGGCAATTTCAGCAAAAATTCGAGCTGTTGTATCTGTGGATCCACCGGCCTTTGAAGGCACAATGATGGTGACTGCTTGCGTGGGGTAATCGGCGGCAAGCGCGGCGGTGCTGAAGAGCATCATTCCGGCCAGACCCGAAGCGATCAAATTACGGTACATTTTGTTCCTCCCTAGTCTCAAACCAGAAAGATCATCCAGAAGTGATGTAAGTTCAAGGGGCTAAATGGGTCCACTCCCGCTCTGGTGGCCATGAGAACGAACCGGGGGTTGCGGATTGTATCACCTTCGAATGGTCTGATTGCGTGGCTACGTTGTTCGGTTGCCTAACTGGGCAAAGGAGATGGGGGATTTCGCGAGGTTGTTCATTCCAACGGTGCAAGCATGGAAATTGCATCACGGCGCCCTCTGCGTTGCGTCTATCTTCTGAATGCCGGATACAGAACTCGCTCACATCTAAATTTGATAGGTTCATAATTTCTTTCGATAGTCCGCAACTCTTGCCGCCTGTGGCCGAACTATTGGGTCGGTCCGTGGTTGCATCCGATCCGCATGGCATTGTGATCCTGGGGTGACCGTGCTGTCCAGCGACCGCTTACCATCCTCCCAATAGGGGTGAATCATAAAATCAAGCGCCCCCCCCGATTCAGGTTTCTGGCGGGATGCTTTAGCTAGACAAGCGGTTTCACCCCCTTCCGGCGCCGCTGCAATGATCCTCGGCGCGAACCTCGGCGGCGCACTCATTACCTATGTTTTTGCCCTCTTCTCAATGGTGGAACCGGTTAATGCACTGGAGCAGGAGAAGGCGCTCGGCAAGGCAGGAAAGACCGCCCGATCGTCGCCGCCGCGCTGAAAACCTCCTTCGAGCAGCATCGAAAGAGCACTGGACCAACCATGATCCATGCATTTGCTCCCCGCCATGAAAAGCTCACCGGCCTGCGTTTCAGGTCAGCTCGCCGGGCATCACGCACGCGCCGCCCGGGATTACTGAACGACTACCGGCTGGCGCCGGTAGGATCAGCGATGTGATTTTCCAGGTACTGAAGTACGATGTCTTCCGTGATGGCGCCGTTTGTGGTTGAAAAATACCCCCTGCCCCAAAACCGGCAGCC
>Ga0209345_10005803_pt1 | contig 11342 bp, 8 predicted proteins | sample Cruoilmetagenom7_FD_187294 | JGI IMG/M metagenome (GOLD analysis project Ga0209345, IMG submission 187294) | Oil polluted marine microbial communities from Coal Oil Point, Santa Barbara, California, USA - Sample 7 (SPAdes) (version 2) | ecosystem: Environmental > Aquatic > Marine > Oil seeps ...
AGTTCACTATTCCTTCGCCTTTTGAAATTTGTGATCGAACAAAATCAACCTAAATCCGAGCGCCCTTGGGACGATTATTTTTTTCCGCGTCCCTTAGTCGACAATATTTGATATGAAGAAGGAAAAAACAATGAAGAAATTTTTCTACCCAAAAAATATAGCCGTGGCAGGAGCCTCGGCTGATGAAAAAAAAGTCACAAATAATGTTATCGCGAACCTGGTGGAGATGGGATTCCGGGGAGGAATCTTTCCCGTTGGAAAGAACAGGGGCGAAATCCGTGGGCTTCCCATTTACAGCTCTTTGAAGGAAATCCAGAAAGATATAGATCTTCTGGTGATTATGGTTCCGGCTGCCAGAGTTCCTGCCTTATTGCGTGATGCGGGGCAAGCAGGAATTGACCGGGCAGTTATTATCTCAGACGGTTTTAACGAATCCGGGGAAGAGGGGATTCAACTGGCGGAAAAGATAACGAAAATCGCCAAAGAATATGCCATTCGATTCGTCGGCCCGAACTGCCAGGGAGTAATCTGTGCAGATAGCGATGTCTGCGTGCCATTCGCTCCTTTATTTAAACATCAAGTCAAAAAAGGTGGCGTGTCTATAATTTCCCAGAGTGGCTCGATAGGTTGGATAGGCACATCCGGTCTATCTCATGAAATGGATGGCATAAGCAAAGTCGCGAGTATAGGCAACAAACTGGATGTGGATGAACTGGATTTATTGGAATATCTGATTGAAGATCTGGAGACAAAAATTATTGTCCTTTATCTTGAGAGTTTTTCAGACGGAAGAAGTTTATTTGAACTTGCGAAACATTCTGAAAAACCGATCATCGTATTCAAGTCGAATATCAGTGGAAAGAAATCACAGATTGCCCTTTCCCATACGGCAGCGCTTGCATCAGACGACCGGATTACAGATGTGGCTTTGGCACAGGCGGGAATACTACGTGCTTATACATCAAGAGAAATGATTGAGATGTGTAAGGCTCTTTCCCTTCCGCTCATTAAGGGAAAGAATCTGGCTGTTATGGCCGGGTCCGGAGGTCTTGCCCTTATCGGAGAAGATACGGTACGGAGACAAAAGTTAGGCATGGCGCAACTTCCTGAGAAGTTGCTTCAAAAAATAGGCGCTTCGGGTCTCTGGAAACGACAGCGAGTCACTAACCCCGTTGACTTGGGCGGTTTCTTTAATAACCGAGATATCCTGAATGTTGTCGAAAAAGTTTTGTCCCAGGATGAAGTTGATGGAGTAGCATTGTCGCTGTTTAACACCAAAGAATACAATACCCCTCTCAGTTGTTCAGAATTTGTGTCACAGATTGAAATGGTTTCAAAAACGATTTCAAAACCTATTATGATTCATTTTGTTTCAGACCATTTTCCTTTGGCAGAAATAAAAATGCGCCATAGACTCCCGTTATTCGACACCATGGAAGATGCGGTATTTGCTTTGTCTGTGCAATGGCAATATCGGAGAACTTTAAACAAAGTTCGTTCGTCTTATCTGAACATGGAAAAAGAAAAGAAAAAGGCCGGGGAAATCCTTGCAAAGGCTACCGATGAGCCTTTGTATCCCAGCGACCTTATGGCAATGGAGCTTGTAAACACCTATGGTATTTCGTGTGCGATTCCGGTTATAGCGGCTGATCTGGAAGAGGCGCGTTTTAAGGCAAAGAAGATAGGCTATCCGGTTGTGATGAAGATCAGTTCCCCGGATATTTCTCATAAGACAGATGTGGGAGGTGTCAGAGTCAACATCAAAGATGAGGCAGAATTGGCGAATGCCTTTCATGATATTACCAAGGCCGTAAAAACGGAAACAGATAACGCTCGAATTTTAGGTGTTTCGCTTCAGAAGATGATTTCCGGAGGAATGGAACTGACCCTTGGCGGCAAGCATGACAAAGACTTCGGACCAGTTATCATGTTCGGAATGGGCGGGATCTTTGTTGAGGCCTTAGAAGATGTATGTTTTCGACTGGCTCCAATCTGCCGCGAGGAGGCCTATGAAATGATTGAAGAGATAAAAGGTTACACTCTCCTTAAGGGTGTTCGAGGGCAAAAACCCTTTGACATAGGTGCTCTCGTTGATGCCCTGGAGAGGTTTTCAATCCTTTTATCAGATTTTCCGGAAATAACAGAACTGGATCTTAATCCGATAAAAATATTTACCAAAGGCAATGGACTGGTGGCTGTTGATGGGAGGATGAAGTTCTCGCATTCATTTACATACATGGTCGCAAAGCGGCCGTAAAGGAAAACGGAGGACCTTTTGAAAATAAGGGTATATGTTCTGGCAGTCTGTATCGCAATAGTTTTAAATATTACTTTATAAATATACGGGAAATTCCATTAGAAGCAACAGTAATGAATCGACTTTTATTCCAGGTTTTTTTATATGGAAGAGATATGAAGACTGGGCATTTGGATTTGGATACTCTGTCCCTTATGCCGGCGGCGGGTCTGCACACAACAATTTTCTTGGGAGAGGGTACGACCTTGAGTCATCAGCAGGATTTGCTGCAATTCCGCCTGCAATTGCATATAAATTACGTTCGAAGTTATCTGTCGCTGTAGAGGGTGTTCATGTATATGGGAGGGATGGAAAGAAAGGAGTATGGAATAAAGACGGAATACGAAGGTATCGCCGGTTTTGTTGATTACGGGAGGACTCAAAGATGGTCAAGACTACAACTTTTAAAAGACTGGAACAAAGGAATACGAAACAGGAAAAAGAACCCCGGACGTTCACACAGGCCAAAGAGATTCCATTAAATGGCGAAGAACGTTATCGTGGGGTTTTTAATGCCGCCTTAGATGGCATTGCGATTTGCGATGCAAAAGGAAATTTTTTTGATACCAACCCTGCTTTTTCAGAAATGATAGGATATTCTCATGAGGAATTGGTCAGTATGACTGTAGAAGAACTCATCCATCCGGAATACAGCCATCAAATGCTTGGAGTTTTTATTCCTGAAATGATGAAGCACGGTAAAATAAAAATGGACGGCTTGATCATCCGAAAAGACAGCGAACTGGTTCCAATAGAGCTTTACGGAGCAACGTTTTCTTACGAGGGACGACCTGCCATACTGGTGATTATACGCGACTATAGAGAACGAAGAAAAAATGAATTGCGCATGGCCCATATAAATAATGTTCTCTACACCATACGCAATATCAACCATCTCATTCTCACGGAAAATAATCGTGATCGCCTTATTGAAGAGGCCTGCAAGATATTTCTTTCACCAAAAAGCTATCACGATGCGTGGATTGTATTGCTCGACAGGCAGGGTTCGTTTATGTCAGCCGCACATGCCGGAATGGGTGAAGCGTTCGCAATTCTAACAACTATGGCAAAGCAAGGAAAATTTTCCTACTGTTGTAATAATGCGTTATCACGCGACGGCGTCATGATAATGAAAGAGATGATAGAAAAATGCGTTAATTGTCCGCTGACTTGCAGCAATTTCGGGAGGGCAACTTTGGTTGTCCGGCTTGAACATAACAACATCGTGTATGGCCTTTTGCTTGTGTCGGTATCTGCCAGGCTGGCTGAAGAGTCTGAGGAACAAGTACTTTTAGCCAATGTTGCGGGTGACCTTGCATTTGGTCTTCACAGTATAGAACTGGAAATAAAGCGCAAAGAGGCGAAGCAGGATCTGTTGGAGAGCGAGGAGCGCTATCGCGTTCTTTCCGAGAACGTGGCCGATGGGGTTGTGCTTATTCAGAATGAGAAGCTGAAGTTTGTAAACAATGCCTTTGCTTTGATGTTCGGCTATAAGCGGACGACCGATCTTTTTGGTCAGGGTCTTGGAATATTAGGAAGTACGCAGCTTCAGGAACATTTTTCTATGGGATCTGAAGCGGAAACTCCGAGCAAGTCAGACAAAAGTGAATTTGAGACAAAATGCATGACAAGGGATGGCCGGGAGATTTGGGTGGAAGCACGGTACAATATTATTCCATGGGAAGGAAGACCCGCTATCCTTGCTACATTAAGGGATATCACGGAAAGTAAGATTAGGCAGATGGCTATTGAGCAAGAAAGTGTGCGTCTTTTGAGGGAAAATATAGAACTTAGATCGACAATGAAGGATCGTTACAGATTCGGCGAGATTGTGGGCAGAAGTCCTGCCATGCAGAAAATTTATGATCTCATTATTAAAGCAAGCGCATCAGAGGCGAATGTGATTATTTATGGTGAGTCGGGCACTGGTAAGGAACTGATTGCACGAACGATACACGAAAGGAGTAACCGTAAAGACCAGGTGTTTGTCCCTGTCAACTGTGGTGCGATTCCGGATGCACTGTTTGAAAGTGAGTTTTTTGGATATAGAAAGGGCGCTTTTACCGGAGCCTATAGCGACAAACCCGGCTTTTTTGATCTTGCCCACGGAGGGACATTGTTCCTTGATGAAGTGGGCGAACTCGCCCCTGAGCATCAGGTCAAGCTGCTTCGTGTCATAGACGGCGGGGGATATACTCCGGTAGGGGATAATAAAGTTAAAAAGATCGATGTCCGAATTATTGCCGCCACCAACAGGGACACTTCCGATATGATCACTAAAGGGCTAATGCGTGAGGACTTTTTTTACAGGATTCACATCATACCCATAACCGTTCCCCCGTTAAGATATCGCAGGGAGGACGTTGCTCTGTTGATAGATCATTTCATGAACATTCATGGAAGTGGCCGGAAACTTTCGTCTATTCCCGGGAAGGTTTTTGAAACGCTGTACAACCACGAATGGCCGGGAAATGTTCGCGAACTTCAAAACGTGATACAGCGCTATGTCACATTAGGGCACCTTGATTTTACCCACACCCGCGCAACTCAAACTGTTGGGGCAGAGAGCCAACCTGTAGATTTTGACGATGATTTCGAAATTGAAAATTCCGGGCTTCGCATTGCTATGGAAATTTTTGAAAAGAAGTATATCAGCAAGGTGATTGAAGAAACTAACGGGAAGAAAGGCAGAGCTTCCGTTAAGTTACGGATCCCGAGAAGGACTTTATATAGTAAGATGAAAAAACATGGGCTATTATAAGCCATCATGGGCCATTTATTGCCCATTAAAATTAACATATAAATATTAAATAGTTATATAAAATATTTATTTTCGTTGAGCCAATTCTGGCTCATTTCCTAAGCGTCAGCTTATCTCCCGTTATCTTCAAATCCAATTATTTATTGTGAAATCAAACGCTTAAATCGCCTGCCATGTCCCCGGCATGTATATTGCAAAACTTTTCAATATCTCGATTTTCACGGCAACTGAAATCTATGCGAATTCCCTTGGTAGACAGTCTATAACCGGCGTGCCACAGGATAAAACCGTATGGATCTTGTGTGTACCGCAGATTCTTAGTTTTAGCGTTCGCGTAAATGTAGTGAATATAACCGGTAATTCAAAAAGAAAAGGAGGAGAGAAGAAATGGGACATATGTTCGATGTAGTAATTGCTGGTGCGGGACATAATGCATTGTGCGTGGCTGCTTACTTGGCCAAGGCGGGTGTAGATGTGTGTTTGCTTGAAAAAAATCCGTATGTTGGGGGTGGGGCAGTTAGCCGTGAATTGGCGGCTCCGGGCTTTAAAACAGATTTATGCTCGGTGATTCATATTTTTATACAACCTAATCCGCTTATCCTGAACGACGAGTTGAACTTGTTAAGCAAGTATGGCCTGAAATATTTGTACCCTGATGCCCAGATGGCAGTGCATTTTCATGATGGAACTTATCTCACTCTTTATAGACCGATAGAGAAGATGGTCGAGGCCATTGCAGAATTTTCAAAAAAGGATGCAGATGCCTATATGCGCTTTTATAAGTCAACGCTCAGCACATTGAATATGATGCTGACAGGCATGTATTCGCCGACGCCTTCTTTTGGGACCTTTGCATCCATGATGGATCAGAGTGATGAGGGGAGAAGATTGCTGAAGGGCATGATGGTCAGCGCCCTGGACATCATCAATGAATGGTTTGAAAATGAAAAAGTAAAGATAGCTTTCACCAGATGGGTCTCTGAGGTCATGATCTCTCCCAGTACCAAGGGAACCGGCCTCGTTTTTTACATGATGATTCCGGTGATTCATAAATATGGGGCAGGATTGCCGGTGGGGGGCGCTGGCGCGCTCAGCGAGGCGCTGGAGCGATGCATTCTGGATCTCGGAGGGACCATAAAGACTTCCTGCTCTGTTAAAGAGCTTAAGGTGCAAAATGGAGAGTGCAAAGGGGTGGTTCTTGAAAATGGAGATGAAATTCTGGCCTCAAGAGCGGTGGTCAGCAGTTTGAATATCAAACAGATGTTCCCTCACATGGTAAAGGATGTGAAATTACCGGAAGGGTTTGTTGAAAGAGTTGAGCAGCTCAGGTATTCAGATTTTCAATGCTTTTTACAGGGGCTGGCCCTGCATGAGTCTCCTGCATACAAAGTCGGCAAAGACATTGATGAGGCCTTTATAGTAGAATTTGCGCCTAATTCGCTGGAAGAATATCTTCGTTATTTTGATGATCTGACTTATGGTCTGGCCCCCCATAATCCGTTCGCCGCCTGCCTTACCTTGCATGATCCAACCCGAGCCCCGGAAGGCAAGCATACCCTCTACCTTTACGACTTTGTGCCGTATGACCTGAAAGATGGAGGCCCTTCCAGGTGGGATGAAATCAGGGAGGAATATGCGGAGGAGACCCTGGATTTTCTGAGGCAGTATACGACTAATATGGGCCCTGAAAATATTATCGGCCAATGGATACAGAGTCCAATGGATCTTGAGCGTCATAATCCCGCGTTTATGCACGGTGATTTTTGCCACATTGGCTCTTACCTTGACCAGACGGCGGGCAATCGTCCACTGGCGGGATGGAATTATCACACTCCTGTGAAGAATCTCTATATGTGTGGCCCAAGCACCCATCCCGGTCCGGGAATCGTGGGGGGCGGAAGGGCCGCTGTCCAGGTGGTCATGGATGATCTGGGCATTGATTTTGAGGCGATAATTAACAAGTAAACGGATTTCGAGACTGAAGATTTTATGGAGAGATTATAATGACAATAGAACACGCAAAGAGCATGAGAGACACAATCGATTATTTTAAAACGCAGGGAGAAGTTCTGGTAGCCAAGGAGGAGGTGGATCCCATTTATGAGATATCAGGAATCCTGAAACACTTCGAGGAAGGTCCTGTTATTCTGTTTGAAAACATTAAAGGATATCCCGGGGTAAGAAATGTGGGCAATATCTTTGCCAGAAAGCAAAGAATGGCAGATATATTTGGTGTAGATGATCCTAAGGACCTGAAATTTCGCTGTGTTGATGCAATTAAGAATCCTGTGCCACCCAATGAGGTTACCCGCGCGCCCTGTCAAGAAGTGGTGATTACAAAGGACATTGATGTTATGGCAACAATTCCCATTATCAAGCATAGCGAAGTAGACGCAGGCCGTATTTTGGGCGGGGGAAATACCCTTGTTTGCGGCGAGTATTTCAAAAACGGCTCCCATCTTTCCTTTAACCGCATGCGTTTTCGCGGCAAAGATTATTCTTCAATCTCCCTTAACCTTTCGAGCCATTTAGAGTGGCTTGTATTGGAAAAGAGGGGCGGAAAGATACCCATGACAATTAACATTGGAACTCCGCCGGCTGTCCTCATGACAGCGGGGGGGGGGATGGTGCATGCAATAATCCCTGCCGGTTCGGATGAATTGGGCATTGCGGGGGGAATTCAGGGCGCGCCCGTTGATGTTGTTAAGGCCAAGACCGTGGATGCCTATTCTATTGCAAATAGTGAATGGGTTATTGAAGGATATGTGGACACCAAACAGACAGTATGGGAAAGCGATGAGTGCGAAACACTGGGCGATAACGTGCCAATATTTTTTCCTGAGTACACCGGGTATTTGGGTCGGGCCCGCAAGACATACAAGTTTCAGGTTACCGCTATAACGCACAGAAAAGATCCCATATTCTATACTCCGCTTGCCCATTCCTTTGATGGCGATCATATGTGCGAACCTATCAGGGCGGCATGTTTTTATGAAATATGTGAAAGAATCGTGCCGGGTTTTGTAATTGATGTGAACATGTTGCATTCGATGAAAAGCTGGGCCGGGTTAATATTGCAGGTTCACAAAAGGAGAAAACGGGACGAAGGGTACCAGAGGAATTTGATCACAGCGGTGTTTGGTTGCTCGCCGGGTTTGCGGGTAGTCGTGGCGGTTGATGAAGATATTGACATCTACAATGCAGAGGACGTGATGTGGGCCATAACTACCAGGTTTGATCCTGGTCGAGATCTGATCAGGCCTGGGGAAGGCAGGGGATTAGATAATTTTCCGATCGAAAAAGGCGGCGCCGTTGCTGAGAGTGTTTTTGAAGGGGGAATTGGATTTGATGCCACCGTTCCAATGAGTCTCAGATGGAGATTCAAACAAGCCAAACACCCCACAGATCTTGTTAATCTGGAAAAATGGTTTTCCGCTGAGGAAATAGCATCAGGCAAGGCAACTCAATGCGAATACGCAAAACTAATTGCAGAGAGGGCTTGTTAAGTTAATCATATTGATCCAAATAGGTCTAGGCATAGATGGCAATTAGTGGTGAAAATTAACATTTAACACTTGCAGTTCTATAAACATATGGACCACTAATGTTTCAAGAATTTATGGAGGTATTGATATCATGAAGGCATATGGCGGTAAAGAGTATGTGATGCAAGAGATGGACCCTCGGGAAGAATTTGAAATGGTGGCCGCGGCCCATCCCGACGTGTCGCAGAATATTATGATCAAGGAAGATGTTCTGAGGAGGGGCATTGATTTTTCAAAAGAGGCTGTTGAAGAATTTCAGAGAAACCCAAAAGAATATGACCTGGCCATGAGTATTTTATTTAAGTGGCACCAGACGGAAGATGCCCAGCAATTCTCAATTCCCTTTCATTTTCACCTGAGTGACTGGACGGCAGTGGGTATCAGGATCTCTCCATCTGAAAATAGGCCTTATCTGATTGAACTCATAGATGACAGATTCTATTTGAGCCGGACACCCGGCGATATCTTGACGGAGATCTATTTTGACGGACCTGCTCAGCATGCCGGCGTCATCCTCCCGAACGGTATTCCTGCTGATAAGATATGCCATTTTGGAGGCGATCAGTTCTACATGGTGCCGATGCATCATTGCGGGTACTGGAATACCGGCGACCAGTGTCGATTCTGTGACATCGATTATTTTGCAAAGCACATGATGAAGATGGGCCGCGGTTTTAAGACCAGACAGAATCCTGAAGACATCTACTTAGGCGTCTGTGAAGTCCTTAAAGACGAAGGACGTTATAAAGATTGTTTCTGCAACAGTGGCACAGACCCGAGGAATGATTTCAAAAGAGACCTCGAATATACTATCGAGTGTATTGAGGCCATAGTGAAAGCTGGAAAGGACACAATTGGCGCGGATCCTTTTCCTATCTATTTTCTTTCGGCGCCTCAGCCGAGAGATGGGATGCAGAGGCTGTATGACGCCGGCCTCAGGTCATGGGGAAGTTATATCGAGACCTGGGATGAAAACAACTGGCCGAATGTCTGTCCCGGGAAGGCCAGATTCATGGGACGGGAAGAGTGGATCAAGCGCACGGTAGGCGCGGTTGATGTTTTTGGCAAGGGGAATGTCGCTGCAGGTTTCGTGATTGGTGTGGAGATGGCGCCACCTCCTTACGGGTTTGAGGACGTGGAAGATGCCCTTGCCTCGACCCTGGAAGGTTATGCATTTCTTATTGATAACCATGTCATCCCAATCGGGACCCAATGGGCTATTGAGCCGGGAACCGACTTTTATAAGATGGGCGCAAAGCAACCTCCGCTCGAATTTTTTGTGAGGGTTGATAGAGGAAGATACCAGCTTCTTAAGGAATATCAGAAGCAATACGGTTTTGGAATTTCTGCTGATTATATGAGCAAATCCCAGCCATTTGGTTGTTATGCAGATTACCAGCGGATTCTGTAAGTATCTTCCCGGAATTATTATGAGGGCCAAAATCGCATGATTGAGGCTGATGGCTGAATAGCCAGACATTATCCAACATAAATAAGAAAGGAAGGCGAAAATGATAGAATTACCAAAGGAAGTTGTAGCTGCATTTGACGATCCCGATACAATAAAGGTGCTTACCACAACAGATGAGGTTGGAAATCCTCATACAGTGTTCAAATATTCCATGGTGGTAAGAGAGGACGGGCAGCTGGCCTTTCTGGAGCTGCTTGAACGATCTCGCACTTACAAAAATATGCTCCGCAATCACTGGTTCAAGAAGAAGGTTGCAGTGAGTATTTTTAACCCGAAAACCGGGCTGGCTTATCAAATCAAGGGATATCCGACCCGTTGTATAATTGAAGGTGATGAATGGGTAAAGTTTAGAGCAGACCTATGGGAACAAATGCCCGATATTGAGCCTGCTGCCCTGTGGCACATAGGTCCTGAGGAGGTCCTTGATGAGTCGGTCGCGGGCAGGTTTGAAGAGGAGAAGAGGAGGATACTTCAGCTGGAATTCTGGAATATCCATCAGCGCAGAAGCAAATATATAAAGGGATAATAATGAAGTAGCTGCAAATAAAGAGGAGTGCACTGGGTGTGGAATATGCGTGGAGATGTGTCCGGGAGGATATGCTTGAGTTCGATGAAGAAGAGGAGGCCTGAAAAGTAGCCAGATTTGAGAATTGCATTGAATGTGAGGCCTGCCAGGTGAACTGCGATTATGAAGCAATTCAGTGCGTGTCAGATTAGTATAGGAATTTTAAGGAGGGATGACCATGGTAGAAGAAATACAGGGTGAATTCTTGATAGTGGGCTATGTGGACGCTATAGAAGAGGCAGTTCATGACGGCAAGAAGAAGGGAATGCCTGAGGATTTGATAAACGAAATGTATGCGATTCATGGCGACATAGTGGAAGTGGAGCCGTATCTCGTGGACCAGGCGGACTATGACAGCCTTAATGAGGCGGTCGCGGACCTTGTGACCGCACTGGCCGACAAGTGTTATTCTGGTGATGCGGAAGCCGCTAGGGGACTTGTTGATAAACTGAGGAAAAACGTGGATGGCCTGATGGAAGACCTGATGAAATGATGTGTTTGAGAATCCCATCTGTTCAAGAAGACGTGCCTTCCATAATAATCAGGAGTATGTGAATGGAAAACGGCCTGTGTAAAGACAGGCCGTTTGCTTTGTAAAATAAGAGTAATAACCAAACGATTTGATTTGATGAGGGGATCATATGGAATCAGGAGATGGAAAATATGTAGTTTATCTTGATACGGGAGGAACATTTACCGACTGT
>Ga0209345_10005804_pt1 | contig 11341 bp, 6 predicted proteins | sample Cruoilmetagenom7_FD_187294 | JGI IMG/M metagenome (GOLD analysis project Ga0209345, IMG submission 187294) | Oil polluted marine microbial communities from Coal Oil Point, Santa Barbara, California, USA - Sample 7 (SPAdes) (version 2) | ecosystem: Environmental > Aquatic > Marine > Oil seeps ...
TTCAAACAGCGGCTGACAACTGTGATGCCCTTGCCGGGAAACCCCCTGTTATGGATTGTGCCCGGAGTAATTATCCTCTTTAGCAAACGCAGAAGCTATATAGTCGTTTTGCTGGTTGTAACTTTTCTATGGACATTCTTCGCAGCAGACAATAACAAACTCGCAGCTTATCTGCCAATGGTTTGCTGTTTGTCAATTCTGATGGGCGTTTGCCTGGGCTGGCTGATGGAAAACAAACTCACCAACAGGACGGTCCTTGACAGAAATATTTCCTTCGCGGTGGCAGCCGCATTCTTTGTCCTTTTCTACATTAACGTCAACAGCCAGCTCACACACTGGACGGGATTAAGCCTCTACGAGGCGGAAAACCTGCCCGGCTACGGCACCCCAATCCAGGATGAAAACGCATCAGGAGGAACAGCCGTCCTCAAAGAAAAAGATGCAGCGCGGAAGGAACCCATACTAATCTACGGTCCGTACCATCCGTTCTTAAGCGGCGAATATGAAGTAACATTCCGTCTTCTTGCCGGAGATAACAGTAATCCCAGGCAGGTGGCTAAGATAGACGTTTCATCTGATTATGGGAACATTATCCTTGCCACAAAAAAAATCAGGGGAACGGACTTCTCGCACAAAGGCACTTATGAAGATTTCAGTCTTCGGTTCCTGCTGACCGAGCGCATGCGCCTGGAATTCAGAGCAAGTTCCTTCGCACAGATTGATCTGGCAGTGGATAAAGTGAGTATACGACTCCTGAACCGCCAGGAACTGCTTTCCGCTCCGCGTTATATCCCAATTCTCATGTACCACAAAGTAGACACGGACGCTCCCACTCAATGGTGGGTTAGAACAGCAGACTTCCGCAAACAAATGAAGGCATTAAAAAAGGCCGGTTACAAGACTATTCATCTAAAGGATATCTACAACCACAAAATGAAAAAGGGGCATCTGCCTTTTCATCCTGTCGCGGTCACGTTTGATGACGGGTACTACAATTTCCTGACGGAAGCATTTCCAATACTGAAAAAACAAGGCTTCACAGCCACACTGTTTATTATTACAGGCAGGACAGCAGATACCGATACCCGCCGAACGGACAACTCCTGGGACTGTGAAAAAGAATCCAGGCATAGGGCTGAACACCTTATCTGGCCGGAAATAATACATCTGGCAAGACAGGGAATAGAAATCGGTTCCCATACAATTACACATCCAAACCTTACGCGCCTGGAGAAAACCGGCATGGAAGAAGAAATCAACGGAAGCAAAACTATTCTTGAAGATAAACTTGGAATGCCCGTGGAAACATTCTGCTATCCCGGAGGTAAACGTAACGGCGCTGTTATAGAAACAGTTAAGAATGCAGGCTACAAAGCAGCGGTAATAGTCTATCCCGGAATTGAAAATTCAGAAACCATGGACATGTTCAACCTTAAGAGGATATGCGTCAGGCCCGGGAAGAATGCCGGTAAGCTCCTTCGCGAAATAGCGGAAAAATAGAAGTAAATGTTCAGTAAACCGTATGTCATTCTGAACGAAGTGAAGAATCTCTGTAGATTCTTCGTCCTGAGCAGAGCGAAGGGATTACAGACTTGAACACGGTCGACTGAATACTTACAGATAGAAAATGGACAAAAAGCATACTTTTAACAACTACTGGCCGTGGGCTATATTCCTTGCAGCTTTTCTGCTCAGGCTTCTCCTGCTTTACCGGTTCAATTTCAGCTTCGGGTGGGAAGGGCACGGTTTCCCCGGTAGTGATGCCCGCGAATATGATACCCTGGCAATGAACATATTGCTGGGCAGAGGTTTCGGCGATTACATTTCCGGGTTCAAGTATCAATCTTTCGTCTGCCCGTTCTATCCCCTATTCCTGGCATTTATTTATTCTTTCTGCGACCACAACTATATGGCAGTCAAGATTGTCCAGCTCATCCTCAGTTCACTGAATGCAGTGGTTATTTATGCTATCGGCAGGAGATTGTTCAACAAACCAATCGGCATAATCGCCGGCATAATCATGGCATGCTACCTGCCGCACATGTGGTGGGTTTCCCCTATTATGCGCGAGGGCTTTTTCACATTTGTGTTTGCCCTGGCATTCCTGGCTATGATAAAGGCTGTGGATGAACCGCTAAAGAAACATCTCCTCACCGCAGGCGCTGCTATTGGTATTGCTATCCTAACACGCCCGGGAGGACTTATCCTTTTTGCCGCACTTCTCGCCCATGGAGCAGCAAAAAAGAAGCTCAAGACAATCGCAGTCATCTTCCTTTTTACACTACTTACTGTATCCCCGTGGATAGCAAGAAGCATGATTATCCACAAGGGCGCTGTCATACTGGAATCGAGCGGGGCACGCCAGTTCTGGACCGGCGCCAATCCGAAATACGGAGGACATTTCTATGGACGCGATGCCTGGCATGAAACACTGTGGCATGACCCTTTTGCAAGCGAGGCAGAAAGATGCAAGAGATTAACCCGGGAAGGAACCGCATTTATCAAAGAGAACCCGAAGCGTTACTATGCATTCTTCCAGAAAAGGCTGGGAGATTTCTGGCGGTTAGGAAAACAGGAGGTTCTCCGTTTTAACCTGGACAGCGCCAACGTCTGGCTGCCTTATTTGGTCATCTGGCTGGGAACAATAGGAGCTGTGCATTCTCTTTACTTTTTTTCCTGGCGGCAGAGCCTTGCCCTCATCTCGCTTATTCTCTTCTACTGTCTCGGCGCAGGACTCTACGGAGGCATACCACGTTACAGAGTCCCATTGGAACAATTCTTCGTTATCTTCGCCGCATATTCACTTTACGGTTTCAGCCAAATAAATCGCGTGGAATGGCGGCAAATGCCCGGCATAAGCGAAAATGCCGGCAGCCCTTCCCACCTCAACAGGTTTGTCAGATACCTTCTCCTGTGCAGTCTTGCTCTGGTCCTCACATTCTCAATCCGCCTCTGCATTGCCTACTGGGGTCCGGGAGAGAAAATTACTGACCCCGGAGTCAGCAAAGAGGAAATTCGATTAGCTTTGAAGAAACACAGCCTTCTTGAAGAATGGGAAAAACAGGCGTTTCAAAAACTGACATATCGGGACATCTTCCTCGACCAGGCAGCAAATAACGGATATCTTACGAATTATGACAATTATGTCGTCGTCTGGAAAATAAGGATGGACCACATTGCACAGGATAAGGAAGGGAACATCCTCGGTTTCATTCTTACCGCGAACCCCTCACCTCACAATTTCGGGCAGGAAAACCGCTTGAGCCGCCCGGCAAAAGGAATAAAGATAAAAGCAGACCAGTTCAAGGAAAGAGATACTGCTGTTCTGATAGCAAAAGTCAGAGGCACAGGAAAAGCACTTGGGGATCCGCAGATAAAATTCTACGAAATCCTTACAGGGACAGGCAAACCCTGCCCCGGCTTATAGAAAACTTGTCATTCTGAGCACAACGAAGAATCTCTATAGATTCTTCGTTCCTTCACCTTGTTCGAGGACAAACGCCTCACTTTCAGAATAACACAATGTTCACTTATTTTAACGGTATTTGAAAGCCTGTTCCCTTTCCTCCGGGGGGACGTTCACCTCAAAAAGATGAAACTTTTGACCCCAAATTTCGTAGCTTGCAATGACCTCTGAATACTCCATCAAAACCGGATAATGTTTTTTATAAGAATTTATCCGGTTTGCATAGTGAGAAAGATAAAGATGGGTTACAGGATAATCGTAGAATAACCTCTTGCCGTCATCAAACATGTTCGGGTAAGCCAAACATCTTATCTTGTTTTCAATAACAAGAGGCGTAACTCCCTGACCCAGAATAAAAGCATCCGGCTCAAGTATCTTACCAACCTCCCTCGAGCTGTCACGGATGACATATGTCGGTTCTAATGCCCACCGTAAATAGAATTTCATATTGACGACAAGAATGCCGCCAATAAAAAAAACAGCCAAAGGTTTTCTCAAAACTGCGATAATCCCGGAAATTCTCCCGAAGGACATGAAAAAACCGGTAACGAGGGTTAAACCTCCTCCCAGAAACAGTGACATAACCAGTCTTTGCCATGGATTCATCCCTTCTATGTGCAGCACTCTTGCAGCCTCGTGAAAATAAATTCCGGTATAGGGAATCACAAAATAGTAAAAGGTCGCTGATAGATAAAGGAAAAGAAAACCGTAAAACTGCAAAGGCGCCGCCCGCCTTTCCAAACCGTCAGGCTCCGGAGACACTAACCGCATTATAAAGATAACAGATGCGAGTATTATAGGGAGAACAGCCGGCAGGAAATACCGCATTGGGTTATAATTCAGTATACTCGGAAATGCGGCCGCTCCGGCCAGCCAGAAGAGAATCAACATTTCAACCGGGTCAATCTTAAAATATCTTCGGTTCAAGAGTTGAAGCCCGTAGAACCAGCACGCAAGAAGCGTCAAGGGCATAAACCTGAATCGGAGGAGAATAGGACTTGTTACCGTAAGAAGTGTTATTACAGGATGCTTCGGGAAAGCACGCCCGGTCCAGTTGGACCTCAACAACTCCAACTGTTCCGTGTTCGGGAGATAAAAAGCCACATACCAGACAAATGCCGCCGCTATGATGCCAAGAACACCAAATGTTAAATTCTTAAGCCAGGCCTTTCGTTTAGCACCTCCGGAGGGCTGTGTCAGAAGGAGAGCAAGGAAAAAAGAAACAACAAAATAGGCTGTCATTCCCTTGGCAACAAAAACGAGGAATGCCGCGCATCCGGCAAGAAAAAAGTGGACGTGTCTTTTCGTCCGCACAGCCCTCTGCCAGAAGAAAAGCGTCAGTGCCATAAAGAACATAATAAGGTTTTCCCACAACCCGAGCCGGTTATACATCATCAATATGTAATTCAGCCCTACCAAACTTACTGCGAGAATCCCGTGCCAATATCCGAAGTGCTCTTTGAATGACCTGTAGATGAGAATCATTGTTAAAAAACTCAGGATAATTGCGAGAATCTTTATTTGCCACATTCCGATTCCAAGAAGAAGAAGAATAGGATACTGCAAAATTGTCCATAAAGGGCTTAATATATACATGTTCCATTTGGTCATCATCCATTCGCCGAAAAGGATCTTGTTCCTGACGCAATAAATATTGTGATGCTCATCTGTGAATATACCGGCGCTTGTGCTCAAGTCCCATGGAGGATCGCTGGGCAGATGGACAATTCTCAACCCGGTAAAAATACATATGAGGATTGCCGCAAAAACAAGCTTTCTTGTGACGGCCCTGTTCACTTGTTATTTCCTTCCGTAACTGCGTTTAATCCACACTAAAAAAGCTTTAACCATCCTCAAAAACTCCTTGAGGTGCGTGATAGACCTTATTTTCCTGATTGTCTTATAGATTGTCCTGGGATGAAGATAAAAGGAGCGGAAAGCTTCTTCCCTTACTTTCATTACCTCTTCAGCTTTCATATTCCCTATATCAAGAATACTCATGTTCTGCTCATACATTGACCACGGCGCATCCTTTCTCAACCACCCCTTTGCCTTCCCCATCTGATAGATCTCTGTTCCTGGCCAGGGCGCCGCACAGTAGAAAGCAGCGTAGTCCAGGTCAAGTTCCCTTGCGAATCTCATTGTCTGCCTGGCTGTTTCCTTTGTTTCCCCCGGAAGCCCGACGACAATGTGTCCCGTAACTTCAATGCCTGCTTCTTTTGTCATCCTGCAGGCTTCCCTAATCTGACCTACAGTAACATCCTTTTTTGAATTATCCAGGATTTCCTGACTCGCAGATTCTACACCGTAGCCGATCATCCAGCAGCCGGCATCTTTCAATGCCCTGAGCATTTCCGGATCCACATCATCCACCCGGCTGTTGCACACCCAGCTGACTTGCAATTTCTTTTCCTTCAGCGCTTCACAAAAATCCATCACGAATTTTCTTTTCAATGTAAAAGATTCGGTCCAGACAAGAAAATTGTTTATGCCGAATTCATTGCCAATCCATTCAATCTCCCTGATTACAGAATCAATGGAGCGCATCCTGAGTCTTGAACCATAATAACCCTTAGCCACACAGAAGATACATCTCCTGTAACAACCGCGCGCAGGGGTAATAAGAAGATACTGCTTCCGGGTATAGGGCAGGGTATACTTTGCCCTGTCTACCAGATGCCAGGCGGGAAAAGGCAAAGAATCAAGGTCTTCGATGCAGGGACTTTCCGGGTTATTCACCACTTCCCCGTCGCGGCGGTAACTTATTCCGGAGACTGAAGATAAATCCCCCTTATCCCGCAATGCGCAGAGAAGTTCTCCCATGGTAAGTTCGGGTTCCCTTCGGACAATGAAGTCGAGCGATTTTTCCATCCCCATAGACTCTTCCGGAAGTTCGCTAACATGTATTCCGAATGCAATTGTCATTAACCCCGGGACTACCTGCTTTGCCATCCCTGACATAGGAAGGTCATTTTCAATTGTCGGCGTTGTGGAATTGATAACCAGAAAATCAGGGGAAAAATCTTTCAGTATGCCCTTGACACCTTCAAGGTCAATACCCTCGGCACCTGCATCGGTTATCTTCACGGTAAAACCCCTCTCTTCAAGGACCGCTGCAATTGATGCCATTGAAATGGGAGGCCACAAAGTGGTCCAGACACCTTCCGGCGCCATACAGCGGCCTTCCCTCACTCTTTTCAGCCCATGGGGCAGAGGGGGACTCAACAAATATACTTTCAATTTTATTCTCCTTTAAAAAACTTTGCCTTGATTCCGTCAAAAACTTCTTCAACTGTAATAGATTTAATACATACCGGATCACTGCAGCTGGATATTTTGGCATTATAGTTCGTTATGCAGGGACTGCAATACAAATCTTTATAAAAAACGACATCACTGTTTCCCCGCGGTCCGTATAAAAAGGGTGTATTAGGACCATAAATCCCGGCAACAGGTGTTCCCATTGCCGAAGCAATATGCACAGCAGAAGTATCATTGGACACAAAAAACCGGCATTTTTCCGCAAAACCAGCCAGTTCCTTGATGGAAAATTTATTTACCGCATTCGCGGCATTGTGCTTCATCAGTAACAAAGTTTCACCAACAAGCTTTTCCTCATCCTCTCCCGCACCTGTAAAAACAACCCTGACTTCGTACTCATCAATCAGCATATCAGCCAGCCTGGCAAATTTTTCCTTTGACCATCTGCGCTGCGACATCATATTAACACCGGTTCCCATATGCATCCCGATAATAATATCTTCTTCCCGTATGTGGTTATGTTCGAAAAATAGTCTCACGTTATTTCTTTCTTCATCATTCACATTCAATTTCACAGGAGATAAATCTACCTGTTCCACCCCTGCACCTTTCGCAATGCGGAAAAAAGTTTCAACCATATGTTTATAATCCATATATGCAACCCTTCGCGTATAGGCTATGCCTCTTCCCTGCCCGGGAGTATCAAAACCGATTCTTTCCCTTGCTCCAATCAGAAGGGCAAAAACGGAGGAAGTCTTGGCAAATTGCTCAAAATCCAGCACAACGTCATACCTTTCCCGTCTCAACCTGAAGACAGTGCGAAAATACGTTACGGCGAATGACAGGAAACTGCTGTCGCTTAGAAAATAAACGTTGTCAATCCACGGACTATGCTCGAGGACCCCTCCGCCTGCAAAAAGTGTAAGCACGTCTATTTGAGAGTCAGGATAACGCTTTTTCACCGCGCTTATTGTGGGTAGGATCATTACAAGATTGCCAATACCTGCAAGTTTGATCGCGAGTATCTTCCCAGGATCCTTTTCTTCCCTATCCCCGGAATCAGCTTTTCGAACCATCCTGAAAAAATAGAGCAGGTGGCAAAGGAAAACTCCCAGAAACCTATCAGTCATCCTTGCAAATTTGAGACTTACCATGTTACTTCTCCGTCAAAGCATAACGACCCGCATGATAATACCACCTGCAGGCTGCAGAATCCACGTACTTTATTCCGAATTTATGAAAATCCCCCAAACAGGAGAAAGTTCTTACACTCGGTCTTTTTCGTTGACAGCATATGCCTCCATGTGGCTTTTCATGCGAAGAGCCGACCCGGCAATAGAAATTCCCCTTACCGCCAGACGAATGAGTCTACTCCTTGCCCATGCCCTATCCGGATGTACGGCAAGAACCACGTTAGCATCAATATTTGCCCTGATAATCTCAAAAGGCACGAGACCGCTATTTGTGAGAATCCTCGAGATAGTCTTTGGAGAAAAATAGAACAGATGTATTTTTATAAACAACTTGCGCAAAGGATAGACACATCTGCATCCTGAACACAAGTAGACAAACCTTGCCAACCTGTGGAAAAGACTGTTCACGTTGGGAGTGTAAAGAAGGACTAATCCTCCTTTTCGCAAAACCCTGCTTACCTTTTCCAGCACTTTCCTGGGATTCTTGAGATGTTCGATAACCCCCCACATGATGACAACATCGAAATAGTTGTCCGGGAAATCCATGTCCTCAGCCATACCATGGACTACATTAAGATGCAGTCTGTCTCTGGCACGGTCAACTGCTTCCTTCGAACAGTCTAAACCGAATTCATGCCATCCACGCCTCTTGAGTAACTTCAGAAACTGCCCATCGCCGCAGCCAATGTCAAGAATCCTGTTATTTTTCCGGTACTTTTCCATCAACTCAACCTTATCCTCATAATCAGCAGAAGATATCCCTCCAAACTCTTCAGAACAATCCTTCACGATTTCCTTCCAAAAAAATTCGTCTACGGCAAATGCATCTTCTGTGTTTGAGACGAAAATCAGTCCGCAATTTGTGCACTTTTCCACGTTCAGAATACACTCGCTCCCGTCGCGAGCACCAATGTAATCATCTTTCAAAACATAGAGCCTCCTTATTTCAGGAGAACCGCACATATTACAAACCTGTTTGTTTTTCACGATACTTATAAGCCTCCTCTTTCCTTTCTTGAGGCACGTTAACTTCAAAAAGGTAAAATTTGTGCTTCCAGATCCGGTAGACAGCAATCACCTCTGCATATTTCATCACTTCAGGATAGTGTTTCTTATACCATCCTATCTTGTTTGCATACTTTGAAAGAAAAAGATGTGTGACATTGTACTTGTAGAATACTTCCTTCCCGTCTTCATAATAATGAGGAGCAGTAACAGACCTGAGATTGTTTTCGATTGTCATCGGTATGCTCCCATTCCCTATGATGACCGAATCCGGAGGGAGCCGTCTCCCTATGTCCCGTGAACTGTTTACAACTGCGTATCCCCGGCCCCGAATCCATGACCCGTAGAGTTTCACATTGAAAACCACTATCAGGAGGATTATTCCAAGAAATAAGACCCCTTTCGAAATCCTGTAAATCTTATCCCCGCACTTTACTTCTTTCAGCCCGCAGATAGTTAACCCCAGCAGGATTGTCAGGGCACCACTCACAATAAGACAGAAGATAACTTGCCTAATTCCGGACGCCTCCCGCAGACTGCCAATGTACGGAAACCATCCGGGCTGGTAACGCGGTAAAGCATAAAAAAGGATAAACAGGCACCAAAGAAAAACCGCAGCCAGAAATTTCCAATCCCACTGTCTGCACTCATCGAGAGAGCGGTTCCCCCGGAATTTCAACATTCCCAGGCAAACCAGAGAAATAACTGCAGGCATAACCGACAAGTAGTAGCGTGTGGGAGTATAATCCAGGATACCTATGAATTCTATGCCCCCAAGGAACCAAAACCATACGAGCAATTCCACAACGTCTATCCTGAAAGGTTTCTTGAACAAGGAAAGTAATACAGTGATAAAATACATGCACGCAACCGCCAGGGTAAAAGGCATGAACTGCAGCCTGCCCCATAGTAGTCCGGGTCTCCAGAATTTTTCTGCAACGCTAAAGAATCCTGAAGAAAGTCCGGTTAAGCTTAACCAGTGAGTCCCGAGGTTGGAGATATAACCGAGATTCGGTATGTAGAAGACTAAAAGGTAGATTGCCAGGAAAACAATGAATCCCCCCGAAAAAACAGCTGCATGGCCGAAAGACTTTTTCCATCCGTTTTCCCTCCTGTCCTGAATGAAAAAAACTGCAAGAGCCGCAAAAGCCGCGGCAACAAAATACACGCCCAGATTCTTTGCAACAAAGACAAGAGTGGTGCTCATACCCGCCAGGAAAAAGTACACACGCTTTTTCTGCTTGACTGCTCTCTGCCAGAAGAAAAGAGTAAATGCCATGAAAAGGAACATCAGGTTTTCGAAAAGGCTCAAGCGGTTAAACATGATCAACATGTAGTTTGTTCCCAGAAGCAGCAAAACCAGTAATCCGTGCCTGAAACCGAAATATTCCTTGAAACTGAGATAGAACAATATGATGGAAAACACGCTCAGCAAAACAGGCAATATCCTGATCTGCCAGCATCCTATACCGATAACCGAGAGAATACCGTATTGAAGGTACGTCCACAACGGACTGTGTATGGTGGGGTTCCATGCGTCCAGCACCCACGCATCGAACAATATCTTGTTTCTCGCCGCATGCACGTTGTGAGCCCCATCCGTCCATATACCGGCACTGTAACTCAGGTTCCACGGCGCATCAGCAGCGAGGAAAACGAAACGCATGGCGGAGAAAACGAGAAGCAAGCAAAGCACAAGGACTACTTTCTGCAAGTTTTGTTTCATTGCCGGACACTGCCTCGGAAAACCGGGCGTTCGGAACAGTGCAAAAGAAGGAAAGAACCTGTTCTCATACGCTACTTCCTTTCGTTCCACACAAGGTAGTCGCCCATAATCAGATAATCGGAGCCTGTCTTGCCAAGGGTTTCAACGGCATCTTCGGGAGAACAAACCATGGGATCTCCATGGACATTGAGGCTCGTATCGAGAACAACCCCTTTGCCGGTAAGCTCCTTTATTTTCTGAAGGAGTCTTGAATACCTGGAATCATCACTGGGTATAATCTGCGGTCTGCACGACCCGTCTATATTGATGACTCCCTGTATACCTTCTCTCAACTCCGGTTTCACCATAAAACCCATTGTCATGAACCTGTCAGGTTTTTCGTTATATTCCTCCAGCATAACCCCTGCATCTTCCTCCAGCATAGTCGGACAGAACGGTTGGTACCAGACCCTCTTCTTCAACTGAAGGTTGAGCCTGTCTTTTATTGCCTGGGAATCAGCCAGTGCAAGAATACTGCGGTTACCCAGTGCTCTTGGGCCCAGTTCCATGCTCCCCTGAAACCAAAGCACAATCCCGCCTTCGGCGATGATTCCGGCTGTTTCACCGACAATGTCCTCCGATTTTCTGTATTGCAGCCCTGACTCCTTAAGAGTCTCTTCAATCTCCGAATCCGCGTAATCCGGCCCCAGG
>Ga0209345_10005805_pt1 | contig 11340 bp, 12 predicted proteins | sample Cruoilmetagenom7_FD_187294 | JGI IMG/M metagenome (GOLD analysis project Ga0209345, IMG submission 187294) | Oil polluted marine microbial communities from Coal Oil Point, Santa Barbara, California, USA - Sample 7 (SPAdes) (version 2) | ecosystem: Environmental > Aquatic > Marine > Oil seeps ...
TCTCCTGGCTCGCGGGTCGTGGCCCCTGTCTGCCTTCCCAGCCCTTTTGGGGGCAAGTGGCGTTTTGACAAAAGCTCACCGCTTACAGTCGCGGGGGCGGCTTCAGATCGGAACATGGCAAACCATGCAGCCCTACTAAATTCCCTTTTTCGGTCCCCAAAAGGACACCAAGCATTTTCAGTTACGCGGATTCCGCCGACAGGTGCAAGACAATTCATGGGAGTTCAGCAGTTTGAGCGTTTCCTTTCTGGTCATTGTTCCGTTCCCGACACATCATCGCCCGATGAAGACCGATCGCACCCTTCCCGCAATCATTTTACTGCTCTGCGCACTTACCCTTTTTGACGGCATGGGCCTTATCATCAAGCATTTGTCGCCGCGCTACAGCGCAGCGGAGCTGTCGGCATGGCGGAACGTATTTGGACTGATTCCATCGTTGATTGTGTTGATGAGTTCCCGCGATTGGCACGCGCGCGGCCGCACCCTTAAGATGCGGCAATGGCGGATGGCATTGGTACGCGGCGCTATCCTGACGTTCGCGCAGTTTTCTTTCTATTTGTCGCTTGGCATTCTGACATTCGCGACCGCATCAACGATTACCTACGCCAATTCACTGTTTGCCGTGGCTCTTGCAGCCGTCATTCTGGGGGAGAACGTAGGCAAAATCAGGTGGAGCGCGGTACTAATCGGCTTTGCCGGTGTGATCTGGATCGTTCGGCCCGGCGCTGACACGTTTTCTCCGGCGGCATTGCTGCCGTTGGGTGCCGCAATGGGGTACGCTTTGGTCGGAGTAACAGCCCGCATGATGGACCCTGAAGTACCGACGCCATTGATTAACCTCTATTCAAGCACAGCGGCCCTTTTCGGGGCGTTCCTGTTGGCGTTGTTCACAGGTGGTTTCACCCCCATTCAGCAAGCAAGCGACATGGGCCTGATCGTTGCGATGGGTGGGTTCGGTGGCTCAGCCGTCTTGCTTCTGATCATGGCCTACCGGATGACAGAGCAAAGTAACCTGGCACCCTTTCAATACTTTGGCATCCCGCTGGCGTTTGCGCTCGGCTGGCTATTCTTCGACGAAGCACCATGGAGCGAATTGTACCCCGGCGCGCTTTTGGTCCTAATCAGCGGCCTGCTGATTGTCTGGCGTGAACGGCAACTCAAGCAGCATCGACAACGTTAGCGTATCTTACGGCAATATAACTCAAGCCGATGATGCACCACTTCGTAGCCAAGTTCGCGCGCGATCTGGTCCTGAAGCTGTTCGATTTTATCTGACTGGAACTCGATTACTTCGCCAGTGTCCACATCAAGGATATGGTCATGATGCTCTTCGTGTGTCGTCTCGAACCGGGCGCCACCGCCCTTAAATGCGTGGCGATGCACCACACCGCCTTCTTCCAGAACGGACAGCGTGCGGTATACCGTGGCAAGCGATACAGAAGGCTCAATCAGCTTTGCACGCTCGTGGAGTTCAACTGCGTCCGGATGATCGTCTGCCTCTGCAAGCACACCCAGAAGCGCGACACGTTGGCGGGTCACGCGAATGCCCGCTTTGCGCAGTGCGGCTGTCATTTTTTCGGTCGTGTCGCTCTCGCCGCTCATGATTTACGCCCTATATTCTCAAGCACAAGTTATCTTTGAGAATCGTTATCATTCTTATTTACAGTTGTGAATGGTTCTCATAACCATTCTAAAAAGCGATATCATAGGATGAATCCGACTCTATGTTTGCACAATCACTCAAAACACTCGCAATTGTGGGCGCTCTCTTGTTGCCCGGCCCTGCAGCCACTGCGGAGGAAAAATTCAAAGCCGTCACTACCTTCACTGTCATTGCCGACATGGCGCGCAATGTGGCCGGGGATGTCGCGGTGGTAGAGAGCATCACCAAGCCGGGCGCAGAAATCCACGGCTACTCGCCGACGCCACGCGATATCATTCGTGCGCAGGACGCGGACCTCATCTTGTGGAACGGCCTGAACCTTGAGCTGTGGTTTGAACAGTTCCTGTCCAACCTGCGTGATGTGCCCTCTGCAACAGTGAGTGCAGGGATTGATCCCATCAGCATCTCGTCAGGGACATATGATGGAAAGCCCAACCCGCACGCGTGGATGGGTTTGACCAATGCGCTGATCTATGTGGACAACATTCGCGATGCCTTTGTGCTGCACGACCCCGCCAATGCCGACGCCTACACCGCAAATGCGGAAGCCTACAAAGCACGGATCACCGAGACGATTGCACCGTTGCGCGACGCTGTTCTGGCGGTGCCAGAGGACCAGCGCTGGCTAGCCACCTGTGAAGGTGCATTTAGCTATCTGATCCGCGACTTCGGCATGAAAGAGATTTATCTTTGGCCAATGAACGCCGATCAACAAGGCACACCTCAACAGGTGCGCCGGGTCATCGACACCGTGCGTCAGAATAACATCCCCGCCGTATTCTGCGAATCGACCGTTGATCAGGCTCCGGCACAGCAGGTCGCACGCGAGACTGAGGCAAAGTATGGCGGCATGCTTTATGTAGATAGCCTGACCGAAGAAGACGGGCTGGTGCCCAGTTATCTGGATTTGCTGCGCGTCACCTCGGAGACGATTGTAAAAGGTCTGACAGAATGAGCACCGGTATCTCTGCAAACGATGTGACCGTCACCTACCGCAACGGCCACACTGCCCTGCGCAACGCCAGTTTCGAGATACCGCAAGGCACGATTACAGCGCTGGTAGGTGTGAATGGCGCCGGAAAATCGACCCTATTCAAGGCAATTATGGGTTTTGTCCCGGTAGCAAAGGGCGAAATCACGGTCTTGGGCATGCCAGTCAAAGAAGCGCTTAAGAAGAACATCGTTGCCTACGTTCCTCAATCGGAAGAGGTCGACTGGTCTTTTCCGGTTCTGGTTGAGGACGTTGTGATGATGGGTCGCTACGGTCATATGGGATTTTTCCGGAGCCCCAAGGCCGCCGATCATGCAGCCGTAACGGATGCGTTGAAACGCGTAAACATGACCGAGTATCGCCATCGCCAGATTGGCGAATTGTCCGGCGGTCAACGCAAGAGGGTGTTTCTAGCGCGCGCACTGGCGCAAGAGGGCAAGGTCATCCTGCTGGATGAGCCGTTTACCGGCGTTGATGTTCAAACAGAAGACCAGATTATCGACCTTTTGCGTGAGATGCGGGACGAAGGCCGGGTCATGCTCGTCTCCACCCACAACCTTGGCTCTGTGCCAGAGTTCTGTGACAGGACCGTTCTGGTGAAAGAAACCGTCCTTGCCTATGGAACTACCGAAGAAACTTTCACCCACGACAATCTCGAACTCGCCTTTGGCGGTGTGCTGCGTCACTTCGTGTTGGGCGGCTCAGACCTGCATGACGACGATGATGCGCGCTCGATCAGGGTGATCACGGATGACGAACGCCCCTTCATTGTCTATGGCGAAGAAGCCTCCAAGGAGGACGTGGGCTGATGGAGACGCTGCTCCTCCCGTTTAGTTACGGGTATATGTTCAACGCCATGTGGGTAAGCGCACTGGTCGGCGGCGTTTGCGCTTTCTTGTCGGCCTACCTGATGCTCAAGGGATGGTCGCTTATCGGAGACGCGCTGAGCCATTCCATCGTGCCCGGCGTGGCGGGCGCATATATGCTGGGCTTGCCGTTTGCTTTGGGTGCTTTTGCTGCTGGTGGGCTGGCGGCCGGTGCGATGCTGTTTCTCAACCAGCGCTCAGGGCTCAAAGAAGATACGATCATCGGGCTGATCTTTACCTCCTTTTTCGGGTTGGGCCTGTTTATGGTTTCACTCTCGCCCACATCCGTTTCCGTCCAGACCATTACGATGGGGAACATCCTTGCCATCACCCCCTCGGACACGTTGCAATTGGCGCTGATCGGCTTTGTCACGCTGGCAGTATTGTTGGCAAAGTGGAAAGACTTTATGGTCACCTTCTTTGATGAAAACCATGCGCGTTCCATTGGGTTGAAGCCGGACCTTTTGAAGGTTGTCTTCTTTACGTTGCTGTCAGCCTCCTGCGTTGCAGCTCTGCAAACCGTGGGTGCGTTTCTGGTGATTGCGATGGTCGTAACACCGGGGGCAACGGCCTATCTGCTGACCGACCGCTTCCCGCGACTGTTGATCGTGAGCGTGTTTATCGGTGCAGGCACATCATTTCTTGGCGCTTACCTGAGCTTCTTTGTTGATGGCGCGACCGGTGGTATCATCGTAACACTTCAAACACTCATCTTCCTTACGGCTTTCATCTTCGCGCCCAAGCACGGCTATCTCGCCGCGCGGCGCAAAGCGGCGGAGGCGCTGCGGACATGATTGATACACTTTTGCAGCCGTTCCAATTTGCCTTCATGCAAAACGCATTCCTGATCATGATCATGATCGCAGTCCCGACAAGCTTGCTGTCTTGCTACCTCGTTCTCAAAGGGTGGTCATTGATGGGCGACGCCATCAGCCACGCGGTTCTACCCGGTGTGGTCGGGGCCTATTTACTGGGCATTCCGTTGATCGTCGGAGCGTTCTGCGCAGGGATGTTTTGCGCGCTGGCAACCGGATTTCTGTCCGAGAACAGCAGGGTCAAACAAGACACGGTTATGGGGATCGTTTTCTCTGGAATGTTCGGGTTTGGCATCGTGATGTACACAAAAGTAACGACCGACGTGCATCTGGATCATATTCTTTTCGGCAACATGTTGGGCGTGGGGGCTACCGATCTTTGGACGGCGGGGCTGATTGCGCTGTTCGTGGCGATTATGATCATCGCAAAGCGGCGCGATCTAATGCTGCATGCGTTTGATCCGGTGCAAGCTCAAGCCGTTGGTCTGCGTGTAGGCTGGTTGCACTACGGCTTGCTGGCCATGATTTCCCTGACCATCGTAGCTACGCTATCTGCTGTCGGGATTATCCTGTCGATCGGCCTTTTGATTGCCCCCGGTGCGATTGCATTTTTGCTGACCCAGCAATTCTCGCGGATGCTGCCAATTGCAGTGGCTGTGACCATGCTGTCATCTGTGCTGGGTGTATATGCCAGTTTCTACATTGATAGCGCACCGGCGCCGACAATCATCCTGATCCTGACGCTGGTGTTCATTGCCGCCTTTGTCCGTTCAAACATCATGACCCGCCGTGCCTCAAAGCGACAGGCCTGAGCGAACACTGCACTTAAAGCGCTGCGCCAGTGTCCGAAGCAATCGCTTGCTTATAGAGTTTGCGGATGCGTTCGGTCACGGGTTGGGTACCATCGCCGATGGTCTTGCCATCAATCTCTGACACTAGCGTTTGCGCGCCGAAAGTTCCGGTCAAGAACGCCTCATCCGCACCGTACGCCTCGTACAGAGAATAGTTTTTCTCGAATACGGGAATGCCGTCGGCGCGGCATAGATCGATGACTTTCTGCCGCGTAACGCCGTTCATGCAGTAGTCACCGGTTGATGTCCAAACCTCGCCACGCCGCACGATAAAGAAGTTGCACGCGTTAGTGGTGTTCACAAATCCATGCGGGTCCAGCATCAACGCCTCGTCAGCGCCTGCCTGCTCAGCCTGCAAGCAGGCGATCACGCAATTGAGCTTTGAGTGACTGTTGTATTTGGCGTCCTGTGACATCGGCAACCCCCGCACCTGCGGCACAGTCGCAAGACGGATACCGCGGGTGCTAAGCGTTTCTACCGGTTTGGAATGCTCCATGATGATCACCAAAGTCGGGCCGGACCGCGACAGGGACGGATGCTGGAACGGCTTCACTTTCACACCGCGTGTCAACATCAAGCGACAATGCACATCTGTGACCATGCCGTTGGCCTCTGCAGTTTGACGCAGCGCCTCCGCAATTCCCGCTTTGTCCATGCCGACATCCAACGATACCGCTTTGCAGGAGTTGAAAAACCGATCCATGTGCTCTTCAAAGAACGCCCACACACCATCATAGAGCCGCATGCCTTCCCACATGCCATCTCCTAATAAAAACCCGCTGTCATAGACTGACACGGTAGCCTCTGCGCGCGGCTTCAGCTCCCCGTTCACGTAGATCAGGATATCCTGATTACGCGCGTCTTCGTCGGCCTCATGAGTCGTGGTCATACCACCACCTTTTGCGCATCCTGCTGACCAACACCAAACACCCGCTTGTAGCGCTCAATCTCGTCAGCTGGGCCCATCGCTTTGTTTGGGTTGTCCGATAGCTTCACGGTCGGGTTTCCATTGGCACTGACGGCCTTGCAGACAAGGCTGAAAGGCGCGAGCGCATCGTCAGGCACCAGCCCACGGAAATCATTGGTTAGCAAGGTGCCCCAACCAAAGGAAATTGCGGTTTTACCCGCGAATTGTGCGTGGAGTTCTTTGATCTTTGCGACGTCCAGACCATCACTGAAAATGACGCGCTTACTGCGCGGATCCTCGCCACGGGATTTCCACCAGTCGATAGCCTGTTGCGCCGCAGTGGCGGGATCACCGCTGTCGATACGGATACCGGTCCAACCCGCGAGCCAATCCGGTGCATTATCCAGAAACCCTTGAGACCCGTAAGTGTCCGGCAGAATTATCCGCAGGTTACCTTCGTGTTCATCATGCCAGTCCTCAAGAACCTTGTAAGGCGCCTGAAACAGAGCCTCGTCATCTTCAGCAAGTGCCGCATAAACCATCGGTAGTTCGTGGGCGTTGGTCCCGATGGCTTCCAGCTCCCGCTTCATGGCGATTTTGCAGTTAGAGGTGCCTGTGAATTTGCTGCCCAGCCCTTCGTTCATGGCCTGAACGCACCAGTCCTGCCAAAGAAAGCTGTGCCGACGACGTGTGCCAAAGTCCGCGATAGACAGATCCGGTACATCGCGCAGTGCCTCGACCTTTTCCCAGACCCGTGTCATCGCCTGAGCATACAGCACCTGAAGTTCGAATTTTTCCATCCCGTTCAGAACCGCACGCCCGCGCAGCTCCATCAACACCGCCAACGCTGGAATTTCCCACAGCATGACTTCGTGCCATTTACCCTCGAACGTCAGCTCGTACTGATCGCCTTTGCGTTCAAGATGGTAAGGTGGCAGCCGCAGGTTTTCGAACCATTCCATAAAGTCAGAGCGGAACATCTGCCGCTTGCCATAAAATGTATTACCGCGCAGCCATGTGGATTCGCCGCGGCTTAGGCTCAGTGTCCGGATGTGATCCAACTGCTCTCGCAGTTCGCCTTCGTCAATCAGCTTGGCCAGCGGAATATGCTTGGAGCGGTTGATCAGGCTGAACGTCACCTGCGTATCAGGTTTATTCCGGAAAATCGATTGGCACATCAGGAGCTTGTAAAAGTCCGTATCGATGAGCGACCGCACGATGGGGTCGATCTTCCATTTGTGGTTCCAGACGCGTGTGGCGATATCAACCATGGGTAAAGGCTCCGTTGGGCAGGTGTTTTGTGGCCCATGCGGTGTATGGGAGCAAGCCTTTAGTCGAGCGTTACTCCGGCCCCATGCATCGCGCTTTTAGCTTCGTCCAGAGAACCATTCAGATCAATCGCCCGACACAGATCAGTGCGCACTGTCACTTTGAAGCCTGCTTGTGCCGCATCGACCGCAGAGTAATTCACACAAAAATCCAGTGCGAGACCAACAAGAGTCACTTCTTTGATTCCGCGCGTGCGCAGGTAGCCCACCAGACCTGTTGGGGTTTTGTGGTCATTCTCGAAGAATGCCGAATAGCTATCAATGGCCGGGTTGTACCCTTTGCGGATCACCAAATCAGCGTGATCAGTCTCTAACAATGGATGAAACGCTGCTCCGTCAGTGCCTTGAACGCAGTGATCAGGCCAAAGAACCTGCGGGCCATATTGCATTTCAATCATATCATACGGCGCGGTGCCTGCATGTGTGGACGCAAAGGACGAATGCCCCGCCGGATGCCAATCCTGTGTTAATACCACAGCTTCAAACTGGCCCATCAAAGCATTGATACCTGCGACGATCTCGTTCCCACCGGACACAGCCAGCGCGCCGCCTGGGCAAAAATCATTCTGTACATCGATGACTAGTAGGGCATGCATGGCGGATCCTCGCGGCTGTGGCAAATTGCATCTCGTGACGGTTTTACCCTACACACCTCTTGCGCAACAGCCCCTGCGCGGCCTATTTGGCAACCCATGTATACCATCGCCGCCCTTTATCACTTTGCCCGCTTCGATGCCCCAGAGGCGCTGAAGCCATCCTTGCTCAAGCTTTGTCTTGAGGAGAAGATCACTGGCACGCTTTTGTTGGCGCGCGAAGGAGTGAACGGCACCATCGCCGGCCCATCCCAGGCAGCCGTTGATCGAGTGCTTGCCCATCTGCGCGCCCTGCCCGGTTGCACAGAGTTGGAACATAAGATTTCGCACGCGGACGTGCCCCCTTTTGGCAAGATGAAAGTGCGTATCAAGCGCGAGATCGTGACAATGGGTCAGCCCGAGGTCGACCCACTGGCAGGCACCGGACACTACGTTGCACCGCAGGACTGGAACGATCTGATTACCCGTGAAGATGTTGCCGTGATCGATACGCGCAACGACTACGAAGTCGCCATTGGCACGTTCAAAGGTGCTGTTGACCCCGAAACCACCAGCTTTGGCGAGTTTCCCGCGTGGTGGGAGGCGAACAAGCATCGCTTTCATAATAAGAAGATCGCGATGTTCTGCACCGGCGGTATCCGCTGTGAAAAATCGACTAACTTCTTACTCGGTCAGGGTGTTGAGGATGTCTACCACCTCAAGGGCGGCATTCTTAAGTATCTCGAAGAAGTCCCGCAGGCCCAAAGCACCTGGGACGGTTCCTGTTTCGTTTTTGACAACCGTGTCAGCGTGGAACACGGGCTGAAACCGGGCCCGCACTTGCTATGCCATGGCTGCCGTCGGCCCATCCTGCCCGAAGACAAAGATCGGGAAGGATATGAGGCAGGCGTAAGTTGCCACAACTGCGTGGATGAGACGACAGAAGACGACAAGATGCGTTTTCGCGAACGTCAAAAGCAGATGGCACTTGCCAAACGTCGTAAATGGTAGGCTAAGCCGTGATGGGCGTTGGTGGGCGTGGCCTGCTTCTTGAAAGCAACCACAGCATGATGGCGATATTGGCTCCGTTCCAGACAATGCCGTTGATAAAAGCCAGCCTGTAAGCGCCGCTTAGGTCATAGATGACGCCTGACAGCCAACCGCCCAGCGCCATCCCAAGGATCGTTGCCATCATCACAAATCCGACGCGGGAGCCAGCTTCCTTAGCGGGCATGTATTCACGTACAATCAATGCATAGCTCGGCACAATGCCGCCCTGACTAAGGCCAAAGACAAGGCTCACCAGATAGAGTGAGACCATGCCCCCGGCGGGTAAGTACAGGAACAGTGCAAGGCACTGTAAACATGATCCGATAAGTAAGGTCCGCACCCCGCCCAAGCGATCTGCCAACAGACCGGACACAATCCGCGAAGCGACACCACCCAGCAGCATCAGCGCAAGCATTTGCGCACCTACAGCTGGACCAAACCCAAGTCCGACACAAAGCGCCACAATATGCACCTGCGGCATCGACATGGCGACACAGCAGCCGATACCCGCGAACCCCAATAGGTACTGTAAAGCCCGCGGCGAAAGACCAGACGAGCGTGCGTTCAATGTGGAGGCATGCTGCGCTGCAACTTGCGCTTCTTCGGGGATACGACGGCGCAATGTAAAAGCCAGCGGGATGACAAGAGCCAGCGTTGCCAGCGCCATTACAAAATAGACAGACCGCCAACCGCTTTCCTGCAGCACACCCGCCAGAAGGATTGGCCAGATCGCGCCAGAAAGGTAATTACCCGAAGCGGCGATCGCCACAGCAATGCCTCGTCGCCGCACAAACCAGTGCGATACGTCCGCTATCAGCGGGCCAAATCCAACCGCAGAAGCAAAGCCAACAATCAACTGCGCCAAGGAAAGCAACACAAGGGAGCCAGAAATTGTGGCGAGCCCGTAGCCCAAAGCGGTAACCACTGCCGCCACGATCAACGACAGCGTGATCCCGAAGCGGTCCACCGCACGCCCAATCGCATAGTTGCCAGTCGCAAATCCGATCATAGTAAGCGTATAAGGCAGCGACGCCATCGCCCTGCTACCGCCGAACTCTGCCTCGACGGCGGGCATAATCACGATGATGGCCCACATGCCTGCATTGATCACAGTGCCCACGCACAATGTCAGCGCAAGGCGTGTCCATGAGTAACGGCTATCGGTGATCAGATTGTCCATCCTGCGATGTGGCCGCGCTGCATCGGCAATTGCAAGCGTTACCTTCTATTAACCAATTCGCCTCGCCTTAGGAGTTTGCTAACGGCTCTGGCGGTATCCCTGTGATTGGGTGAATTGAAGGTTGTGGATATGAGTGCGAAGGCAAATGTCGCGCCAGTTATTATTAAACGCAAAAAGATCGTCAAAGGCGGCGGGCACCATGGTGGTGCATGGAAAGTCGCCTATGCCGATTTCGTCACCGCGATGATGGCGTTCTTTATGTTGATGTGGCTGCTGAACGCGACGACAGAACAACAACGCAAAGGGTTGGCAGATTATTTTTCTCCAACCATCCCCGTTGTACGGGTATCGGGTGGGGGTGACGGCTCTTTCGGGGGCGATAGCATTTTTTCCGAGATGGTCCTCCCCAAGAACGGGACAGGTGCTTCGGCCAACCGGCCCACAAACGATGACAAGGCGCGAGGCGTAGTCAGTAGCAGCCCCGGCACGGATGAAACAGCTGCGCAAAATGAAGTTTTCGAGACCGTTAATGAGATGCTGCAAGGACATGGTGGTGAGTCGGCAGTCATGGAAAATGCGCTTGAACACATAGTAACCCGCATCACCGATGAAGGCCTGCTGATCGAGATTTTCTCTCGGGACGATCTACAAATCTTTGAACCTGGTTCGGACACTCCGACGTCCTTGATGCGCGATCTGGCAGTATTGATTGCTCAGGTAAGCAAAACTGTCACGAATGATATCGCCATCGGAAGCCATGTTCGCGCACAACCGCTTGTCCTGAAAGAAAGCCATGTGTGGGACCTATCTCATCGGCGGGCGACGCAAATGCGACTGCTGCTGGAAGGAGAGAACATCGCACCCGCAAGAATCCAGCGTGTAACGGGACATGCTGATCGCGAACCGGTGGTGCGTGACTCGATGGCAGTTCGAAATGACAGAATCGAGATTGTGCTGCTCCGCGATAATTCTTGAGCGACAAAATAGAACGCATTTTATCTGTTAGCCCGACATTAAAGCATGTCGGGCTATTGCTTGGTCCAGAATGGAAAACGGCAGAGCAGAAAGGCGTGTCTATGACAATTTCATCTTCCTTGAACGCAGGTGTGGCGGGGCT
>Ga0209345_10005806_pt1 | contig 11340 bp, 11 predicted proteins | sample Cruoilmetagenom7_FD_187294 | JGI IMG/M metagenome (GOLD analysis project Ga0209345, IMG submission 187294) | Oil polluted marine microbial communities from Coal Oil Point, Santa Barbara, California, USA - Sample 7 (SPAdes) (version 2) | ecosystem: Environmental > Aquatic > Marine > Oil seeps ...
AATGGGAAACAGTCATTGGGCTTGAAATTCATGCTCAGTTAGCGACCAAATCTAAAATTTTTTCTAGTGCCTCAACAGCGTATGGAGCAGAACCTAACACCCAAGCCTGCGCAGTTGATCTTGGTTTGCCGGGTACTTTGCCGGTATTAAATGAACAAGCGGTTCGTTATGCGGTGAAGTTTGGTTTAGCCATTGGTGCACATATTGCGCCTTTTTCAGTTTTTGCACGTAAAAATTACTTTTATCCCGATTTACCCAAAGGCTATCAAACGAGCCAGTTTGATAAACCTATTGTGGGTTTAGGTCAGCTGGATATTGAGGTTGAGGGTAAAACTAAAACGATCGGAGTGACTAGGGCTCATTTAGAGGAAGATGCGGGTAAATCACTTCACGAAGATTATCATGGTATGACAGGTATTGACCTGAACCGTGCCGGCACACCCTTGCTTGAAATTGTTTCTGAACCTGATATGCGTTCAGCCGCAGAAGCAGTTGCCTATGTTAAAAAGTTGCACACCTTGGTGCAGTACTTGGGTATTTGTGATGGCAATATGCAGGAGGGTTCTTTCCGTTGTGATGTGAACGTGTCGGTTAGGCCGGTAGGGCAAGATGAGTTTGGCACACGTGCGGAAATTAAAAACTTAAACTCCTTTCGCTTTATTGAAAAGGCGATTGCGCATGAAGTCGAGCGTCAGATTGATGTCATCGAATCAGGTGCTAAGGTGGTTCAGGAAACTCGTCTGTATGATGCCAATAAAGATGAGACACGTTCGATGCGGTCAAAAGAAGAAGCGAACGATTATCGCTACTTCCCCTGTCCAGATTTGTTACCTGTGGAAATAACATCAGCACTATTAGATGAAATGCGAGATAGTTTGCCAGAATTGCCGGCAGCGAAAAAACAGCGCTTTCAGCAGCAATATGGCTTAAATGACTACGACTCAGAGGTGCTAACAACGCAACGGGCAATGGCTGATTATTATGAAGATGCAGTTAATTTTTCTGATGGAGAGGCTAAGCTGGTTGCTAACTGGGTGATGGGTGAGTTGAGTGCTGCATTGAATCAACATAATGTTGAAATAGTGAGTAGCCCAGTGAGCGCTGAACGTTTGGGTGGTTTGGTTAAGCGAATAGCGGATCAAACTATTTCTGGCAAAATAGCTAAGCAAGTGCTTGAGATGATGTGGTCAAGTGAGCATTCTGCCGATGAGCTGATTGAACGAGAAGGTTTAAAGCAAATTTCTGATACCGGTGCACTTGAAAAAATGATTGACCAGTTAATGGCTGACAATACCGATCAGGTGGAGCAGTTCAGAGCTGGGAAAACGAAGATGATAGGTTTTTTTGTAGGCCAATTGATGAAGCAAACTCAAGGGAAAGCTAATCCTCAAGAGTTAAATAAATTATTACAGAGCAAGTTGAAAGAATAATTAGTAAGTCAGGTTTTATAGGTAAATTGTTAAATATTGAGGTGTTTATGGGTGTTTTAAAAGGATTGGGTGTTTTCTTTCTGGGGTTATTGATGGTGGCGTGCGCTAGTGTAAAGACTGAGCAAGCAGTGATGAGTCCAGCTGATATAGAGAAGGCGAGCATTGAGCAAGAGATTGCTCGTATTACTGAAAAACTTAAGGATAAACCGAGTGTAAAGGGCTGGATGTTAGTCGGTGATGCGCAGATGCATTTGAAAAAATACACTGACGCTGTAGACTCTTATAGAGAAGCTTATATTCTAAGCGATTTTGCAAAAGAACCTAGAAGTAAGATAAAGCGTGCTTTGTATTTTTCAAGTATGGAACCTAAAAAGACAGATCTTGATGGTCAGTAATTAGGCTCTATTCTTCGCTCATGGTGAGAGTGATTTCGACAATATTTTCGTCGTGAAGTAACTGGAAGCAGCGCATTTCTAGCACGCCCTTGGTGTTCAGGGAGATAATCAAATAATAAGCATCTGGATAAGAAGATAGCTCAATATCAGTCGCCGATGGCCTGGCCGGTGCAGTTGGGTGAGAATGATAAATTGCGAAAATATTTTCTTCCTTATTACGCATAGCTTTTATGGTGTTTATTTGTTCTTCAGGGGCCATTAAAAAGCGTTTAGAGGGTGTTTCGGCAATATTTTCCACTGGGTAGCAGGTATAGTTACCTGACTCGTCTTTTCCGACAAAGCCGCAGGCCTCTATATCTTGTGATAACTGGGCATGATGTAATAATTTGTTAACCAGTTTTCTAGGTAATTCAATTTCTTTTTGGTGCATTTTAAACCTTATTAGTTACGGCTTATTGCCTAATGTGGCTCGAGTATGGCCTTGTATATCTTGAAATTGCTCGATTGATTTGAAACCGAGCGATTCTAACAAATTTTTGACTGGCATGCCTTGTTGATAGCCATGCTCAAATAAAAGTATTCCGTTGGGCTTTAGGTATTCAGGCGCATTTGAAATAATGTTTTTAATATCTAGTAAGCCATTATCCATGGCAATGAGGGCTGAGTTTGGCTCAAAGCGAACGTCGCCGTCTAAAAGGTGTGGGTCATTTTGGCAAATATAAGGTGGGTTACTGACAATTAAGTCGAAGGCCTGGGTTGGGACTTGTTTAAACCAATCGCTGTGAACAAATTCAAGCTGATGGCTGTTAAGCCGCTGGCTATTTTTATTTGCGATAGCAAGGGCTTTAGTGCTTGAGTCTACTGCAGTAACCGATGCGTTGGGAAATTCTAGAGCCAGTGTGATAGCTATTGCACCACTGCCAGTGCCTAGGTCTAAAATAGAAAAGGTTTGAGAGGGTGTGAATTTTTGTTGGGCGATGTCAATGAGTAGCTCGGTGTCTGGCCGGGGTATTAGGACATCAGATGACACAATAAAAGATCGAGACCAAAATTCACGCTCACCGGTTAAATAAGCAATAGGTTGGCCACTTTTACGCTGCTCAATGAGTTGTTGGTAAGCATCTAACTCTTCAGTCGATAGGCTGCGATCTGGCCAAGCCCTGAGATAACTACGATTTTTTTTAAGTAGATAGGCGAGTAGCACCTCACTATCAAGCTCACTGGTATCGCTATCGTGTAGGCTATTAGACGCGTGTTTTAGCGCCTCTTTTATGGTTAAACTGGCCAAGAGTAGGGTGACTATTCGTCAGCACTTAATTGGGTCAGTTGCTCAGCCTGGTGTTCTTGAATCAACGGGTCAATTACTTGATCCAGTGAGCCTTGCATCACTTCATCCAGTTTATATAAGGTTAAGTTGATACGATGATCGGTCACGCGACCTTGTGGGTAATTGTATGTGCGGATGCGTTCAGAGCGATCCCCACTACCAACTTGTGAACGACGAGATTCGGCTTGTTCTGCATCGGCCTTTTCTTGTTCAGCACTCATGATTCTTGCTTTTAAAAGTGACATCGCGCGTGCTCTGTTTTTATGTTGTGAGCGCTCGTCTTGGCATTCTACAACGGTACCTGTTGGAAGGTGAGTAAGGCGAATGGCAGAATCGGTTTTATTAACATGCTGTCCACCGGAACCAGATGCACGAAAGGTATCAACACGTAGATCACCGGAGTTGATTTCAATCTCATCTTTCTCATCGGTTTCGGGCATAATGGCTACGGTACAAGCTGAGGTATGTACGCGACCTTGTGATTCTGTTTCTGGAACACGCTGAACTCGATGGGCGCCCGACTCAAACTTCAGTTGTGAATACACATCATTACCTTCGATTCGCGCAATAATCTCCTTATAACCACCGTGATCGCCTTGGTTTTCGCTCATGATTTCAAATCTCCAGCCTTTTTTTTCGGCGAAACGTAAGTACATGCGATACAAGTCGCCTGAAAAAATAGCTGCTTCATCACCGCCTGTTCCAGCTCGGACTTCAAGGAACGCGTTTTTTCCATCGTTAGGATCTTTTGGTAGCAAAAGAATTTGCAGCTCTTTTTCCTGTGCTTCTAAGGCGGCTTGAGTTTCTTTAAGCTCTTCTTTTGCCATTGCTTTGATATCAGGGTCGCTATCATTGAGCATGGCCTTTGCAGCTTTTTGATCTTCCAGCGTCATTAAGTAATTTTGGTGGGTGCTGACAATCGGGTCTAGTTGGGCATATTCTTGACTTAAAGCACGAAATTTATTTTGATCGCTTTGTATGCTGGGTTCAGACAATAGGCTGGCAATTTCTTCAAAACGCTCAGAGAGGGTGTCTAGCTTTTGTAAAATAGTTATGTTCACGTTATTTTTCTAAGTTAAATAGTTGTTGAGCAGCAGATAATAATTCGATGTTACCTTCAGAGGCTGCTTGTTTTAAATTGCGGCTAGGTGCGTGCAATATTTTATTGGTGAGGTCGCTGGCTAAGCGTTGAATAACGAGCTCAGCTGCTTGGCCACGGTTAAGTGAGTTGATGGCCTTGTTAAGTAATTCGTCGCGCGTCTTATCAGTCTGAGTTCTCAGCTGATAAATAGTTTTTGATGCATCTTGCGCTTGTATCCAAGTTTGAAAGTGCGAGACCTGGATGTCAATAATATCTTCAGCTTGTTCGGCTGCTTCACGGCGAGACTGCAAACCATCGTCTACAATATTTTTAAGGTCGTCAACAGAGTATAGGTAGATATCGCTCAGCGAGCCGACTTCTTTTTCAATGTCGTGCGGAACTGCTAAGTCCATCATAAACATCGGCTTATGTTTGCGCTTTGCAATGGCTGTTTCTACGCTGCCTTTGCCGAGTATAGGCAGTGGGCTAGCGGTTGAGGAAATAATGATGTCTGCTTCATAAAGGTGATCAGGAATGTCTTTTATCTCAATTGCGTAACCGTTGCCTTGCGAGGCGATAGCATGTGCTTTTTCAAGCGTTCGGTTAGCCACAATTAAGCGGCCAATATCTTGTTCTTTGAGATGCTGCGCTGCTAATTCAATGGTTTCGCCGGCACCAATAAGTAGAGCTGTTTGGTCTTGTAAGTCACCAAATATTTGTTGCGCCAACTTAACGCCAGCAAAGGCAACTGAGACAGGGCTAGAGCCAATGGCTGTATCAGTACGTACTTTTTTTGCTACTTGAAACGTATGTTGAAATAAGCGTCCTAGGTATTTACCCAGGGTGCCTGCTTTGGATGCCTGTTGATAGGCTGTTTTCATTTGTCCTAGAATTTGCGGCTCACCTAAAACCATAGAGTCGAGGCCGCAGGCTACTCGGGACATATGCTTTATTGATTGATGGCCAGTATGGCTATATAGGTACTCTCTAATGCTGCTTTCATCCAAGTGGTGAAAACTTGCAAGCCACGCGATCAGTTCATTTATTTGTTGGGTTGCTGTATCACAATAAATCTCGGTGCGGTTGCAGGTGGATAGAATGGCTGCTTCTTCGATAAAGGAAAGCTCGTTTAAAGACTGGAGTGACTGGCTCAGGGAATCAGGTGAAAAAGCGAGTTTCTCACGAATGTCGATAGGCGCAGTGTTGTGATTGAGTCCGAGCGTAAGCAGCATGCACTTTTGGTGGTTTTACTTTAGTCTAATTGAGTTATTATAAGCTTTTTAACCTAATGAGTGTTCTCTATGTTTGAATGGATGGCGCTGAAGGATTTCATTAGAGTTGAATGTCACGCATGCGTTATTTAAATGGGTGAGTCATGTTAGATGAGAGATTGGGTGAAATGAATATGCTTTTAAGGTTAGTGTTGGTCGTTCTTGTTGCCTCTATGTTGGGTTGTGCTCATGGGGTAAGTACTGATGCCGTTATGGCTAACGAGCCTGTTAAGGAGGTGTCAGCTGTAAAAAACAAACAGCCGGAGTCGTCAGAAAGTCAGTCTAGTAAATTAGATGCAGCCTTGCTGTATAGTTTGTTGGGGGGTGAGGTGGCAGGTCAGAGAGGAGACATCAATATGGCCTCTTCTTTTTATGTTGAGGCGGCTAGGCTCTCCAGGGACCCTGAGGTAGCGTTGCGAGCAGCTCAAATAGCCTTATACAGTAAAGATATTGAGTCGGCTAAATCTGCAATAGATATAGCCGTTGACTCTGGGGGAGTGTCAGTCCAGTCGCGCCGCCTAGCGTTGACGATTTATTTACGTTCAGGCGATACCAAGAAAAGCCTGAGCCAGATTGCCTTGATGCTTGAAAAAAGTGATATTCCTCAGCGTAATGCCTTGATTGCCATTGGAGAAATTGTGGCACGGCATGCGTCTAAGAATGCTGGAATTCAGGTGGTCAATGAGTTAGTGAAAACTTACCCAGATGAGGCTGGTATATATTTGGTTCGCTCGAAAATGATGTCTCAGCTCAAGCAATGGGATAATGCAGAGGGCGACGCAACTATCGTGACAAAACTAGATCCAGCGTGGCCAGTGGGCTTTGCGCAGCTTTCGTTAGTACTTGAAAGCAAAGGAGAAACAGAGCGAGCTTTATCAACTCTAAAAAGTGCGGGTGAGCGACTTAAAGCAAGGCAGCTGATGATGGGATATGGACAATTATTAGCTAAGAATGAACGCTATGAAGCTGCCAAAAAAGAGTTTTTGAAATTAGTATCTCAAGAAGAAAGCTACCCTGAGGCGAGTTTTGCGCTAGGCCTTGTTTATTTAAAGTTGGGTAATACGAGTGAGGCAGTGGCAATATTTGAAGACCTGTATGCCGTTAATGATTTCTCTTCTCAGTCAGCCTTTTATTTGGGGCGCATCCATTATTTCCAAAAAACATATCAAGAAGCCTTGATGTGGTTTGAGAGGGTAGCAAAAGGCGCTCTATTTATAGATTCTCAAGCAACGACTGCTCTGATTAAGTCAGAGATGGGTGATTTGCAAGGTGCTAGAAGTATTTTGCAAGCGCTTCGTAATGAGTACCCAGAAAATGCAACTCGGTTTTATTTATTAGAAGCAGAGTTGTTGATGGATGGGCGGCATAATAAAGTTTTATATGACTTGTTGAATGAGGCAATTAAGGAAACACCAGACGACTTAGCGTTAAGATATGCGCGCTCGATTGCGGCAACAGAGTTAGGTGAGGTGAAGGTTGCTGAGAAGGATTTGTTATTTGTGCTAGCAAAGGAGCCTAATGATGTTAATGCCTTAAATGCATTGGGCTACACTTTAGCGAGTAAGACTTTTCGTTTTAAAGAGGCTCGTCAGTACTTAACGCAGGCGCTATCTTTACGGCCCAATGATTCTGCCATTTTAGATAGTATGGGTTGGTTAAATTACCGTGAAGGGCATTATGAAGAAGCATTGGTTTTATTGCAGCAAGCCTATCAGGGGTCACCTGAAGGTGAGATAGCGGCGCATCTTGGTGAAGCGCTTTGGATGCTTGGGCGACAAAAAGAAGCGCGCCAACTCTGGCAAGAAGCGCTGAAGCGAGATAGTGATAATAAACATTTAATAGAGGTTTTGAAGAGACTTAAGTGAATCGTTATTTCCTGCTAATAATATTAGTGACGCAATTGGTTGCGTGCTCATCAGTGGGTACGATTAAGCAGAGCGCAAATATTACTCAAAGCCTAGAGAATACTGAAAAAATTTTAGCAATTCAGCAGTGGCAATTATTCGGTCGGTTATCTGTGCGTCATCACCGTGAATCCTGGCTAACAAAGCTGAATTGGAGGCATGATTTTTTGATAGATGATTTAACTTTGAGTACGTCCTTGGGGGGAGTTGTTGCCAAGCTAATGCATTCTAAAGCAGGTGTAGAAATGTTAGATGAGGATGGTGTAATGCGGCTTGTCTCTGAGCGTGAGTTACAATCGGCATTGGGTTACGTACCTCCGTGGGCTCATTTGCCGTATTGGGTGAGAGGAGTCGCGTCACCTAAGGCGCCGTTGTTAATTAATAACGAGCAGGTGTTAGGAGAGGACGTGTTCAGTCAAGATGGTTGGGAAGTAAAGCTGGGAAGATATGAAGAGGTGGGTGGTATAGTCTTGCCGGGTAAAGTTTACTTATCAAAAGATGGATTGAAAATTAAATTGATAGTTGATGAATGGTTGATGTAATTGTAGAGCAGAGTGAATGGGCTGAGCACTGGTGGCCTGCGCCAGCAAAATTAAATTTAATGTTAAATATTGTGGGGCAAAGAGCGGACGGTTATCACGAGCTACAAACTGTTTTTCAAATAATAGCGATGTCCGATTGGTTGAATATAGTGCCAATAGACAATGCTGACGTTTCACTTAGTTGTAGTTCGGCGGATATTAAAATGAGCGATAACTTGGTGATAAAAGCGGCGCAATTACTGAAGCAACAAAGCGGCATAAAGTCAGGTGCGCATATTACATTAAAAAAGATACTGCCAATGGGTGCAGGCTTAGGTGGGGGAAGTTCGGATGCAGCAACGACACTGGTTGTACTGAATGAAGTGTGGAAACTAGGTTATTCGGTTGAACAATTAGCAGCTATAGGTCTTGAGTTAGGTGCGGATGTACCTGTTTTTGTACATGGGTTCTCGGCGTGGGCAGAAGGTGTCGGAGAGAAAGTAACACCAATAGCCTTGCCCGAAAAGTGGTTTGTAGTGGTTAATTCTGGTTATCATTGCTCAACAAAGGAAGTTTTTACACATAAGTATTTGACACGAGATAATTCAGCCATCACAATACGCGACTTTTTAGACGGGCAAGAAAATAATAGTTGCTTGCCGGTTGTTAGAGAAATGAGTCAGGAGTTAGACGATGTATATCGGAAATTCTCTAAATTCTCTAACGTTTATTTAACAGGCACTGGCGCGAGTATGTTTGCAAAATGCAACACTCGACAAGAGGCAGTGTCGCTGTCAGATCGGTTACCGATTGGCTGGAGCAAGTGGGTTGTAAAAGGTGTAAACAAATCACCGTTACAGAAGTCGCTTAAACAGTTTTATAATCGAGTAAATCAGGTATAATCTGCAGCCATAAAGTTTGGGGCGTGGCCAAGTGGTTAAGGCACGGGGTTTTGATCTCCGCATCCCAGGTTCGAATCCTGGCGCCCCAGCCATTCTTTATATTTATATCATTCAATACTTTAGTGGGAGTTTATTGTGCTAGATAGTGGCATCATGGTGTTTACTGGTAACGCAAATATATCTTTAGCTAAAGATATCGTCCGTTATTTAAATATGAGGCTAGGTCGAGCTAGCGTGGAAATATTTAGTGATGGCGAAGTAATGGTCGAAATCGGTGAGAATGTTCGTGGTAAGGACGTTTTTATTATTCAACCGACATGTGCACCAACGAATAACAATGTTATGGAGTTGTTGGTGATGATCGATGCATTAAAAAGAGCCTGTGCAAACAGAATAACAGCAGTTATCCCTTACTATGGTTATGCAAGGCAGGACCGTCGCCCTCGTTCTGCTCGTGTACCTATTACATCAAAATTAGTTGCTAAGATGATTGATACCGCAGGTGCGGATCATGTTCTGACGGTTGATTTGCATGCTGATCAGATACAAGGTTTTTTTGATATTCCTGTTGATAATGTGTATGCGTCGCCTTTATTGTTGAGCGATATTTGGAAGAGAAAAACTGAAAATCTGATGATTGTCTCCCCTGATGTTGGTGGTGTTGTGCGTGCTCGTGCAATCGCTAAGCGTTTGGATGATGCCGACTTGGCAATAATAGATAAGCGTCGACCTAAGGCAAATGTTTCTCAGGTTATGAATATTATTGGTGATGTAAGTGGTAGAGAATGCGTTATCGTAGATGACCTTGTTGATACGGCTGGCACATTATGTTTGGCTGCTAAGGCATTAAAAGAAAATGGTGCGATCAGTGTTAAAGCCTATTGTACCCATCCGGTGTTGTCGGGAAAGGCGATGGTTAATATATCCAGCTCTGTGTTAGATGAGCTGGTAGTGACAGATACTATCCCGCTAAATGAAGAAGCATTAGCTTGTGATAAAATTCGGCAGCTCAGTATTGCCGAGATGTTAGCAGAGACAATTCGGCGTATGGTGGAAGGTGATTCAGTGAGTTCGCTATACGTAGATTAAAAAGTGTGGCAAAATACGCTGTTTAGTGAAATTAAATATTATTTTTGGAGAAGGTTAGATGAGTATCAGCTTTGAATTGGCAGCATCGATTCGTAAGGATTTAGGTAAAAGTGCAACACGTCGCTTACGTAGACAAGAAATGGTTCCAGCTGTAATTTATGGGGCTGGTAAAGAACCTGTTTCAATAACCTTGGGCCATAATCAGTTATTGCATAGTACGGAGAATGAAGCTTTTTTCTCTCATATCTTGTCAATTGATGTTGACGGCAAGAAGGAAAAGGTAATTATTAAGGCGTTGCAGCGTCACCCTGCTAAAAGCATTTTGATGCACGCCGATTTCTTGCGTATCAGCATGAAAGAGAAATTGAAAGTTCATGTGCCTTTGCATTTTATTGGTGCGGAAGAGGCGCCAGGTGCTAAACAAGGTGGTGTTGTGACGCATGATTTGGTTGATATTGAAATTCAATGTTTACCGGGGGATCTGCCAGAGTATATTGAGGTAGATGTATCGGCGCTTGAGATTGGTGATAGCTTGCATTTGTCAGATATTAAATTACCTAAAGGTATGGAAATTGTTGCGCTAGCCCAGGGTGATGATCATGATCTACAGGTTGTTGCTATCCAAGCCAATAGAGCTGCGTTAGCCGATACCGATGAGGGAGAGGCGGCTGAAGAAAAATCTGAAGATGAGGAATCTGGCGAATAGCTATGATCTCTTTAATTGTCGGTTTGGGTAATCCAGGCGATGAGTATAAAAAAACCCGGCATAATGCCGGGTTTTTACTGTTGGATGAATTAGCTAACAAATATGCTGCCTCTTTTAGCTACGAGTCAAAGTTTAAGGCTGATGTAGCAAAGGTGATGGTCGATGGCAATAGTGTACGATTGATTAAACCGCAAACGTTTATGAATAAAAGTGGGTTGTCTGTTCGCGCGTGTGCAAACTACTTTGAGGTGCCAGCAGAGCAGATATTAGTTGTTCATGATGAGTTAGATATAGATGCGGGTTTGGTGCGTTTGAAATTCGGTGGTGGTCATGGCGGTCATAACGGACTAAGAGATATTATCGCGCAGATGTCTACAAAGGATTTTTATAGGCTGCGACTAGGGGTTGGTCATCCCGGTGACCGTAATAAAGTGGTATCTTATGTGTTAAAAGCGCCAAGTAAGATTGAAGCGCTATTGCTTGAAGAAGTAATAAATCGAGTTACAGAAGAAATACCGGCAATTTGTCGTGGTGAATACCAGTCAGTAATGGGTCGTTTACATGGAAAATAAAAAAATGAGTAGACATGCGTTTTCTGTGTTGACAGGTAAATATAAATACAAGACAATAGTCGGCTAAATTCGGAGGGGTTCCCGAGCGGCCAAAGGGATCAGACTGTAAATCTGACGGCTCAGCCTTCGGAGGTTCGAATCC
>Ga0209345_10005807_pt1 | contig 11339 bp, 12 predicted proteins | sample Cruoilmetagenom7_FD_187294 | JGI IMG/M metagenome (GOLD analysis project Ga0209345, IMG submission 187294) | Oil polluted marine microbial communities from Coal Oil Point, Santa Barbara, California, USA - Sample 7 (SPAdes) (version 2) | ecosystem: Environmental > Aquatic > Marine > Oil seeps ...
CCGGAGGAGCAGTGAGAGCAGTCCTGGAGGCGGCAGGCATTCAGAACATACTGACAAAGTGTCTGGGATCACATAATCCCCACAATCTTGTGCGGGCAACAATTACGGGGTTGAGGTCAATAAAGAGTCCCGAAGATATTGCGCACCGAAGGGGTAAGACACTCAACGAAATACTAAATTAACCAATTGGGGTAAAAGATATTTAGACATGGCTGATATAATTAAAGTGACTCTTGTAAAAAGCGCAATAGGCAGGGACAAAAAAATTGGCCAGACCTTAAGGGGCTTAGGGCTCACAAAATTGAACAAAACAGTTGAACTTAATAATACGGCTGCCATAAGAGGAATGATCAGCAAGGTATCTTTCCTCGTCAAAATTGGCTGACATTTAATAGGAAAACGGCCATGAGAATTCATGAACTTTCACCCGCTGAGGGCTCTAGAGAAAAAAGAAAGAGAATTGGAAGGGGACAAGGTTCCGGACACGGAGGAACCGCGTGCCGTGGGCATAAAGGACAGAGATCCCGTTCAGGAGGCGGGCCTCGCCCGGGCTTTGAGGGAGGCCAGATGCCACTCCAGAGACGCCTTCCCAAACGTGGTTTTACCAACATATTCAAGAAACAATACGATATCATTAATGTCAGAGACTTGAACCGGTTTGAGGCAAATGCCAACCTGGGCACAGAGGATCTGAAGAAAGCCGGACTGGTCAAAAAGGCGAAAAACGGCGTCAAACTTCTGGGGAACGGGGATGTTTTTCATCCTCTGTTTGTCAAAGTCCAGAAAGTCAGCAAGACCGCCAGGGAAAAGATAGAGGCTGCAGGCGGTAAAGTTGAAATTATTTAACTCAGGTTCGAGGTTCCATATCTAGAACCAAAATCTGAAATCCAAAATCAAACCTGAACGGACTTTTCGTTCAGAGACTAATTAAGGGTATGCGGAGAGGTTATAACAATTGATCGGTGGTTTTGAAAATATCCCAAAGATTCCGGAGTTGAGGAAGAAGGTCTTCTTTACCTTTATGATGCTTGCCGTCTATCGCTTAGGCTGTCATATCCCCACTCCCGGAGTGGATGGAGCTGCCCTATCAGCCTTTTTCGATGCAAGACAGGGCACCCTCTTCGGGCTTTTTGATATGTTTTCGGGCGGTGCCCTCAGCTCCATGTCAGTAATGGCCCTGGGCATCATGCCGTACATAAGCGCCTCCATTATTCTGGAACTTATGACGGTCGTGGTCCCGCACCTTGAAAGATTGAAAAAAGAAGGCGAACAGGGCCGCAAAAAAATCACCCAGTACACCCGTTACGGGACAGTCCTTCTGAGTATGATCCAAGGATTCGGGATTGCAGTCGGCCTTGAAAACATGACCAGCCCTGGCGGGGTTATTGTTGTCCCCTATGGAGGCATGGGCTTCAGGATTCTCACAATGATCACTTTAACTGCAGGGACTTCTTTCCTGATGTGGCTGGGAGAACAGATTACAGAAAAAGGGATCGGCAACGGGATCTCTTTGATAATCTTTTCCGGTATTGTATCCGGGTTCCCTGCAGCCGTGGCAAATACGTTCAGATTGATGGGCACAGGTGAAATCACGGCCTTTTTCATGGCCTTGATTGTCGCCTTCATGATATTGGTAACAGGAGCAATTGTCTTTGTAGAAACAGGACAGAGAAGGATACCGGTTCAATACGCAAAAAGGATGGTAGGCCGCAAGATGTATGGCGGGCAGAGTACGCACCTGCCGTTGAAGGTCAACACAGCAGGCGTTATCCCGCCCATATTTGCTTCATCCATCATGATGTTTCCGGCAACCATCATAAACTTTGTGCCCGAGGGACAAATCCCCTGGCTGGAATTCATAACCAATTCTCTGTCCCCTGGAAAAATCTTATATTCCGTGCTCTATGTCATTTTCATATTCTTTTTCTGCTACTTCTATACTGCGGTACACTTTAACCCCGTGGATGTGGCTGACAATATGAAAAGGTCAGGCGGATTCATTCCCGGAATCAGACCGGGCAAAAATACAGCCGAGTACATTGATCGGGTTTTGACAAGGATAACCTTTTCAGGTGCAATTTATATCTCTATCGTCTGCCTAATACCTCAGGTACTTATTTATAAAGCGGGTCTCCCATTTTATTTTGGCGGCACCTCACTCTTAATCGTGGTAGGCGTGGCGATGGATACTACAAGACAGATTGAATCTCACATGCTGACGCGGCATTATGAAAGTTTTATGAAAAAAGGTTTTGGCAAAAAGTGATCGCCGGTCTCTTTACTGGTTGGGCCTGGATCGAATTGTATATCAAAGGAAAAAACAGCAGGATTTTGAGCTAAGCGGAGGTTTTTGGGTCAATGAAAGTGCGAGCCTCAGTAAAAAAGATTTGCAATAAATGCAAGGTCATTAGACGTAAAGGTGTTGTCCGCGTAATTTGTGAAAACCCTCGACACAAGCAAAGGCAAGGGTAATTTCATTAGAGAACAATATTTCAGTTGCATAGAGAAATCGGAAGAGAGGAGTTAAAGATTGGCCAGAATTGCGGGTGTTGATTTACCTAGAGGAAAAAGAATGGAGATCGCCCTGACCTACATTTATGGAATAGGCAGGACGACTTCTCAAGAAATCCTTACAGAGGCAGGGATAGACTGGGATATCAAATCTGATGAAGTCACTGCAGAGCAAGTCACCAGGATCCGAAAAATCATTGATGAAAAGCATAAGGTTGAAGGTGATCTCAGGCGCGAACTGTCAATGAACATCAAGAGGTTGATGGATTTGGGGGCATATCGCGGGCTGAGGCACAGAAGAGGGCTGCCTGTCCGAGGTCAGAGAACCAGCACCAACGCAAGGACGCGAAAAGGCCCACGCCGAAGTGTTGTGGGAAAGAGGAAAAAATAGGAATCTGAGGAAATAGGATGGCAAAAACCGTAAAAAAGAAAGGCCGTACCAAGAAAGAAAAAAAGAATATCCCAAATGGTATTGTCTATATTCAATCCACATTCAATAATACTATTGTAACCGTTACCGACCTGGCTGGCAATGTGATTTCGCAGTCAAGTGCAGGTGCGGTGGGGTTTAAGGGATCGCGGAAGAGCACGCCGTTTGCTGCCCAGCTTGCCGGCCGGGAGGCCATCAAGCACGCCATGGAACACGGGATGAGAGTGGCTGAGGTGCGGGTGAAAGGGCCTGGCGTTGGGAGAGAAGCCGCCCTTCGCGCCCTTCAGGTAGAAGGCTTTACTGTTACGATCATAAGAGATGTAACCCCTATACCTCACAATGGATGCCGTCCTCCCAAAAGGCGAAGGGTTTAGATAATCGGGGAATAGAAATTCGTTCATCATGGGTTCAGAGGTTCAGAGTTCTCTGAGCCCTTGAACCCTGAACCAATGAACCTTACAAATTTTGATAAATGATAATTGTTGAGGAGGTGTAGATTGGCCAGATATACCGGTCCATCATGCAGGTTGTGCCGGAGGGAGAACCTGAGGTTGTTTTTAAAGGGAGACCGTTGCTACGGCGGCAAGTGCTCTTTTGAGCGAAGGGCATATGCGCCTGGACAACATGGCCAAAGACGTGCGGCAAAATTCTCTGATTACAGGATACAGTTAAGAGAGAAGCAGAAGGTAAAAAGGATTTTCGGTATCCTGGAGAATCAGTTCAGAGGGTACTATTACCGGGCTGAAAGACAGAAAGGTATTACAGGCATAAGTCTCTTGATTTTGCTTGAATCCAGACTGGACAGCATCGTGTACAAAATGGGTTTTGCCGCTTCCAGAAATCAGGCGAGACAATTGGTCAGGCACAATCACTTTCTGGTAAATGATATAAAGGTCAATATCCCTTCATATCAGGTGAAGCCCGGAGATAAAATCCAGGTAAAAGAAAAAAGTCGTAAAGTGCCTCAGATTCTGGAGGCGATGGCGACGGTTGTCAGGAGAGGCATTCCCGACTGGATCGAATTGGATAAAGAGAAGTTCATGGGAACTCTATCAGCTGCTCCTCTTAGAGAGGACTTCACGATACCAATCCAGGAGCAACTCATCGTCGAACTATATTCAAAATAGATAGTTCACCAAATATCATTCCTTGACAAGATAAGAGGAGGCCTTTTTGGTAGACTTAAAGAGCAAGAATTGGCGTGAGTTAATTAAGCCAAAACGGATTGAGATCATCCAGGACAACCAGACAAATTCCTATGGGAAGTTTATATGCGAGCCCCTGGAAAGAGGGTTTGGGATCACGATCGGCAATTCGTTGAGGCGAATCCTGCTTTCATCCCTGCAGGGCGCTGCAATCGTTTCAGTCAAATTTGACGGCGTGTCCCATGAATTTTCCACTATTCCTGGCGCGCTTAACGATGTGACGGATATCACACTGAACCTGAAAGAGATCAAGCTGAGACTAATCGATGTCGAAGAGGCAGTGATACACCTGAAGAAAACGGGGGAAGGAGAGGCCAGGGCTAGTGATATTGAGACTCATGGTCTTGTGGAAATCCTGAACCCGGATCAGCATATCGCGACCCTGAACAAGGGCGCCACGCTTGACATGGAAATGGTCGTGAAGTCCGGGAAGGGGTATGTCCCGGCCGAAAGGAACAAATCAAAAGATCAACCGATCGGCGTTATTACACTGGATGCGGCATTCTCACCCATAGAAAAAGTCAACCATATGATTACAAATGCCAGGGTGGGACAGGTCACCGATTATGATAAGCTGACACTGGAGGTGTGGACCGACGGCAGCGTTGTTCCTGAGGATGCAGTCGCTTTTGCAGCCAAAATTTTAAAAGAGCACATGACCCCTTTTATTAATTTTGAGGAGGAACCGGAACCGGTTGAAGAGGAAAAAGAGGAAAAAGAGGAAAAACTGAATGAAAACCTGTTCAGGTCTGTCTCAGAGCTTGAACTTTCTGTACGGTCTTCCAACTGTCTGAAAAATGCCAATATCACCCTGATAGGTGAATTAGTGCAGAGGACTGAACCCGAAATGTTGAAGACAAAGAATTTTGGGAGAAAATCTCTCAATGAGATTAAGGCCATTCTCGAGGAGATGGGGCTTTCTTTAGGAATGAAACTGGACAACTTCCCTCCTACTGACATGCCGGATGAGGGTGAGGAAAAGAAAGAGGATATAACTGATGAGGCATAGGAAAGCGGGGAAGCAACTGAGTCGCAATTCAAGTCACAGAAGGGCTTTGCTGAGGAACATGGTGACTTCCCTGATAAAGCATGAACGTATAGAGACAACCGATGCAAAGGCCAAATCCATACGGCCCGTGGCAGAAAAGATGATCACCCTTGCTAAAAGGGGCGACCTGCACGCAAGGCGCCAGGCTCTCGCCTACATCCAGGACAAGGCAGTCACCCATAAGCTGTTTGATGAACTGAAAGAGCGGTATCTTGACAGGCAGGGCGGTTATATCAGAATCGTCAAAAAAGGTATCCGAAAAGGAGACGGCGCGCCCGTTTCCATTGTGCAACTAATACCGCAGGATGAAGAAAAAAAGCCGGTCAAAAAGAAGGCAGGGAAGCCTAAAAAAGTGAGTAAGGTTCAACCTCCGGTAGTGCAGGAAGAACAGGTAGCAAAGAAAGAAGAGGAAGTTACTGAAAAGATGCGGGATGAAACACCTCCCGAAGCTACTGATGAAACTGCCGCTGAAGAACCACAGGAAAAGGCTGCAGTTGAACAGGAAGCTGAAAATGTGGCAGAAGTGCAGGAGGAAACACCTTTTGAAACTGATGCTGAGATTACCGTTGAAGAAGAAAAGCAGGAGGAAAGCCGGGAGGACACCAAAAATGACAAATAGGACGGTCTATTGCCGGCCTGAAAACTTTCTTCTTGAGAGTTTTATTGCCATATGTTATTTCTATGAAAATTCATAAAATGCTTTTTAAGCTCGATTGGACAATTTAAGCTATGATTGTAAAACGACCAACAACGCAAACCTCCTTGTCGATATAACGGCAAGGAGGTTTTTTTTGTGAGGAGATTTTTGTGAGGGAATTTAGTCATAAAGACCTGCTGGGTATGGCGGATTTATCTGTTGAAGACATAAATCTTATCCTGGACACAGCTGAATCCTTGAAAGAGATCTCCACAAGGGATATCAAAAAAGTCCCCACCCTGAGGGGAAAGAGCGTTGTGAATTACTTCTTTGAGCCAAGCACTAGAACCCGCACCTCTTTTGATATTGCAGCAAAAAGGCTCAGCGCTGACACGTTCAGTCTGTCTGCTTCCGGAAGCAGTACGGTAAAAGGAGAGACGCTCATAGACACCGCCCGAAACCTCCAGGCCATGAACCCGGATCTTATTGTTTTAAGGCACTCCTCAACTGGAGCCCCCCATCTTCTGTCAAAGGAGATTTCCGCCGGCATCATAAACGCCGGGGACGGAATAAATGAGCACCCGTCGCAAGCCTTGCTCGATATGTTCACGATACGAGAGAAAAAGGGAAGGATCAAGGGATTAAAAATTGCCATCATAGGGGATATCTCCCACAGTCGTGTGGCCAGATCCAACATCATCGGGTTGACCAGGATGGGAGCAAAAGTGACTGTCTCCGGTCCGCCAATGATGATTCCAGTCGGTATTGACGCCCTCGGTGTTGCGGTGGTCCACAATCCGGAGGAAGCGGTCAAAGACAAAGACGTGGTCATGTTGCTTCGAATCCAGTTGGAAAGGCAAAGCAAGGTCCTCTTCCCCGGACTCAGAGAATATGCGTCTTTCTTTGGGCTCACAGCAAAAATGTTAAACAGGGCAAAAAAAGATGTGATCGTGATGCACCCCGGCCCCGTAAATCGAGGGGTGGAAATTACTTCTGAAGTGGCGGACGGACCTTATTCCGTCATTCTCGATCAGGTGACAAACGGGGTTGCCGTACGCATGGCGATACTCTATCTTTTTATTGGAGGTTCCTGAGAGTGATAACGTGGATTAAAAACGGTGTGCTCGTTGACCCCGTAAAAGGGATTGTGAAAAAGGCTGATCTGGTCATAGAAAAGGGGAAAATCGCAAGGATCCTGTCTCGCGGGGCATTTAGACACAAAGGTCCCCGGTTAAAAACCATCGATGCCTCCAACAAACTGATTATCCCCGGCCTCATCGACATGCATGTCCATTTGAGAGAGCCGGGGCATGAGTACAAAGAGACTGTCGAAACGGGTGGAAAGGCTGGTGCGGCAGGTGGATTTACGGCACTGGCGTGTATGCCCAACACCATACCTCCGAATGATTGCCGATCTGTGACCGAGTTCATACTGGAACAGACAAGAAAGGCAAGGCTTTGCAGGATCTATCCTGTTGCAGCCATCACAATGGGGCAGAAAGGAGAAACCCTCACTGAATTCGGTGACCTGAAAGAGGCTGGTGCGGTCGCTGTCTCCGACGACGGGTTTCCGGTGAAAAACAGTGAAATAATGAGACACGCACTTGAATACGCCGGATACCACGGCCTGACGGTCATATCCCACTCCGAGGATACCAGCCTGTCAAATGGCGGTGTAATGCACGAGGGGGTTGTCTCAACCCGTATCGGCCTGCCCGGGATCCCTGCGGCAAGTGAAGAGATTATGGTTTATCGTGATATATCCCTTGCCGATCTGATCGGATGCCCGGTCCATATCGCGCATGTGAGCACCGCCGGATCAGTTGAATTGATCAGGAGAGCCAAAGACAGGCATGTTCCTGTTACCGCAGAAACAGCCCCGCATTATTTCAGTCTGGACCATCACGCAATTATTGGATATGACACCAACACAAAAATGAACCCCCCGCTAAGATCAGAGAAAGACGTCCAGGCGATTAAAAAGGGGCTGGCCGATGGCGTCATCGATGTAATTGCAACAGACCATGCCCCGCACAGTAGCCTAGAGAAAGATTTGGAATTCGACAAGGCCGCATTTGGAATAATCGGTTTGGAAACCGCCCTGCCGCTTACCCTTAATCTGGTGCGGGAAGGTGTGCTGAAGTTACCGGAGGCAATAAGAAAACTGTCCCACAGTGCAGCAGCTGCGCTTGGGATTGAAGGCGGCAGTCTGGTTGAAGGCGAAAATGCGGACCTGGCAATCATCGATCCCGAATACGAATATGTCCTCAAAGAAAAGGATATCCTCTCCAAAAGCAAAAATTCCCCTTTTATCGGAAAAACTCTGAAAGGCAGGAATGAACTCACCATAGTCGGGGGAAGGGTTGTGTGGAAAAGATGTAGGGCCTAATGTGTAAGATCCGTAGGAACCCAGCGATCTCTTGGCGGCCTGGCCTTTTCTACAACGTTATGGGTCTGCCGGCGAGACGACAGATACTGCACAACGCGTTTGATCATCCAAATGATGAGCCAAAAAAATGCGAATAGCGTTAGAATGGGATCGATTAAATAATCCCATATATTCCTGGATTCATAGATCCCCATCAGGTAGGCTGAAATATCAAGAACAATAATAATCACAAGAAAATAGAGATTGAAGTACCATGCGGTCAATGCAGCAGCGAAAAAGAACGCGAGAAAAGTTTTTGAGCTGTAGCCCAACGCATATGGATCAAAGTCAGTAAAGCCCAGGGAAAAGGGGTACAAGAACAATCCGACCGTCAGCGCCGGCAGCATGATTAAAAAAAAGCTTCTGGGTGTATAAAAATTCCTGTCAAGAAGGGCAGACATGCTTGCGGTAAAGAGTAGGATCAATGTGGTGATGCTCAGATCTCCCAGGAGCCCCCGGATGTATATTGCAATCGGTAGGTCATTAATTGGTATAAATATCAGGCAACCGGCCGGAAGAAGTAAAACACCACGGACTGTAATGGGAAGACGCAGGTGTTTGCTCGCAACCAGAATTATTGTAACAAGCAAAAGGGCGGGCCCTGCAATATGTGTTATTGTTGGTGTGACGGAAATCATATTCTTTGTTCCACCCATCCTAAATTAAACTGAACATGTTTGATATGTGTACTATTCCATGAATAAAGCAAATGGAAATCACCATTTTGGGTACGGATGATATACGGATATGAAAATCCAGCAGGATTTTCCTCGCAGATTTCACCTTCTGTTTTTTCAAATTCATATATGGCCCGCCACGTGTTTCCATTGTCTTCAGAGCAGGATAACGTCATGTCACATCTTAGGTCTTCATCGTTATTGTGGATGAGCAATATCACCCCGTTTTCCAATCGGATGGATGCAACCGCGGCATTCGGATTGGGCACATCCACTTTAACCGGATGTGACCAGGTGACTCCACCGTCTGTTGTGCGAACCAGCAAGAGTCTTGGAAGCGTTTTTCCGCTATATCGCATGAAGCCTACCCCGGTTTTCTGCGTAATGGGAACGATGACCGGTTGTAGCGAATAACGGCCCCAGGACAGACGGCTTTTCCGGATGACATTCCCCTCTCTGTCAAGGTGAAGCAATTCACCGAATTTACCAATGAACTCGTGATATACAGGCAGCCCGATAGTGCCGTCTTCAAAGAAAAAGGGATTGCCTTTGACCAGGCTGCTCAGGTTACAAGATGGAGAGGATATTAAACGTCGCGAATGGGTCCAGGTCTGTCCCTCATCTGTTGATGTTGTCAGATTGATGGCGCTTCCGGACCACCCCCCGAATGAAATGCTGACGTAAAACAACCACAATTTGGAGTCTTTGTCTTTGATGACAACGGGATTGCCTAGTGCCTTGATATAGCGATCAAGGTCTTGTTGGGTGTCTTCTCGCGAAATCAAAGCCCTCTCGGGACTCCATACCGCGTTTTGCGGGTTAAAGATCGATGAGTAGACGCAAGTATCTTTATCTCTTGTATTCGATCCGCCATACCAGAAGGCAAGTAGCCTGCCTCCCGAAATTTCCACAACCGTGGCGCAATGCACTTTTCTGGCTTTTCCATTGGTTATAAATTGGGTTTGAAAAAGTGGCTTATCAGTGGAAGATGGGAGATCTTCATACTCGGGAGGCGCAAATCCTTCAAGAGGGGGGATGGCACTGAAAACAAAAAACAGGCAGATGAATAAAGTCAGCAATATGGCAAGCAAAAAGCCTTTGAGCCACAGGTGGGGCTTTCCTTGGGAAGCAATTTTGACGATCGGCATTCAAGATCTACCTCTTCATACTTCTGTGAGAGGACAAGAACAAAACAGCAATTCTTATCCCGGATACTGGTATGTCAAGCAGGACTTGTTATTTCATTCAATGCTCAGTCCGAGACCTTTGAAAAACGCTCCCTTTTGCGCCAACTCGGCGTCAGACTCAAATTTTAATCCTCGAAATACTCAATGTATTCCTGCGGTTAAAATTTTCGTCTTTCTTGATTTGGCACAAAATTGAGCATTTTTCAAAGGCCTCGGTCCCGGCTTGGTTGATTCTTCGGCCTGTTACCATGCTGAAGGCGTATATGGTTGGATATCTACTTGGCATTTATTAACTGATTATTATTCATAAGTCAATACTTCTTGTAATAATATGCGTTGCCGGTATATTAAGGGACGCGAAAAAAAATAATCGTCCCAAGGGCGCTCGGATTTAGGTTGATTTCGTTCGATCACAAATTTCAAAAGGCGAAGGAATAGTGAACTATTTCAAGGTTTTTGGAATTTTGGATCGGACAAAAACAGCCTGAAGCAGGGATGCTAATTGGGATGATTATTTTTTTCCGCGTCCCTAACAATTGCGAAGGTTGTGATGTAAGGATCTTGTGACCTGAATCAGTTGACAAGGTGCAAAATATCCTCGGACAGCCTCCTAGAAAACATCAATGCACGAAGGAGTTGTTTAATGACCCTGTACCATCAATTGCCAAGGCAGATGAGATTCCTGCTTTTTGTTATTGCCGCAAATGTCGTGCTTTTTTCCGGTTTGCGGCTGGGATTCTGGATGGCTTTTCACGGGACTGACAGTCCGATTCCCATTGACATGCTTTTTAAATCTTTTTTTGTTGGATTTAAACTGGATCTGCGCCTTGCATTGTTATCGGTGCTTCCCATTATTCTTCTCTTTCGGATTCCCGGCCTCAATCCTGTCCACTCCCCCAGGGCAAGAAATTTCTGGTCCGGCCACCTTTGCCTGTTGATGATTCTCACAGTGCTTTTTTATTTCACGGATTTCGGCAACTTCGCTTACCTTCAAGAAAGAATTGACGTCTCCTCCCTAAGATACCTGGAAAATCCTCTGATTTCCGGCAGCATGGTTTGGGAAAGTTATCCTGTTGTTTGGGGTGTGTTAGGGTTGATCCTATTCGGTATCGCTTACTACCTGCTGGTGAGACGGATAATGTTGAAATGTATGGAAGGCGAATTCAGACCCCTAGGCGGGTGGAAGCGGATAATGATCCCGACGCTGGGTATAATG
>Ga0209345_10005808_pt1 | contig 11339 bp, 8 predicted proteins | sample Cruoilmetagenom7_FD_187294 | JGI IMG/M metagenome (GOLD analysis project Ga0209345, IMG submission 187294) | Oil polluted marine microbial communities from Coal Oil Point, Santa Barbara, California, USA - Sample 7 (SPAdes) (version 2) | ecosystem: Environmental > Aquatic > Marine > Oil seeps ...
CGGGTTCACAGCCCCAAGAGAGGCTCTGAATATCTCCTCAGCCTCAGAACGCATCTGTTTAAGAACATTTTCATTCATGGCGGGATCTCCATTGGTGATTTAAACAAGGTAGCCGTTCACGGGTTCGATGGTTTACGGTTCAGGGTTAACCTTCAACCTTTGAACCGTGAACCGCTGAACCTGTGAACGCCTACTAAAGAAGATACGGTTCCCACTGCTGTTCAGTTTTAAGAATATAGCCTTCAGGGAGGTTTTTCTCAATCCGGTTATGGCCCGGAAGCAGGATGCCTACATCCAGTCCGGCGAGCGTCAGCAAAGAGTCATTGAGTTCCCGTCCACTGGCCCCGTGAAAGTCAAAGCGGCCAATGGCGTAGTCGGCATAGACCACATCCCCGGGGATAAGAATTTTGTTGTCGGGATTATAGAGCGCGATGCTGCCTGGAGAATGTCCCGGAACATGAAGCAATTCCCACAGCATTCCCCCGATTTCAAGTGTCTCATCTCCTGCGAGCTTGCGGTCCACCGTCATTTTAAAAGCACCCGCGTCTTTCCCGAACATGGTATGAACCATGTCTTCAAACATATCCATCCCGTAAGCGATCCTCTCATCACCTTTTTCCAGGGGTTCGGCCTCATCAACATGCATCCAGAGTTCGGCCTGAGTGAGTTCCTTCATAATTTCAGGGAGACAGCCCATGTGATCAAGGTGCGTGTGGGTCATGATCACTCTTTTAATATCTGAAAGATCGATCCCCGCCTTCTGTATCGATTGTATCTTGTAATCATCTTTCCCCATCAGACCTGCATCAATGAGCGTGAGATCTCCGGAAGAGGGCCTGCCTATCACGTACACATGACAGTCGGGTATCATCCCATCCTGGCCCGGAAGAAAATATACGTCTTCTGTAATCTGCTGCATCCTTTTTCTCCTAAAGAAAAATTTGATCAAACCTTACCCCATCAAGATGTAATATTCAAGGCTGCCTAAAGAAAATCTCTGTGCATCATCAGCGCGTCCTGGCCCTCGGGATAAAAACGGTTCTTTATCTCTGATTCGATAAACCCATGTTTTTTGAAAAGTTTTCGGCCGGGCATATTATCTGCTGCTGTATGTAAAACCAGTGTTTCTGCTTCCACTTCCCCGGCTTTCCTCTCTATTTCCCTCATGAGAAGACCGCCAATACCAAGGTTCTGCATCTCAGGTTCTACTGCGATTGCAAGTAGTTCATAGATACGGGACAAAGGCCTGTCATGGGGAAACCGCCCAAGCATGGCGAATCCAACAGGTCTTCTGCCCATAGACGCCAGGACGGTTATGGTTATGCCTGACAAAAACCACTGAGTGAGCGTGTCATCATACGGGCCGTATCGACCGAACACCTGTTTGCTCAAACTTCGGATGTAGTTTGAATCAGTCACCCTGGCAGGGATTATCTTGATCTGATTTCTGAAAAACGTCTTGCTTTTATGTCTCTCAGAATGTCCGGATGTTTCAAAATCCTTACCGGTTGTATGAGGTTGACCGGGCCCGGCCTTTCGAAGACGGGCAAATCTTTTGGCCTCTCCATATTTACCGTAACGACCGTGGCTCCCCATGACCCTCAAGTCTCCAGGCTTTTCCAGTAAAGGCTGTGCGTCTTAATCACACGGTTCACAGCCTGCGCCAGTGTCCCCGGATCTGCGTGTGACGCAACCTCCTCATGGTCGGTCTCGGACAGGCCTGCCATTTCTCTCAAAACCGCCTTCACAGAATCCCGTAGGCCATTCAGGTCGTAACCGCCTTCAAGGGTGAACACGATCTTCCCGCCGCAACATGCCTTGGCAATATTCATGATTGAACTTGTCAATGCGGCAAAACCTGCTGATGTCACCCGCATACCACCCAGAGGATCGTTTTCATGGATGTCAAAACCGGCTGATACCAGGATCAGGTCGGGATCGAACTCGAGGGTAATCGGTTTCAGAATTTTTTCGAAAATACCTGCATATTCTCCGTCGCCGTAGCCCATGGAAAGCGGGACATTTACAGTGAAACCCTCACCTTCCCCTATGCCCACTTCGTTAGTTGAACCGGTACCGGGATAATAGGGGGATTGATGGGTCGAAAAATAGAGGATTGAGGGATCTTCTTCAAATGAATGTTGCGTGCCGTTCCCGTGATGGAGATCCCAGTCAATGATGACGATCCGTTTGAGATTATGGGACTTCTGGGCATATCTCGCACCTACTGCCACATTATTGAAAAGGCAGAAACCCATACCGCGGTCTGCCTCGGCATGGTGCCCCGGCGGTCTCACCAATGCAAAGGCGTTGTCCAGTTCTCCGGACACGACCATGGAGATGGCCTGGCAAAGCCCCCCCGCCGCCAGCAGGGCCGCCTCATAAGAACCGGAGGATGTGGTCGTATCAAGGTCCAGACGGGTGAAGTCCTTTCCTTCGGTTGATGCGACCATGTTTACATATTCCGGGAGATGGACACGGGTAAGCTCATCCATTTCTGCCTGTCTAACCGGAACATCCTGAAATTGCCCTTTCATATCAGGCTCTTCAAGCATGGCATAAATCACTTCAAGTCGCTCGTGGCTTTCGGGATGCCCGGCACCCGGTCGGTGATTGATATACCTTTCATCTTTAACAATGCCTGTTTTTCCCATTGTCCTCTCCTGGCGTTAGGGTGGATTTGAGATTGACTATCGCCGGCTGTCTGTTGTCTATTGTTGTGGGACGGTTGTGGATTCGTTTTCCTATCTATCCAAGAATACCAGAATTCCTCCAGTCGTCAATCGTCAATCGGTGAAATCTCATGTTTTTTGTTATTGCCGGGATACAGCCAAAAACCATCAATCTTGACGACCAACCCAGGATGTGCCCTTCCTGCGGCCTTTACCAGGCACGTCTTAAAAGAGTCAACCACTACCTGTCCGTATTTTTCATGCCTCTCTTCAGAGTGAAAAAAGGTGGCTCTTTTCTGGAATGCCAAAGCTGCGGAAGTGTCTCACCTGAATCAGGGGAAGTGCGGCCCGGTCCTCGTAAAAGTCCCTCCCGCGTTTGCCGGTATTGCGGAAAAACCCTGGGGCCGGGATTCCGCTACTGCCCCTATTGTGGAAAAGGCTGTGTGAGGAGTTAATGCCCTGTTTGTCAAGTCACCACGGTTTTTGAATGGATGCAGTGTATTTTCAAAACAGAGAAAAAAAGAGCGACCCGGAAAAACTCTGGGGACGGCCATTTGTCTTTTTGAACCTGGCTTTCTTTCTGGTCTTTTCGAACGTTGCCTTCCTTTATCTCTATCCCCTTGCCCTGGATGCCATGGGGAGTGAGCACCACGTAATCGGACTGGTGATGGGGGTGTTTTCCTGTGCGGCGGTCATATCCAGACCGTTTATGGGAAAGATGATCGTCTCGAGGGGAGAACACTGGGTATTTTCCATGGGCATCATAACGATCCTTCTCGCATCCCTGGGATATATTTTGATAACAACATTCGGCCCTGCCATGCTGTTCATAAGAGTGATTCACGGATTCGGGTTTTCAGCCGCTGTTTCAGCCGGGTTTTCTTTGGCCGCCAAAACAGTCCATCCTGACAAACGCGGAGAGGCCTTCAGCATTATCGGGGCATCTCTTATGTGTGCCGTGGCGTTGGCCCCACCTTTAGGAGAACTTCTGATTCGCCAATGGGGTTTTGAGACCCTTTACATGGCTGCGGCAGGTTCGGTTCCCCTGGCATGGCTCGTCTCGAAAGGGGCTTTTCAACCCTTATCAGGATTCTTGCATGATGAAGGTAAGAGGTCAGTCAAATACGTTTCTCTTTTGAAAAACAGATCATTCTTTTTTCTTCTGATCTCCACCATTATTTTTGCCCATTGCCAGGCCACTGTCCCGAATTTCATTTCTTTGATTTCCAGTGAAAGGGGCGTCCCAAGCGGCCGCTTTTTCCTTTTCTCAAACATTGTTGCCGTCCTTGTTCTGCTCACTACGGGAAAACTGGTTGACCGATTCGGCAAATTGTTCTTCATGAAACTTTTCTATCCTGTTTTTTCGCTTGGTATCCTGTTGATTCCCGGAATGATCGGCGGTGTCTTTCATGTGGTTCCCGCAGTCCTGTATGGCGTTGGCGTTGCTATTCTTTTTTCTACATATAACGCCCTGGCCGCAAGCCACGGGACCAAGTCCGAGAAACCGGCGATTATGTCTCTTTTTACAGCGACATATGATACAGGTTTTATTACAGGCGCAATTGTTTCAGGATGGTTTGCCCACATGACCAGCCTCGAAATGCTTTTCTGGGCGTGCGGACTCTTTGGTTTTATTGGACTTTTTACGGTTGTTTTTTCTCCCATCAAGGAGGAATAGTTGGAGCAAACATGAGTTACGTTCACGGATATTCGAAAAGAGAATCTGAAAGGCTGAGGGACCAATCCGGCATTCTTGAAGACCTCTTGCATTCCGGAACATCCTATCCAGCCGGCAGCAGGGTCCTTGAAGCGGGTTGTGGCGTTGGTGCACAGACAAGAATAATTGCGGGAAAAAGTCCCGATGCTGAAATCACGTCCATTGAAATTTCAGAAGAATCCATTTCAACGGCAGAGCTGTTAATAAATAAAGAAAAAATTTCAAATGTAAGCTTTCAGCTGGCAAGCATCCTGGATATGCCTTTTCCCGATGAGTGCTTTGATCACGTATTTGTGTGTTTTGTCCTGGAGCATCTTGAAAATCCTCTCAGCGCCCTTGCGGAGGCAAAAAGGGTACTGAAACCCGGAGGATCCATTACCCTGATTGAAGGCGACCACGGGTCGTGTTTCTGGCACCCGGAAACAAAAGCGTCCCTTGATGTGTGGAATGCCTTTATCACGGCCCAGCAACAGCTTGGGCATGACCCCTTAATTGGGCGGCGGGTATACCCTCTGCTCAAACAGGTTGATTTTAATATAAAGTATGTGTCCCCTCGATGGGTTTACGCAGATTCAAGCAACCCTGATCTCCTGGACGGTGTTGTAAACAGGATCATTGTCCCCATGGTGGAATCGGGGAAGATGCAGATTCTGGAATCCGAACTGATCGACCGACCCAATTGGAACAGCGGTATCGATGATCTTCTCAAATCCGGGACGGCTCCGGAGGGTACGTTTTTTTATACCTGGTTCAAGGGGGTTGGAATAAAAGAATGAGCCGGAAAGCCGGTTATTACGTTGACCGCAACCGGCTTTTTATTTATAATTGCACAACTTATTTAGAGAAAGGAGAACAGAAATGATTAAGAAAGCAACCGTTATCGGCGCGGGTCAGGTTGGAGCCACTGCGGCCATGCGCCTTGCGGAAAAGGAACTGGGTGATGTCGTCCTGATTGATGTTATTGAAGGTGTCCCTGCTGGAAAGGCCCTTGACCTGATGGAGGCGGCCCCCATTGAAAAGCATGACGCAAACGTCACAGGGGTCACCGGCGACTACAGTGAGGCAAAGAACTCGGATATCGTTATTATAACGGCTGGGATACCTAGAAAGCCGGGTATGAGCCGTGATGACCTTCTGGCCACCAATATGGGGATTATGCGCTCAGTCACGGAGCAGGTGGCTTCAGTTGCCCCTAATGCCACCCTGATTATTGTCAGCAATCCCCTGGATGCCATGTGCCATATTGCATATGAAACCAGCGGATTCCCAAAGAACAGGGTTATTGGGATGGCCGGAGTCCTGGATTCGGCTCGCTTTCGGGCGTTCATATCCATGGAGCTGAATGTCTCTGTTGAAAACACCCATGCCTTTGTACTTGGAGGGCATGGTGACACAATGGTTCCTCTTCCCCGGTTTTCCACTGTTGCGGGCATCCCCATAACGGAATTGATGACTCCGGAGAGGATCGAAGCACTGGTGGACAGGACGAGAAATGGTGGCGCAGAGATCGTTGGATATCTCAAGACCGGAAGTGCATTCTACGCCCCTTCTGCGGCTGCGGTTGAGATGGCCGAAGCCATTTTGAAAGACAAGAAAAAGATTCTTCCGTGCGCGGCCATCCTGAGCGGGGAATATGGTATTAATGATCTTTTTATCGGAGTTCCTGTTAAGCTCGGTAAAGACGGTATTGAAGAAATTATCGAAATCAAGCTTACAGATGAAGAGACCAAGGCCCTTAATCATTCAGCAGATGCCGTCCGCACTCTGGTGGAAGACATGAAGCGGTTGAGCGTATAAGTCAACCCTGACGTTGCATAAAATTTGAGTTCAAAACGTTATAGAGCGAGCGAAGGGCTTTTGGGCCAAAGATTTATACAACGTTAGAGTCAACAATAGCCGATTGCAGGGTGGCCGGGCTTGGATGAGACATCTGTACTAGATCATCTTGAGGCATTGGCTTACAGCCTGGAAATACAGGTCCGCTACGAACGCCTGGATAGTGAAACCGCCTTTCCAGGCGGTGGACTTTGCCGGGTAAAGGCTAAGCGCTACATTATTGTCAACTCCGGGGCCACCACAGCAGAAAAAGTTCGAACCCTGACCCGGGCCTTGAGGCGCTTTGATCTCAGCAGTATATATCTTAAACCGGCGCTCAGGGATTTACTGGAAGGGCCTGCGGATTGACGGTTTCGTAAAAGGTCGTCACTCCGGCCCCGCACACTGATGCGGGATAAATTGCAACCGGAGTCCAGACAAGCTGGAACAATCTGATATGACTGGATTCTCCGATAAATCGGAAAATGATGACAAATGGTGTTTTCCGACTTTTACGAGTTCATCAAGATTAATGCAGGCTGCCGGAAGGACCGTCTGCAGAGAAGTTTTCCCTCCGGATATTTTTGCGAGTTACAGGCTTGCGATGGGCGCCATCTTTTTTTTCTTTTTCTTTTGCGGCCGAAAACTTGTCTTTGTGTACAACTCCAGGTATTTGGCCACACCCAGTTTCATATCCTTCCTTTCACACACCTCCTGGATACCACGGATTTCGTGGAATAGATCTAAATGTTTATAGATATCTCCGGATATCTGATGAAGATAATCGGACCGAACCAGTTTTTCGTCCACGTCAAATCCCCGGCTCTGCATGACCCGTGGACCCGTGAAAACGACCAGTGCCCTCGGTTCGGCAATAATAATATCCCCAAGAGCTGCATAGCTGGCGATCGCTCCCCCTGTGGAAGGATCAGTTAAGATGGAAATATATGGGAGCCCCTGTTTTTTCAGGCGATTGACCGACTCTATTGTCTTGACCATCTGCATAAGTGCCGAGATGCCTTCATAAAGCCTTGCACCGCCTGAACTGCAGAGGCTTATTAAAGGCAAATGCTCCTGTATCGCAAAGTCGACCGCTCTTCTAAATTTTTCACCGAATACCACCCCCATTGAACCGCCACAGTAGTTGAACGAGCCTATTGCCATGACGACCTGAAAGTGATGGATTTGAGCGCTTCCGACAACAAGCGATTCCTTGAAATTAGATTGGCCTTCCTGCTTGGCAAGGAAGTCCCTGTAGTAATCAGTGATGGCATCTTCTTCCAGGAGCTCAGTTACGCTCAAATTTCTGTACAGTTCATGAAAACTTCCCGGGTCTGCGAGGCAGTCGATCCATCCTGATACCCCCAAAATGTGAGAGTGCCCGCATCCCGGACAAACATTGAAATTGTCAAGAAGCGCCTTCAGGGGAATCAGTTCCCCGCAACCCCCCTTTGCTGCATTGCATTCAACCAATTCTTCGCCGGTTTCTCCCTGCTGAATATCGCCGTAACCGTCATAATCGTCACCCACCTGAATGGCGCCTGAGTGGTTAACGATCTTGATATCCGGTGGTGGTTTTCGAAAGGCCTTTTTGATCGGTTTTTCTATGTACCGTCTGATGTCGTAAAGCGTTCCGTCCCCCTTGTGCACGCCGTAGTTTTTGGCCCTGGCCTCTCTTTTTTTAATCAGTTTTTTTATGCGCATGCGAGACAGATCTTTAATTGCTTTTGAAAGAAAAATATTAATGTTATCGGATAGTTCTCTTGTATTTGTTACATCCTCAGGTGAGGGAACAATACGGTCTATCACGCCCAGATTTTTTAGATTTTTGGCCGTGGGTTTCAAAATTGCCAGGGCGTCTCGGATGCGGGTGGCATCTCGAAATACAATTGCGGCCATGCTTTCGGGCGGAGCCGTGGCATAAAGGGCATCATCCATCTGGCCTCTGATATCGGTTACCTGAATGGCAAGGGCGCCACCGCTCCCTCCTTCCCCAAGAACCAGAGAAATGGTCCGGACCGGGATAGTCAGGAACTCCCTTATCAGGTGGGCGATGAAAAAGGCCTGAAACTGCTTGGCCGATTCCATGGAGATGTCCGCACCGTATGTGTCGACTATGCAGAAAATGATCGTGTTTTCCGGATCCTGGGTTTGGACCTTTTTTAGAAGTTTCAGGATAAATGAGTGATCTTCGGATGTGAGCATACCGTAATTCAGAATTTTTAAATCCTCACTGCTTTTTAAATTCTCCGGCTTCGGTTTCTGTTGTCCGATGACGATAAGTTGCCTTTCCATAAACCGGCAGGAACCGGCCACGAGAGATTTGCTGGGGGTTTCGAAGTGCTCAAATCTGGGGAACAGTTTTGAAATGACATCCGTTGCCCTGGGCCTGAACGGATGCCTGGTTCGCTTGGTAAAGATGTCTACAATATCTATTTTAGCCATGGTTTTATTTCCTCAAAAGACTGAAATTTTATCATGAATTCGGTTTTTTGTGATTCGTCATGAAGATTCAGCAATGAATATGCGGCAATCCTGACGGGCAGGAAAAGATTTTGAACTGGAAATTGGCCCCCGGGAGGAGGACGGAGTACCATAAGTTTGAACATAATTAACATGGCTCCGCATCATTATCAAGAGTTCATTGCGCTATTGCCGGATTGTCACATTCAATGTTTTTTTCATCCTGAGTTCCGTTCATTTTTACGATTCCTTTGGTGAATTCTGATATCTCCTTGAAAATATGTCCCGGGGTAAGAAGTATGCGCTTGAAAATATTAATTACCCCGGGTCCTAAATTTTTTAGTACAGAAGAATTGACCTTCGGGTTAGACCAATTTCCGTCGACCTCTAACGGGTAGATGATGACTCCTTTTGGTGAATTTTTCTTTTCGGTCAGGATATAACCAATAATCGGGACATTGCATACCACGAAATCTATAGCCTCAAGCGTCTGAATCCAAAAGTCAAAGTCAACCGTTTCTGTGGGGAGGGATATGGTGCCCTGGGCTGTGGCATTGAAGATGGCGCTTTTGAAAATAAAGCTGTCCGTTTCAAGGTTTCCTTCCGTGATATCGACATGCGCTTCAAGGGCTTCAAAATCGAACCCCTTCTTTGAAAAATCCGGCATATCCCAGTTGATCATATTTCGAAGACTGAGAAACTCCAGGATCTTGAAAACAACACCCTGCTTTCTTATTATCCTGCCTTCCTCCAGAAGGATATCGGCGCTGCCTGTCAGACCGGGAATAAGGTCCTGTGCTTCCCCGCCTTTTGCAGAGAGCGAGGCCTCTAAAGTTAATAGCCCTTCGACACCCTGTTTAAAGCCAAGACTATCTTCAAGATCATCAAAAGGTTGTTTCTTCAATTTTATTTCGGATGTAAGGTACAGCCTTTCCGGACCCTGTTCACCTTTTACATGGCCTTTTGCAGCAACAGTGCCATGCGTCATTTGAGCATCGGCGGTTTTGACAAAAAAATCGCCGGATCGGAAATTGCATTCTGCCTTCAACGGGGCAAATGTCAGCTTTTTCCATTTGCCCTTGCGGGCATTTAAAATCAGTTGTATGTCCGAACTGTTCCAGAAAGAACCATGCGTTGAAATTTTGTCTTCAGCGCCGGTTTTTTTCGGCACGAAATCCGAAACATTCAGGAAGTCTGCGTTGACCGTGATTTTCCCTTTCAAACCATCCCAGCCCTGCACATCCCCGTGGATATCAAGGAGACTCTCGCCCATGCGCATGCTGAGAGAACGGATGGAGATATCTTTCTCTGCAAAGTTTAACATCATTTGGCAATCGTTAACAGGCGAGGCCATTTTGTCCAGATTAAGAGAAATATTCCGGCCGGTCACGACTCCTGTAACAGAAGTCTTTGAAGGATCTTTCAATGAGACCTGGACTTCGGCTCTGCAGGACACAACACCCCCGGTCGGCGCGTTTTCATTTCTGAACCGAATTCCTAAATCTTCCAGGAGAAGCTTTTCACTGGACACATTGACATGTATGATATCCTTGGTTATCAGGTCGAAAGAACCGTTCAGTTCAAAAGCAGATTCCCCCAGATTGTATTTTAAACTATTGAGGCAAACCTTCTCTCCGGGAAAGATCTCCATATCAAAGACAACTTCCTTGCACTTCTCCGATAGGCAGAGGGAAATTGAATCAGTCTTCAGGGCCATGCCGTCAAGGTTGGTTTCCCCCTGAATCAACCAGACATCCTGTTTTCTTGTGAGAGCAGCTTTTATGGGGATAAGATCTTTTTGATTTAAAGGAAGCGTAGTGCAATGGAAAAAAAGATCTATTATCCCATTGACATGGACCCTTGAGTCAATTTGGGCTTCGCTGACGTTCCATAACCGGTCTGTTGAACCTGAAACCCGAAATTCAGATTCGCCCCAGCGTCCGACGCCTTGAAACCGAGGCTCGCCTTCACCATCAATGTGAATATCTGCTTCATTCAGGAGAAGGGGCAGATGTATGCCATTGAACTCGGTCGAGCAATCCATGAAATGAAATTTCCCCATAAGGACCCTGGGGTTGACCCATCCTTTTTCAAAACTGACCCGGCTGCAGCCTTCAAGCTTCCCGGAAACATTCTTAAATCCTTGAAGAAAGCCCCGTGCACCGGAAGGCATCACATCCAGGTTTTCCTGCTGCTTGATATCCTGAAGATCAAAAAGCCCTTCTCCAGACACACAATACGCACACACCCCATAAAGATTACTGACATCCAGAGAGGCACTGGTAATGGTCGAATTTCCGAAAACCGCATGGGTAATAGAAGTTGAGAGCGCGCCATTTTCGATGTTCAGTTCTCCTGAAACCTTCTCGAACGGCAAGCCTCCGCCATCCCTAAGCGCATCAATTTCATCCCACTCAATTTTCAAGGAAATGGCTCCCCTGTTTTCGGGTAACCGAAGGTGTTTGAGCTGATCCCGGGTTCCGTTCATCGAAAAACGGATCAAACGGGCATCACCGCCCGAGAGAACCGGAAATATCTTTTCTTTAAGCCATGGGCGAACAAAGGGGGTCGGAAAAATATATTTAAAGGTCGCCAGCGGCAGGACAGGACTTTCAACCTTCAAGGTGAAGTGGGGGTCTGATTTGTCTTCAAAATCCATCTTAAAGCTTGCA
>Ga0209345_10005809_pt1 | contig 11338 bp, 12 predicted proteins | sample Cruoilmetagenom7_FD_187294 | JGI IMG/M metagenome (GOLD analysis project Ga0209345, IMG submission 187294) | Oil polluted marine microbial communities from Coal Oil Point, Santa Barbara, California, USA - Sample 7 (SPAdes) (version 2) | ecosystem: Environmental > Aquatic > Marine > Oil seeps ...
CCCGCCAGATAGTTGAGTGGGCCAAACACGAAAGCTAAAAAGCTGGCCAGGCCGTAACGCCCCTTTAGCCAGCTCAATGAAATCTCCAGCGCAGCAGCAAAGCCATACCATATCGCATAAAGGTAGGTAGGCGTCCAGCTTTCCATCGTGGTGGGGAAGGATATTATGCCAAGCTGAGCGAGTATGCCGTCGGCTGTTGCACCGAAAGTACCAACAACAAGAATTCTAAATAATGCCGATTGCTTGTCATTGAGCTGGGAAAGTGTAAAGAGTATATACAGCCCCATCCATATTTCTCCAACATAGAGGAGTCCATAGGTAGGGCTGAGTACACAGAGAAACCATCCGACCTGAAAGCCGCCAAGATTCAGTAATTTATTTAGCATGTTAGCCCTGTGTTTTTCTCATTAGTTGTAAGCCGACATTACGTGAAATCTGATCTGGCAGCTCAAGCCCAGCGGTTTATAGATTAGCTAAGTCCGGTAGCTGGCAGAAAGGCTTGTTATAGACTAAGTGGGAACACCCTATGCTTCGTTCGAGAAAGCCCCCTTCGCAGTAACAGAAATAGTACTCCCACATTCGCACGAAAGTATCAGAAAAACCCTGTTCTTTAACTTCATTCCTCTTTGAAAGAAATGTCTCGCGCCACCGCTCTAGTGTTTTGGCATAACTGATACCGATTTCTTGCATGTGAACGAGTCGCATATCTGTATGCTGTGTTATTCCATTTTGAATGGCGGTGTTGGAAGGAAGACTGCCACCAGGAAAAATATAGCGCTGGATAAAATCGACTTCATTTTTTGCCTCTTCGTAGCGTTGTTCGTTGATAGTAATGGCTTGTATGAGCATGCGGCCATTGTCCTCAAGAAGTTCGCTGCATTTTTTAAAAAACTGCTTATAGTACTGGTGGCCGACCGCTTCAATCATTTCAATCGAGACAAGTTTGGTATAACGCCCTTCTAAATCTCGGTAGTCCTCTTGCAGTAGCGTGATCCTATCTTCTAGATTTAAGGATGCGATTTTTTTCTTGGCGAAGTCGTGTTGTTGCTGCGATATGGTTGTCGTGGTAACACGGCAGCCATAGTGTTGCGCTGCATGAATTGCAAACCCGCCCCAGCCAGTGCCAATTTCGATGACATGGTCATTTTCATTTAGCTGAAGTTTTTGGCAAATAAGATCTAACTTTGCTGTAGATGCCTGTAAAAGGCTGTCACTGTCTGAGCGAAATAGAGCAGATGAATACATCATGGTGTCATCTAAAAATAACTTATAGAAGTCATTGCCAAGGTCGTAGTGTGCAGCGATGTTTCGTTTACTACCATGTTTGTTATTACGACGGATCAAATGGATAAATTTATGTAAGTACCCTCCGATTTTCGAAAAACCGCCCTCCATATTTTCCAGTACATGCTGGTTGCGAACCCGTATACGTACGAGAGTGGTTAGGTCTGATGATGTCCAGTGCCTATCCATGAAGGCTTCCGCCGCACCAATACTGCCGCCTAAAACAATTTGCGAATATGCCTCTAGACTGTGTACACGTAGCTCTACTCTTAATTCCTGGTCGTTTGTATCCCCAAATACAAAGGAGCCAAATTGATCAGTGAGGCATAAGCAACCAACGGTGAAATGGTTAAAATTTCCAAGTACCGCGTTACGGCAGCCGCGTTGTATGAAGGAGGTAGATGTTGAAATATTTTCGTTTGCATGGCTGCTTGTGTTGTCATGAGATATTTTTTCCAATTTTCTATTCCTTCTTAATGATGATCGTAGACTTCTGCGCCTTTCAGTTTTAGTTTTAGCGCCTGCCAGTATATTTTGGTAGTAACTTGTAAAGTCATTAATGGAAATCGCAGCAGTGTCTTTAGTGAAGACGTGGTTGTTAGTTTTTCTTGTTCCATATTCATTTTGGCTACGAGGACGGTTTGCTTTTTGTCTTCTACGAAAATGCTAAGCCCCAGCTCGTCACTAGGCTCTGAAATTTTAAAACGATAAGTTAAATCCAGGGGTAAAAATGGTGAAACATGAAACTCTTTTTTTATTTTTAGGTCTTTCTTAATGTTATCTACCGGCAGAACATAACAAAATGTTTCGTTCCAAGGTGTGTTAGAGACTTCTGCAACAACTGCTTCAATGTCTTTCCCATTTTCGTCATAACAGTAGTAGATACTAATAGGATTAAAACAGTGGCCAAAATAACGTAAATGGGTGAGTAGCTTAATGGGCCCATTGATGTTTTTATTTGTGCGCACTTTGACGAGTTGTTTAATGCTGTCATAGAGGCTCATATCCTCTTGGCCGTAGTGATTCTCTCTTCTAAATTGCACAGGCCGGAAGGGTTTTGTTGACCAGCCTGGTAAACCTGAAAAACAATTCGGGATCTCTTCCAAATCTAACATCACCATAAATAATGGGTAGGTGAAGTTGTGTTTGAAAGGCGTTAGGCGTGTGTGATTAACCCAGCCCTTATACAGACATGCTTCCATTTTTAAAATCACTCTTTATTTGATTTGCTGCGCGTAGGCCGCTGAACACCCCGTCTTCATGAAAGCCCCAGCGCCAATATGCACCGCAATAGTAGGTATTCTGGTGCCCTGATATCTCATGCCACTGACCTTGGGCATGAGTGGCAGATTCAGAAAATACGGGATGAAAGTAGTCTATTTCCTTTATGATGGTTTTTTCATCTATCGCGTCCAGTTGGTTAAGTGTTACGGAATATACATGGTCACTTTGTATATGCTGTAAAATATTCATATTGTAAGACAAGGTCGCGCCCTTATTGCAATTTTCAGAAAGCTGATAGTTCCAGGCGGCCCACGCGCGTTTGTTGTGGGGGAGAACGCTTGTATCGGTATGTAAAACGGCTTTATTTACTTGGTAGGGAATAGACTGGAGAATGGCCTGCTCGCGTGCATTGGGTGTATCAAGTAAACGAAGCGCTTGATCACTGTGGCATGCAAAGACCACCGCGTCGAAGCGTTCATTGTGATTGGCCTTGCTAGAAATGAGTACATGGTCGGTGTGACGTGTGACATTGAGTACAGGGCTGCTTAAACGGATTTTATCGGCATAATTTGCGATTAAGGGCTTTATATAGGCACTTGATCCACCTTCTATCACATACCATTGAGGCTGATCCATTACAGTCAGTAGCCCGTGGTTATGAAAGAATTGGACGAAGAAACGCATCGGCATTTCACGTATTTGACGTGGATCAGATGACCAAATCGCGGCACCCATTGGAATAACATAGCGTTCAATAAAATAATTTGAATAGCCCTTTTTTAGCAGGTACTCCTCCATACTTAGGTCGTATTCAATATCTGATCCTGCTTCGTGGTTAAACCTTATAATATCTTTCAGCATGCCCCAAAATTTTATATTAAATATTTGAGACCTTTCTGCAAAAAGCGCATTAAGAGATGTTCCAGCATAGGCAAATTTTTTATTTTTCTCACTTACGGAAAAGCCCATTGTCGTTGGAATGCGCTTGACTTCAAGCTTATCCAATAAGCTAAAGAAACGTAAGCGCCAAAGCAAGCACACCTTATTATATTTCCCCGTCTGCTTTATAGTTCCACGGCAACAAACTCTCAATATCCTCAACGGCCGTTGCATTTGGAAGCTGCGTAAAAACTTCTTTTAAATAATCATACGGATTAATGCCGTTTGCCTTTGCCGTCTCAGTCAGGCTAAATAAATTAGCGCTGGCTTTGGCACCTGCCTGACTATTTGAGAAAAGCCAGTTTTTACGTCCTAAAGTAAAAGGGCGAATAGCATTTTCAGCCAGATTGTTATCGATTGGATGGTATCCATCATCAAGGTAGCCTATTAACCTCGGCCACTGTTCATACAGGTAATAAAGTGCTTTGCCGAGCGCCATTTTCGGGGGCACATTAGCAATGCTCTTATCCATCCAGATTTTGATTTTATCAACAATCGGCTTTGACTCCTTTTGCCTAATTTCATAGCGTTTGTCTGGCGCTAACTCTTTGATGTGTTTCTCGATAGTGTATAGCTTTTGGATAAAGGCAATGGCTTGATCGGCTTTGCCGATTTTCCCTTTGGGCTGTATTTTTTGTGCATCGATGAATTTTCGTCGGGCATGAGCCCAGCAACCCAGCCGCTGTGTTTTGTTTTGGACACAAGCAGGCTGATACCCCTGGTAGCCATCCACCATGAGTGCCTTGGAATAATCTTGTAAAAGCTCTGTTGCAACAGTGCCGCTGCGAGTGGGTGAGTAGTGAAAAAGAATTGCTGGTTGTTGTGCGAACGAAGCCAGTAGCCACATATAGCTTTTGCTTTGTGGTGCTTTGCCCGGCTCTTTGAGAACCTGAAGCGGTGTTTCATCCATTTGAACAACAGGCTGTTCCAAAATGGATTCATGAATCAGGTTGATTAAGGGCTGGACTAAAGTACCACTTTTAATGATCCAGTTGGCAAGGTTTGTCCTGTCCATCGAAACACCAATGCGCTGAAACATCTCACTCTGCCGATAAAGGGGTAAGTGGTCACAGTATTTGTTAACAGCGATGTAGGCTAGCAAGCCAGGGCTCGCGATGGATTTCTCAATAGGTAGTTTTGGTTTTTCAGCAGTCACCATGTGCTGCTCACAACAAGGGCAGGCGTACTTTTTGCGGATATGTTTGATGACTTTGATTTTGGCGGGGATGATGTCGAGCTGTTCGTGTGATTCGTCACCAATATGCTTGAGTTTCGCGCCATCGTGCGGGCAGACTTTTTCTGACTCGGCGATATCGTAAACAACTTCTTCTCGTGGCAGGTCATCAGGAATACTGATGCGAGGCTTTTTCTTTCGCGTATGACTGGCAACAGTGATATTCGAGGGCTCTTCAACAGATTCTGCCTGTTCTGCTTGCTCTATTTCCTCTGCTTCATTAAATAGGCAAAGCTGATCGGGATTATTTTTTTCGCTGGAAGAGCCAAAACGTTTCTGTTGAAAAGATTTAATCATCTCTTCGAGTTGCTTGATGGTGTTGTTTTTATTGCGTAGTTGTTCTTTTAAAAAAGTGACTTCTCTTTGTAATAATTCCGTCGATTCCATTAAAGAATTATACCAGAAATTCCTCTAGCTCAGGACAGAAAAGTGTATCTTTTTATGGGCTTGCATTTGGTTAATGTTAAATCCTCGGAGCAGCCAATTCCATTGTTCTTGATCTATCGAGAGTGTACTTTGAGCCTTGTTTTTCGGCCATTTAAATTTCTCTTTTTCAAGCCGCTTGTACCAGAGAGCAAAACCACTCTCATCCCAATAGAGCGCTTTTAATTTATCTCGCTTTTTATTACAGAAAACAAACAGTGAACCAGACATTGACGATAGCGCCATTTCGTCTTCGACAATCAGGCTTAAGCCGTTAATGGATTTTCTAAAGTCGACCGGGTCGACATGCAGATAGATAGCCGTTTTGTTATCCCAATGAATTACGCTAGACATTGTACCAACTCGGCAAGAAAGGAAGCGCTGGCAGTCGTAGAAGGCAACTCAAGCTCCACACCTTGTACACGAATAATCACCGGCGCACCTGAAAGCGACTCATTTCCCGGCGCTCGATCAAGCCGTATAAATTCAGTGCTGTTAGCGTGAAGTTCCAATGCGCTCAGAAGCTGTTTTTTTCGCAAACTGAAGTATTTTGGATTAAGTTCATGCTCTTTGCAAAATTGCATTTGGTTTAAGCCGCTGGTTTGTTGGGCTTGTATCAGAGCCCGCCATTCTTCTTTGCTGCGTCGAATCATTTGAAACCTCCCTAGTCATAAAGGGAGGCATCTTAAGGCTTTGTTAGATTATGGGTAGGGTGTGATTGGATTGGCGCTTACGAAGTACATAACAATTCAAGCTCTCAGCGCCGATATTTCAACGACGTATACCTTAACAGGCTGTTGAAATTCTACTGACTTGGTCATCTACCACGTCGCTTAAGGCGCCTACTTTCGGTAAAACCAAGCTCAAAGTAGCCAAAGCGTTTCACGGGGCAGGCTCTGCGCATTTACACGTGTAAACTCGGCTTTAGCATCCTGCGTCGCTCTCGGCCTCTGTTCCCGACTCGGCCCTACCGGTTCCGTCCATGGAACCGTACCTCCCCCATCCATGGGGTCGTCCGCTTTTTAGCTTGATTTTGCCTTGTATCTGACTCAATTCAGCGAATTTCAACAGACCGTTAAGCTAATACTCCATCTTCGTTGCGGCCGCACAAAATTAAACTAATGCAGAAAATAGAAATAGCATAACTAATTGTATTATATCTGTTTAATAGGGATTAAAAATAAATGTTGCACTGCAGCATTTATTTGCCTATTATTCAAATTAACGCACAGGGGCTCTACAAGGTAAATGAAATGCCCCACCCTTGCGTTAAAAGCTTATCCAATTAATGTTAAAAATACCGCCGGAGATACACACCATGGGAATGTATAACGAGCAATTTATGAATGACTCCATTAAAAAGATGGCTGAATGGCAAACTCAAGCGCTTGAACCCTCTCGCAAACTGGGAGAAAGTGCAGCGCAAACCTACGAGAAGTTCATGCACCTTAACTATGAGGTTATGGGTGACGTAAATACCTTTTCAGTATCACAAGCACATTTGCTTGCCAACGCGACAGAGCCAAAAGCGTATTTTGAAAGCTTGCAGACTGCCTTAAGCTCATACGGCGACACTTTGTCTGAACGCGTTAGCGAGTACTCTGACTTGACATCAGAGTTATTACACAAAGCACAAGAGGCAACTCTTAGCGCATCAAAGGTTGCAAAATCAAAACCCGAAACGAAAACACCGCCCAAAAAAGCGGCTTAGATAATAGCGTATAAAACGGATTCCCCGCTGCACAAGGGAATCCGTTTTTATTCAATGTACGTATCAGCAAATAGCCAAGTATCATAGCGTAATGGAGGCAGCGTCTATTAAAATGAAACCTTTCCTCTCTTACCAATAAATATTATTTTTCTACTTCATTTACCGATTAGCATAAGAGTTAAACCGAAGAGATAAAGTCCATTATAACTTTGGCCTCATAAGGCGATTGCAGCGCGGGTGCATGACCCGCCTCCTTAATTTCAACCACTTTACACTTCGGCCCTCGTTGCGTCATTTTTTCTGCGGTTTCTGCAGACAGGAAAGTCGATAACTCACCTCTCAGGGCCAGAGTTGGACAAGCGATTTTGTCCCAGTAATGCCAAAGAGTGAATGTATAAAAATAATAACTAGAGCGAAATGCTTTGCCGATTCTTGGATCATAATGCATCTTATATCCATCATTGTGCTTTCGGACGCTATTATGACCCATTTGCCTCCACTGCTGGTCAGACAGGTTACCAAATGCGCTATAGGTCGTACGCATATATTCAGTCACTTCATCCATATCACCGAACTCTGGCGCCAGCCCCATATAATTACCTAGCCGACGAATTTCAGACATTTTTTGTTCGGGACCAATATCGTTGACCACAAGGCTAGCAATCGGCCCATTAGGAAGCCCAGCGAGTATCATTCCAATAATACCCCCCATAGAGGTGCCAATATAATGCACTTTTTCAACATCCAGACGCGCAATAAGCGCATTCATATCAGCGCAGTATTGGGTGAAATTATAATGCTTATGGTTATGAAACCAGTCACTATTACCTCTACCGGCGATATCGGGGCAAACAACATGGTAATCCTTAGAGAGCGCTTCAGCGAGAACATCAAAATCGTGCGCTAACCGAGTAACACCATGCACGCATATTACCGTTGGTTTTTCACCGCGAGAACCCCACTCCCTGTATGAGATGCGATGAAACCCTTCTTCGCTTAAACCTAAAACATACTTTTCTTTAATAGACTTCATAGGCTACATCAAACCCTTTTATATAAGGAAAATCGTGGTTTTTCAGATTAACCCAACATATATATGATCGCAATCTGAAGTCTTACTAAATAAAATAATAGATATTTTGTTAATGAAAATCAAAAATTACATTTTAGAGCTTATACAGCGTAACCGTTACTCTGTTTTATCATCGTCTTCACTCGATGAGTGAAAAAATGACTTTTGAAATGACTGCCACATATCGATATTTTTTTTTGTTAAGTCTTGCATTGTTTCAATGTGGTTTACCGAAATCGCTTTTTTAAATTGGCTTTGCAAATCCTTCTGCTGATTAACAAACCCATCGAGACTTTTGCTCAAGTAGTCACTCATAAAGCCTTGCATTGGGTGCCCATAAAACCGAATAAGCTGCGCTAAAAACTGCTCGTTTAAGATTGACTGACCAGAAAACTCCAGATCAGAAACTATCTGAAGCAGCAAGCTACGAGTAATATCCACCTGCTTTGCCTCATCAACGATTTCAACGTCAATACCACTAACAATTAGCTTACGTATGTCATCCAACGTGACATAACGACTATCGACGGTGTCATACAGGCGTCGATTGGTATACTTTTTAATTCGCCTTTTATTCATAAATATCTAGCATCCAAAATAAGCCATCTAAAGTGTGCTGAAAAATAGAAATACAACAGCCCTATATACGCAGCAAGAATAGATCATAACTCTAATAATAACAATCATTTAGTCCTGTACTATATCAATATAATACGCTCCCGTTTTAATGAGGATATCTCGATCCATGCTAGGTTATTACACAGCTGATCCCTTTTCTAAATACCACAAGGGTTTAGATTGAATGGGCAGTTCCTCGTCATCACAGAATACCACTGAGTAAAAACCCCCACAGCGTCGCTCCAACCACAATAAGCGAAGAAGAAAAAAATATTTCCCTATTGAGAATGCTATCTATTGATTCTTCTAGAAAAAACCTGCGCACAATTTTGGGCATTAATAATTAGGTTTTTAAAAGAGCGCACCGTAATGAAACACACACAACTAAAAGCCGAATGGATAGGTATTAGGAGCGAGATGTATTTCTTGATACCTAATGACCACGCGCAATAGCGGGCTAATATAGAGCACAGCGGTATGTAGCATCACTCTCAATGATCACTATCAACGATTCAATCTACACGCATAAAAACAGCGATTAGAAAAACATGGTTCGAAATATGCTTATAAGAATTTAAGGCAAAAAAATAGCAATCTGCCCCATTTATAAAAACGTGATGTGAAATAGATCCACTTGAGATGCCGGAAGTTATATTAAAAATCACGATTAGATGCGCGCCTAAATCTAACGGATAACGGGATTAAAATAGTATGAAAATAAAAGCCGCAGTTTTAAATGAAATGGGAGCAGAAGCACCCTACACAAACTCCAAACCCCTCCGAATCGAAGATATTGACCTTCAGCCCCCCGGGCCTGGTGAAATCATGGTCAAAATGGCTGCCGCAGGGCTCTGCCATTCCGACTTATCCGTCATCAACGGCAGTCGCCCGCGCCCTACCCCGATGGTACTTGGCCATGAAGCGGCGGGTATTGTCGAAGAAGTAGGAGATTTTGTAACGGATCTAAAGGTAGGTGATCACGTTGTTATGGTATTTGTTCCCAGTTGTGGACACTGCTTGCCATGCTGTGAGGGCCGTCCCGCTCTGTGTGAACCTGGTGCGGAATCAAATAATTCCGGCACGCTAATATCAGGCGGCTCACGCCTATCACGCAATGAGGAAAGCGTCAGTCATCACTTGGGGGTATCCGCCTTTGCCGAGTACGCCACGATGTCACGTAACTCTGTCATCAAAATAGATAAAGACCTCCCCCTTGATCAAGCTGCATTATTTGGATGCGCAGTACTCACTGGTGTCGGAGCAGTCGTCAACACAGGGAAAGTAGAGCCTGGCTCAACAGTTGCCGTCGTCGGATTAGGTGGCGTGGGCTTGGCTTCTATCCTTGGGGCGCGACTAGCAGGCGCAAGCCGCATTGTTGCGGTAGACCTCGACGACAGCAAATTAGCACTTGCGAAAGAATTGGGGGCAACGGACTGCTTTAACGCCAGTTCGCCTGACTGCGTGGGCGAGATACGTGAGGCAACACAAGGGGGTGTTAATTATGCCTTTGAACTGGCCGGCGCCGTACCAGCACTCGAAACCGCTTATAACGTGACACGCCGCGGCGGCACCACCGTCACTGCTGGGCTTCCTCACCCTGATAAAAGGTTTGCATTAGCTCCGGTAAGCCTAGTTGCAGAAGAAAGAACCTTAAAAGGCAGCTATATCGGCACCAGCGTACCCATGCGAGATATTCCTCGCTATATCTCACTCTTCCGACAAGGACGATTGCCCGTAGATAAACTGCTCACTGGGCACTTAAAACTCGAGAATATCAACGAAGGCTTCGACCTAATGGCACAAGGTAAAGCCGTTAGACAGGTTATTACCTTCTAATTAGGAGAAAATTGATGGACTGGTTCAAGCAAGCACAGGACATGACAAATGAATGGCTCAAAACACAACAGCAGGTATTGGATTCCTATTCAAAAAACATCCAAGACGGTGGTTCGAAAAAAACAAACGACTTCTCTTTCGAAAACAACCCTGTAATGGCGATGTTTGCAGAAAGTAGCCAAAGACTGGCACAGCAGTACACCCAAGCAATGTCACCAGTTAAACCTAAGACCACACAGGATTATTTTGATGATTCCGAAAAAGTAATAGAAAGCACGCTATCCGAATTATGGTCAAATAATGAAAGTTTTTGGGAATCTATATCGAATAATTCTGCCTGGAGTACAGAAAAAAATAGTGACACAGAGAACGAAAACTATTTTGAAATATTTACAAAAACAATGAGCCCTGAATATTGGACGACTAACGCATTTAATAACCCAGCTATTTTTGATAGACAATTTAGTGACAACCCCTCATTTGCGGGCATTACCAATCTGGATAGAAAACTCGCCTCCGTTACCGATAAATGGAACACCTTACAGAAAGACATATCAGAATATTCTAACGTCGTTATGCAGACCTGGATGAAGGCTTATGAGGAATTTTGTGAAGATACCGAAGAAAAAATAAAATCCGAAACACCACCGAGCAGTTGGAAAGACCTATCGGATAACTGGCTAAACATCGCCAACCAAGCTCTTGTTGAAATGCAGAGATCTGAGGGCTACTTAGCGGCTCAAAAGAAGGCCATCGATGCCAACTCAGAATACCGCCTAGCTGAACAAACTATCGTAGAAGAATCTTGCAAGCTTTATCACCTGCCGACAAGAAGTGAAATCGATGACCTTCATAAAAAGGTATATGAACTAAATAAAGAACTAAGAGAACTGCGTAAAGAAAAACGACAATCAAATAGTTCCAACAAAAGCAAAACCACTTCAACAAGAAAGCCTGCAGTCAAAACAAAAGCAGATCGATAAAACATGAAAATTAT
>Ga0209345_10005810_pt1 | contig 11336 bp, 11 predicted proteins | sample Cruoilmetagenom7_FD_187294 | JGI IMG/M metagenome (GOLD analysis project Ga0209345, IMG submission 187294) | Oil polluted marine microbial communities from Coal Oil Point, Santa Barbara, California, USA - Sample 7 (SPAdes) (version 2) | ecosystem: Environmental > Aquatic > Marine > Oil seeps ...
CGATCTTGGAATCCGGCAAGGTTGTGCGGCGTGCCAAGGCTCAGCAGGTTGGCGAAGACCTGATCGCGGTTGATCAGCTTGTTATAGGCCTGCGTCGATTTCGGCAGCTGATACTGGTGATCCTCGACCACGAAGCGGATCTGGCGGCCATGCACGCCGCCTGCCGCGTTCACCTGATCGAACTTGAGGTTCGCGCCATTGACGGCAGGCACACCCACGGCGGCAAAGATGCCGGACAGGTCGTTGACGGACCCCAGCACCACTTCGCTATCCGTCACACCCTGTGTCTGCGCCACGGCAGCCTGGGCCATGCCCAGAGCGACCGCACCGGCAAAGAGCGATGTCATCATTTTCTTCATGTTTGGTCTCCTCCCAGAAACACCCCGATTGCGGGATTCATTTATACATATCATCAATCAGCGCCTTGTGGCGCTTTTCGACAAAGCTGCGGCGCAGTTTCATCGTTGCCGTCAACTCTTCGTCCTCCGCCGTCAGCAGAACGTCGATCAGGCGGAAATCCTTGATCTGTTCCACGCGGGCGAATTCCTTGTTCACCTGGTCCATCTCGGCGCGGATCAGATCCAGCACGGGTTCCGCCCGGCAAAGCGAGGCGAAATCCGAGAAGGGCACCTTGTTGTCCTGCGCGTATTTCTCGACGTTTTCCTGATCGATCATGATCAGGCAGGTCAGGAATTTGCGCTTGTCGCCGATCACCACCGCATCCGAGATGTAATGGCTGAACTTCAACCGGCTCTCGATCTCGGCCGGGGTGATGTTCTTGCCGCCCGCCGTGATGATGATGTCCTTCAGGCGGCCCGTGATGGTCAGGAACCCGTCGTCAAGCCGCCCGATATCGCCGGTCCGCAGCCAGCCGTCATCGGTATAGGTCTCGGCGGTCTTTTCGTTGTTGCGCCAGTAGCCCATGAAATTGTTCAGCCCGTAGGTCTGGATTTCACCGTCATCCGCGATGCGCAACTGCACACCCGGCACGGCGCGGCCCACGGAACCGGGGCGGTTGTCAACCTCGGTGTTGACCGTGGCCAGACCTGCGTTCTCGGTCATGCCATAGCCTTCCAGCAGCGGCACGCCGATGGCGCGATACCACATCAGCAGGGCAGGGCTGATCGGCGCTGCGCCCGATGTGCCCTGCCGCAGACGGTCCAGCCCCAGCATCTGGCGCAGGTTGCGGAACACGAGGAAATCCGCCAGCTTGTAACCCAGCGCGGTGGTCGCGGGCACGGGCTTGCCCTCCTGCATCAGCGTGGCGCGCTTCATGCCCACACCCAAAGCGGCCTTGAAGGCGAACTTGCCCAGTGTCGTCGCCTCCATCGACAGCACGGTCACGCGGGAATAGACCTTCTCCCAGACGCGCGGCACGGCGGTAAAGACATGCGGGCTGACCTCGCGCAGGTTGTCGAAAACCGTCTCCGGGCTTTCCGCGAAATTCACAGTGGAGCGCACCGCCAGCGGGAAATAGATCGAGCTGTCACGCTCGAGGATATGGCACAGCGGCAGGAAACACAGCTGTTCGGCGCTGGAGTCCGTGGGCAGCGCGCGGATACCGCCCTCGATCGCCGCCATGATGTTCTCATGGCTCAGCATCGCCCCCTTGGGCGCGCCCGTCGTCCCGGATGTATAGATCAGCAGGGCAAGATCACCGGCCTGCACCTTTTCGATCTCGGCCTCGAACATCTTGGGATGCTCGGCCAGATGCTGGCGGCCCAGATCGTATAGCTCCTCAAGAAACAGGAACCGATCCCCCTTCAGGTCGTGCAGGCCCTCTTCCTCAAGGATGATGACCTTCTCGACGGTCGGCGCGCCATCGGGGATTTCCAGAAACTTGTCCAGTTGCTCCTCGTTCTCGACGATCAGGAACTGGGTGTCGCTGTCCTTCAGGATATAGGCCAGCTGGCTGGAACTGTCGGTCGTATAGACGCCCGAGGAAATGCCGCCCACGCATTGGATACCCATGTCGGCATAAAGCCATTCCTTGCGGTCCTCCGACAGGATCGACACCACGCGACCCCGTTCCAGCCCCAGACGCCTGAGGCCAAGCCCGATCAGCCGCGCGTGGTTCCAGTAATCGGACCAGCTATAGGCCTTCCAGATGCCAAGATCCTTTTCCCGGTGCGCCGTGCGGCTGCCCAGCGTGGTGCAGCGCGTCTGAAACAGCGCGGGCAGGGTCGAACAGCCGTCGATCACCAGCGGGCGTTGCCCCGGCGTGGCGTTCAGCGACACACCGTTGACCACCACCTGCGGCTGGATGGGAGCGTGCTTTGTCATAGCCTTACCTCCATGTCTTCTTGCGCTTCCAGCGGCGCTCGCCGCGCGCGCCTTCGGTGTCATGGCCCAGATAGAAGCTCTGGATATCCTCGGACGCGGCCAGACGGTCGGCGGTGCCCGACATCACGATCCGGCCCAGCTCCATCACATAGCCATCGTCGGCCAGATCCAGCGCCACGGCGGCGTTCTGCTCCACCAGCATCATCGTGACACCCTCATCCTTGTTCAGGCGCTTGAGGATCGCAAAGATTTCCTGCGTCAGCAGCGGCGACAGGCCAAGGCTGGGCTCGTCCAGCAGCATGATCTTGGGCCGCAGCATCAGCCCGCGCCCGATGGCCAGCATCTGTTGCTGCCCACCCGACAGGGTGCCCGCCTCCTGCTTGCGCCGCTCGGCCAGGATCGGGAAATAGTTGAACACCAGATCACGGTCGCGCGCGATCTCGGCCTTGTCGTTGCGCGTATAGGCGCCAAGGGCCAGGTTCTCCTCGACCGTCAGCAGCGGGAAGACCTCGCGCCCTTCAGGGACATGCACGATCCCGGCCTTCACCACGCGGTGCGGCTCCAAACCCTGAATTTCCTGACCCTCGAAGATGATCTTGCCCTTTTCGGGGTCCATGATCCCTGAAATGGTCTTCAGCAAGGTCGTCTTGCCCGCGCCATTGGCCCCCAGCACGGTGACGACGCGGCCCTTGTGCACTTCAAGGCTGACACCCCGGATCGCCATGATCGGGCCGTAGAATGTCTCGAGGTTGCGGACTTCCAGCAGAAGGTCACTCATGCCACCTTACCCCCCTTGCTGACGGCATTGGTGCCCAGATAGGCCTCGATCACCTTGGGATGCGACTGCACTTCGGCGGGCGTGCCCTCGGCCAGTTTCGCGCCATCGGCCAGCGCCAGCACGCGGTCGCAGACCTTGCTGACCAGCCCCATGTCATGTTCCACCATCAGCACGGTGATCCCCATCTGGCGGCGGATATCGTCGATCCACCAGCGCATGTTCTGCGTCTCCTCGACCGACAGGCCCGAGGCGGGCTCGTCCAGCAGCAGCAGACGCGGCTTGGACGCCAGCGCGCGGCCCAGTTCCACCACCTTGCGCACGCCGTAGGGCAGGCCCGCGATACGGCTATTGCGGTAGGGTTGCAGGTCCAGAAAGTCGATCACCTCTTCGACCGCATGACGATGCGCGCGTTCCTCGGCACGCACCGAGGGCAGGTGCAGCATCTGCGCGATCATGTTGGTCTGCCGGTGCCGGTGCCGCCCGACCAGCAGGTTCTGCAACACGGTCGCCTGATGGAACAGTTCGATATTCTGGAAGGTCCGCGCGATGCCCAGCATCGGCACCTCATGCGGGGCCAGTTTCAGCACGTCCTTACCGTCGAAGCGGATCGACCCGGTGACAGGCGTGTAGAACCGCGAGATCAGGTTGAACACGGTCGATTTGCCCGCCCCGTTCGGCCCGACCAGCGCAAAGACCTGCCCCTCCTCGACCTGCATGGACAGGTTGTTGACCGCCGTGACCCCGCCGAATTTCAGCGTGACGCTGTCAATCTCCAGCAAACTCATCTCAGCCGCTCCGTCTTGAGGTAGCTTTTCTGCCGCTTGAACATGTCCTTGCGGGCAAAGGGGAACAGCTCGAGGAAGGTGCGTATCTTCAGCCAGCGCCCATATAGCCCCATCGGCTCGAACAGGATGAACAGGATCAGGATCACCCCGAAGACACCCGATTCCAGCCCCGGAATGGCGACGCCGCGCCCGAAGAGATCGGTGGTCATCGACAGGACCTGCGGCAGGAAGGCAATGACGACCGCCCCCAGAAACGCCCCGTGGATGAAACCAAGACCGCCCACCACGATCATCATCAGAAGCTGGATCGACAGCAGGAAGTTGAACGTCTCGTTGTTGAAGGCCCCTGCGAAAAGGCCCATCAGCGCCCCGCCCAGACCCGTGATCGCGCAGGAAATCCCGAAGGCGATGGTCTTGGTCTGGGCCACGTTGACACCCATGGCCTGCGCCGAAATCTCGCTGTCGCGCACGGCGGCAAAGGCACGGCCCAGCGGCGCGCGCAGCAGGTTGCGGTAGAACAGCGTCACCACCAGCACCACGACCAGCACCAGATAATACCACTCCACCGGGTTGTTCCAGCGGCTGATCTCATAGCCGAAAAGGTCGATCGGCGGCGACATCTTGCCGTTGACCCCGTCGGTCCATTCCTTCAGCAGCACGATGATGTCATCGGCCAGAATGGCCAGCGCCAGCGTGGCGATCGCCAGATAAACCCCGTGCAGCTTCAGCGCCGGAATGGCGATCAGCGCGCCGACGACGCCGGTGATGACCCCCGCCAGCACGAAGGCCAGCACGAAAGGCACATTGGCCTCCATCATCAGCACGCAGGAATAGCAACCCAGCGCCATGAAGGCGGAATGACCAAGGCTGACCTGCCCGGTCTGCCCGGTCAGCAGCATCAGGCCCAGCCCCGCCACGGACCAGATCAGCACGTTGGTCGCCTCGCCCAGAAAGAACGGATCAATCAGCAGCGGCAGCGCCAGCGCCAGAACCAGCAGCGCCGCATAGAGGCTGAAGTTCCACCAGTCGGGAAACAGCCGGATGTCCTGATCGTAATCTGTCTTGAAATGAAATCTCATCGCCTCACACCTTCTTCGCTCGGACCTGCGCAAACAGGCCGTGGGGGCGGAACAGCAGGACCGCGATCAGCAGGGCATAGGGCGCGATCTGGCTCCAGCCCGGTGGCAGGTAACGCGAGGCGAAAGGCTCGATCACACCCACGATCAGCCCGCCCAGCAGCGCGCCTGGCAGACTGCCGAAGCCGCCGATCACGGCCGCGGCAAAGGCCTTGATCCCGATGAACCCGGCCGTCGGGTCCAGCGCACCCTTGGAGGCATAGAGGATGCCCGCCACGGCAGCGACGATCCCCGCAAGCGCCCAGACCATGCCCTGAATACGCTTGACCGGGATGCCCATGTAATAGGCCGCCATCTGGTTTTGGCTGGCCGCTTGCATGGCCAGACCCATCTTGGTGCGCTGAAAGAACTGCCACAGCAGGAAGGTCATGATCAGGGTCACGATGATGACGGCGATATCGGCCAGGCCAAGCACCAGCTCTCCGATCCGCACATCGCCCAGCGCCAGCGGCGAGCGCAGGGATTGCGGCTCATGCCCCCAGATCTCGCCCACCGCAAAGCGGATGACGAAGCCCAGCGCGATGGTCACGATGATCACCGCCACCTGGCTTTGCCCGAACACGGCGCGCAGCACCACGATATCCAGCAGATAGCCCAGCACGCCCATGATCAGAAAGACCAGCGGCAGCGCCAGCCAGAAGGGGATGCCCGCATATTCCGGATTGACCAGCCCGAGGGTGACGAAGGCGCCAAGCATCATGAAATCGCCTTGCGCGAAATTCACGGCCTCCGTCGCCTTGTAGATCAGCACAAAGCCCAGCGCGATCAGGCCATAAACACAGCCATTCGCAAGCCCGCTGATCAGAAGTTGCAAAACCTCCACGCGATCCTCCCTGTTTTGCGGCCCTTGCTTGTGATGCAGGGTGCCCCGGCTTTGCGCCGTTATTCTTTTGCCCTGCGACCGTTCCTCCTCCACAAGGTCCGGCGCGGGGGCCGAGGCGATCTGTTCCTGCATCCAAAGGTGGCACGGGGCAGTGGCCTCAAAGTGGCCCTACCTCTCCATGTTTACCCAAATCCGTCAACAGATTTGCCCCTGCCTGACGCAGCGGAATACAGCTATTCGGGATAAAATTCTGCATTGCGGACAATGACGCGGCGCGCTTGTTCCGGGGCAACCGGGCGAAAGGCCCGGTCAATCCGCTGCGAAATCCACCGCCACATGGCCGAAATCACCGAAATCCGCCGCGATCCGCGACCCGGGCGGACATTCCACGGGCCGGATGAAACTGCCCGACAGGATCACCTGTCCCGCCTCGATTCGCTGGCCGTACATCGCCATCCGCTGCGCCAGCCAGACCACGGCCATGGCGGGATCGTTCAGAACGCCGGCCCCCAGCCCTGTCTCCTCGACCTCACCGTCACAGGTCAGGATCGCACCCACCCGGCGCAGGTCCACCGCATCCACGCCATGGCGCTGCGCGCCCATCACGATCCCCGCATTGGCGGCATTGTCGGCGATCGTGTCGAAAACCTTGCGCGTCTGCCCGGTTGCGGGATCGGCCCGCAGGATGCGCGTGTCCAGGATCTCCAGCGCGGGGGCCACGTAATCGGTCGCGGCCATCACATCGGCCCGCGTCACGGTCTCGCCCGCCAAGGGCGCTTTCATGACAAAGGCGATCTCGGCCTCGACCCGTGGCTGGATGAAGCGCCCGCGCGGCACGGTCGCGCCGCTGTCGAACAGCATATCGTCCATCAGAACGCCGCTGTCCGGGATGTCGATGTTCAGCGCGGCCTGCATCGCCTTGGACGTCAGGCCGATCTTCCAGCCGATCACCCTCCGCCCGGCCGCGCTGCGCTGCGCGACCAGCGCCTTCTGCACAGCATAGGCGTCGTCCATCGTCATGCCCGGATGGGCCAGCGACAAAAGCCCGATCTGCTGGCCTGTCGTCTCGGCCTGAAACAGAGCCGCAGCGGCGGCAGTAACCTCATCGGGCGTCATGCCTCATCCTCCACGGTGTTGCGCAGGATGCCGATCCCCTCGGCCTCCACCTCGATCACGTCGCCGGGCACCAGATAACGCGGCGGATCGAACCGCGCGCCTGCTCCGGTGGGGGTGCCCGTCACGATGATATCGCCGGGAACAAGCGTGGTGAAGGTCGAGATATAGGCGATCTGCCGCGCCACCGGGAACAGCATCCGCCCCGTGCGGTCATCCTGCCGGACCTCGCCATTCACCCGTGTCTGCAAATGCACATCCGTGATCTGCGCGTGATCCTTGAACGGCACCAGCCAAGGCCCCATCGCGCCAGACCGGTCCCAGTTCTTGCCCTGCGTCACGTTGAACTTCGCGTGCCGCACCCAGTCGCGCAGCGTGCCCTCGTTGCACAGGGTCAGCGCCGCGATGTGATCCAGCGCGTCGCTTTCCGCGATCCGCCGCCCGCCCTTGCCGATCACCACGGCAATCTCGCCCTCGTAATCCAGCTGCGGGGTTTCCGGCGGACGGATCAGCGCCTGCCCATGCCCGGTAAAAGACCGGGGAAACCGGATGAACAGCGACATGTTGGGCGGGGCCTCTTGCCCGTCCTTGTATTCGGCGTTCCGGTCGGGAAAGTTCACGCCGACGCAGATGATCTTCTCGGGTGCGGGGATCGGGATCTCCCAGTCGAAACGCCCGTCAGGATGCGTGACTGCGCGCTCCTGCGCCGCCGCCTCCAGCGCGGCCAGACCATCCGCCGCGATCACCTCGCGCAGGGTCGGCCACTCGGGAAACCCGTCCGACAGCGCCACGAAACCGCCCTCGACCACGGCCCCGTAAAGCTGCCGCCCCTCGGCCCTCACCGTCGCAAATCGCATCAGCCCGCCCCCTGCTTCATCTTGCCAAAAATACTCAAATCCGCCGTCGCCACAGGCTCATGGCGCGACAATGGGCTGGGCCTTCAACCCGGACTCTACCAGCGCCGCCCCTGCGAACAGGCTGCCCTCCTCGAACCAGCTGCGCGGCGCGGGCGCACCCCAGAGGGTCTGGCGCTGCGGGTCCGTCAGGCTCCATTTGATCGGCTCCAGATCGGGATCGACCGTCTGGTAATCCGAGCAATAGATCTCGATCCGGTGCCCGTCCGGGTCGCGGATATAGAGGAAAAACGCATTGGAAATCCCGTGCCGCCCCGGTCCGCGCTCGATATTTCCGACGTAGCCGGTGGTCGCCATCAGATCCAGCAGATCGATGATCGCCAGCGGGTTGGGCACCCAGAACGCCGTATGATGCAGGCGCGGGCCGGTGCCATTGGTGAAGGCCACGTCATGCACCCCGCCCTTGCGGTGCATCCACGCCGCCCAGAGCTTTCCGCTGTCATCATCCTCGGTATATTCGGTCGTGCGGAACCCGATCTCGTTGTAGAAGGCGACGCTGCCGTCCACATCGCTGGCGAACATGTTGAAATGGTCGATCCTGAGCGGTTTCACACCCTTGTAGAGCGCGTATTTCTGGTGGATCGGCGGCAGCCGGTCCATCTTGACGTAGAACTCCAGCGGCACGCCAAAGGGGTCGCAGGTGCGCAGGGTCCGCCCCATGAAGGGCCGCTCGACCCATTCCACCGGCAATCCCTTGCCGCGAAAGAACGCCTCGGCCCGGTCCAGATCGGGCGCGTCGAACAACTTGAAGCCCAGCACGCGGGCGCAGGCCACGTCCGACTTGCGCAGGGCGATGCAGTGATGCCCCCGCTCTTCCATCGCGCGCAGGTAAAGACTGTCGGCATCCTCATGCGTGACCTGAAGCCCCAGCGTGTCCACATAGAACGCGCGCGAGGCGGCCAGATCGGTCACGCCATATTCCACATGGGACAGGCGGACGATGTTGAAGGGCGGATACAGAACCGGGGCGGGAACGGGCATGTCGATACCTCCTTTTCAGGCGCCAAGCCGGGGGATGGGATGCTGGCCCAAGGCCAGGCCGATGTGTTTCTGCTCCATGTAGAAATCAAAGGACCAGTCGCCGCCATCGCGCCCGATGCCGCTGGCCTTGACCCCGCCAAAGGGCGTGGGCAGGTGGCGCACGTTTTCCGAATTCACCCAGATCATCCCGGCCTCAAGCGCATGGGTCACCCGCAGCGCGCGGCTCAGGTCATTGGTCCAGACATAGGCGGTCAGCCCGTAAGCCACGCCATTGGCGATCTCCAGCGCCTCGGCTTCCGTCTCGAACGGGATCGCCGTCAACACAGGCCCGAAAATCTCTTCCTGCGCGATCCGCATCTGCGCCCGCGCACCTGTGAACAGCGTGGGGCGCACATAATACCCCGGCTGATCCAGCGCCTCGCCACCCGCCGCGACGGTGGCCCCATCGGCGCGCGCCACGTCGAAATAGCTGCACACCTTGTCGAAATGCACCTTGTGGATCAGCGGCCCCACTTCGGTGGCCGGGTCCAGCGGATGGCCGACCCTGATCCGGTTGACCCGCTCGATCAGCTTGGCGGTGAAGTCATCGGCGATCGAGGATTGCACCAGCAGCCGCGAAGACGATGTGCAGCGCTCCCCGTTCAGCGAATAGATCATGAAGATCGCCGCATCCAGCGCCCGGTCCAGATCGGCATCGTCGAACACGATCACCGGGTTCTTGCCGCCCAGCTCGAAATGCACGCGTTTGAGGGTATCTGCCCCCTGCTTCATGATCATCGACCCGGTCCTCGATTCCCCCACAAAGGCAATCGCCTTGATATCGGGATGCTCGGTCAGGGCACGGCCCGCCTCTTCGCCCAAGCCGTTCACAAGGTTCCAGACGCCGGGGGGCAGGCCCGCGTCTTCCGCAATCTCCAACAGGATACGCGCGGTGACCGGGCTGAACTCGGCCGGTTTGTGCACCACGGTGCAACCGGCGGCCAGGGCGGGCGCGATCTTCCATGTGGACAGCATGAACGGCGTGTTCCACGGCGTGATCACCCCCACCGGGCCGATGGGCACGCGGGTGGTGATGTTCATCAAGGTGGGCGAGGGCAGGTGCTGCCCGTCCCGCGCCGACAGCGCCTTGTCGGCGAAGAAGCGGAAGTTTTCCGCACCGCGCAGCGCCGCCTTGGACATGAAGCGCAGTGCCTGCCCCGTGTCCCAGCATTCGGCCAGCGCGATCTCCTCGGCCCGGGCCACGATCCCGTCGGCAATCCTCTGCAGGATCTTCTTGCGGGCCACAGCCTCCATGTCGCGCCATGCCGGGAAAGCCGCCTTGGCGGCCGCGGCGGCGGCGTCGATATCGGCGTCGGTCCCGCGTGCCACCTGACAGATCAGGCTTTCGTCCACGGGCGAATGATTGGCGAAGGTCGCTCCATCGGATGCCGGGCGATCCTGCCCTCCGATCCGGTTCATCACGCCTGTCGCGGCGATACGGTCCAGAATCGGGCGCAGCTTGGCAAGGTTGGCGTCCAGCGCGGCACTGTCGGTCATCGGTTCAGCCTTTCGGGGTGGTGGTGTCGTCAGCGCCCATATGCGCGCGGGTCGATCCGGCCTTGGGCGATAGGGCGGGGTCGATATCCCGCATCTCGAAGGACAGCGCCAGCGAGCGTTGCGCCATCACATGGGCCAGAAACCCTTCGGCAGCGGCAAAGACATGCGCCGTGGCCCTTTCGCGCGTCGGCAGGTCGCGCCCGCCGCGCAGACGCAGGGCAATGTCGATATAGCCATGCTCGGGATTGCCATCGGCGATGCTGACATGGCTGGCGGCAAAGGCGCGCACCCGCACCCCCGCCACCGGAAACTCGCCCGTCTCGATCGCGGCGCGGCGCAGCGTATCGCAAAGCGCGGCGATATCCACCTCGGGCTCAAGATTGGGCGAATAATCTATGGTGATATGCGGCATGAACCCCTCCCCGGATCTTGCAATTAACATGTTAAGTAAAAGGGCGGGTGCGTCAAGTCCTGATATTGCCTGCAAGCGTTTTTCGGGGCAGATAGAGCCATGGACATGACGCGCGACACAGCACCCGAAACCAATCGCTCCCTTCCCATCGCGCTTCTACGGGCGCGTGAAAAGGTGATGGGTCCGATCCGGGCCATGCTGGCCGATGTGGGCGTGACCGAACAGCAATGGCGCGTGCTGCGCGTTCTGGCCGAACGCGGCACGCTGGACCCGACCGAGATCGCGGACCGCTCCTGCCTGCTGATGCCCAGCCTGACGCGCATCCTGCAAACCCTGACGACCAAGGGCCTCATCACGCGTGAGGCGCATCCCACCGACAAGCGCCGCCAGCTTGTCACGATCACCGCCGCCGGGCGGCAGCTGATCGCGGACAACCTCAAGGAAAGCCAGCGCCTGAACGCCTGGCTGCGCGAGAGCTTCGGGGCCGAAAAGCTGGATGCGCTGCTCGATCTGCTGAACGAGCTGGACGCGCTGGACCGCGACCCGCGCGGCTGAGGCGGGCCGGGCGGGGGGCG
>Ga0209345_10005811_pt1 | contig 11335 bp, 7 predicted proteins | sample Cruoilmetagenom7_FD_187294 | JGI IMG/M metagenome (GOLD analysis project Ga0209345, IMG submission 187294) | Oil polluted marine microbial communities from Coal Oil Point, Santa Barbara, California, USA - Sample 7 (SPAdes) (version 2) | ecosystem: Environmental > Aquatic > Marine > Oil seeps ...
AGTCAGGTTGCTGGGACTGATAAACCAGCTGTTGGACCTCTCCAAACTGGATGCCGGCAGTATGAAGCTGGAGATGATAGAATCAGACATTTTGCGTTTCAGTCGCCTGATCATTTCAAGTTTTCAACCCCTTGCGGACAGGAAAAATATTCAATATATGGTCAATATCCCAAAGAAAAATTATAATACACATTTCGACCAGGATAAACTTGAAAAAATACTGACAAATCTCCTTTCAAATGCTTTCAAGTATACACCCGAAGATGGGGAAGTGAACTGCCAGTTAAAGATTGAATCAAGAGGCCCGGAGCAAAAAATGGATTTTTTGAATATTCAGATTTCAGATTCCGGTCCGGGCATACCCTTAGCAATGGTCGATAAGATCTTTGACCGTTTTTACCAGGTGGAGGGATCCTGGCAACATAGCAGTGGGGGGACAGGAATAGGCCTTTCACTGACACGGGAGTTGGTTGGTTTGCAGCATGGACAGATCAAGGTAGAATCAGCTGAAGGTAAGGGAAGCACCTTTACCATTGTTATCCCATTGGGAAAGGAACACTTGGATAAAAATGAATACCTGGTAGGAGAAAAAGAATACCTTGAAGATGCTGGTATTGTAAATGTGCTTGTTGCATCCGGGGGTTATGAAAACCGGCAAACAGAAGAAGCAGGAATAGAAGAACAAAATGGAAAACCCAAGATTCTTGTGGTGGAAGATAGTGAAGATGTAAGGGCCCATTTACTCGATAACCTGGAAGATCAATTCAACATGCTGGAAGCTGTGGATGGGGAAGAAGGACTCGCCCTGGCGACCGACAATATGCCGGACATTATCATCACCGATCTGATGATGCCCAGGATGGATGGGGTAGAACTTTGTAAAAAGTTGAAAACCGATGAAAGAACCAGCCATATACCCGTTATTATGCTGACCGCTAAAGCCACTGTGGAAAGCAGGATCGAGGGACTTGAAACCGGGGCTGATGCCTATATGACCAAACCTTTTAACATGCAGGAATTGCAAACCCGGTTGAAGAGTTTGGTCGAACAGCGAAAGATATTGCGTGAAAGGTTCAGCAAGGAAACAGACCTGGGGCCCAGTGATATAGCCGTTACTTCTGTTGATGAAAAATTCCTGAACAAAGCCATTCAGATCATTGAAGATAACTTGGGTGATTGTGATTTCGATGTTACAGCCATGACAGGGGAAATCGGCATGAGCCGCATGCAGCTGTTCAGGAAGTTAAAGGCCCTTACCAACCAGACCCCCAGTGAATTCATCCGCACGATCAGGTTGAAACGGGCGGCCCAGTTGCTGAAGAAGAATTTCGGAAATATTGCTGAGATCACTTACGAGGTGGGATTTAATAACCTTTCTTACTTCGCAAAATGCTTCAGGGAGCTATACGGAGTTTCCCCCTCAGAGTACACCAAGGCCTGATCACCTTCTGGTTACATACCTGGCAATATTTTATACATAACTGGTAGACATTGTATTGTCTATACCATAATTTTATAGTTATAAAAAAAGCACTTTGTAAGCTAGCGAAATCGGTCATTGGGCGAAAAACCGGGATGTAGTATCTGTTGAAGGACTTCAGAATTGCACCCGGTTTACCCTTTTTCACCTTTTTCATCAGCATATTCATTTTACCTCCCCGCTGTTACATTTATTGCATTCTTTGTTACCCGCCTGGTAGATTTTACCCCTCTGGATAACGTAAATTTGATTATTGCTTTTTTCAAATACGTAATCATTAAAAAATGGAGGGCCTTAAAATGAACATCAGATCATTTTCAAAGGGATTTCCAGTCGCATATCAATGGATAGCTATATTACTGCTCATTGCCTTTTTATGTTTTGCCAGTATCTGCAATTTCATATCCTGCAGCATTACTTACTTCTAATGTAGAGCAGCATAATATATCAATTAGGGCCGGGATCTATGACTTTCCGGACATTTTATTACCGGCAGCAAAGCAGCTGGCAGAAAAATAATGTTAAATAACTTGACTTTCAGGTTTTTAGGCAATAACTTAGATTAACCTTACAATAACCTAAAATTACTATTATGGACGGAAATGATCCTACACCAAGCGGTAGCAAAGAGGGTATTAATATTCTCCTGACGAAACTTCAAGAAGAGATTAATAAATATCTTAGTACTGAAGATGGTCCTGAACATATTTTTCTCTATTTCGAGGATAAGGTGAAGAGTAAAGGAAGAAAACAAGTAGAAGATATTGAGGGAGATGTCATTGATATGAAGCTTTTATAGGGACCTTGCGGATCTCTCATTTATGTCTTGAATTTGTATTTTGAAAAGATCTGGCCATAAGGGAAACGTCCTTCATATACTGCTTGTTCCACCCGTAATAAATCCCATATCCGCCGACCAGGCAGTCAATTTTATTCCGGTTGGATTGCTTGTCCTGTTGAGCACACTGGAACAATCTGGAATAAAGGCTGCTATTTATAAGCCTGAGATCGTTATAGCAAGGGATCAGGACTTACCAAAAGTAGCCGAGGATATGCTTTCCCAAAATCCTGGATCAATAGGCTTTTCCACCTGGTGTGATTCCTTTCCGATTTTTCTATTACTGGCTAAGGAGATTAAGAAGATTGATCCTGAAATTCCTGTCATTTTCGGTGGACCCCAGGCTTCTATCCTGGCAGAAGACACTTTGGCAAAATACCCGGCCATAGATTTCATCCTGAAAGGTGAAGCCGATTTTACCCTGCCCAAGTTAATGTCCAGGTTGTTGATTGGAGAAGAGGTGGGTGGAGAATCCATTCCCGGCCTTGCTTACAGGGATCTCTCAACCAAAAAGGTGATTTCAGCTTCAACAGGTGATATCGTGAGGGATCTTGATAATTTACCGGTACCTTCCTATGAAAAGATCTTTCAGAACAGCAAGGTGCGCATTGATGCTGGCAGGGGCTGCCCGTATCCCTGTACATACTGTACGACCAACCAGTTCTTCTCGAAGAAATACCGTGTAAAATCTCCAGGCAGGATCATTTCTGAGATGGAATATTGTCATCAGGAGCTGGGGATTACCGGAATGGGTATTTCACATGACATGTTCACATTGAATAAAGCATTTATAGCTGATTTTTCAAGGCAGTTATTATCGCGGAATAGGATATCAGAAGTTCCATTTACATGGACCTGCTCGGCCCGGACAGATTGTGTCACTGTGAAGATGCTGGACCAGATGAAAGAAAGTGGATGCAATGCCATCTTCTTTGGGATAGAATCGGGATCGGAAAAGATACAGAAGGAGATCAGGAAACACCTGGATCTCCCCGAAGCCATGAAAATAATCAGTTATGCCGTAGATCTTGGGATCGTTACCATCGTATCATATATGGTTGGCTTTCCTGGGGAATCCCGAAAAGACCTGAATGATACATTAAGATCCATTCTTGAGGCAGCAATGGTAGGTGCGAGGCCTCAGCTTACACAACTTTCTATTCTGCCAGGAACCCCAATATACCAAAACCATGTTGAGGAACTGGAATATGATGGAATTCATTCAGGTTTTTCAGTGACGCATCCAACTGAAAAAATTAATAAACTGATACAGAGCGACAGGAATACTTTTAGCTCATTTTTTTATTTACCTAATGAGCAGATATCGCGGCAGACATATTTGTTCCTTGCAGATCTAGTCAATAATCTTGAGCATTTTCTGCCTACGCTTGTATTTATCAGGAAGCATATCCGGAAGGTATCAAGGGATGCTGATTTTGTCAATTTGATTGAAAAGAACCTGGACCAGTACCAGTCCGGGCAGGATATCCCTCTTCCGGAGTTGTATTTTCTGACCGACAGCCTGAAACAGTATCTAGCGTATCTGATGGATAAGGGATTGCCATCCCATGCTTGGGATATATTCCAGGTTGATTTTACCAAGGCTTTCATGATTGCCAAATACGAACGCTGGCAACATACAAATGCGGCTAGACAGGGTAATCAACCAGTACTTGGAAAACTGGATCCGGATGATATCATCCGGCCTGTACCTTACTGGAAATTGATTGAAACCAGCTGCTATTTACATGATTACATTCTTGACCCGGTCGGCTTAATCGGAAATGCAAAATTCCGTAAAGGTCGTTATCATTACATCGTATTGCCTGTGTCACACCGGATGTCTGGATTGATCAAGGTCCCGTTAGCTCATGTTCAGGCATACAGGGACTTAAAGGAATTAACCGTCATGGAGTTCATTCGGAAAAATGTTGTAATTTTAGGAGAGGACCGTACACGGAGAGTATTGAAAACCTTGATCAAATTTGGATTGGTTGAGATAGTCAAAAAAAATACTTAATTAGCCTTCAATTATACATGATAAGGCATCTGTTAATTCTGTTTTTCTCTTGCTGGATGATTTTTCCTTTAAAGGCACAGCCTTCAGTGGATTCAATGTTGGTTGCCCTTGATAACACAATTGAAGATACCTCGAGGTTAAGGCTCCTGACAGAACTTACGGATCAGCTCAAAACCACTGACCCGGATACAGCCATTTTTTTTGCATTACAGAGCTATGAATTAGCCAAAGATTTGCAGGATATGTCGAAAATGGCCCGTGCACTCTATTCCAGTGGTGTTATTTACCGCAAATTAGGATTATTGTCGACAGCAGTTGATAATTTGAATGCCAGCCTGGATATTTATGAGAGTTTAAATGATTCGTTAAGACTGGCGATTGTCTACAACGCCTTTGGGAACCATTGGTTGGATGAAGATAATGACCAGGCACTGGACTATTTCAACAAATCATTTAAGATCTTTCAGGAGATAGACAATGATGAATACCTTCCTCATATTTACTTGGGCATAGGATCATCTTATGCCAGCAAAGAAGAATTTGAGAAATCACATGATTACCAGTTTCAGGCATTGGATTTATTGCATGCAAAAGGGGAATACGGTCGTACCATGATAGCAGCTTTACTAAACATAGGAGAGAATTATGTGGACCTTCTTGAATTGGATAACGCCTATAAATATTTTATACAGGCACTGGATTTGAGTAAGCAGCTGGGTCATAATCCAAGGTTGGTTGATTCCTACACACATCTTGGCCAATACTATAATAACATTGGAGAGTATGGTAGTTCAATATCATACCTGGATTCGGCAATGGCAATTGCCATGGAAGAAAGCTTTCTTGAGGAAATTAGGGATAATGCTGACTTGATGGCTGATTCCTACAAGAAAATGGGAGATTTTAGGACCGCTTATCACTATACAGAGTTATACAGGAACATTTATGACAGTATCAATCGAATACAAGCAAACGCATTATTGAAGAGTTATGAATGGGAGAGGGAATTCAACCGTGAGATACAGCAGAAAGATGCAGATCTCCAGCAGGTCAAACTCCTGCGGAATTTTGCGGTGATCGCTCTTTTCCTGGTAATGATAAGCCTCTTCTATATGTACAGGAATTACAGGATGAAGAACAGGGCCAACGCTTTGCTGGCTGAAGTTGATGAATTGAAAACAAAGATGTTCTCCAATATATCTCATGAACTGAGAAACCCTCTTACGCTGATCCTTGATCCAATAGAGCAAATGCTTGATGATGAACAGCACAAAAGACCATCAACCAAGACGTTAAAACTGATGGAAAGAAATGTCAATAAAATGCTGGGACTGATCAACCAGTTGCTTGACCTGTCCAAACTTGATGCTGGTAAACTAAAGATTGAACTCTGTCAGGGCGATGTTATCCATCACTTGAAAATCATTGCCCTTTCATTCACTTCCCGTGCTGAAAAAAAGAATGTTCATTATGCAGTTAAATTTCCCGAGGAAAAAATGGATACCTATTTTGATGCAGATAAACTGGACAAGATCCTTACTAACCTGGTTGGTAATGCAATCAAATATACCGAAGAGGGTGGGACAGTTTCAGTTAACGTTAAGGTTGACAGGGAGCATTTGCGTAAACAAAAATCTGACGAGGGACTTCAAACCCTTCATATTGAAGTCAGGGATACAGGTACAGGGATCCCTGAAGTAGAGCATTCCAGGATATTTGACCGGTTTTACCAGGTCAGGGGAAAGGAAGAACCAGAAAGGGTTGGTACTGGAATAGGACTCTCACTTACAAAAGAACTGATCGATCTTCTGAAGGGTGACATTAAGGTCGAAAGTAAGGAAAAGCTTGGGACACGTTTCCATCTTTCAATCCCATTGGGAACCAGTCACCTGGATTCATCTGATTATATCATCCTGGAAGAATCCACAATATCGGAGAAAAATTTTGAAGAACAGGTTGAATCGGATTCACTAAAGGACCAACCTTCCCATGTGGGTGATGACAGGCAGATCATTCTTACAGTTGAGGATAACGAGGATATTCGTACACATATCACCGATAATATGGCGGAATACAATGTCATGGAAGCAAGAAATGGGGTTGAAGGTTTACAAATTGCTATAGAACAACTTCCGGATCTTGTAATCACTGACCTGATGATGCCCAAAATGGATGGTGTGGAGCTATGTGAGAAACTGAAAACAGATGAACGTACCGGTCATATTCCCGTTATCATGCTGACCGCGAAAACGGGTGTTGAGGACAGGATTGAGGGACTCGAAACAGGGGCTGATGACTATCTCACAAAGCCATTCAATATCAAAGAATTGCGTGTGAGGGTAAAGAACCTGATAAAACAGCGCCAGAAACTCAGGGAAAGATTTCGCAAGGAACTCATGCTGGAACCCAAGGATATTGCTGTAACCTCGGCAGATGAGAGGTTCCTCAAACAAACCCTTGATATCATTGAGAAAAATATGTCTGACGAGGATTTCAATGTAGAACAATTAGGATCAGAACTGGCCATGAGCAGGATGCAGCTTTTTCGCAAAATCAAGGCCCTAACCGACCAGGCCCCCAGCGAATTCATCCGCACCATTCGCTTGAAACGTGCTGCCCAGCTCATTAAATCCAATTTCGGAAACCTGGCTGAGATCACCTATGAGGTGGGATTCAACCATCCATCCTATTTTGCCAAATGTTTCCGTGAGTTGTTCGGTGTTGCACCTTCCGAATATACCAATACCTGATCCCCTTAAGGTTACATTTCTGGTTGACCCAAACGATCATGGATTAATGTTAGCTTTGGAATTAATAAAACAATTTACCATGACAAGAAATAGAATCTTATATATTTTTATTGTTTTCCTGATTGCAGCTCAGGTTTATGGTCAGCAAAAAGAAGGGGATGGAAGCACAAGTCTCAAAGTTATATCCTATAATATCTGGAATGGCTTTGAATATGGGAAAGATGCTGATCGAAGAGGAAAAGTTATTGACTGGATAGACGCTCAAAAGCCCGATGTTGTAGCCCTGCAGGAACTTTGTGACTTTACCGAGGAGAAATTGTCTGAACTAGCGAAAGCCTGGGGGCATCCTTATAGTGAATTACTAAAAACTTCAGGTTACCCGGTAGGAATCACATCTACAAAACCAATTATTATAAAAGAGCGGATATTGGAGAATATGCATCATGGAGCATTGCACTGCCAGGTCGGGGGAATTGACTTTTTTGTCATTCATTTTTCTCCTTTTAGCTATGTGAAAAGGCACGAAGAAACTGAAATAATTTTATCCAAATTATCTGAAGTCAGAACCAGGCAAGATATGTATCTGGTGTTGGGTGATTTTAATGCCTTATCACCTTTCGATGCTGATTATTATAAGGATAAGAAAGAGATGCTGGAATCCATGCGGAAATCGGAAATTCAGCACGATCATATTCGAAACCTTTCGGATGAAAAGTTGGAATACGGAGCAATAAGCAACTACCTCAGTTTTCCATTGATTGATGTGGTTCAGAGATTTACTTTAGGCTTAGAGCAACGAATTTCATGCCCAACCCAGGTATTTGAAAAGGACAAAGGGGAGGGAAGGCATCCTAACTCCAAGCGTATCGATTTTATTATGGCCTCACCTTTTTTAGCGGAAGCATGTGTTTATGCAGTAGTTGCAAATGGACCTGAAACATATTATCTATCCGACCATTATCCTGTCCTTGCTGGGTTCGAGTTTTAAATTGTTTTTGTATATCGGCAATGACATTTTTTCGTATTTTCATACGCGTAAACCCAACATTTATTAATTAAAACAGATATCATGGAAGGATTTCATCTATTGGACTGGATCGTTCTGGGCTTGTTTCTTCTGGCCCTGGTTGGGATTATTGTCTGGGTCAGTCGAATGAAGGAGGATACATCCTCAGATTATTTTCTCGCAGGACGGGATGCCACCTGGATTGCAATTGGAGCATCCATATTCGCATCCAATATTGGTTCTGAACATCTTGTAGGATTGGCGGGTGCTGGTGCATCAAGCGGGATGGCAATGGCCCACTGGGAAATGCATGGTTGGATGATCCTGGTGCTGGGCTGGTTGTTCGTCCCATTTTATGCCAGGAGTGGGGTGTTCACCATGCCAGAATTCCTGGAAAAACGCTATAATTCAGCTTCACGTTCCCTGCTATCCATTATATCACTGGTCTCCTACGTCCTCACCAAGGTTGCGGTCACTGTATATGCCGGCGGGATCGTGTTCAAAGAGGTTTTCGGAATAGAGTCTATCTGGGGCATAGACTTTTTCTGGTTTGGTGCAATTGGGCTGGTTATTATTACAGGGATCTATACGGTAATAGGAGGTATGAAATCAGTCTTATATACTTCTGTTTTACAAACTCCAATCCTGTTGATCGGATCCATTACCATAGTTGTTATTGGGCTTATTAAAGTTGGGGGATGGGCAGAACTGGAGGCCATTTGCAGTCAAAACCTTACACCAGAAGGAGATTCCATGATGGGTTTGATGAGGTCACCAAAGGATCCGGAATTCCCGTGGACAGGGGTGATCCTGGGATCAGCCATCATCGGGTTCTGGTACTGGTGCACAGACCAGTATATTGTTCAACGTGTACTTTCCGGACGAAACCAGAAACAGTCCAGGAGGGGAACCATTTTCGGTGCCTACCTTAAACTGTTGCCAGTCTTTATCTTCCTTATCCCTGGTATGATAGCCTTTGCCTTAAATGAAAAAGGGTTAATTGACCTTCAAGACTCAGATTCAGCATTTCCACTTTTGGTTTCTGAACTCCTTCCTATTGGATTGAAAGGTGTAGTGGTTGGCGGTTTGCTGGCTGCATTGATGAGTTCGCTGGCCTCGTTGTTCAATTCATCTGCAGCCCTCTTCACTGTTGATTTCTATAAGAGGTATAAACCCGATTCATCCGAGAAACACCTGGTATATGTAGGCCGTGTGGCCACGGTCGTGATCGTTGCTCTTGGTATAGCCTGGATACCTGTGATGAAGGGTATCGGGAAGGTTCTATACGAATACCTGCAGGATGTACAATCACTCCTGGCGCCCGGAATAGCCGCGGTATTCCTGCTGGGTGTATTCTGGAAGAGGGCGACTCCAAAAGCGGGCTTTGCCGGGCTGGCAACAGGATTTGTATTGGGAATGGTTCGCCTTGGGTTTAATATTTTTGGTGACTCAGTGCCTGAGGGTACATGGCACCATGCCATCTGGGTAGCCCCCAACTGGCTGCATTATGAAATTATTTTGTTTGGTATCTGTCTGATGGTGATATTCATAGTGAGTTTCTTTACCGAACGGGCTAATGAGGCAAAGCTTGTCGGTGTCACCTTCTATTCATCAACTCCTGAACAGAGAGCTGCTACCCGGGCAAGCTATAATAAATGGGATGTTATCAATTCCATTGTTATAATTGCCATTATTATAGCATTCTATATTAAATTCTGGAATTAGCAGGAAAAGATTTAGCTGAAACCGGACTGCTTCCCGTGGTCCGGTTTTTTACTTCTTTTTACCCTTTTTCTTGTGTTTCTTTTTATACCTGGAATTCGTCGGACGGTAACCGGGATCCCATTCGGGGCTCTTACCAATCTCCGGAGGTACGGGTAGTTTGAGGATTTCGTTGTCGATCAGCTCTTCTATTTTTTTCAGCCGGAACATATCATCCCTGTTAACCAGGGTAAGGGCAACACCAGTAGATTCGGCCCGTGCAGTCCGGCCTACACGGTGGACATAATCTTCTGCATCACCCGGGACATTGTAATTGATGATCAGGCTGATGTCCTTGATGTCAATCCCACGGCTCAGTACATCAGTTGCGACTAATACCCTGACCTGCCTGGCTTTGAATTTTCCAAGCACTTCCTCCCTGTCCCGCTGTTCAAGGTCAGAAGATATCCTCTCAACAGAGAATTTTTGTTTTTTCAGGGACTTTGCAATATCAGCTACTGATTTTTTGGTAGCACTGAAAATGAGTATACTCTGGTATTCGGGTTTATCAGCAATCAGCGAATGTATCAGTGGGATCTTCTGTTCATCATTTGCCAGGTAAACAGCCTGAAGTACTCCTTCTGCAGGTTTTGACATGGCTATATTGATCTCTGCCGGATTTACCAGTGCATCTTTGGCCAGATCCCTTATTTTGGGCGGCATGGTAGCACTGAAAAGCAGTGTCTGTCGTTTTACGGGAAGGAAGGAAATAATCTTCTGGATGTCATCGAAAAAGCCCATATCCAACATCCTGTCTGCCTCATCGAGGATCAGGTGTTTGATCTGGTCAAACTTTACATACCCCATTCTCAGATGGGCAATGAGCTTCCCGGGTGTTGCGACAATGATATCATTTCCCTTGGTCAGGGCAACTTTTTCCTGGTCCCACTCACTGCCATCACCACCACCATAAACGGCCAGGGAGCCGACAGAAACAAAATAGGAGAGCCCCTGTATCTGCTGATGTATCTGCACGGCCAGTTCACGCGTAGGAACGATCACAAGTGTATCGGTGCCTGGATTATTATCAATTGCCAGTTTATTCAGGATGGGAAGTATAAAGGCAGCAGTCTTACCTGTACCCGTCTGGGCGCAGCATATCAGGTCATTTCCATCGAGGATTTCTGGAATGGCAAGTTCCTGAACAGGGGTTGCCTTTTCAAAACCCATATAATCAATGGCTTCTAATAACCTATCATCCAGTTTAAAATCTGTAAACTTCATTTCACCTATCAGGATTTTGACGGCCAAATATACCAATAATACATTGTGGTTCTTTGTTTTCTTTAATATATTTGCACGACGAAATTCAGACCTGTCTTCCAGTTCACCTGGAAATTGAGGTGGACCCGTGGTCTGAAGAGTCGTTGAAAAGGACCCGTAGCATAATTGGATAGTGCACCTGACTACGGATCAGGAGGTTGGGGGTTCGAGTCCCTTCGGGTTCACTTTAATTATGAGGCAGTTACATTCTTTATTG
>Ga0209345_10005812_pt1 | contig 11335 bp, 8 predicted proteins | sample Cruoilmetagenom7_FD_187294 | JGI IMG/M metagenome (GOLD analysis project Ga0209345, IMG submission 187294) | Oil polluted marine microbial communities from Coal Oil Point, Santa Barbara, California, USA - Sample 7 (SPAdes) (version 2) | ecosystem: Environmental > Aquatic > Marine > Oil seeps ...
ACTGCTTCGGGCTCAGTTTTAAAACTAAACCGGCCCTCTTTCATCAAACACACAGTCTCTTCGTTCTGTAAGGCTCTTTTTTTTGTCTTTTTATAATTATGTAGTTCTTCGATTGCAGATTTGACGATTGTACTAAAGACAATCATGTCCACGGGCTTTAATAGAAAATAATAAGCACCAAATTTTAAGCTGTTTTGAACCATAGTAGGGTCCGAATTTCCTGACTGGATAATGACAGGAATGCGGGCATACTTCTTGTGGGATTTTATTTTCTGTAATAATTCCAAACCACCCATGCGGGGCATATTCAGATCTAGAACAAGAGCATCGACCTCCCCGTCAATTTTTTCTAGAACCTCTAAGGCATCAACCCCATCTTTAGCTTCAAGAACTTCATACCCCTCATCTTCTAGTACGTCGGTTAAAAACATACGCGACCCAGTATTGTCTTCTGCGACTAAAACACGGGTCTGATGGCTCATACTGGTCATTTTGTCAGCATCACTTATTCAAAAGTAAATAAAATTTTGAAGTTAGAAAGCTCTAATAACTCTTTGACCTCTCCTGTAACACCGCTAATTGACGCTGGTAGGTTAGTCTTATTTGCGACCTGCCATAGACTGAGCAAAAAGCCAAGACCGGCAGAGTCCATATAAGACAGCTCTGACATATCAATGCGTATCGCTTGTTTCGGTTCGACAACCTTGTCAATTATTGTCGTAAATATTTCTTTATCACTGGCAACAATCTCATCTATTACTTTTAAAATGGTTGTCGCATTTTCTGTGGTTATTTCGTATCTCATATTATCCTCAGAGTTTTTCTATTGCTGACATTTTGGTTATGATGCCATTTTGGCGATCAGGGCATCTATTTCTGTTTCTTTATCATCCAGTTCCAGACGAGCATGAACCTGATCATTCGAACAAGTGATAATTTCACCATTGATCTTACCTATATCGATAATATCAATTTCAAATGCAGCCCCTTGTTCAGGGTTAAATGTATGACCATCTATGATTACAGCACCAATACGAGAGACTTCCTGTAATAATACAGCTATTTCTTCCCCATTAATTATTATTGTGCTTGCAACATTAACCGTATGCCTTTCACTTAAGTGCTTATCCTGACTGCGATCCATCATTTCAGTAAGTGCGTTTTGCATATCTGTTAGTGAGGCTCTTAAGTTAGAAACAACTTCTTGTTCATTTTCGGCCCCATCTTTAACCTTCATGGCACTTCCATTAACTTCCACAATTAAGGTGGAGACCTGTTCTGTACCTGTTGCGGCCTCTTCAACATTGCGCGCAATTTCCTGAGTCGCAGCCCCTTGTTCTTCTACGGCTGCGGCTACCCCACCACTGATCGTTTCAATTTCACCAATAATGCGAGTTACATTTTCAATTGATTCTACTGTTTCAGAAGTAACCGACTGCATTTGCCCAATCTGTTTGGCTATTTCGCTTGTTGCACTTCCTGTTTGATTGGCCAAGTTTTTGACCTCGCTTGCAACAACCGCAAATCCTTTACCTGCCTCACCGGCACGAGCGGCTTCTATTGTCGCGTTTAAAGCAAGAAGATTGGTTTGTTCAGCAATACCCGTAATTAAGGATACAACTTCTCCAATTTTGGTTGAAGCTTCAACCAACTCCCTTAATTTGTCATTGGATGCATCGGCTTCTGTTACCGCCCGAGAGGCAACTTCAGAAGACTGGACCATTTGGCGATTAATTTCCGTGATGGAACCCGATAGTTGCTCAGCAGCAGCAGCCACTGTCGCTACATTTGCGGAAGCCTCTTCTGCCGCAGCTGCAACTGTTGTGCTTTGATTACTTGATTCAGATGCCAAACTTGCCATAACTAATGACGAGTCTTGCAATTCTTTTGACTGGCCTTGGACCTCTTCAATTGTAAGATTCATTTCCGTACGCATCGCATTTGTAAGCGCTGTCAATTCGCTAACAACCTTACGCTGGTTTCGACGTGTTTCTTGTTCCTGCGCACGTTTCATTTTACGTACTTGGACAGCATTTTCCTTAAACACCAGAACGGCAGCAGAGATATCACCGATTTCATCACTTCTTTCAGTGTAGGGAATATCAACACTGAGGTTATGATTAGCCAATTCTCTCATTCTTTCTGTCATAACGGTAATTGGGGTGGCTAGACTGCGGGCAAGGAAATAACCAAATATAACAATGGCAATGATACCGATGAGTGCAATAACCAAAGCAATTTTTTGCATTTCATTCACTTTAGCAAACGCTTCAGACTCATCAATATCTGCAATTAAGGCCCAAGTCATATCTCCGATTTTTAACGGGGCATAGGCTGACAGAACCTGATTACCATTATAATCCGTACTGATTTTGGCACCTTTTTTACCACTTAATGCCTCGCGTGAAGCTTCCGTATCAACACTTCCTGTCTTTGGGTTAGCAAATGATGCTTTTACCGAATGACCCTTTTGATCCAAAAAAGAGTCAGAACGCATCAATTTATCGGGCCCGACAAGATATGTTTCACCCGTTTCTCCCATGCCATCGCGCTGTTGCATAACACTATTAATTGCATCAAGGGAAAGCTGAAGCGCAACAACCATTTCTGTTTCTTGATCTTCCGGATGAATGATTGGGGCTGCAACAAAGGCAGCCGGGGCACCGTTTGAAGGAGCGTAGGGAGCAAAGTCTGCGATGGAAAACTTATTAGTTTTTATAACTTTACGAAAAAGTTCACCAAGATTGGAGTCCTTATACTTACCCGAAATCATATTCGTCTGATAATCTGGTTCTTTGAATGCCGAGTAAAAAACGTAACCATTGGGCATGATCAGGAATAAATCGTAATAGCCATAGGCTTCAACGTATTTTTTATAAAACTCTTTTCCTTCATGATCTGTTGGAACAAAAGCTTCAGCAACATCTATTTCTGCAAGAATTGCCCATTTAATCCCAAAAACATTAACTGTAGAATAAGATGACAGGACGGGATTACCATTATAATCGGTAATAATGTCGGAACCTGTTTTACCTTCAAGTGCAAGTCGAACCGCTTCCGTATCGGCTTTGCCTTTTTCAGGGTCGGCAAAAGAGGCTGCAACAGTGTGATGTTCGGGGCTAAGAAAAGAGTCAGAACGCATCAATTTGTCAGGACCAACAAGATATGTTTCACCTGTTTTACCAAGACCAGAACGTTCCTTCATAATGTCATTAATTTTACCAAGTGGCATTTGGAAGACTAACATACCCAGGGCTTGCCCATGGTCGCCAAAAACGGGCGAGCCGACGAAGCCAGCGGGTGCACCTGCACTTGGTGCATAAGCAGCCATGTCTGAAAAGGCAACAGCACCGGGTTTAAAATCTTCGGTCAGTTTATTATAAACTTCTGCTAGGCCTGTATCTTTCCATTCGCCTGATTTTAAATCGGTCGCGAAATCCAACTCTTTAAAAACAGAATATGCAACTTTGCCCTTTTTACTGATCAAGAAAACATCGTAATAACCTTTGGTTTTTACTAAGTTTCTAAACCAAGGGTGGTATTTGGCATGGGCAGTGTCATAGGCATCATAACCATCAGCGACATCCAGTTTATGTTTCTCACCTGCCGGGTTTGGGTTATCCGTAATGTAGCGTTTTTGTAGTTCTTCGGTAACCAGAGGTCCTAAATCATCCCAGCTTTCTATAAAGGCCGACATGCCATCAACAACCGTATGGTTATTGGAGAGAAGCTTAACATCACCGCCCAAGCCAGTCATGTAATCTTGGATTTGACTTTTTTTAATGGCCAAAATACCATCAAGCTTTAGAAAAGCTTCCGTCATCATGGTGGTGGCTGTTTCAGCAAGAACGGCTGTATCGCCTTCACGTTCTTTAAAGAAGTTCTCTATTTGCCCTTTTTTAATACCCCTTACGCCTTCCAGTTGATTAAAGGCCGCAAAAGATAGGGCGCCAGCACTCTGTTGTAGTGAGATGGCTGCTACAATCGAAAACGGTATAAGTCCCACCAGTAAAAAAGCAACGATAAGTTTTGGTTTTAGACGTAACTGCATTTTATCTTCCCCCCAGAAGGTGCCGCAATGATTATTTATTTAGCAAGCGCCTTTTTAATATGCAGAATACATTGAAAAAAAAGCCCTAATCAATGTTTTTTTCTAATAAATAGCATGTTGATACTTAAGTATGCATCTTAATGTAGGTGTATAGTATCCGACTTAATAGGATAAAGACCTGAAGCGATTCATATTTTGAAACTTTCTGCTCAAGGAAAGTTTCAAAATATGCAGTAATTATTTACAAAGGCTCTATCCACCTCGTTAAAGACCATATTCCCCTGTTCTGGGTCTTGCTTGATAAAGCAGGGAATTTCAAAGCTCTGGAACGGATTGATTCGATGGCAGAGCTGAAGAAAGTTTTCCCCGAGAACCGATTGCATCGCTCAGCAGATCGTATTGTCTTGCTGTGGGATGGTCCCCTGAGCAGATTGCGGGCAGGTTGAGACATGATAGATTAAAGCATATTATCGGTCATGAAACAATATATCGCTTCATCTATCGCCCTCAAATTCATGGTGAAAACTTTATAAATATCTGCCATGCAGCAAGGTAAAACGAGATTTATCCAGAAAGATCACCATCGACAATTACACTGAAAAAGAAATCAATGACGTTACATGGAATTTAAACACCACACCTAAAAAATGCCTCGATTTTAAAACACCTGCTGTGGTATTTCTTAATGAAATTCAAAATTGTGCTTGAGATGTGAAACCAGCCCCCTTCACAGCAACCACGATAGCGAGGAGCCAGAGGATGATGGCGAGGATGATCCATATCTTTTTGTGTTTCGAGGGGCTTTTTCTTGCGAGCTGATCTGCGATGACTTTTTCAGCACCGCCTGATATCTCGACGTGAAACTTGGTGTCATCGTTGCAATTTGGGCAGCGCTGCGAGGTGACAGGGATATCTTGCTCACAGGCCGGACATTGGATCAGTTGGGGCATATATCATGTTACCTAAGTATCAAATGTGGTTTTAAGATGCGTAAGGAAACGGTGCGTGTCGGCGTCTAAATCAGCACGTTTGACAATGTTGTGACAGGAAAAACTGGGCAAGGCGCTAGCGCCCATGAATTCATTCATTTTATGAAATGCAAATAATGCGCCATCAGGGCCTTTGCCATCAAACAATTGCTCAGGTTCCACAAAGGCATCAGGAGGTGCATTCCATGTGGTTGAAAGCATGTATTTGGCGTTTAGTAACCCACCTGAGCCATAGTTGCCACCTTGGTCTCGTCCATCATTGATCCAAATTTTACCGCGTCCTGCCATGAAGACATCATCGATATAGGCCTTCATCGGCGCAGGCATATGGAACCAATAAATGGGAAATTGATAGATGATGACATCGGCCCAATCGAGCTTATCAACTTCATTTTCAACATTGTAGCCATCTTGAATGCGTGTAGTCTTAAACGCGTCACCGCGTGCTGTGAAGTAATTACATGCTACATCTGAGAGCGCTTGATTATAAGCGCCTTTTGAATAGCCGCGCGGGTCAGCGCCATTGAGTAGAAATACATTCATCATCGATCCCCCCTTGATAGGGAACCCATGTTACAGGTCTTTTGGAAAATAACAATTAGCGAGTGGAAGACTCGATCGTTTATTTCGCTTTGGCGACTTTTACAGCCGTTGTAGCTTTTGCTCTGGTCTTTTTGACTTTAGGAGCAGCTTTAGCGGCGGCTTTCTTTTCGGCCAATTCTTTGGCTTTACGAAGGGCGCGTAATTTTGAAATGCCTTCAGTACGTTCAGAACGTGCGAATTCTTTATCTTCAAGAAACTGTTTTTCTTGTTTCTTCGCTGCAATATGAAGTTCTTCGGCTCTGGATTTAGCAGGCTTCGACATGGGTTTATCCTCTGTTGGGAATGAGGGTCATGAGCTGGAATGAACCACAGCAAAGTCGAACCATTCGCGAATGCTGGTAGCTATGTTCGCGGGTGCTATCGGCTATTCAATTGTAATTGTATATAGTCTTGTCGAAGGCAAAATGTAAGAGGCCTTCTGTGCGTCGGACAAGGGGTCAACGACGAAAAATGTGACGATCCGCCTTCAACACAAAGGTTGAAGGCGGTGTCATAAACTAATGCTTAGTCAACCAAAGAAAGGTTTTCAGCAGAAGATTTACCGTTACGGCCTGGTTCTAGGTCGTAAGATACTTTTTGGCCTTCGTTAAGAGTAGAAAGACCAGCGCGTTCTACAGCAGAGATGTGAACGAAAGCATCGTTAGAACCATCTTCTGGCTCAATGAAACCGAAACCTTTAGTAGGATTGAAAAATTTTACAGTACCGACAGTCATAGTATTAGATCCTTAACAGGAGTATAAATTACACGCTTCACACCACGTGAAGGCGCGCTTGGTTAGCGCTCACACTGTTAGGGGATAACTAATAAATTCGGTAAACCGGTATTCAAGTAACACAAAACAAATGCAACACATATGTTGTCTGTTTATAGGAAACCACACAGATGTCAATGCTTGTAATCATTAATGTTGAAAAATCAATGACCAGCCTTGCGTACAGTGATGCGAGTGACCATGCCAATCCCACCTTTATGGAAGGCCGTTGGCTTGATTTCTTTTGGAGTCTCTTCAATAAGCAGGATTTCAGCCTTAGAAAAATCATTTTTCAATTGATCAGCTGTAAAACAAAGCTCAGGGGTTTTGGGTCCCCCACAGTCTCGTCCAACCTGATCTGGATGGAAAGCTTCGAGTATTAAAAGACCGCCCGGTTTCAGCGCTTCAAACATGGCCTTATGCATGGGGACGCGTTCATTTGGGGGGAAGTGTAAATATAATGATACAACACAATTAAAATGATCCACGGGCCAGACCCAATCGAGGAGATCAACGCACAAAGCATTGAAGTGATCTGATGCTCCAGCTTCGCAGGCCCGCCGTCTTGCTTTTATCACACCATTTTCAGCACCATCAACCGATAGGACGTGAAAGCCTTGTTCTGCCAGCCAAACACCGTTGCGCCCTTCACCATCACCTGTGGCAAGGATATAACCACCTTTTTTGAAAAGAGGGACTTGTGTCGTCAGAAAATCATTAGGGTCGGTGCCAAAGACGAGTTCATCTGGGGCATATTTTTTGTTCCAACGTGTAAGGACAGAAGACATGTGATAATTTCTTATTGATCGGGTTCTAGGGGGCCATCTTTTTTTGCCATTTTGCGGAAGGCTTTGACAGGGACGGGTGGGCTGAAGTAGTAGCCTTGAATATACTCACATTTTCCTTGGCGTAAATGTTCAAGTTGTTCAAAGGTTTCGACGCCTTCGGCTACGACTTTAAGTTTTAGGCTCTGAGCCATTGATAATATGGCCGCTACCAATGCAGCTGCCTCTTGATTTGTTGTGACATCATTAATAAAAGAACGATCAATTTTAAGGGTCGTGATTGGAAAACGTCTGAGATAGCTGAGCGAAGAATAACCTGTCCCGAAATCATCAATGGATAACCCAATGCCGAGTTTGCGAATGCCATGTAGCTGTTCTAAAATAGTTTGATCATCACCAACTAAAAGGCTTTCTGTAATTTCTAGGGTTAGACGTTCTGCAGGAAGGCCCGTTTGCGCCAATGTTTCTTTGACCAAGGCAACAACATCTAGGCGTTGGAACTGTCTGGATGACATATTGACGGATATATTGGGCGGGTTGGGATTGCCTTTAGACCATATCATGGCTTCTCGGCACGCGGTTAGAAGTACCCATTCACCGATTGGCAGGATGAGCCCTGTATCTTCAGCTAAGGGAATGAATTTGTCAGGAAAGACATTGCCGTGTTCAGGTTGATGCCATCTTAAAAGGGCTTCGCAACTTGATACATGTCCACTTTTAGTATCAACAATCGGTTGATAGTGTAAGGCGAATTCTTCACGCTCAAGCGCTTGATGCAGCGCTGTTTCTAAGGCTCTGCGTTCGGTTGCTTGATTGTTCATTTCCGCAGTGAAGAATTGACTGAGGTTTCGACCATTCTCTTTGGCACGGTACATGGCGCTGTCAGCATTTTTTAAAAGCTCTTCAACGTTTGCCCCGTCATTGGGGAAAATAGTGATACCGATGCTGGCTGACACAAAAGCAATATTTTGTTCTAAGGAATAGGGTGCAGAAAGTTGTTCTAATACCTTCTCAACCAAGCTTTCTATGAGGTAAAAATCCGTTAGATCTTGGATGACGACTGTAAATTCATCTCCGCCGAGACGTGCCACCGTATCAGTTTTACGTACACATGCTGTTAGGCGACTCGCTGCTTCTTGAAGGAGTAAATCTCCATAAGCATGCCCAAGTGAGTCATTCACGTTTTTGAAACGATCTAAGTCAATAAACAACAAGGCGATTTGCGTTTTACTGCGCTCAGCCCGAATAACAGCGCGTTGTAGACGATCTAAGAAGAGGCTGCGGTTTGGTAAACCCGTGAGGGCATCATAATTTGCTTGATATAGAATGCGTTCTTCATTGCGTTTACGATGTGTGATGTCACTAAATAGGCTGATATATCGAAATACTTCTCCCTCCTCATTCAGTGTCGTCTTAATCGATAACCATTGAGGATAAATCTCGCCATTTTTGCGGCGATTCCAGATTTCGCCTTCCCAACGCCCTTTTGTATGTAATGTCTCAATCATCTCTTTATAAAAAGCGTCATTATGACGTCCTGATTTTAAGAGAGAAGGGGATTGCCCGATGACCTCTTCAAGCGCGAATCCTGTAATTTCAGTAAAGGAGCTGTTGACCATCTCAATCGCATTTTTCTCATCGCAAACCATAATAGCTTCAGATGCAGCATCGAATACTGCAGTGGCAAGTTCAAGTTGGTCCTCTGATTGTTTACGTAAAGTTATGTCTTCTTTTACTGCCAAGAAATGTGTGATCTCGCCATCAGCATTTTTAATGGCTGAGATAAGTGCGCTTTCCCAATAAAAAGAACCATCTTTATGCTTATTATGAAACTCACCACGCCATTCTTCTCCTTTGAGCAAAGTCTCCCATAAATTTGTATAATCCGTTTTTGGGACTTTTCCAGAACTGAGTATGCGTGGGTTTTGGCCCACGATATCTGCTAGGCTGTAGCCGGATGTTTCAGTAAATTTCGGGTTTACATATTCAATATTGGCAAAGGTGTCCGTAATAATGACACTGGCGGGGCTTTGCTCAACAGCTTGAGAGATTTTTTTTAAGCTGTTCTCAGCTTTGCGGCGTGTCTCAATCTCACGATGCAGATAACCAAGTGTACGGTGTACTTGTGTCGATGAGATAAGAATAATAGCTGAAAAAACAATACCGATGATGGCATAAGCGATGGTCAGTTTTTTCCAGTCGGCTATGACGGCTTCATGTGGGATTTCTGCACTGACAACCAAATCGTAATCAGGAACTTTGGTTAATGTTGTGATGGCATTGTGGTTTTGTGAGTTTGGCTTAAGGGTTGTTTGAACTTCTTTTCCATGAATGACTGCTAAGACATTATGCTCGAATGGATAATTTTCAGGAATTGAAAAAAGGCGTCCGTTTGGACTGTAAAGGGCAAAGCGATGTTGATCATGTTGTAGCCCAATTTGGTAAGTCTCTGTTAGGTAGTCAGAGCTAATTTTTGCCAAGACATATCCCAGAAGTTTCCCTTTTCTATTATAGATTGGTCGGCTCAATCCAATTGAATTTTTTGAAAACATATTGCCGATAAAAAGGTGGTTTTGTGGATTTAGTAACAGATGTAGCGTGAAATCATCTTTTTCTGCTTCGCTTGCTCCTTCATAGTCAAAGCGGTGAGAGAATATGGTTTCACCTGTGGTCCCCATAATAATGACGTCTCTAAGCTGATCCAAGCCAGAGAAAGAAGAAATCAAAAAATCATTTGCAGTCAGGGGGTTGGAATTAAGATAGTCCCATTGTCTTGAAAACCGATCTGAGACTCGAACCAAAGCTCCATCTGCATTCTTAACTGAAACGGAAGTGTGATAGGCAAGGTTGGTACCCAGACTTTGCATAATACCTGTTGCACGTTCATTTTCATTTTGAAAACTTTGCCATGCAAACCCGCCACCAATGGCCCACAGAATGAAAGACAAAAGCAAGCCACGTAATAGCACATTGGAATGCGCTTTATGTTCTCCCTCGTTTGAGGGGGCTATTTTGCCTTGCTGTATTTCCACGTCTAAAGAGTCCTTTTAAAAGGCTTCTAAATTAAATGCGACACTCGAATTCTAGTACATTGCAATGTAGCAGTTTTTTTTTTGATAATCTAGTTTGGCGCATTTCTATCCTATTAAGTGGAATATTATAAAAATAAGACACTGGATTGTTTCTTTTTGCACTTGCGAAATCTTCCTGTATGTCTCTTTATAAGAAAAGTCTGTTTCATCAAGATACGAGGGGGAAACCCGTGTTACTTTATACTGATATGTACGAGGCCAAAACCACATCAGCCCATGATGCGGTGGCAAATATTGCAGATAAATCCAATTTGATTTTGGGTATGGGGGCTTCTATGCCGCCTGCATTGATGAAAGGGATTGCCGATCGCGCACAAAAAGGTTGGTTTACAAATTTGAATGTCTATTACATGCATGCGACACAAGCAGCGCATGAGACTCTTTTTGTACCAGAATTGATGAATGTGATTAAACCACATCCTCTCTTTATGAGCTCACATGACCGATCTTTAGCGAAAAAAGGGTACGATTTAGGGCAAGAATGGGTGCATTTTGTGCCATGCCTCTTCCATCAAGCTGGACGTTTGTTGACCGAGTCTATTACACCTGATTGTTTTGTGGTGACGGTTTCACCTATGGATAAATCAGGGTATTTCAGTTTGGGAACGAATCCTGATTATGGTGCGACAGTGGTGCGCAAAGCAAAGCGTATCATTGTTGAAGTGAATGAAAATATGCCGCGTACCTTCGGCGAATGTCTTCTTCATATAAGTGATGTGGATATGGTTATTGAAAATCATGTGCCTTTGATGGAAACAATTATTGGCGGCGGCAGCCCAGAAGATGATGCTATTGGTCAATTGATTGCAGAAAAAATCCCAGATGGGGCGACTTTGCAAATGGGCATTGGTTCTGTTCCAAATTCAGTCATGAGCCGTCTTCACAGTCACAAAGATTTGGGCCTTCATTCCGAACTCTTTTCGCCACCGATGGTCGATTTGATCAAAAGGGGCGTATTGAATGGACGAAAGAAAACTCTTTTGCCCTATAAACATGTCTACACCTTGGCGTTGGGGGATCGTGACATGTTTGATTTCATGAATGACAATCCCTCCATTGTGG